>JAEEGG010000992.1_pt1 | contig 80181 bp, 65 predicted proteins | sample 9134161 | NCBI WGS metagenome assembly JAEEGG01 (sample SAMN16246543, study PRJNA631951) | gut metagenome | biome: gut microbiome; feature: rumen; material: CR-attached | host: Bos | place: Iran: Karaj | collected 2018-10
AACCGTGGAGGATCCTGAGGACGAGAACACGCAGAACGCAGAGAATGGCGGCAGCCAGAGTCAGGGCGGTTCTCAGAGTGGTAACGAGGGTGGCAACAGTCAGAACCAGGCAACTAGTTTTGCCCTGAGCATCACCAAGAGTGGTAGCGGTACCTCGTCCGTGAAGAACGATAGCGAGGAGACTATCAACAGTGGTGACTCACTCGAGAGCGGTGCTAACGTCTACATCGCAGTGACGCCTGCCGAGGGTCAGATCCCGACCGCAACGCTGAACGGTTCGAACGTCTCGCTGACTGAGAACGATGGTGAGTATGTAGGTACGTTCCAGATGCCGGCACAGGCCTCGACGCTGGTGATTAACTCGGGCAGCGATGCCGAGGAAGGCGATCAAAACTGATTCTGGAGTAATTAAGGATTAATAATTATGATTACTCTGCTATGAAAAGGAATCGGATTATTGAGATTGCGGTGAAGATGATAGTAGCTGCGCTCACGGCATTCGTCACAGCGATTACAACCACGAGTTGTATGGGCTACGGGCCCTTCTAGCCACGGATTCACACGGATTAACACAGAAAAACCCCGTCAATCAAATTGGCGGGGCTTTACTATGAATCACCTTTGTGATGTTAGAGGATTCTTGTGGTGAGCATGAACTTCAGGACGGGGTAGACGGTCAGTTTGTCGATGATCTTTGAGATGTCGTCGTCACCCTTCAGGGCAGAGTTCACATCCAACTTCTTGCCACCCTGATAAACTTCGAGGTCGCCATGGAACTGAGCGCCGAGTTCTACGCGGAAGCCTACACGGCTCTTCGGCACCAGACGACCATAGCCAATGCCCAGATAAGGACGAACGGCCTTCGCACGGATGTCACCCTCGGCATTACCTTGACGGTCGATGACAATGCTGTACTTGTCGACCTCGGCACTGATCTCCTTCGTATATTCCGGGTGTTCGCGGTAGATTCTTGCCACCTCGTCGCTATGTCCGGAGAGCGAAGCCAGCTCCTTGCCGCCCATCGAGAGACCGGCAACGACGAAGAGCGCCAGACTGTTGCCAAAGGGATATCCGCTCAGCTTCACGTCGAAGGTGGTGCGTTTCATGTCACCCTCGAGCTTGATCTTACTCAGGTTGTAGACATCCATCGACTGCGTATTCAGGTTGGGAATTGAAACCTGTCCGGCGTTGATGTTCACATCGCCCTTGGCCTTTGCGGAGGGGAAGAAGTTGACACCGGCACTGAGTTCCAGATACGGTGTGATACATGTGGCCAATCCGAAAGAGAAGCCCTCGGTACCAACGGCTGCATTGGCACCTAGACGGTTGAAAATACCACGTTCAAATTCCTGTGCCGACACTGTCGTCACGCCCAGCAGCATCATGCTGCACAAAAACAATAGTTTCTTCATCATTAGTAGTTATTTATGAGTTAAACAATTGGTGTAATAAATTAATCTTTACCTTTTCAGCTGCAAAGATAAGGGTTTATTCTGAAAGTTCCAAAAAAAAGTCGATATTTTTTATTTTCTTTTGCGCTTTCCTCGTTGCGGGCTTAATAGTTAAATAATGTGAAATATTGAAAATAATCCGATTTTTATATTGCTTTATCCGAAAAAAGTAGTAATTTTGCTGCCGACAAAAAACTTATCAACACGTATTAAAAAAGTAAACTTATGATTAAAAAAAGTCTTTTTCAGGTATTATTGCTTGCTACCGCTATGACCGGTGCAATGGTTCTTTCGTCCTGCAGTCACAGCAGCGATGCTCCTTATGATGAAAACAATGTCAAGGAACTCAATCACGCCAAGGCTTTAGCCCAGTATCAGCAGACCTTCGTGAACATGTTCGGTCAGCCAGCTTCAGATAAGAGTTGGGACTTTACCTTAGGCAACAGCCACAAAACTCGTGCTCCTAAGGATAAGGATAAAGATAAGGATAAAGATAACGGAGGTGGCAAATCTTTAGCTGACTGGCCCTCAGAAAGTTATAATGTCTACGGCTATACTTGGAAATATGAAACCGGCAATACCTCTATGAATGAGAGTAAGGTAAATGAAATATTCGATAATGGTTTCGATGAACTCGTAGGTCTTATTAAAGCCGCCACACCACAAGACTGGAATCCTAAAGGTACCTATAAGTTCCGCACTTTAGGTGCAGACGCTCCCAGCCCTAGTAATAAATATTATACGCTTGGAGCAGACCTTGGCGGTAATAATAACTATATTTTAAGACAGATTAAAACGAATGGCAGTACACGTGGTGTTGTAAGTGACCAGCACGTTTCTGCCATTAGCTTTGACAATATTAACCAATCAGGTTCTCCGGTGTGGTTTACCGTTACTACCGGTAAGAAGGATACCAAAACCGAGGCAACTGCCAACAAGATTAATAAGTTCGTAGAGATCAAGTACGAGTACAATAATAAGGTTTATACCTTCTGGGGCTTCAAAGTCGAGAAAGGTGATAATAAGGGTAGCTATGCTGACTTGGTTCTGTGGGTTGATGAGATTGAGGCTCCTACCTATTATTATGCAAAGCGTTTCTTCGTAGAGGACCTTGGTGGTGTAGGTAACAGTGATATCGACTTCAATGATATCGTGTTCGATGTTGTTGAGTACACGAATAAGGAACAGGAGGTCATCGTTCGCGCTCTGGGTGGTACGCTTCCCATCACGATTACTGTTTGCGGTACATCATGGTCAAAGCCCGCAGATCAAGTTAGTAATATGATCAATACTGGTGCTGATGGTAAGGCTATTGATTACGGCATGATCATTGATTCGTTCAAGATCTCTGGCTGGGATCCGACAGACAATTCTAAGGTCTCTGTTCAGGTAGAGGATAAGAATGGCTTCAAGTTCATTGAGGCATTCCCGAAGAATGGCGAAATACCTCTGATGGTGGCCTTCTCAGTGGCTAAGCCTTGGAAAGCAGAGAGACAGCCTATTACTGCTGCTTGGCTGACCGAAGAGGGTGAAGAGCCTGTAGAGGATTAATTCACACAGCGAACAACAATAGTCAACAGATTGTTATACAGAATGCGAATATAGCCGTAGGATTGAATTCCTACGGCTATATTCTTAATCTCTACTGAGGGATTGGCAGCTACTTGCCGTTAGCCGGAGGCTCTTAGATGAGCGAGAAAGCGACGTCCATCATGTGGGTGAAGTTGTTCTGACGCTCTTCGGCGGTGGTCTCTTCACCGGTGAGGATGTGGTCGGAGATGGTGCAGATGCCCAGGGCACGGTTGCCCGAGCGGGCGGCATTCATGTAGAGGGCGGCAATCTCCATCTCGACAGCGAGCACACCCATGTTAATCCATTTTTCCGTACGCGGGTTCTCATGATAGAACATGTCTGACGACAGTACATTACCAACCTTGTAGTGATAGCCGAAGTTCTCGCATGACTCTACGGCCTTACGGATCAGGTCGAAATCGCCGATGGGTGCAAAGTCGCCAGGTAGTTCATACTGGGCGGCGAAGTTACTGTTGGTACATGCTCCCATGGCTATGGCCAGATCGCCAATGTGCAAGTCGTTGTTGATACTGCCGGCAGAACCCACGCGGATGATGGTCTTGACGCCATAGAAGTTGTAGAGCTCGTAGGTATAGATGCCGATAGAGGCCATACCCATGCCGTGACCCATCACGCTGACACGCTTACCTTTGTAGGTGCCGGTATAACCTAGCATGCCTCGAACCTGGTTAAAACACACGGCATCGTCGAGATATTTCTCGGCCATCAGTTTTACACGTAGCGGATCGCCCGCCATGATTACGGTTTCGGCGATGTCGCCGTACTGAGCCCCGATGTGGGGCGTTGGAGTTTTTTTCATAAGCTTATTCTGTTTTAGGGGTTTCTGTCTTTGTCTTTGGTGACTTGATCTTCTTCAAGTCGGAATCGGAGAGCACGGTGACGCGACGGTTGCTGTTGTCGGACATCACTTCCTTCACAATCTCTGCCACCTGAGCCTTGAGTTCATCAATGAACTGTCCGGCATCATATTTCTGGTGCTCAATGTCGCGAAGTTTCTTCTCCCAAATACCGGTAAGCTCACAACTCTTCAGCAGTTCTTCTCGGATGAGGTCGATGAGCTCGATGCCTGTGGGTGTGGCGATGAGTCGCTTGCGGTCGCGCTTGATATAGTGGCGTTTGAAGAGGGTTTCGATGATGCCAGCTCGGGAAGAAGGACGACCGATGCCGTTTTCCTTCATCGCGGCACGGAGGGTCTCGTCTTCGACGAACTTACCGGCTGTCTCCATCGCACGCAGCAGAGAGGCCTCATTATAATAAGGTGGAGGCGTGGTCCACTTTTCGGTAAGGGTGGGCTTGTGATCGCCTGATTCACCTTTGACGAAGGTGGGTAGGGTACGCTCCTCAGCCTCGGATGCTTTCTCAGTATTCTCGGATTCTTCAGCATTCTCGGATTTCTCAGAGACCTTGCCTTGCACTACTCTCCAGCCGGGGTCGAGGATTTCCTTACCAGTGACCTTGAATTCTACTTTATCCTCTTCACCAATGACCTCGCCGAGAACGGTGGTCGTGGAGAACTTGCAGTCGGGCAAGAAGACGGCGATGAAGCGACGGGCTACGAGGTCGAAGACCTTCTGCTCGGCATCGGTGAGATTCTGCGGGATGACGCCTGTGGGGATGATAGCATGGTGATCAGTGACCTTAGAGGTGTCGAAGACACGCTTCGACTTCTTCAACGGTTTGCCACCAATGGGCTTTATCAGCTCCGCATAGGGTGCAATACCGGCAAACTTGGTCTGATAGAGACCGTTCATCGTCTGTGGACACTTGGGATAAATGTCATCGGAGAGATATTGTGTGTCGACACGAGGGTAGGTGGTGTACTTCTTCTCGTAAAGGCTCTGGATGAGGTTGAGTGTCATCTCGGCAGAGAAGGAGTATTTGCGGTTGCAGTCAACCTGCAGCGACGTGAGGTCGTAGAGCTGCGGCGGCTGTTCCTTGCCTTCCTTTTTCTCGACCTTTGTCACTGTAAAAGGCTTACCCTCTATGAGGGCAAAGGCCTTCTCGCCTTCCTCCTTGCTGGTGAATTTACCCTTTGTAGCGGTGAAAGTGGTATCACGATATACTGTTGCCAACACCCAGTAAGGTTCAGGCTTGAAGTTCTCGATTTCCTTCTGACGGTTGACAATAAGGGCAAGGGTAGGGGTTTGCACACGTCCGATGGACAGTACCTGACGGTTCTGACCGTATTTCAAGGTGTAAAGTCGTGTGGCATTCATACCTAAGAGCCAGTCGCCGATGGCCCTCGAGAGGCCTGCGAGGTATAGAGGCTGGTAGTCGCCTTGGTCCTTCAGATTTGAAAAGCCCTCGCGGATGGCCTCATCGGTCATCGAGGAGATCCAGAGTCGTTTCACCGGACACTTGGCCTGAGCCTTCTGCATCACCCAGCGCTGAATGAGTTCACCCTCTTGTCCGGCATCACCGCAGTTCACGATGCCGTCGGCAGACTGCATGAGTTTCTCGATGATGGCAAATTGTTTGGTGATATGGGCCTCAGGGATGAGCTTGATGCCGAAACGCTGGGGTACCATCGGCAATTGAGTGAGTGCCCAGGGCTTCCACGACTGGGTGTAGTCGCCAGGTTCTTTCAGCGTACAGAGGTGACCAAAGGTCCAGGTCACCTGATAGCCGTTGCCCTCCATATAGCCGTCGTGGGAACTGTTTGCCCCCAGAATGCGTGCAATGTCTCGAGCTACACTCGGTTTCTCTGCAATACAGACAATCATTATTTCTCTTATTTTGGATGCAAAGGTAATAAAAAAAAGTGAAAAGTGGAATTTTTTTATTTTTTTTGCACCGGCACATCACTGATTATGCACTTTCCTTGATGTTCAGACGTGCATTGACAGTGATGTGCTTGATATTTTGTTCTCCATTGATTTGGTCGAGGAGTAGTTTGAAGGTTTTTGAGCCGATTTCCTTGAGGTTCTGTTTCACGAACGTAATGCGAGGAACTGATATGTCGGATACCCATTCGCTCATAAAACCGATGACAGCTACATCTTCAGGAATGCGCAGCCCTTTACTGTAGATAGCCTGTAATGAGGCTATCGCCAGCAGACCGTGGTCGGCAATGATGGCATCAGGACGTTCAGGAAGGTCTAATAGTTCCAACGTTCTGGATAAGCCGGAATTAAAGCTGACGTTACCACATTTCACCAAATCTTTTCTGATGTTCATTCCCCTCTCACGCAGGGCTTCCAGATAGCCGTGTTTGCGATCAGCGGTCTGTTTTAACTTGTTTGGTCCGCCTAGGAAGGCGATGCGTCGCTTGCCACTGTCTATCAGGTGAAGGGTTGCCTGACGGCCAGATTCTACATCGTTGACACTGACCGTAGAACAGCCGACGTCGGCGACTCTGTCGAAAAGTACCACAGGGATGTGCCTCTCTTTGAGTCGTTCAATATGGGCAAAGTCGTTGGTCTCTTGCGAGAGACAAAGCACGATGCCCTCCACGTGTTTGCTCAAGAGTTGGTTCACACACTCCACTTCATGACTGTATTTGTCACCGGAGTCCGTCACAATACACATATATCCGTTCTTCTTCGCCTCTGCTTCAATATGTTTCACAATTTGGGAATAATGGTTGAAGGCGATGTCGGGTACGATGATGCCTATAATCCGAGTAGTATCATAACGCAAACTCATGGCAAAAGGATTGGGCTGGTAGTCTTGCTGCATGGCAAGTCGCTCAATCTCCTGCCGTAGTTCAGAACTGACGCCTGGTAGGCCGTTCAGTGCTCTGGATACTGTGGACACGTTGACACCCAGTCGACGGGCAATGTCACGTTGTGATACTCTTTTCTTCATCTATAATAATAACGTCACATCCTAAGATGTATTATATCAAGACCGTTTTTTTGTAAAAAAACCACCGACTTTCACAAGCAGGTGGTAACTTTCTAACTTACTAATTAATATGATAATGTACAATAGACATTAACAATACACTTTATAGTGAATTCTTGTGTTGTACGCTGCAAAGATACGTAAATCGTCCCAACAATATATCAGTAAATTACAAAAAATAGAACGCAACGCGTTGCGTTGATGTGAAATTGTTAACAGATATTAATTCCCGATGATCCCGATAAACGAATTGTTTGTTTTTGCGTCAAAACGAAAAAATGAATGGTTACCGATACAAAAATTAGATTTAACATGAGATATACCTTTTTAGTTATTGTAATGCTACTGGCGGGATTTACTGTCAGTATGGCTCAGGAAGAAGATGAACATCGACTCACGATTAGCGGAAAGCTGTTGGATGCAGACCTTAAGGAACCGATGGTACAAGCTACCATTCAGTTGTTTACGGCATCTGACAGTACGTTTGTCGGTGGTACCGTGAGTAATATCAGGGGTATCTTTAGTGTTGAGGCTCCCTCGAATGGTACGTATAAATTGCGCATCACATCGGTAGGTTATCAGATGCTGGAACGTGAGGTGACTCTCCGTCGCTATCAGAATCAGGAGTTGGGCACTTTGTTGCTCGCTCCGGAAAGTATCCTGTTGAAAGAAGCAGTGATCACAGGACGTGCGGCTCAGGTCATCGCTAGAAAGGATACGTTGGTCTTTAACCCCGAAGCCATTCGTACGCCCGAGGGTTCCGCGATTGAGGAGCTGATTAAACGTATGCCTGGAGCCGAAGTTGATGAGGATGGAAATATCACTGTCAATGGAAAAGAAGTCAAGAAAATCCTGCTCGACGGTAGAGAGTTTATGTTGGGTGATATCGAGACGGCCATCAAGAACCTGCCCATTTCCATTATCCAGAATGTGAAGTTCTATGACCAGCAGAGTGATCAGGCCCGTATCACAGGCATTGAGGATGGCGAGAAGGAGACCGTGCTTGATTTCACCATCAAGAAAGGTATGAATCATGGTTATATGACCAACCTTGATGTTGCTGGAGGCACGCAACACCGCTACGCCTCAAGAGGTATGGGTAGCAGCTTTACCGACAAGACCCGTTTCATGTTGATGGGCAATCTGAATAATAAGGAGGAGAATGCTGGTTGGTGGAACAATCGTGGACTGAATGCTCGTAAGATGGTCGGTACCAACCTTAACTACGATGATGGTGAGAAGTTGAAAATGGACGCCAGTATCCGTTGGAACCATCGAGATGGAGACAACGAAAACCAGAACGCCAGTGAGAATTTCTATAGTCAGGAGTATCGTACTTTCTCGAACAGCAACTCAAAGAGTCTTTCCCGTAGCAACAACTGGAATGGTAATATCCGTTTCGAGTGGAAGCCTGATACCCTGACAACTATCCTGTTGCGTGCCAACGGCAGTTATGGTACCAGTGACGGTACATCGACCTCCTTGTCAGCTACGTTCTCTGACGACCCTTATCTCTATGTCTCCGATCCCTTGTCTGATGACGGTATTCAGGCAATGTACAGTAGTAACAAGGCCGTGAACCATAATCAGCAGGCCAGCCTATCGTATGGAAAGAACAAGAATGCCTGGGGTATGCTGCAATTGTATCGCCGTCTGAATCCGAAAGGACGTAATGTTACCCTGCGTTTTGAGGGTAGTGCTGGTAACAATCGGCAGCAGAACACCTCGAACAACGAAGTGCAACTCTTCCAGGTGAAAAATCAGGCAGGACAAGACTCTACCTACTTCACCGCCCGTTATAATACTACGCCCACCGACAATAGCGGTTATGTGGTCAACATCTCCTATAGCGAACCTCTTTGGAAAGGTGCTCATCTGCAGACCAGCTATGAGATGCGGTATAATCAGAACAAGAGCGATCGTCAGACCTATGACTTCAGTGGTTTGGCACAGAATCCATTCACCGGTATCATACCAGAATATCGCGAATGGGATCCTTGGTTGGAACATGGTGCGTGGAAATCAGTAAATGGACAATTGGACTATTTCCTTGACAAGCAGTTAAGCCGCTATTCCGAGTACAAGAACTATACGCATAACATCCGTCTGATGTTGCGCTACTGGCAGGAGAAATACGACTATAACATCGGTTTCCTCATACAGCCACAGCACTCCAACTATATTCAGGACTATCGTGGCATATATGTTGACACGATCCGTAACGTCACCAATTTCACACCAACACTTGACTTCCGTTATAAATTCAGCGACCAGCAGACTTTCCGAATACAGTACAGAGGTGACACCCGTCAGCCCGATATCACCCAGTTACTCGATATTACCGACGACTCCAATCCACTGTATATCACTATGGGAAACCCAGGACTGAAACCTCAGTTTACCAATTCGCTGAATCTGTATTACAATAATTATATTCAGAGATACAAACGTAGTATCGTGGTCTGGGCAAACTATCGAAATACGCGAAACTCCATATCGAATCTCGTACGCTATGATCAGGAGACAGGTGGTAGTATTTCAAGACCTGAGAATATCAACGGCAATTGGGATGTTAACAGCGGTTTGAATTTTAACACCGCCATTGACACCACAGCCCATTGGAATATCGGTACAGATACACGTGTACGCTACAATAACTACGTGAGCTATGTGGCCCAGCAGAAAGCTGATGCACAGAAGAATACGACACGTTCGGTGAATCTTAGCGAACGACTTAATCTCAGTTATCGTAATGATTGGTTGGAAGTGACCCTTGATGGCTGGTGTAATTACCAACACACCCGTAACGAGTTGCAGCCTACGGCTAACCTCGACACGTGGCAATTTAATTATGGCGGACAGGTTATGCTCCGTCTGCCTTTAGGTATCGAAATCTCCACAGACCTCCATGAGCGTAGCCGTCGAGGTTATAACGACCCTTCTTCGAATACCAACGAATTGATTTGGAACGGTCAGATTTCCAAGACCTTCCTCAGAAGCAAGTTACTCACGGTGGCTTTGAACTTCTACGATTTGTTAGGTCAGCAGAGTAACTATAACCGTTGGGTATCGGCTACAGGTCGCAGCGACACCCGTTTCAATAGTATCAATTCGTACGCGATGCTTCATGTTCGCTACCGTTTGAACATGTTCGGTGGAAAGATTGACACCGAAGGGAAATACGACAAGACCTGGGGTAATCGCGACCAGCGTAACCGTGATCAGCGAGGTGGACAGGGCTTCGGTGGTGGTAATCGTGGCGGTGGTAATCGTGGCGGTGGTAATCGTGGCGGTGGCCGTCGATGATTTTGTGTCATGGTCTATTTCAGAATTAAACTTTTCGATTTAAAATACGTCTTTAGTATAAAGACTAACAAATAAAAAGGATGAAGAAACTATTTATTATCGCTATTTTAGTGGCAATGACGATGCAGATGAAAGCCTATACCCCTTGGACTAAGGGCGGTTTTGAGACAGGAAAGTATCGTAACGTGTTTGTAGAAATGGGTTATCAGCCTGCTGAGGTGGAAGCCAAGTTGAAAGAGGTTTTTAATGACGTGTTCCGAGGTCCCAACAAGGTTTACTTCGAAGTAGGGGACTCGATGGGCTATGTGTCGGACATTAAGAACCACGACGCCAGAACAGAGGGTATGTCGTATGGGCTGATGGTTGCCGTACAGTTCGGAGAGAAGGACATCTTCGACCGTCTCTGGCGTTGGAGCAAGAAATATATGCAGCATCAGAGTGGTGACCGTGAGGGCTATTTCGCCTGGAGTTGCAGGACCGACGGAACCCGTAATGCAGATGGCGCTGCCAGTGATGGCGAACTCTATTTTATTACAGCCCTGATCTTCGCTTCTAACCGTTGGGGTGACAATACGGGCATCAATTACAAAGCTGAGGCCCAGCGTATTTTGAACTGTATCCAACCCAAGGAGTATACACCAGAACCCAGGCAAGGCGGCTTTGGAGGTTTCGGAGGCTTCGGGGGCGGACAGCAGCAAGGTCCGCAGAAGATGTATCTTATCGATCCGGAGACTCGTCTGATTACCTTTACTCCAGACGGTTTCGGACAGCGTTTCACCGACCCCAGCTATCACATCCCTGCCTTCTATGAGGTCTGGGCCAAGTGGGGTGATGACGGGCGCTCGGACTTCTGGCTTGACTGTGCTCAGAAAAGTCGAGAGTTCTTGCATAAGTGTATCGATGAGAAAACAGGACTCAATGGCGACCAGTGTCAGTATGATGGCAGTGAGATGCAGGGCTTCCGTTTCCCTGGCAGACCACAGGGTCAACAAGGCGGAGCCCCTCAAACTCCCCCACGTAACGGCAATAATAACTTCCGTTATGACTCCTGGCGTGTGCCTATGAACGTTGCTCTCGATTATGAGTGGAGCTGCAAGGACGGTGAGTGGCAGCGGCAGTATGGTGAGAAGATTCAGAACTTTTTCTATAGTCAGGGCGTCGACAAGTTCCTGGACCAGTATCGTAAGGACGGTACTCTGCCGGAGGGGAATGAGATCCTCGGTGCTGGCGGTTTCCGTAAACTCCGTCACAGTATCGGACTGGTTGCAACTACCGCTGCAGCCTCGGTGATGTGCTCACACGAGAAGAGTAAGGAGTTCGTGGATGCCCTTTGGAATGCTAAGCACGAACCTTTCGAGGACGGCTATTTCGATGCCTATTATGACGGTCTGTTGCGTCTCTTCGCCTTCATGCATCTGAGCGGAAATTATCGTATTATCAACAAATAACAAATTACGTATGAAAACGAAATGTTTGGCAATGCTTCTGGCCCTCGTCATGCAGGGCGGAGTAACTATGGCACAACCCAAGTCGAGAATCCTTGAAGACGGTGGTACAGGACCTTATAAGGCCGTTATGACCGAAGTAGAGGGACTGAAGGAACACACGGTGTTCGTGCCGCAGGACTTATCGAAGTTCAACGCACAGAATCCCCTGCCCGTACTCGTATGGGGTAATGGGGCTTGCTCTAATTCGCCTTTTGAACACATGAACTTCCTGAACGAGATTGCTTCTCACGGCTATATTGTGATGGCTACCGGCGTTATTCCTATGGATGACGGATGGTACAGAGGCCCGATGTCAAGAACAGAACAACAGATAGAGAGTATCGACTGGGTTTATGCTCAGAATGCCGACCCCAAGTCACCATATTATCAGAAGATAGATGTGAAGAATCTCTGTGTGGCAGGCATGTCTTGCGGTGGTCTTCAGACACTTTTCAATTGTGCCGATCCCCGTATTAAGGCGCTGATGATCTGCAATAGCGGACTCTTCAACCAGCAGAACGCAGGACAGGCTGTCGGTGGTATGCCAATGCCCCCGAAGGAGAAACTGAAGGAGATACATACGCCTATTATGTACCTCTTGGGTGGTCCAGAGGATATTGCGTACGAGAACGGTATGGATGATTTCCATCGTATCGATCATGTACCTGCCTGTGCAGCCAACTTCCCTGTAGGTCATGGTGGAACCTACCGCCAGCCTCATGGCGGTGAGTTTACTGTTGTAGCTCTAGCCTGGCTCGACTGGCAACTGAAGAACAAGGCTGAGGGCGCGAAAATGTTCAAGGGCAAGGATAATGATCTGCAGAAGCGTAAGGACTGGACGCTCGAGAAGAATGCTAAGATGGAATAAAAAAGATCAGGGGAGCAATTGCTCCCCTGATTGTTTTCTGAGCCTCTTGTCGGATTCGAACCAACGACCCCGAGATTACAAATCACGTGCTCTGGCCAACTGAGCTAAAGAGGCGGGTGGACAAGCGATCTGTATCGCGCCGCTACAACCTTATACCCTTGCTATGTTCCCATCCTGGGGGATTCAAAGGGAGCTGGCCGTACAGGACTTGCCCATGTTTAAAGAACGATTTGCTTGAAAAGCGGGTGCAAAGGTACAACTTTTTTTTCATTCGGACAAATTTTTAAGAAAAAAGTTGTACCTTTGCACCCGAATAATGTAGAATGATTGAATGATGACGCCTGCAGAATATGTACAATTGAAAGCGTTTGCCCGTCAGGACGGAGCTCTGCTCGCCCTGTTGTGGGTGGTCACTTTCATTTTATATATAATAGGTGTGTCCAACCAGATGTTAGGGTTGGCAGCCGTCATGCTGATGCTCTACACGCCTTTCTTCGTGGGCGAGCGTCTGGGGAAGTTCCGTGATTATGGCCGTGAGGGTCTGATCTCCTTCCGACGGGGGTATGCCTATACCGTCTTTGTGTTTTTCTATGGCGGTATTCTTTTTGCTATCGTGCAATATCTGTACTTTGCCTATATCGATAATGGCTTTCTGTTGAGCCATTTCTCTAAGATGATTACTTCGGAAGAAGCTCAGCAGGTACTGAAGCAGTATGGCATGACTCAAATGGCTGATGAGAGTCTCCAGGAGATGGCCAGCATTCGTCCGATAGATTATGCCTTGAACATGTTGACCATCAATATCGTATTGGGCTTCGTTCTTGGTGTACCCATCAGTCTGGTGAAACAGCGTAGTGTAAAAGTGAAAAGTGAATAGAAATGGATATATCAGTTGTTATCCCTCTGTATAATGAGGATGAGTCGATACCAGAACTCTATGCTTGGATAGAGCGGGTGATGAAGGAGAATAACTTCAGTTATGAGGTGATTTTTATCAACGACGGCTCAACTGACCGATCGTGGGAAATTATCAGTGAATTGAATGCCAAGCATCCTGATCAGGTGAGAGGTATCAAGTTCCGTCGTAACTATGGTAAGAGTCCGGCGCTCTATTGTGGCTTCGAACAAGCCCAAGGCGATGTGGTCATTACGATGGACGCCGACCTGCAGGACTCGCCTGACGAGATTCCGGAGTTGTATCGGATGATCAAGCAAGATGGCTACGACCTGGTGAGTGGCTATAAGCAGAAACGCTACGACCCTATTTCAAAGACAATCCCCACGAAACTCTTCAATGCCACTGCCCGTAAGGTGAGTGGTATCAAGAATCTGCACGACTTTAACTGCGGACTCAAGGCCTATCGTAAAGCAGTAGTGAAGAACATCGAGGTGTACGGCGAGATGCACCGTTATATTCCCTATCTGGCCAAGAATGCCGGATTTAATAAGATAGGAGAGAAGGTGGTCCAACATCAGGCTCGTAAATATGGTTCGTCAAAGTTCATGGGACTGAATCGTTTTGTGAATGGTTATCTTGACCTGTTGACACTCTGGTTCCTGAGCACCTTTGGCAAGAAACCGATGCACGTGTTCGGCTTCCTGGGCACTCTGATGTTTTTCGTGGGTTTTGTGGCAGCCTTCTGTATTGGTGCTGACAAACTGTGGTGCCTGTATAACCATATTCCTCAGCGTCTGGTAACAGACTCTCCGTACTTCTATATCGCACTCACGATGATGATTATCGGAACGCAGTTGTTCCTGACGGGTTTCGTAGGCGATTTAATCAGTCGTTCTTCTACCAATCGTAACGACTATCAGATAGAAGAAACAATATGATGAAACGTTTCACATATCTGTTTGTGGTCGCGATGATAGCGGCTTGTTCGTCCATCGACTGTCCTGTAGATGCTATTGTGCAAACAAAGTATCAGATACGCAACAGCGACGGAACAGAACTGAAACTTATTGATACACTGACAATTGTCTCTGCACGACAAAACGGTAAAGATACATCGCTCATAGACCCTACGCTGTATAATAAAGGAACAAATATCAGCGAGTTCTCGATACCCATCAGTTATCAACATCCTGAGGATATACTGAGATTCATTTTTACCAATGACTCTTTTAGGGAAACCGATACCGTATGGATTAAGAAGAATGATATTCCCCATTTTGAATCTGTAGACTGCAGTGCAAACTTCTTTCATGACATAACAGACGTGCGCTATACGCAACATGCCATCGACTCGCTTGTCCTCAAGAATTCCCTTGTTGATTATGATAAGAAAACCGTTCATTTCTACCTGTATCCGAAGACTCGCAATTAGTCTGCTGTTGCTGATTGTGACGACAGGCGCATCGGCTCAGTTTAAGTTTTTCTCCTTGCAGAAAGACTCGATTCCGACGTTCCGAGGATTTGCCGTATCCTTCGATCTGGTGGGCTTGGCGATGATGGAACTCTCGGACCACGGAGAGTACGAAGGCGCTTTCCGCCTGAATATCCATGATGAATGGTTCCCTATTGTAGAAGTCGGCTATGGCAAGGCCAACCACGAATGTGACGAGGTAACGAGACTTAGCTATCGTACTAAGGCCCCATATTTCCGTATCGGTATCGACAAAAACCTGTTGAAGAAAAAGCACGGTCCCAACCGTCTGTATGGTGGACTTCGTTATTGCTTCACCTCTTATAACGTCGACTTGGAGCGTGAGGCCTTCCCAGATCCTGTATGGCAGTGGAATACCGGATTTGGCGCTGCGGATGTAGCTTGTAATTATCACTGGATAGAGGCTGTTCTGGGTGTAGATGCGAAGATCTTCGGACCTTTGCATCTGGGATGGAGCGTCAGATACAAACGTCGTATTGCCCATAATGATGGCATCATCGGCAAAACCTGGTATGTGCCTGGATTTGGCATCTATGGCGACACTCGACTTGGTGGAACGTTCAATGTGATTGTTGATATATGAACAAGAAAAAGCTGATATGGCAGTTGCCATTCTTAATCCTTTTGATCGTTGGGACGGTGCTGATTATCCGGCAACAGCATACAATACCCTTTAAGAGAAGCGAGGGTATTATCTTTGGAACCACCTATCATATTGCATATCAATGCGATTCGGATCTGAGCGCAGGCATCAAGGCAGAACTGGAGAAAGTGGATGTTTCGCTGTCGCCTTTTAATCCCCAAAGTATTATTACTGCGGTCAACCAAAATCAGGACGTGAAACTCAACGACATGTTTCTGGCGGTATTCCAGAAAGCGATGTCTATTTCTGAGGATACTGAGGGAGCTTTTGATATTACTGTGGCTCCAATTGTGAATGCCTGGGGCTTTGGCTTTAAGAACGGTAAACGACCGGATCGGCATCAGGTGGACAGCCTGTTACAGATGGTTGGCTATAAGAAGGTAAAGTTACGTGATGGAAAGGTGGTCAAGGACGACCCAAGGATCATGCTCGATTGTTCTGCTATAGCAAAAGGCTTCGGCACACAGGTGGCCGCCGACTTCCTGCGTCATCGGGGGGTTAAGAACTTTATGGTTGAGATTGGTGGTGAGATTGTGACGAGCGGCGTGAATGACAACCGCCTGCCTTGGAGAATAGGGGTCACGAAGCCTGTGGACGATTCTTTATCGGTGAGTCAGGAGATGCAGACCGTTCTGAATGTGACCGACAAAGCGATGGCCACCAGTGGTAACTATCGTAATTTCTACTATGAAGGAGGCAGGAAATTTGCCCACACCATAGATCCCAAGACTGGTTACCCTGTTCAGCATAGTATCCTCTCAGCAACAGTGTTGGCCGATGACTGTGCGACAGCAGATGCTTATGCAACCTCTTTTATGGTGATGGGTTTGGAACGTGCTAAAAAGGTCTTGGAACGTCATCCGGAACTCATGGCCTATTTCATCTATAGTGACGAACGTGGACAGAACGCAGTTTGGTTCTCACCTTCTATGAAAGATAAAATTGCTGAATAGAAACTGACGATGGCAGCCCTGCAAATCTATGACAAGCTGCTTCAGTTCCCTTTGTTTCAGGGTATGAGCAGAGACGACCTGGAACTGGTGGCAGGACATACACGCTTTGGTTTCTCGAAGGTGGAATCGGAGAAAACTATTGTTAAGGATGGTGAAGCCTGTACTCATCTTTTCTTCCTCATTGCAGGAACTGTCCGTGTAGATAGTTTCTCTGATGATCATGGCTATCGGGTGGTGGAACAGATGCAGGCTCCCTACATGCTTCAGCCTGAGGCCATATTCGGTTATAGTCAACGTTATACCCATACTTTTGTGGCACTGACGGAGGCTAGTTTTATTACGATTGACAAGGAAGAAGTCGTACGTCTGTCGGAGGATTTCCTGGTCTTTCGTTTAAACCTTCTCAATATTTTTGCGACCCAGGCTCAGAAATTGAACAAACAGCCTTGGCGCCAATGTCCCCAGTCGCTTCGTGAGAGAGTGGTTCGTTTTTTCGTACAGCATAGTATTTATCCTGCAGGCTCAAAAACATTTTATATTCTGATGACAAGATTGGCAGCAGAACTCAACGAAAGTCGCTTGGAAATCAGTCGGACACTCAATGAGATGCAAGACGAAGGACTGCTCACCTTGCATCGTGGACGTGTCGAAATACCTTCGTTAGAGCATTTGTTGATGGCCTGAGAGGCGTAATCTCACCGGCTTTTCATTTTTTTAATCATTTATACTTTATCAAATCATTTTTTTGTTGTAACTTTGCCAGCCGAAAAGAGAACAGTATGTTATGAGTGAGAAGAAAAGACTCAATCCTTTTTTAGAGAAATACAATACGCCGCACGACACGGCTCCCTTTGACCGTATCCGTATAGAGGACTATGAGGAAGCCTTCTTGGAGGGAATACGTCGTGATGATGAACAGATTGAAAAGATCATCAATAACCCTGAAAAGCCAACTTTCGACAATACCATCATCAGTGTGGATGACGAGAAGGATGGTGAAGGTTACTATGACTTGTTGGGACGTGTCAGCACTGTGTTCTTCAATTTGTTGTCTGCAGAGACCAATGATGAAATGGACGCTTTGGCGCAGAAGATGAGTCCAATCTTAACGAAACACGCGAATGATATCCGACTCAATGAAAAGTTGTTTGAGCGTATCAAATATGTGCATCGTCATCACCGTAAACTGACGCCAGAGGAGAAGATGTTGCTCGATAACTGTTATGACGGTTTTGTGCGGAGTGGCGCCTTGCTCGACGCCGCAGGTAAGGAGCGTCTTCGCCAGTTGACGGAAGAGACCTCGATCCTTGGCCTGCAGTTCTCGCAGAATCTGCTGAAGGAAAACAAAGCCTTTACCCTGCATATTACGGATGAGGCTCAGCTTGACGGTCTGCCTGACACAGCCCGAGAGGCTGCTGCCCTTGCAGCCAAAGAACAGGAGAAGGACGGTTGGGCGTTTACGCTCGATTTTCCCTCGTATTCGCCTTTCATGACCTATTCTACCCAGCGTGAACTTCGTCGACAGATGTATATGGCGAAGAATACAGAGTGTATTCACGATAATGAGGAGAATAATCTGGAGATTTGCAAACGGCTTATTAACCTGCGTCGTGAGTTGGCACAACTGTTGGGACATAAGACCTATGCTGACTATGTGTTGAAACACCGTATGGCCGGAAATGTGCGTAATGTCTATAAACTGCTTAACGACTTGATCGTTGCCTATAAACCGACAGCTATCAAGGAAGTGGCAGCTATAGAGAAACTGGCCAAGAAGTTGGAAGGTAAAGACTTTAAGTTGCAGCCTTGGGACATCGGCTTCTATTCTCATAAGTTGCAACTGCAGAAATATAACCTGGATGCTGAGATGCTTCGTCCTTATTTCGAACTCTCGAAGGTGATTGACGGCGTCTTTGGTCTGGCTCATCGCTTGTATGGCATTACCTTCAAGGAGAATAAGGATATCCCTGTCTACCATCCCGATGTGAAGGCCTATGAGGTGTTTGATAAGGACGGATCGTATCTGGCCGTCTTCTATGCCGACTTCCATCCTCGTAAGGGAAAACAAGGTGGGGCTTGGATGACCGAATACCAGAGCCAGTGGAAAGAGCGTCTTGACTTGAAGAAACCTTTCAGTCCAGATAACTGTAGAAATGTGAGACCGCACGTCAGCGTGGTGATGAACCTGACGAAGCCGACAGAGGAAAAGCCTGCTCTGCTCACACTAGGTGAGGTGGAGACTTTCCTCCACGAGTTCGGACACTCCCTGCATGGCATGTTTGCCAATACCCGTTTCGAGAGCCTTTCTGGAACAAATGTCTGGTGGGACTTCGTGGAACTGCCTTCGCAGTTTATGGAGAACTTCGCCATTGAGAAGGAGTTCCTTCGCACTTTTGCCTTTCACTATCAGACGGGTGAACCAATCCCTGACGAGCTGATAGCCCGTATTATCAAAAGCCGCAATTACAATGTGGCCTATGCCTGTCTGCGTCAGGTGTCGTTTGGTCTGCTGGATATGGCCTACTACACGAAGAAGGATGAATTTACCGATGACATCATCCCATTTGAAAAGAAAGCCTGGAAGAAGGCTATGGTGACGGAACAACTGCCTGATACCTGTATGACGGTGCAATTCTCTCATATTATGGCAGGAGGCTATGCCGCAGGATATTACAGCTATAAGTGGGCTGAGGTGCTTGATGCCGATGCCTTCGCCGTATTCAAGAAACATGGTATCTTCGATCAGAATACCGCTCAGAGCTTCCGTGACAACATCCTTTCGAAGGGTGGTACGGAGAATCCGATGGCGCTATATAAGAAGTTTAAGGGTGGTGAACCTACCATTGATGCATTACTGAAGAGAAATGGAATCAAAAGAAAAGCAAGCTAAGTTGGACATGCGCTATCTGCGTATGGCCCGAATATGGGCAGAAAACTCGTATTGTGTACGCCGTCAGGTGGGCGCTTTGGTCGTGAAGGATAAGATGATTATCAGCGACGGCTACAATGGTACACCCACGGGATTCGAGAATGTCTGCGAAGACGAGAACAACGTGTCAAAGCCTTACGTCCTTCATGCTGAGGCCAATGCCATCACGAAATTGGCACGCTCCAATAATAATTCCGATGGTGCCACGATCTATATTACCGCTTCGCCATGCATAGAGTGCGCAAAACTCATTATTCAGGCAGGCATAAAACGAGTGGTCTATGGTGAGAAGTATCGTCTTACCGATGGTATCGAACTGTTGGAGAAAGCTGGTATTGAAGTCATTTATTTGGAAGTAAATAGTGAAAAGTAAACTGTCAATATGAATAGTAAGTCAAATCGTTTTGCTCCGCTGTGGATGGCCCTGTGTGTCGTGCTGGGTGTACTTGTGGGTACGTTCTATGCCAATCATTTCTCTGGCAACAGACTGAGCATTATCAATTCTAATGGAAGTAAACTTAATAATCTGCTTCACTATGTCAGTGACCTTTATGTCGATACTGTCGACATGAATGACTTGGTAGAGAAGGCTATGCCACAGATTCTTTCTGAACTGGATCCTCATTCTACCTATATAGGGGCAAAGGATGTACAGATGGCCACAGATGACCTGAAAGGTTCTTTTTCGGGTGTAGGTATTGAGTTTACCATCCGTCAGGATACTGTCCGTGTGCAAAATGTTATCAGTAACGGCCCTGCAGAACGGGCTGGACTCCTGGCAGGCGACAAGATCGTGGAAGTCGATGACTCAGTGTTTGTCGGTAAGAAGGTGACCAATGAGGAAGCCATGCACCGTTTGAAAGGTCCTAAGGATACAAAGGTGAAGTTGGGCATTCTCCGTTATGGTGAGAAAAAGATCCGTCATATCACTGTGACCCGTGGTGAGATACCGACAAAGAGTGTTACAGCCTGTTATATGATTGATGAAACCAGTGGTTATATCAAAATCAAGAACTTTGGTGAGAACACCTATCCAGAGCTGTTGATTGCTTTGGCCAAACTGTCTCAGGAGGGTTTTTCTAATCTGATCATTGACTTACGGAGTAACACTGGTGGTTATCTGGCATCGGCTGTACAGATCGCCAACGAGTTCTTGTCAAAGGGCGAGCTGATCGTCTATACCCAAGGCCGTAAGTCTCCTCGTCAGGAATATCGGAGTGATGGTCGCGGCTCTTATCAGCATGTGCCTTTGGTGGTACTCATCGATGAGGGCTCTGCCTCTGCTTCAGAGATTCTGGCAGGTGCCATTCAGGATAATGACCGAGGAACAATCATCGGACGTCGTTCGTTTGGTAAGGGTCTGGTTCAGCAACCCATTGAGTTCTCTGATCATTCGATGATTCGACTGACCATCGCCCGTTATTATAGTCCTTCAGGCCGTTGTATCCAGAAGCCTTATTCTTCAGGTGCTGATAAGAATTATGAGGAAGATCTTCTTTCCCGTTACCAACATGGTGAGTTCTTCTCTCAGGACAGCATCAAGCATACTGGACCTGAATATCATACGTCCAATGGTCGCGTTGTCTACGGTGGCGGCGGTATCACACCTGATATCTTCGTGCCTGAGGATACTGTCGGTATGACATCTTATTATAAGGAAGCCTCGATGACGGGATTGATTCTGCAGTATGCCTTTAACTATACCGATGAGAATCGGGCCAAGATGAAAGAGTTTAAGACCGGTAAGGCTTTGGAGACATATCTTAAGAAACAGAATACTGTTGACAAATTTGCCACGTTTGCCGATAAGAACGGTCTGAAGCGTCGTAATCTGATGATCCAGAAGTCGCATAAGCTGCTTGAACGTTATATCAACAGTCGTATTATCTATAACATGTTGAATGAGCAGGCCTGGACAGAATACCTGAATCAGGATGACCCTGCTATCATTGAGACACTCCGCATCTTCCGCGAAGGAAAGGCTTTCCCACAACAGCCGGAAAAACATGCATAAGGAAGAGCTGAGACGACAGATACGCCAGATGAAGCGACAGTTCACTCCACAACAGTTGGAGGAGCTGTCGCTTCCTGTTATCCAACGGCTGAGGAGTCGGTTGGCAGACTATCAGGTCGTCTTTGCTTACTATTCTTTGCCTGATGAGGTCTGCACCCGTCAGTTGGTAGATGACCTGTTGGCAGAGGGAAAGACAGTATTCTTGCCGAAAGTAGTCAGCGAGGAGACGATGGAATGGCGTACATATACAGGTCGTCAGGACTTGCAGGAAGGAACTCTTCGTATCATGGAGCCTGCGGAGAATCATGGGGACTGTTTCTTCTGTGAGCAAGGAGCGAAGCAACTGAATGGGCCTGTCCCCGTGATTCTCGTCCCAGGAATGGCTTTCGATGCGAAAGGTCATCGGCTAGGGCGCGGACGTGGCTATTACGACCGTTTCCTTGCGGCATATCCTCATATATATAAAATAGGTGTATGCTTTGACTTCCAGAAGGTTGAGGAAGTTCCGACGGATGATTTTGATATCGCTGTCGACGAGGTGATTTAGTGAAACCGTATGTCGGCAATCACCTGACAACCCACATATTCATTGAGCTTCCGGACATAATCCGACCGTTGCATTGATAAATCCGCCCTTAGTGCAGGATTCGTCAGATGGACATAGAGCGTTTGGTTACGGATTATCACACCATCAGTATATCGGCTGACGACTTCGCCGGCAATGATTGGCCAGGCATCCATCAGTCGTTTCTGCATGAGTGGCATTTCCAGTCCCTGAGCCCGTAGGTTTCTCAAAATCAGGCTCTTAATATTCTGTACGTCTCTCTTGAACATGTCCGTTGTCTACGTAAAAGATTTTATAGTCGTGTGATGATGTTGAGAGTATTTTATCCAGATGCTCTCGGTTGGTATCCGTAATAAAGATCTGCCCGAAGTCATCGCCTGCCACCAGACTGACAATCTCTTCTACCCGTTGGGCATCCAGTTTGTCGAAGATGTCGTCAAGCAGGAGTAGGGGAGTGGTCTTGGAATTGGTGCGTTTCAGGAAATCGAATTGTGCCAGCTTCAGCGAGATGACGAAGGTCTTGTTCTGTCCCTGACTGCCTTCACGCTTCATCAGATGTCCGTCGAGTGAGAACTCCAGATCATCTCGATGGATGCCATGTAGCGAATAGCCTACAGCACGATCCTTAAACCTGTCACGTTGGATAACTTCCAGCAACGGTCCTCGTTGACAGTGCGACACGTAGTTCAATGCCACCTTTTCCTGATGACCGGAGATGGTCTCGTAGAACTGCTGGAAGATGGGGGTCATCTCCTGAACGAAGGTCGTACGTTTCTGATAGATCTGCTCTCCCTCGACAGCCATCTGTTCTTCCCAGAGGCTGATGACATCAGGATCGGGCTCTGCCTCTGCCTTCAGCATCACATTGCGTTGCTGCAGGGCTTTATTATAACGGTTCAGCGCCTCGATGTATTGAGGGTCGTACTGCGAGATGACCATATCCATCAGTCTGCGTCGCTCTTCACTGCCTCCTTCAATGAGCAGGGTGTCGGAGGGTGATACGACCACGATGGGTATCAGTCCGATATGTTCCGACAGACGCTTATATTCCTTTTTGTTGCGCTTGAAGTGTTTCTTCGTGCCACGTTTCATGCCGCAGTAGATCTTCAGGTCATCAGAGTAGGACCCTTCAAGGACGAAGAACTCTTCACCGTGGCGAATCACCTGCGAGTCGATGGGGTTGTTGGCCGAACGACAGAACGACAGGTAGTAGATGGCGTCCAGTACGTTGGTCTTGCCGACACCATTCTTGCCGATGAAACAGTTTATCTTCGGCGACAACTCCAGCGTGGCCTCCGTGATGTTTTTGTAATTGATGATCGACAGTTTTTCGAGAATCATAGTGCAAAGGTACGAAAAAACAAACGAAATAGGCTGAAAAATAAGTTAAAAGTGTCGGGCAGTAGCAAATTTTTCACTCTTCACTCTTCACTTTTCACTTCTTTTTTGTACCTTTGCACCCGAATTTGCCCAAAAGGGTGGATTGTGTCTTTTAGAAACAATAAAAATTATAGATAAAATGGCAAACAACAACAATCAGCAGGGTGCTCCTGTAGCAGAGCAGACCCTCAGTCAGAGTGAAGCCTTCTTCCTGAAGAATAAGAAGGCTATTATCGCCGCTGTGATCGCCATCGTTGTGATCATTGCAGGTATCGTTCTTTACAAAACTTATGTGTCAGGACCTAATGAGGTGAAGGCCAGCACGGCTATTGCCAAGGGTCAGGACTATTTCATGGCTGACGACTATCAGAAGGCTCTTAACGGCGACAGCGCTGCCTATAAAGGATTCGTAGCTCTCGCTAAGGAGTGGAGTGGTACGAAGGCAGGTAATCTGGCTAATCTCTATGCCGGACTCTGCTATGCCAAGCTCGACAAGTGGCAGGAGGCTGCCAGCTATCTCGAGAAGTACGATGTCAGCGACGATGCTATGGTGTCTCCAGCAGCTTTGGGTGCACTGGGAAATGTCTATGCTCATCTGGAGCAGTTCGATAAGGCTGTATCAACCCTGAAGAAGGCTGCTGAGATGGCTGACAACAACAGTCTCTCTCCCACCTATCTGATCCAGGCTGGTGAGATCCTTGAGAACCAGAACAAGAAAGATGAGGCTCTGAAGCTGTACCAGGAGGTGAAGGAGAAGTACTTCAACTCGATGCAGTATCAGACTATCGACGAGTATATCGAGCGCATTAAGGAGTAATCTTCTAATCTCCCGATGGCAACAAAGAATCTTTCCGAGTATAATATCGCAGCGGTGCCCGATGCATCAAACATGATCTTCGGTATCGTTGTGGCAGAATGGAATCCTGAGATTACTGGCGCATTGCTCGATGGTTGTGTCTCTACGTTGGAGAAACATGGTGCATTACCTGAGAATATCCACGTCAAGACCGTTCCTGGCAGTTTCGAACTGATCTATGGTGCTCATCAGATGACGCTTAACGACGGTTACGATGCAGTCATTGTGCTGGGTTCCGTCATTCGTGGTGAGACGCCCCATTTCGATTACATCTGTCAGGGTGTTACGGAGGGTATCGCCCGTTTGAACGCCACGAACAACATCCCCGTTGTCTATGGTCTCCTGACCACGAACGACCTGCAGCAGGCGAAGGACCGTGCAGGCGGGCGTCTGGGCAATAAAGGCGACGAATGTGCCGTCGTAGCGATTAAGATGGCGAAGTTCTAAAAAAACGATAAGTCAACAGTTCTGGCCTCACCTTTCTGGTGGGGCCTTTTTGTTGTCAGAAGCTGGTGGTGGCAGCAATCTTGTCTGCGTTCATGCTGCGGGCGCTGGCATCGAAGATTTCCTTGTAGAGTCCGCCCTGCTGATAGACCTCGTCGGGCGATCCTGCCTGCACCACGCGACCTTGCTGCAGCACGTAGATCTGGTCGGCATCGATGATCTGTCCGATGTTGTGCGAGATGATGATCACCGTGCGTCCCTTCTTGATGGCATCGATCGAGGCCTTGATCTGCTCTGTGGCGATGGCGTCGAGGCTGGCGGTAGGCTCGTCGAGGAAGATGATCGGTGGGTTTTTGATAAACATGCGTGCGATGGCGACGCGCTGCTGCTGGCCGCCGCTCAGTTGCAGGGCAGCCGTCTCAAAGCCGTGGGGAAGTCCCATGATCTGGTCGTAGATATAAGCCTGCTTGGCGGCTTTCACCACATCCTCATGCGTAGCCTGCGGACAGCCGTATTTGATGTTCTCCTCTATCGAGCCGTCGAAGATATGGTTCTTCTGCAGCACCAGTCCCACATTCTCACGCAACCATTCCGTATCCCATTCGCTCAGCTGCACACCGTCGAGGCTGATGACGCCCTGCTGAGGCTGGTAGAACTTGTCGAGCAGGTTCACGATGGTGCTCTTGCCGGCGCCGCTCAGTCCCACGAGGGCCGTGATCTTGCCGGGCTCGATGCGCATCGACACATCCCAGAGCGCCTGCGTGCCGTTGGAGTAGGTGAAGTCCACGTTCTTCAGTTCGAAGTTGCCTTTTACCGTCTCCGGATGATGCTTTCCCGTCTGCTCCACCTCGTCGTCGGCCTTCAGGATACCGAAGAATCCCTCGGCATAGATCAGCGCGTCGTTCATATCGTCGTAGATGCGGTGCAGTTGTCGGATGGGCGCACTCACATTGGCGAAGAGCATCACGTGGTACATGATTTTTCCGATCGTCATACCAGGATAGTCTATCAGCACTAGATAGGCCGTCAATATAATAATCAGCACGGTACCGATCTGTTCGAGGAAACTCTTCAGACCGTTAAAGAGATACGCCTTCTTGCGCGTGCTGAGCTGCAGGTCGGTCATCGTGCGCTGGATGCCCGCCTGACGGTCGGCCTCGATCTGTTCGCGGTTGAACGACTTGATCACGGTGATGCTCTCGATGATGTTCAGGATACCTTGACTCACCGCCTGATGCCCACCGAAGATACCGCGTCGCCCGCCTTTCATCTTCGTGGCCTGGATATACGTCACCCAGAAGTAGAGCGGCACGATGCACAGCGCCACGAGACCCACGTAGAAGTTGGCTGCGAACATCAGTCCCAGCGCGAGGATGGCACTCGTAAACAGCGGCAGGATCTCGATGAAGAAGTTGTTCACCGTATTGCTCATGCTCATGATGCCGCGGTCGATGCGCGACTGCAGCTTACCCGTCTCGTTGCCCTCGCTGGTGAAGAAGGCCATACGGAAGGACAGAATCCTGTCGACCACCTTCAGCGACATATCGCGACTCACTAGGATGCGCATCCGCTCGCCGTAGTAGCGCTGGAAGAAAGTCACCAGGGCGCCGATCACCTCCTTGCCCAGCAATATCACCGTGATCACGGTCAGGATCTTCACCGCCTGACTCCACTGGAATCCCTCCGGCTGCTGCAGCAGCGCGTTGATGGCGTCGACGGCACGGTCCAGCACCACGGCGTTCACCTGTGCCATCAGCGAACCTACGAGCGTCAGCACCAGCGTGATCACGATCAGCCACCGATAGGGCGTCACGAAGGGCAGGATATTCCTCAGCAGCCCCCAGATGTTCATTTTCATTCCTTCCATACTTCCATTTATTACATTTCTTCAGCAAAGTTACAAAAATTCTGTGATAATCTGCGGAATCTGCGTCTTTTTTTGTATCTTTGTGGCCAAAATGCAAAAGCGTATGAAGTTTGTCAGTTGGAACGTTAATGGTCTGAGGGCCTGCGAAGGTAAGGGCTTCAGCGAGATATTCAGGCAGTTGGACGCCGACTTCTTCTGTCTCCAGGAGACGAAGATGCAGGAGGGTCAGCTCGACCTCCAGTTTGAAGGATACCAGAGCTACTGGAACTATGCCGACAAAAAGGGCTACAGCGGTACAGCCATCTTCACCAGGCACCAGCCGCTGAGTGTCGCTTACGGCATCGGCATCGACCTTCACGACCACGAGGGTCGCGTCATCACACTCGAGATGCCCGACTTCTTCCTCGTCTGCTGCTATACGCCCAACTCGCAGGACGGTCTGAAGCGCCTGGACTACCGTATGACGTGGGAGGACGACTTCCGCGCCTACCTGAAGGCCCTCGACGCGAAGAAGCCCGTCATCCTCTGCGGCGACCTGAACGTAGCCCATGAGGAGATCGACCTGAAAAACCCCAAGACCAACCGCATGAATGCCGGCTTCACCGACGAGGAGCGCGCGAAGTTCGGCGAGCTGCTCGCAGCAGGCTTCACCGATTCCTTCCGCTTCAAATACCCTGACACCGTGACGTATTCCTGGTGGTCGTACCGTTTCCAGGCGCGACAGAAGAATGCCGGCTGGCGCATCGACTACTTCGTCATCTCTGACCGTCTGCGCGACCGTCTCGCCGAGGCGCTGATCCATACCGACATCCTGGGTTCCGACCACTGCCCCGTCGAATTGGACCTTCGCTGAATAATTCCAGCCGTTGGTTGAAAGAATTTGCACCAGCGGCTTAATCTAACTAACTTTGCTCCCGTAAACCAACAAAATATGAAGGAGATATTATCACATTTCGCCCCGATAACCCTGGAACAGATGAACGATGTGCGTCTGCTGAACCGCACCGATACGAAGTTCGTCACTACGGTCCCCATGCTGCGGCGGCTGCTGACGATGGCGCAGGACGACTACTACGCCCAGGTCATCGACGGCGAGTGCATCGCACCTTATTACACCGTCTACTTCGACACTGACGACTGCGCGATGTACCAGAAGCACGAATCGGGCCACACCAACCGTCAGAAGCTCCGCATCCGCAGCTACGTCAACTCCGGGCTGAACTTCCTGGAGGTGAAGACGAAGAACAACCGCGGCCGCACGAAGAAGAAGCGCGTCAGCATCGACTCCTTCGACCCCCTGCATCCGCAGCACGACATCCGGTTCCGTCGCCAGAGCGAGGAATTCATCACCTACGACGACTTCCTGCGCAGCTGTCTGCACTACGACCCGACGACGCTGAGCGAGCAGCTCGAAAACCGCTTCGACCGCATCACCCTCGTGAACAAGGGCAAGACCGAGCGCCTCACGATCGACCTGAACCTCCGTTTCCACAACATCGTGACCGACGAAGTGCGGTCGATGGACAATGTGGTCATCATCGAGCTGAAGCGCGACGGTCGCGTGGCCTCGCCGATCCTCCGCCTGCTGCGCGAACTGCGGATCAAGCCCCACGGCTTTTCGAAATACTGCATCGGCTCGGCCTTCACCAACGCCGACCTCCGTCGCAACCGCATCAAACCCCGGTTGCACGACATAGAGAAGATTATAAACAATAAATAAATACATTATGGAACAGTTATTTTCTATCACCCCGACCTTCGCGATGATGCTGGTACGTCTGTTCATCAGCACCCTCGTCACCTGGTTCATCATCGCCAAGTTGTATTACCCCAAGAGCAAGCGCCGTGACTTCTACTTCACGTTCATGCTCATCTCCGTGGCCATCTTCTTCATCGTCTTCTTCATGATCTTCGTCCTCGACAACATGAAGGGCAAGACGTCGATGGGTATCGGTATCGGCCTCTTCGGTATCTTCTCTATCATGCGATACCGGACCGACGCGATGCCTGTGCGCGAGATGACCTACCTCTTCGTAATCATCGCCCTGTCGCTGGTGAACTCCATCGCTGAGGGCGTGTCCATCGTCGAGCTGCTGCTGACGAACCTCATCATCGTCGTCTTCGTCTGGCTGCTCGAGCGCAACCTGAAGCTGGAGGCGTCGAGGCTCATCCAGTACGACCGCGTCGATCTCATCGCCCCTGAAAAGCGCGACGAGCTCAAGGCCGACCTCGAGAAGCGCCTCGGCGTGAAGATTATCAAGGTCGATGTCGGTGCCGTCGACTTCATCCGCGATATGGCGATGGTCAAGATCATCTACCAGGGCAAGCACGTCGACCGCGAAATCAGCGAAAACTTCAAGATCAAATGAACAGCCGCATCTCCAGAAGACTCTTGATGGGCTGGTGCCTCATCATTTGTCCGCTTTCCTATAGTTCCGCGCAGAGCGACGACTTCGGACTCGACTTCTCGGTCGAGGCAGAGAAGAAGATCGACAAGCTGTGGTCCGTCAGCCTGGAGGGCGAGCTCCGCCGGCGCGACGATGCGAAGACCAACGACCGCTGGAGCCTCGGCCTTGGCGTCGACTACAAGATTGCCAAGTGGGTGAAGGCCTCCGCTGGCTACAGTCTGCTCTACGACAACACGAAGCGCATCAGCTACTCCGACCAAGAGGATGTCGACGACGGCGACTTCGACGAGGTAGGTATGCCGAAGAAGTGCGCGCAGTATTGGGCGCCCCGTCACCGCTTCAATGTGTCGCTGACGTTCGACAAGAAGCTCTTCGGCGACTTCCGTTTCTCCCTGCGCGAGCGCTGGCAGTACACCTGGCGCCCCGAACACACCGTCAGTGAGCGCTGGAGCTATCTCGACGAGGCTTATGACGGCAAGGCGAAGACCTACGGCGGCAGCGGCAAGAACGTGCTGCGCAGCCGCCTGCAGGTGGAGTACGACAAGAAGGGACTCTCGCTCACGCCCTACGCGAACGTCGAATTCTGGAATGCCTGGAAGCTGCAGAAGACGCGCTACACCGTCGGTCTCGACTGGAAACTCTCCAAACAGCACGCCGTGGGCGCTTTCTACTATTACCAGAAGGTGAACGACGACGATGACCTCGAACCGAACAGGCATCTCTTGGGTGTCAGCTACAAATTCAAGTTCTAAGCACGACTCACGGGGACAGGTCCCGTGAGTCGTTTTCTTTTTCTTGTGTCCTTAGAAGTAAACATAGCGGCGGTTGCCTTTGGGCCGCACGGCGAAGTGCACCCAGATGGTCGTGCCGCGCTTCTCGAGGATCAGTTCATCGAAGTCCAGCTTCTTCCCATCCGCGATGTCCAGCAGGATTAGTTTGCTTCAATACTATCTAACTTCCTTTTTTAGCCCATTTCTACTCATACGGTGTTGCCGTAAGTTTAGACAGAAAAAAGTCTCTTACCCTCCATGCTGGTAAACAAGTAAACAAGTAAACAAAAAGTGTTTTTTTAGTGGAAAATTTTGGATTGGATATTTTCTAGGGGATGAGGAGTGAGTAGTATTGAATTATATATATTATATATATATTATAATATATATATAATATATATAATTAATATGACTATGTTTGTTTACTGAAATGAAGGTTTTGTTTACTTGTTTACCTGTTTACTTTGTTTACCTTTTCCCGAAAAAGGGTGTTTCAATAAGAGACTTCTGCGATGTAGCGAAAAACTTTCCGTAGAAAATAAGATAAGAGTATTTAATCATAAGTACACGGGCGCGTTACGGCTCGCCGAGCTGGGTAAAGATGGGCTCGACCTCCGTCGGCCTAAACGAGCGGCGGCGCAGGTTGCAGAGACGACCACGAGTTGTATGGGATTCGGACCTATTTCGCTCTAGGGAGCGAGGCGAATCACAGGGGACAGGCACCCTGATCGCCGCAAAGCTCTGATCATTGAGCGAGATTCCCGACCTGCGGTCGCCTACCCGTAGCCTTTCCCCATGATTCACCCAGTCCCCATGATTCACCAGAAAGAATCAGCTGAAAGTTTTGGTACTTTCGGCTGATTTTTGTACCTTTGCAGCCGATTAGGTTATCAACTATAAAAATGAATAGGTTATTTGTTACAATTTGTGTGCTGGCGGCCCTGACGGCCGTCCATGCGAGGAAGGCGACGGTCACGCTTACACTGACCGACAATCGGCTTCAGACGATTACGGGTTTCGGCGCTGCCTGTTGCGACGGCGCGATGAAACCGTTTGGTACTGACACGGGGCCCGTGAAGAAACTCTACGGTGAAAATTCGGTGGTAGGACTGAACATCATGCGTATGGAGATCTCACCAAGTTTTGAAGCTGACGGGTGGGGTGACTATGACTGGAACGGTTCGTTACCCTCAGCCAAGTACGTTAAAGAGTGCGGCGGTATTGTGTTTGGTACACCTTGGTCTCCTCCAGGCGAGTATAAGACCAACGGTACGGCACAAGGCGGCAAATCCGACAGTCAGGGCAACAAGCGCGGCAAGCTGCGCGAGGACTGCTATCCGAAGTTCTTCCCCTGGTTGAATCAGTTCTTAGGATGGATGAAGAGTAAGGGTGTCGACGTGGACGCCGTGAGCATCCAGAACGAGCCCGACTGGTGGGTGGACTATTCCGGTTGTCTCTATGACCCTGAGGATCTGGTGAAGCTGGTGAAGAACTACGCCTACATGCTCGACCGCGAGAAATTCAAGGGCGTGAAGCTGATCAGCGGCGAGCCCCTCGGATTCACACAGAACTATACCGATCCGCTGATGAACGATCCCGTCTGCCGCGAGCAGATTGACATCGTGGCGGGCCACATCTACGGACATCCGCCCCTCCAGTATATCAAGCCTGCCGCCGTCCTGCCTGCTAAGTACGGCAAGGAAGTCTGGATGACGGAACACTCCGTATCGGACAATATCGGCGAACGGTTGCCGACGTGGGAGGAGCAGATGGAGTTCGCCCAGGAGGTGAACGAATGTCTGCAGGCCGGCTGCACGGGTTATGTCTATTGGTACATGCGCGCACACTGGGCCTTCGTCAGCACAGGCGAGAAGAAGTACGGCAGCGCCAACGCCCGTAAGAACCAGCTGCTGCCTCGCGCCTACGTGATGTCGCACTTCTCGAAGTACATCACAGGCTCGACACTCCTGAAGACCACCTGCAGCTACGAACTAACGACCAATGCCGCCGTGGAGATATCCTCCTTCGTCAAGGGTGACTCGCTGATCGTGCTGGCCATCAACACGAATACAAAGGACTACGACATGGTCATGAAGATGGACAAGACGCCGTTCAGCGTATCAGGCGGTGACATGGTGCTCTCATGGGGCAACGAATCTGACCAGCTCTGTCAGAAGGAGACGCTCACCCTCGGAGAGACACTCAAGATTGACCAGGCTACGAAGAAGGTGACGGTGGAATTGCCCGCACAGTGCGTGGCCACCTACGTCTTCCAGCTCGACAAGGGGGCTACCGCCATCCAGGAGCACAAGCTTTCGGACGTTGACGGCGCGAAGACCTACTACGACCTGCATGGTCGCCGGCTGGAGACGCCGAAGGGACTCTGCATCGAACGGAGCGCCGACGGAACGTCAAGGAAAATCAATATGAATCGCTAATAAAAAAGCCCGGAAAGTTAAGTTCCGGGCTTCTTTTTTTACATGTCCTCGTAGGTGTCGAGGTAGGTGACGTGCGTCACAAGGTATTCCTCGATGCCGTGCTTGCCGTCGGCACCACCGATACCGCTCTTCTTCACGCCGGCATGGAAGCCCTGCATGGCCTCGAAGTGCTCGCGGTTGATGTAGGTCTCGCCGAACTCCAGTTCGCGGGCGGCCTTTGTGGCGATGTTGATGTCCTTCGTGAAGATGCTCGACGCCAGACCGTATTCGCAGTCGTTAGCCCACGCGATAGCCTGGTCGACGGTGTCGAACTCAATCAGCGGAATCACAGGACCGAAGGTCTCCTCGTGGATGATGTCCATGTCCTGACGGCAATCGTCGAGCACGGTGGCGGCATAGAAATAGCCCTTGCTGCCCACACGGCTGCCGCCGCAGAGCAACTTCGCACCCTGCTTGATGGCGCGCTCCACCTTCTCGGTGACGCTCTCCAGGGCACGCTGCTCGACCAGCGGACCCATGTCGACGCTGTGGTCCTGACAGGGATCGCCCACCTTCACGGCCTTCATCTTCTCGACGAGGATCTTCGTGAACGCGGCCTTCACCTCTTTCTGTACGTACACGCGCTCGGCATTATTGCAGATCTGGCCGTTGTTGCCGATACGGCTGTCGACGATCCACTGGGCGGCGCGCTCCAGGTCGGCATCCTTGCAGACGATGGCGGGCGCCTTGCCGCCGAGTTCGAGGCTGACCTTTGTGATGTTCTTCGAGGCGGCGGCCATGATGCTCTCGCCGGCACCTACGGAACCAGTCACGGAGACGATGTCGATCTTCGGAGAACCGGCCATCTCGTTGCCGATGACGCTGCCCTTACCTGTGACGATGTTGATGACACCCTTCGGCAGGCCGACCTTGTCGACCACCTCGCCGAAGACGGTACAGTTCTCGGGGGTCAGCTGTGAGGGCTTGATGACGATGGTACAACCGGCAATCAGCGCTGCACCGGCCTTACGGGCGATGAGGAAGAATGGGAAATTCCAGGGCAGGATGCCGGCTACCACACCAATAGGCTTCTTGGCGAGGAAGATGGTCTCGTTGGGACGGTCGCTGGGGATGATTTCGCCCTCGATGTGACGGGCGAAACTGGCCATGTAGTCGAAATACTCAGCAGTGACATCGACCTCGACGGTGGCCCAGGTGATGGTCTTACCCTGCTCACGCATGATGATGTCGATAAACTCCTCGCGGCGCTCACGGATACCGTTGGCCAGCTTCTTCAGCCAGGCGGCACGCTCGATGGCAGGGGTCTTGCCCCAGGCCTTCTGGGCAGCGCGGGCGGCGTCTAAGGCGCGGTTGACATCCTCGATGGTGCCTTCAGGCTGACGACTGATGACCTCCTCGGTTGACGGGTTTAATACGTTAATCCACTGGCCGTTCGAGCTCTCGCAGAACTGGCCGTTGATGTACATCTTTAGATCTTTCATAAGCGATTGTTGTTTTAATGATTATTTAAGTAGCTGTCTAACAGCCTTTTGTTGTCATGATGTTCAGGACCAGATTGTCGGTAACGCCCATGCCGTCGGCGCCGATGCTGGTCAGGTTGTGGATGCTCTTGTCGACGCAGTCGTCGACGATGCCTTCCTCAGAGGTGACACATTTACCCTCCATCGCGAGCAGGGCAGAGAGCAGCGCCGTGCTGACACCGCTGGTGATCTTCAGCGAACACGAGGGCTTCGCGCCGTCGCAGATCATACCCGTGAGGTTGGCGATCATATTCTTCACCGCAAAGCAGATGCGCTCGTAGTTGCCGCCCATCAGGTAGGTGATGCCGCAACTGGAACCGATGCTCGCCACCACACAGCCGCAGAGGGCAGAGAGGGAACCCAGGCTCTGTTTGATATAGATGGCGGTGAGGTGGGAGAGGGTGAGGGCACGGAGAAGTTCTTCCTCAGTGTTCTCGTTCTCCTTGGCATAGACGCAGACGGGATTGGTGGCGCAGATGCCCTGATTGCCTGAGCCGGAATTGCTCATCACGGGAATCATCGCACCACCCATACGGGCATCGCAGGCGGAGGCGGTGCGCGAGATGATGTGGGAGTAGATGGAGTGGCCGAAGATGCCCTTGGCTAAGGGACGGTCGATGGTCTTACCCAGGTTGTGGCCGTAGTTCCCCTTGATGGCCTCGCGCGCGGCATTCATATTATAGGTGCGGGCTTCCTCGATGAAACGGATCTCGTCGAGGGGAGCCGTTGTGGCAAAGTCGTAGACCAGTCGCATGTTCAGGGAGATGGGAGCGTGGACATCATCACAACGCTCCACTGTGCACGCTCCACTGTCCTCTATAAAGTGTGTGTGGCTGCCGGCGATGATGGCCCTTGCGGACTTCCCACCAGCAGAACAGATGACTTCGGCGTAGAGCTTCTCGCTGATGCCCTCCTTCATCGCGATATGGATACGACCTTCAGCGATGTACTTCCGGCCTTGTTCGACCGCCTCAGGGGTGAGGTCTTTCAAGACTTCCAGCTGATAGTCGCTCTTGCCGATGAGTGCGCCGAGGGCGATGGCGATGGGCAGGCCGATCATGCCTGTGCCAGGAATACCCACACCCATCGCATTCTTCAGGATGTTGGCACTCAACAGGGCCTCAATCTTCTCAGGGCGACAACCCAACTGCTCAGTGGCCTTCGCCGTACACAAGGCGACACACATGGGTTCCGTGCAGCCAATGGCCGGCACCACCTCCTGATGCATCAATGCGATAATCTGTTCGCGCGTCTTTTTCTCTATCATTTCTTGACGTTGTTGTAATTGGATAGTCCTGTGTTCAGGAACTGGATGTATTCCTGGATGTCCTCGTTGTAGCTGCGGCTGCTGTTGAGGGGCATACCGTCGTTGTCGAGCAACACGTAGAAGGGCTGGGCGTTGGCACCAAACTTCACGCGCTGCAGGTAGCTCCATTTGTCGCCGACGGTCCGCAGCGTACGCGTCTGACCGTTCTCCGTCACCTCGACGGGCTCAGGCAGGGCGGTCTTGTCGTCGACATAAAGCGAGATGAGGACGTATTTGTGGTTCAGGATGTCGGCCACCTGAGGATCGCTCCATACGGCTGCCTCCATCTTGCGACAGTTCACACAACCAAAGCCGGTGAAGTCGATGATGACGGGCTTGCCTTCTGCACGGGCGGCGGACATACCGAGTTCGTAGTCCTTGAAACGGGGCTCGGTGGAGGTCTTCTGAAGGTTGAAGTCCTGCGTGTTCATCGGCGGCGCAAAGGCGGAGATGGCCTTCAGCGGGGCACCCCAGAGACCAGGAATCATATAGATGGCGAAGGCCAGCGAGGCCATCGCGAGGAAGAACTGCGGAACGTTGGTGCGGTTTCCCTCGTCATCGTGTGGGAACTTCAGCCAGCCTAACAGGTAGACACCCAGGAGTCCGAAGATGACGATCCACAGGGCGAGGAACACCTCGCGGTCTAAGATATGCCAACCGTAGGCCAGATCGGCCACAGAGAGGAACTTCAGTGCAAAGGCGAGTTCGATGAATCCCAGCGTGACCTTCACCACGTTCATCCATCCGCCAGACTTCGGCGCCGATTTCAGCAATGAGGGGAACATGGCGAAGAGCGTGAACGGGATGGCCAGTGCGATGGCGAAGCCCAGCATACCGATGGTGGGTGCCACGATGCTGCCCTGTGTGGAAACGGCTACGAGCAGGAATCCGATGATGGGACCCGTGCAGGAGAACGATACCAAAGCCAGGGTGAAGGCCATCAGGAAGATAGACAACAGACCTGTCGTCGACTCGGACTTCGCATCGATCTTACTGGACCACGATGCGGGCAGGGTCAGCTCGAAGGCGCCAAAGAACGAGGCGGCAAAGACGACGAGCAACAGACAGAAGAAGATGTTGAATACCGCATTCGTGGCAAGGGCGTTGAGTGCCGAAGCCCCAAAGAGCAATGTGACGGCAAGACCCAACAAGACATAGATGACCACAATGGAAAGGCCGTAGGTCGTGGCTTCGCGGATGGCCTTCGAACGGTCCTTGTTCCGCTTGAGGAAGAACGATACGGTCATGGGGATGATGGGCCACACACAGGGTGTGAAAAGGGCGATGAATCCACCTAAGAGTCCCTCGAGGAAAATCAGCCACCAGGACATGCTCTCGCCAGAAGGATTCTCACCGCTATAGGCGTTGAGCTCCTGAATCACGGGCTGCCAAAGCGATAGTGACGAACTGTCGCTCTCCGCCACCAAGCTGTCGCTTTTCACTGCGGACAGACTGTCTTTTACTGCAGGCGCATCCTCGTCTTTCTCCGCTTCCGGTGTTGCGGTAGCAAATTCTTCACTCTTCACTCTTACCTCTTCACTTTTCACAGGGCTCTTGCCTTTGACTTTCAGCGAGGCCTCAGACGGCGGCAGACAACTCTCGTCATTGCAGGCACCGTACTCGACATAACAGTCGATGTCATATTCGGGCTTGGTGAATCGGATCTTCTGTACAAAGGTGACAGCCTTTTCAAAGAAGCGCAATTCCATGTCAAACAGTTTGTCGAACTGCTTGATCTCATTACCGCGGGCCTGAAGTTTGCCGACGGTCTCTACGCCTTCCATCTTCACGGCATTGAAGGTGGCGGAGATAGGACCGTCGTTACCGAGTCCAGTAGAGTAAACATGCCATCCGGCGTCGATGGTGGCAGAGAAGACCAGCTCGCCTTCGCCACCTTTTAACTCTTTCAGCTGTGAGGTGAAATGCACAGGGTTCATCATCTGTGCCCAGGTGGTCGAAACCACCATCATCACCAATAGTGTTATGATAATCTTTTTCATTTTCCGCTACAAAGGTACACAAAAACTGTGAAAAAACTAGCATTTAAGTTTTTTTTATGCTACAATACGGCCATGATTTTTGTCGTTTCGGAAATAATCACTAAATTTGCACGCAGAATAATCAACTTACACAGAAATGAAACAAATATCATTACTCATTACTCTACTACTTATGATGGCACTTGGCGGTTCTGCACAGAACACGTTGTCAAGACTGACGGTCTTCAGCGAATTCCGTCCTGCCATAGCCCACCTCGCCGACGGCAAGACCGTGAATCTGCCGCAGGCGAATATCTTCCTGAAGAACAGCTCGCTGCTCTATCTGAACAAAGACGGTGTACCTATGGAGACAGATACGAAGAACCTGTTGCGCGTCGACTTCAAGGACCGCACTTATATCCGCATCGACACGTTGCTGGCCTATCAGGTGGACTCCATCGAAAACAATGCCCTCTATTGTGCGAGGGTCATCGACATCAAAGCCTTCCGTCAGGCGCTGAAGAACAATAAGAACATCACGAACTTAGACCTGAGTTTCAATACCGTACTTGGTTATACGACGCTGGATGCCAACGAGGAAGACGACTTCCCGATTGTTCCCATTTACTACTTTAAGATCGGCGATCAGTTTGTACTGGCCCATGAGCGCCACTTGAAGCGTTTTCTGAACAAGGACAAGCGGCAGCTCATGGAATCAGTCATGTCGATAAAGGGTTTCAGCTGGACGGATGAGAAGTATCTCATGAAGATGCTACAACTCATCCGCTAGAACTTACTGAAACAGTTTGTCGAGATAGGTATAGAAAGCAGGGTCTTCGCCGACGACAACGTTGGCGATATGACCTTCAGGATCGATGATCACCTTCGTGGGGAAGCCCTCTATGCCATACTTCTCCAAGAGGTGTGACTCGTCGCTGTTGTAGACGTGCAACCAGGGCAACTTGTGCTCGGCAACGGCTGCTTTCCATTTCTCTTCGCTATCGTTGCAGTCGATACCGAGAATCTCCATCTTTCCGGCATATTTGGCATAATACTCCTTCATTTTCGGCATACCCTTGATACACCAGATGCACCAGGAACCCCAGAAGTCGAGCACGACGTATTTGCCGCGGAGACTGCTCAGCGTGAGCGGCTTACCGTTGATGTCGTTGAGGGTGAAATCTGGTGCCTCAGGACCTTGTGGCGTCGTTGAGCAGCAATCAGCCTGAGCCGGATTCTGTGACTCAACGGCCTGGGCGGAGTTGGACTTGTTGCCTGTACAGCCGAAGAGAAAGGCTGTCAGCATGATCAATATAAGTTGTTTCATTGTGTTCGTTCTTTTATGAGATTATCTGACGATGACCTTCTTGGTCGTCTTGCCGTTACGGATCAGATAGATTCCCTTCGGCAGGGTAGTGCCATTCTGCATCTGACGGCTGCGGAGATCGTAAATGACCTCTGAGTCAGAAGAGTCAGCCTGGATGCCACTGATACCGCTGGCAGCATTCTCCTGGATGTCGGCTGTATTAAAGTTCTGGGTGCCACTCTTGAAGGTGATGGTGCCGTCGGCCTTGATGGCCTTACCCTCCTCGTAACCGGTGATGGTCAGTGTGCCTGCTTCCATATAGAAGTTACCAGTATCTTCATCTTCGTGGTCGGTCGTGATGCCCGTAGAGGTCGTACCGTCAAGTTCTACCTGAATGCCGTCGTCTTTCGCACCGCTGATGTTGATGGTGCCCTTCTCAAGAAGGAAGTACTCCTTACAGTGGATACCGTCTTTTGGGGCAGCGGTGATGTTCAACGTGGCGTTCTTGAAGGTGATATATTCCTTGCTGTAGAAACCGTGCTTGGAATTACCTACAATGTTAAGTGTGCCTTTACCAGTCACTTCAGTATGTCCTTTACAGTGGAAACATCCGTTAGCGGTGTCATTGGCACCGTCTGTGAGTGTGTTGGTCGTGCCGTCAGGAAGGTTCAGCTTGATGCGTTTGCCGTTCTGAATGTTGATGGCAGGACCGTTAGGATTCGTTAGTGTCAGTCCGTTTAGTTTGACAGTAACCTTGTAGCTACCTTCCATATAGAACTCGCCGTCATCACTGCTGCCGGAGAGTACATAGTCAATCTCGCTGCTGACCGTTTCTGCCTGTATCAGCTTCACGTGTGAGGACTTCTCGCTGGAACAGGTGACGGAGCTGGCGAGATCGGCGGGTATAGTAACGGTGGCCGTCGTCCCGTTAAAGACGACGGTCACTGTCGGATTAGCCGCCTGTATGGTGGCAAACGTCAGGAGACTCGTTAGAAACAATAGAGTCTTCTTCATACGAATTCAGTAAGTTTGATTAGATGCCCAGAGCTTTCTTAGCCTTGTCGGCTGCAGCGTCAACGGCCTCGTTGGCCTTCTCCTTGGCAGCGTCCTTCACTTCGTTAGCCTTGTCCTCAGCAGCCTGCTTGGCCTCGTCAACGGCACCCTCTACGGCGTCCTTAGCACCCTCGACAGCACCCTCGGCAGCTTCCTGGGCACCACCGATGGCCTGCATCAGTCCGTCGACAACAGTCTCTGCCGGAGCTGCGGTGATGGCTGTCAGAGCGGCCTGAACAGCAGCGTTCTCACCAGCGAAAGCCTTGATCTTCTCGGCATTCTCCTTCAGGAAGTCCTGAATCTTAGTCACATATTCCTTGGCCACCTCGGGATTTGAGCCGATGATGTCCTTGATCTTCTCCTGAACGGCAGCGAGAACTTCCTGCAGCTTGTTGGCATCCTGAGCCTCAATCTGCTCGGTAAGGGCGCTGATGCTGGCAGCAGCTTCGTCCTCAGCATTGTAAGTCACTTCCTCTACAGCTTCTGCGTTGTCGGCAGGAGCCTGAGCCTTGTTACCACACGATGTGAAACCGATGGTACACATGGCCATCACAGCAAACATAATCTTTTTCATAACAAATTAATTTATTAATTAATAATGGTTTTAATTGCCTTCTCTTGATTTTCGGCAACAAATTTAGGTGATTTTTGAATATGTTGTTAATTTTTTTTGAAGTTTTTAACTTTTTTCTTAATTTTGCACCCGTTTTCAAGATAATTAACGTAATATGACGACATTAGAGTTTAAGCCTAAGCTGTTTTCGACCATGAAGACTTATAATCGAAAGCAGTTTACGACAGATTTGCTGGCTGGTATCATCGTGGGTATCGTTGCCCTCCCTTTAGCCATTGCATTTGGTATTGCTTCTGGCGTGACCCCTGAGAAGGGTATCATCACGGCCATCGTAGCTGGTCTTATCGTCTCGCTGTTCGGTGGGTCGAAAGTTCAGATTGGAGGTCCTACGGGCGCGTTCATTATTATTATATACGGGATCATCCAACAGTATGGTTTCGAGGGACTGACCATCGCCACCTTGTTGGCGGGTGTTTTCCTCATTATGTTCGGCGTCCTTCATTTGGGTACGATCATCAAGTATATTCCTTATCCCATCGTGGTGGGATTCACCAGCGGTATCGCCCTGACCATCTTCACCACGCAGATCAAAGACCTGTTGGGCTTGTCGATGGCCACCGTACCCTCAGATTTTATTGAGAAATGGATTGCGTATATCGGTGCCTTCCCCACCATCGACTGGTGGAGCGCAGGTGTAGGCATCGCCTCAGTGGCGGTGATTGCGCTTTGGCCGAAACTGACGCGTCACAGCGCCATTGGCAAACTCCCTGGTTCGCTGATTGCCATCATCCTCATGACGATTGCCGCACTTCTGCTGAAGCAGTATGCCGGCGTGATGACCATCGAGACCATCGGTGACCGTTTCTCCATCTCCAACCAGTTGCCTGGCGCTCAGGTGCCTTCGTTAACATGGGATGTCATCAAGGGACTGGTGTCGCCGGCTATTACGATCGCTATCCTTGGCGCTATCGAGTCGTTGCTCTCTGCCACTGTGGCTGATGGTGTCATCGGCGATCGTCATAACTCTAATACAGAACTCATCGCTCAGGGTATCGCCAACCTGGCCAGCCCTATCTTTGGCGGTATCCCTGCTACAGGTGCCATCGCCCGTACGATGACGAATATCAATAATGGCGGCCGTACACCTGTGGCTGGTATCATCCATGCTGCTGTACTGCTGCTCATCTTCCTCTTCCTCATGCCGCTGGCCCAGTATATCCCGATGGCTTGTCTGGCAGGTGTCCTTGTCATCGTCAGCTATAACATGAGTGGCTGGAGGAGCTTTACTAGCATCCTGAAGAATCCGAAGAGTGATGTCATCGTGCTCTGGGTGACTTTCCTGTTGACGGTTATCTTCGACCTGACCATCGCTATCGAGGTCGGACTGATCTGCGCCTGTCTGCTCTTCATGCGCCGTATGGCTGAGACCACCGATGTCAAGGTCATTAGCGATGAGATCAACCCAGAGGAAGAGGAAAGTGATTTCCAACTGGGTAATCTCGAGCATCTGACCATTCCAAAGGGTGTGGAGGTATATGAGATCAACGGCCCCTATTTCTTCGGAGCGGGTAATAAGTTCGAGGAGATCATGGGTGCCCTGCGCCATCACCGACCCAAGGTGCGTATCATCCGTATGCGAAAGGTGCCGTTTGTCGATTCAACGGGTATCCATAACCTCACGAATCTCTGTCTGATGTCTCAGGCCGAGGGTATCCAGGTGGTGCTCTCAGGTGTCAATCCCACCGTACAGGCCGTACTCCATAAGGCGGGCTTCGATACGATGCTCGGCGAGGAGAATATCTGCTCGCACATCAACCTGGCACTCGAACGTGCCAAACAGTTGGTTTAAGCCAAATTGTAATGTAATATTGTAATATTTTCAATGAAAATCCCCTCGCGAGGGGATTTTTCATGAGTGAAATCTTTACGATTTTTGGTAGCGGGCTGATTTTTGGCAGCGGGCCATAGCCCTAGAGATTTTTAGATGATAGAGATTAAGGAAGCTATAAAGGAACAGAACAAGGAGATTGCCCGACTGATTATGATGGCAATGACGGACGAGTGTTGTCGGTATTTCTGTGGTGAGGGCTACGGTCTGGACGACTTTTACCGGATGATGAGCCACCTCGTAGAACGTGAGGACTCACAGTACAGTTACAAGAACACGTTGGTGGCTCTGGACGGCCAGCAGGTGGTGGGCGTATCGGTAAGTTATGACGGCAGCCGCCTGCATGAGTTGCGTCGTGCTTTTATCGGGGCCGCCAAGACGTACATCGGCAGGGATCATACGGGCATGGACGATGAGACACAGGCTGGCGAGCTCTATCTCGACTCGCTGGCCGTGCTCCCGGCCTATCGCCGGCAGGGGATAGCCCAGAGGTTACTGATTGCTACCAGGGAGCGAGCCCGCCAGTTACACCTGCCCAGAGTGGGATTGCTGGTAGACAAAGGTAATCCCGACGGTGAAGCGCTCTATACCAAAGTGGGGTTTGAGTACTTGAACGACAATCAATGGGGCGGACACCCCATGAAGCACTTGGTTCTTCCGTGTCAAAGAAACTTTTAAACAGAAAATAACATGTACGAACATCAGGGAATTGACAATATTCATCGTCATTTGTTACTGAAATACTAGAAATACTAAAAGGAGCACCCCGTTTGGGATACTCCTTTTTCCGTGTTAATCCGCGTGGATCACCGGCGTCAGCCGATTCTTCACTCTTCACTTTCAGAAGGGCCCGTAGCCCATACAACTCGTGGTCGTAATCGCCGTGACGAACGCCGTGAGCGCAGCTACTATCATCTTCACCGCAATCTCAATAACCTTCTTCTTCATAGGCTAATCCTAATTATGCATTATGCATTATTAATTATGCATTGTTATTATGCATTAATTTTGGTCTCCCTCTTCGGCATCTGAGCCCGAGTTGATCACCAGCGTCGAGGCCTGAGCCGGCATCTGGAACGTACCCACGTACTCACCGTCGTTCTCAGTCAGCGAGACGTTCGAACCGTTCAGCGTAGCGCTAGGAATCTGTCCCTCAGCAGGCGTTACTGCGATGTACACATTCGCACCGCTCTCCAGACTGTCGCCACTGTTGATGGTCTCCTCACTGTCGTTCTTCACGGTCGAAGTACCGCTACCACTCTTGGTGATGCTCAGGGCAAAACTAGTTGCCTGGTTCTGACTGTTGCCACCCTCGTTGCCACTCTGCGAGCCCTGATTCTCTGAACCGCCCTGATTCTGGCTGCCGCCGTTCTCAGTGTTCTGAGTGTTCTCGTTTTCAGGGTCCTCAACCTCGCCAGAGGTAGAGGTCACGCGCTTCACCTCGTTGCCGTTGCGGTCGTAGCAGGTAATCTGGATGGCGGTGTTCGCCAGCTCGTCCTTCAGATCCACGCTGGGGGTGAAGATGATGCGGCGGCTCGAGATCAGACTCGTCTTCACGTCCTCTACCTTCTCCACAGCCTTGCTTCGCAGTCCGAAGCGCATACTTCCCAGTCCGGGCAGAGCCACCGAGTGGCCTTCCGTAGCCCACGCCTTGATCACCTCACCGGCTGCATCCCAGCAAGCCTTCATCACACCCTGACTCACGCCGCTGCGCAGGGCAGCTTCGCGGATGACCTTTGCCTGCGAGAGGCTGGAGTACATCTCAGGCTTCATCACATAGCGGTACTTGCCCGCCGATTCCTTGTCAAACTTCAGCAGTCTTTCTACTGCCTTTACCTTAAGTGCCATAAAATTATAAATTTTAAGGGTTGTAAAAACTTTTCCGCTTCCTTAAAACCTATTCCTTTCTTCCGTGTTTTGCGGTTATACTATACAAAACTTTCTCGTGCACTAAGAAAAATTTACTCTGTAGTTATGCCGCAATTTTTAGACGCTCTTGTCCTTTTTGCATCTATAATGCAAAGGTACGATTTTTTTTCGAAACTACCAAATATTTTTGCGATTATTTTGCTATTTTTTTTCGATGACTGGTAAATGTAGTGAGGCAAGTTACCCACTTACCCACTTACCCACCTATGACAGGAACATTTCCTGAAAAAGTTGACTATAAAGGCTTATTATTATATATATTTTAATATATATAATAATAAAACTAAAATCTCTTTAAATTGTACCCATAATCACTCTCTCTTATCGTCGGAAGCGACCTTCTTCTTCACTTACCCACTCTCAAAAACCCTGACTATCGTCGAGCTTTCCCTCTTGAAAAACCTTCCTGTCATAACTGGGTAAGTGGGTAAGTGGGTAAGTTTAGTAAGGTACAGGTATCTACATCTTATCTATCAAACTGTCCACACTCCACCCACAAACAGCAATGAAAAAGTCATCGGCATGTATATCCGTCATACACAAGTCAAGCAGCTGCCTGCCTTTCTTGTCGTAGGCCTCGTCATCGTTGTTGATTTCATCTACCAGCACTTCTACAAATCTCTCCAACTGCGCTTCGTCGTTGAGTATGTTTTCTATTCTTTCCTTATCCATCTTTTTTCCTACAAAGGTAGCAATCAAAGCCGAAAAGTCGGCAGATATTTACAAATTCCAGGCTTTACCAGGACGTTTTAACAGAATACCGATTATTAAAATAATGTGTAATTTCTGCATGAAATCGCATTATTCTCAAAAAGTTTTTGTACTTTTGCAATCAAGTACTGGCTAATCGTCGTGACACGACGCTGCTACGGCAGAACAAGAGAAGAGCCTCAGTGGAGGTGCTGGTATGATTTTAGTGGGTAAATCAATAACGACAATAGCAGTTATTAGGATGATATAGAAACCTGAGAAATTTCTTAATCCAAGTAGAATAACGATAATTGTGATTTGTTCGCGTTTATAGCGTGGACGTCACTTATCATTCTACTGGGCTTTCTCAGGGCCTCTATATCAGGTAAGCGGAGTTCCACGCTTTTTGTGTATAGAGGTCTTGACATATAAAGGCCCAAAAGATTCCGATAAGTGCTTTTGCCATTAGCTATAAGCGCAAAAAATGCCAAACAAAGAGAGCAGTCCTGCCCTGATAGACATTAGGGAGGATGACCTGCTGGAATTGTCGGCAGAGGTGCTTGATACACTGCTGCGCGATCATACCACAGGCAATAATATCTTCTGGGCGACGCATGACTATGAGGCGCTCGGCTCAGATTATGATTACCATTCACAGATACTGCCTGCATTGATTACGGGAGAGCATGGAATGGTAATTCGTCCTCGTGTGCTGAAATCGAAGGAAAACCAAACAGACCGTGCCAAGGATATGGCAGAGGTGTTTACCCCCTCATGGGTCTGCAATGCCCAGAATAATCTTGTTGATGAAGCATGGTTTGGACACAAGGATGTGTTCAATATGGAAGACTCTGAACACCACACATGGAAAGCCAACCCGAACAAAATAGAGTTCCCTGAGGGTAAGACATGGAAGGACTATGTGCGAGCCACCCGTTTGGAGATGACCTGTGGTGAGGCTCCCTATCTTGTGAGCCGGTACGATGCAACAACAGGTGCCCCTATTCCGCTACAAGAGAGAATCGGCTTACTTGACAGAAAACTGCGAGTAGTCAGCGAGAATACAGAAACCAGCGGTGACTGGCTGGATTGGGCACAGACAGCATACAAAAACATCTATGGTTTTGAGTGGCAGGGCGACAACTTGTTATTAGCCCGCGAAGCTTTGCTTTGGACTTTCATTGAATACTATCAGGCCAAGTTCGGCAAAGCTCCACTTCTCAAATCTATCAACTACATAGCTTATATCGTTTCGTGGAACCTCTGGCAGATGGATGGCCTGAAAGGTGTCATCCCTGACAGTTGCCGCAATGGCGTAACAGAGAAAATACAGACCTTATTTGGCGAAGAAGAGCAGATAGTTAATTGCACAGGTTGTCAGCAAGAAGATCTGCGACGGCACAATGGTACTTACTGTTTGATTCGCGACTGGGCTAACGACAAGAAGAAAATCCGATTTATAGACTTAATGAAATAATGTCCTATGGCTACATTTGGATCCTCACTAAAGTCAAAATTGATTTATGTCTTCGCCATCAACGACGAACGACACAGTGACTGCCTGAAGATAGGTGAAACCACCATCGATGAAGATGACGGCAGCGACCTCTTCAACAATGCAGAGTCATTGCAAGAGGCGGCTCACAAACGCATACGTCAGTACACAAAGACAGCTGGTATTGCCTATCAGTTGCTCTATACGGAGGTCAGCATCTTCGTACGTAGCGGTATGATTATGACCTTTAATGATAAACAGGTGCATAAGGTGTTGGAACGTAGTGGTATCAAACGCAAACAATTCGATGGCGTGACTGGTGCTGACGAGTGGTACTGTTGTGACCTGGAAACCGTAAAAAAGGCCATCAGTGCTGTAAAGAGGGGAGAGACGAGCCTGCATCTCTCAGAAATCACCAAAGGACAGTCACCTATCATCTTCCGGCCAGAGCAGCAGGAGGCCATCGATAAGACCCGTAAGCGATTCAAGAAAGGCAATCAGATGCTGTGGAATGCCAAGATGCGATTTGGTAAGACACTCTCTGCCTTGCAGGTTGTGAAAGAAGAAGAGTTCAAACGCACCCTCATCCTGACACACCGCCCTGTAGTGGATAAAGGTTGGTTTGAGGATTTTGGCAAGATCTTCTACGACAGGAAAGACTACCACTATGGTTCGAAGGGGAATGGTGAAGAGTTTAAAGTCTTGGAAAAGAAGGTGGATTCTGGTAGTAAGTACGTCTATTTTGCTTCGATGCAAGACCTCAGAGGCTCAGAGCAGGTAGGCGGTAAATTCGACAAAAACAACGAACTTTTTTCTGCAAAATGGGACTTTGTGATAGTTGACGAGGCTCATGAAGGTACCAAGACGGAGCTCGGACAGAATGTGCTGAAGGAACTAATAAAAGAGGATACTAAGGTGCTTCAACTTTCTGGTACTCCTTTCAATCTCTTCGATGACTATAGCGAAGAAGAAATCTTCACTTGGGATTATGTGATGGAACAGAAAGCCAAACAGGCTTGGGCCACTGACAATCCCTACGAACCGAACCCCTATGCATCACTACCTGCCATCAATATCTACACATACGATTTGGGCACCTTGATGTCAGAATATGTGGAGGACGAAAAGGCTTTCAACTTCCGTGAGTTCTTCCGTACCAAAGATGATGATACATTCGTACATGATAAGGATGTAGACCGTTTCCTAGACTTGTTGTGTAAGGAGGATAAAGACAGCCTCTATCCTTATTCCAACGATACTTTCCGTCGCATTTTCCGTCATACCCTTTGGTTGGTTCCAGGAGTAAAATCTGCTCGTGCTTTGAGTGCTAAACTGAGAAAGCACCCTGTGTTTGGAATGTTCCAGACTGTCAACGTGGCTGGCAACGGCGACGAGGACGAGGAAAACACAGAAGCACTAAAGATGGTCAATGAAAAGATTGGCCCCAATCCAGAAGATACATATACCATAACCCTTAGTTGTGGACGTCTGACAACAGGTGTTAGTGTAAAGCCTTGGACGGCTGTGTTTATGATGGCTGGCTCATTCAGTACTTCTGCGGCTCAGTATATGCAAACCATCTTCCGTGTACAAACTCCGTTTACCTGCAAGGGTCGTATGAAAGAGCAATGCTATGCCTTCGACTTCGCGCCAGACAGAACTTTGAGAGTGTTGGCAGAAACAGCTAAAGTCTCAGCTAAGGCTGGCAAACAGACAGAGGAAGACAGACGAATTCTTGGTGACTTCCTGAACTTCTGTCCCATCATCAGCATTGACGGTTCGAAGATGAAGCCTTACGATGTGAACAAGATGATGAGCCAGTTAAAGAAGGCTCAGATAGAAAAGGTTGTGCAATGCGGCTTCGAGGATGGTGCGCTTTATAATGACGAGTTGTTGAAACTGACGGATGTAGAGTTGAAGGATTTCGATGACCTGAAGAAAACCATTGGCACCACAAAAGCTATGGCGAAAACGGGTGATATCGATGTCAATAACCAAGGCTTCACCAATGAACAATACGAGGAGAAAGAACGTCTGGAAAAGAAGCCCAAGAAGGAACGTACACCCGAAGAGCAGGCACGACTTGACGAACTGAAAGCTATGAGCAATCAGCGACGTAATGCCATCTCGATACTTCGTGGTATCAGCATCCGTATGCCTTTGCTGATTTACGGTGCAGAGCTGATGAATGAAGATGAAAAGATTACCATCAACAACTTCGCCTCGCTGATAGACGATCAGTCTTGGGAAGAATTCATGCCAAAGGGTGTCGATAAGGAGAAGTTTGAGAAGTTCAAGAAATACTACGACCCAGATGTCTTCCGTGAGGCAGGCAAGCGCATCCGCGAAATGGCCCGTGCAGCCGATAAGTTTACCATTGAAGAACGGATAGAGCGAATCTCTGCCATCTTCAATACCTTCCGCAATCCAGACAAGGAAACCGTATTGACTCCTTGGCGAGTAGTGAATATGCACATGAGTGACTGCCTCGGAGGCTGGTGCTTCTACGATGAGGAATTCAAACAGCCCCTGTCTGTGCCTCGCTATGTCCGTCAAGGTAAGGTAACGGAAGAAGTATTCCGTCCTGATGTCCATGTGCTGGAAATCAACTCCAAAAGCGGTCTATATCCGTTGTATGTGGCTTACAATATATATAGGTGTCGTGTGGAGGAGGCCAAACAGAAATATGGTGAGGTAGGAATCGGCTTCGCCAAAAGTCTATGGGATGCTACGATAGAAGAAAACATCCTCGTGGTTTGTAAGACCCCAATGGCTCGTAGCATCACTAAACGAACCCTTGCTGGTTTCCGCTCTGTCCGCGTGAATGCCCAGTATTACAAAGACTTAATCCAAAACATTTCAGAACGTCCAGAGTTGGTTGTCAACACCTTCCGTGACGGCAAACGCTTCTGGAAAATCAATAATAACGAGAATATGAAGTTAGATGCAATAGTCAGCAATCCTCCCTATCAAGTTATGGATGGAGGTACAGATAGAGGTGCCGTTCCTGTTTATCAACATTTTGTTGAGATTGCCAAACAATGCAAGCCCAACTACATTTCTATGATTATGCCTGCCCGTTGGTATGCAGGAGGAAGAGGATTGGATGATTTCAGAGAAGCCATGCTTTCTGACAAGCGAATACAATCTTTATTCGATTTCGAGACAAGTAAAGATCTGTTCCCAACAGTTGACATAGCTGGAGGACTATGCTATTTCTTGTGGCACAAAACAAATACAAGTCCATGTCGCGTCTATAATGTCAGCCCGTTAGGCTCGTATAGTGCAGAACGGTATCTTGATGAATTCCCTGTATTTGTGCGTTCTAACACCTCTGTCCCCATTTTAAAGAAAGTGTCTGCACAAACCTCTCAATACCTCAATAGTTTGGTCCTTTCAATTAATCCATTTGGATTCCGTACATATTACAGAGGAAGAAACGAAAAAAAAGCTGGTGATATCAAGATTCTCACCAGCGAGGGATGGAGTTATGTTAGTAAGGGTGAGATTACTAAAGGCACTGACTACGTAGATAAGTATAAGATTATTGTTGGTAGGTTTGTTCCAAGCAACGGTGAATTGAATGTCAAGCCTGGCGAAGGATATAGAGTACTCACCACACCAAGAATTTTGAAAACGGATGAGATCAATACGGAAACGTATATTGATACCGCCGTTTTTGACACTCTTGATGAAGCCACAAACTACAAGAATTATCTTTGCACAAAGTTCGCACGCTACCTATTGAGACAAGCCATCACCTCCGTCAATGTCACACGAGAATGCTTTGCATTTGTACCCATGCAAGACTTTACTCGTTCTTGGACGGATACTGAACTGTATGCGAAATATGGATTGACGGAAGAGGAAAAAGCCCTTATTGAGGCAATGATTAAGCCGATAGAATAAAAAATATAGTTAAAAGTTTGGAAGTTTCAGAAACTTTCCCTATCTTTGCAGCGTCAGAATGTCGTCAGAGGGCGCGAAACAATTGTTTTCATAGCAATATTCAAGCTGGACCTTTCTGACCACCATATGAGGACATAGCCCACAAGGTTATGTCCTCAGTTTTTCTATTACTTCATTGATAATCTGCTTGATGGATTCCTTGTCAGGTGCATCAAATGCTTCTGACTTCACTACAACGGCCTTACTATTGTGCACGACATAACATTCGTCAAGCGATCCTTGAGTGAAATCTTCATGGCGACCTAAAAGACCGGATACTATTTTCTTTGTCTTCAGAACACTCTCCGACAAATGCATGTCGAAATCGAGAACCACCACCTTACATCCTTGCTGTTTGGCCTTGCGGAATGCAGACTTGATACCATTTTCGCTTTCAACACCTTTTCTATCGCCAAGTTTACCATTTATAGTGTATTCAGGATTCTTATGACCTATAATAATAAGATGTTCATTGATACGGATATACATATCCTCAAAAGAATTGAGCAAGACTCTTGCCACCCGAATGTTGTCGGCGAGTTCTGTTTGGTCAGCCATCTTACTGATGAGCAAACGCTCACCATATATGTCATCTATAATAAAATTGCTATCCGAAATCATAATGCAAAGGTAATGTTTTTTAAGGAGACAACCAACGATTCCCATCCAAATATGTTAAATTCCATCAAAAATGATGGTGTCAGATGGTGAAGTCCATCAGAAGATGGCATTTTTTCGTAAATTTGCAGAAAAATGAAGAATAGTTATATGACAATTAGTGAAGCCTGTGAAAGGGTATTAATAGATTTAGGTGGACGCGCCCAGTTGCCAGAGATCTACCCAAGGGTTCTTGAATTGGTGACTTTAACAGGAGCTACGCCTAAAAATAGCATTCGTACAGAGATGAAAAACCATCCTCTAATTTTTCGTCATTCCCCAAATAAACCCAAAGGTTGGTGGGAACTTGTATCCTATCAAGAAGAAATCGCAAGTCGCGATAAGCGTATCAAGGAATTGGAAGAAGAGAATGTGCGTCTAAAATCAGTTAAGACTGAGGATGACTTTGTCGAAAAAATGCTGAAGGAGACGAAGAAACGGTTTAAGCATGAGAGTGAGCGCAACAAGGCTGTAGCAGTCAGTCAGATATTGGCTTGGGCGGGACGCGAAGATGCATCTGAGAATCTTGACGAATGGCTTGAAGGGAAGGAGAAACCATTCATAGCTGTAAATGGCGACTATGTGGTCAGCAAGCATGTCGAGAATGAAATAGATAATGTTGAAGCAGGAGGTACAGGTGTCAATATAAATAAAGAAGAAGATTGATATGAAACAAGAAAACTTACAAAAGACTCTTGAAGCAGTTTCTAAAAGTGGCATTACGGTGAATGGTGATTTCGTCGTGGAGAAACATGTTGAGTATGAAATAGGTAATGTGGAGAATGGCGGCATTGGCATCCAGGTAAACAATGGTAAAGACGAGCCGATTGCTAAATCCGATAAGGATATCAAAGCCGTATTAGAAGCTCTATTGAAGGCTAAAGATGATAAAGATGGTTTTATCTTTAGGAACAAGAAGCAATGGTGGGCAGTATACAAAGTGCTTTCAATTTTCTGTAATTATCCCAAGCAGATGACTGCTTTTGGGACAAAGATGAAGGATCTGAAAGTTGACGAAGTTGACGGGAAACGGGATTATTCTTACGATTCCTTGAGCGCTGCACCCAAGGAAGTTCCACAAATGGCTACCTGCTCACCATCGGCATGGAACGCTTTCAAGGACATCAACGAGAACTATAAGCAACAATACGACGTTGCAGAGTTTTTGATGCATAAATTGGGCATCAAGTCGTAAAGGAGTTCCTATAACAATTCCAAAATTCCAAGAACTATTCCCAACTCAATTTATTTCTGAGTTGGGATTTTTTTATTGTCTAAATTTGCACTGTCAACGAACGGAAACGGGGATTGACTGTGCTCATTGACTTATTGATACAACGAAATACAGGAAACGGAAATCGTTTCCCAAATCACATACTGATGTTCTGTTTCATAATCTGAGTTTTTTGTGAGATGAAGGTTGGTTTCCTCGGAAGCTCACCTCGACTCGGTTAGTTATTAGTGAATAATAATGGGCGGTCAGCGGACTGCCAAAGCCTGCCCTGCTGAGATAGCACGGCAGTTTTCCCTATTGAAATCCTCCGCGTATGCACACACACGTGGGCATGCGCATGTACCATAGATAATTTTAAAGGAATAAGGATATGAAGAATAATCAAGCATTACCAGTGATAGGTGCTCAGCGCATGACATCGCTGGAGATTGCCGAAGTTACCGGCAAGCAGCACAAGCACCTGATGCGTGACATCAGGAACATGGAGGCTGCATGGGAAAAGGTTAACGGGTCCAAATTTGGACTGGTTGACTATCGCGACGCCAAGGGTGAGCTTCGCCCTTGTTACTCTCTCTCGAAAATGGAATGTCTTTACATCGCCACGAAGTTCAACGACGAGGCGCGTGCCAAGTTGGTGATTCGATGGCAACAACTGGAACAAGAGCGGATAACACAGAAATGTGTCAGGAAGCTTTTGGTGACGGATGAGGATGTGATGAATGAGGCCCAGCGTATCATTGGACGCACGATAGTCTCGTTCAACAAGCACGCCGACGGCTGTATCACCGCCAGCGACATTGCCGAGGCGATAGGCATGGAAGTGAAGGATCTGAACTCGTTCCTCACGGATAAGAAAGTTCAGAAATGGCAACGGGGTCAGTACCGCCTGACTCCCGAATATGAAGGTCTAGGACTGGCACAGGACAGGCTTTTCATCTACTACTCGAAGGACGGGAAACAAAAGGAACGCACCTATCTCGTCTGGACTCCCAAGGGTGCGGAAATGATTGACAAGATGATTTTTGAAAAAGGAAAACGAAATAAGGAATCACGAATTGCACGAATTTAACGAAATAAAGACGTATGACAAAAGCTTTTTTGTTTGATTCCCTTTGTGGGATGGTTTATCGTTGTATGTTTGCGGGTCTTGATGACTACGGACATGCACAGTGGGTTAACATCACTCCGGGTGAGGAACCCAAAACGCTGGATGAATATGTGGAGGATGAAGATCTCGAAGGTATGCGGTTCTTTGTCCTGTCGATGGAGGGCGAGACGGCCCAGCCGCAGCAGGTGGCAAAGGTTCTGGGTAAGATGGCTGAATGTCCCATCAACGGACTTGGTGCCGACCTCGTATTTGCCGTAAAGCACATGCAGGAGATTGGCGTGAAGTGGGACAGCAGGCCGCTGGAACTGGTTGTCAGGGTGTTTGAGAACGGCAAGACCAGCAAGCGCTCCGGCAAGTATTCTTTCTGGATAGAGGATAAGAACTATTGCTGCTCGGTGCTGGCCGATGTTGACGGTTTCGATTCCCTCGAAGAGTTGTTCTGGACGGTTCGCACCTATTTCTTGGTGTTGGAAACGTCGGCTGGGATTTCGTTCCTCAGCAAAGACCTCAGAATCTGTGACAAACTGAAGAAAGAGGCGAAGAAATCAGACCTCTCGATGTTTGGCCACGTTGAGAATGAGGCTTACGTGTTGAATTATTAAGGAAGAAGGCATAAGGATAAGACAACGAATTTAACGAATTAAACGAATTGTTTTATGGAAGCAACAGTAAGAATTCTGAATCAGTCGGGTCTGATAACACGTCAGTACCTCGACAAGAAAACGGGTGACCAGAAGGTTATCAATTCTGTAACCCTGAAACTAACGGATGGATTGAACACTTTCCTCGGCGAGATTACCGGTGAGAGGGCTGTCAACTGTCCCAAGTATGATCCTCAGTATCTGTACAAAGTGCAGTGCTCGATGGTGGTGCGTGAGTGGAACTCTCAGCAGACTGGCGAGGCCATGCAGGCCACGACAATCTATGTGGATAAGATTAATATGATGTAGTATGACTTTAGAGTATCTTGAACTTATGGAAGATATTAAGAAGCAGGAGAAAGAGGTGCAAGGCGCCTCTTCTCCACGTAGGAAACTGCAGAAGTCGTTCAAGTCGAACACCCGCATCTATGATGACGGCTCGATTGAGGTTGACCCACAGGCTCAGGGCGAGCCAAGCCAGAAGGACGTGAAGAAGGTGGGTAAGTCGAAGCGGTATATTACCTCGGGTAAGAACCCGCTGACGTGTGTGGAACTGAAATGTCCTGAGGATGTGCCTGACAAGGCGGCCTACTTCCGAAAGGAGTTGGATAAGCTGACGAAGGACATTCAGATTGACAAGCCCGAAATGCCAGAAGGAGAGTTCCTTGTGAACAAGGACAACCTGAAGGTTTGCTTTGCGGCAAAGGAAGGCAAGGTTACGGCCTGGCTGACATTCGAGACAAAAGGATTGTTGGAAGTAAGGAGAGAGCTGTACTCATTAACAAGCGAGATTGACAAATGTTTTGTAATCAACAGCGATTCGATTTGCCCACAGCAATAGTAACTGCTGCAATCTTCAATAATTTGGTGGACAGTGCACAAACCAAGTGGCTTACGAAAGAACATCGTAAGCTCAGGGAGGCACTGCCCTCCATTTTGGAAGGAGATGCGGAACTATTGGCACAATGGGCCAACGACGAGAATTTCATCAAGTTCTGCCAAGGGCAGGAAGCGAGTAGGAAGAAAGCGGCTGGAGGTAAGACCAAGGGGGAGGTGTTTAAGGCACTCGCCATTGAGAAGAAACTTCAGACGTACTGCGACAACCTGAAAAAGAGTCTGCCGTTTGTCATCTTTATTGCAACTTATATCGACACCGCTTCTGCAAGTGGAAAGTTAGGTTGTTGGAGAAAGCAGGCGGCATGCAGACTTAACGGATTGTGTGTGATTGACTTCGACCACATCGAAGGAGATTGCAGGGCTGTTTGGGAAGAAGCCTATGCCAAGTTGAGTGATGAAGATAAAGCCCGCATTTTGCTGGTTTATATTACTCCATCTGGGCATGGCTTGAAGGTCGTCTTTATGGCCGATGTTGCCGTCGGGAACCTTATAGACAACCAAAAAGACTTCTCGGCTATACTCGGGCTAAACCCTGATGAAGCATGTAAGGACGCTTCAAGAGGTGCGTTTCTGACTACTCGCGAGGACATCATCCTGCTGGATGAGCGGATTTTCACCTACGAGAATCCTGCATTTGGCGAGAAGTACAACGAGCGGTATCATCAGGGGAAGAGCCAGCCGACAGATCTGTTTACGACAACTATGACAACAAAGACAACAGATGCCGCCAGTGGCGGCAACAGCCTCGCCAGTAGCGAGGATGAAAAGTTGTCTGAGTTGTCGTCAAAAAAAGAACCTGATTTGTCGTACAACGGCGTACCGTATGTGAAGATCATCGAGGCTTGGCTGGATGGCAAAGACCTCACCAACAAGCGCCACGATACCCTTGTGGAATTGGCAAATCATCTTCGCTATCTTTGCGGAAAAAACGCAAAGAAGATTGAAGAGGTGGTGATGCAGTTGGCTTGGGTTCAGGACTTGTCGGCTGAAGGTGAGAACGTCAGTTCTACGGTAGCCTCCGTGATTGACTTCAAGTATTATGAACGTATGCCGAAGAAGATGCGTGATGCCTTGGAAAAGGTTGGTGCCTTGGAGCAGAAAATATCTGATGCTGCTGGCGCAGCGGATGATATCTATGCCCAGTTGCCGCTGGATAAGTGGGCTGAGGAATTGCAGGAAATGGCAGAGTATTATCCTTGCATGAAAGAACTTTTCTTGAATGCACACCCTCACAAGATGCCTGCTATTCTCTTTTCTTCTGCTGCGTTGTTTGGCACGCTGATGACCCGTGCTTACTATCATTTTTGGTATGAGCCGGAGATTGTGCGTCGTTTGAACTATTGCATCTTTATCATCGGTGACCCAGGAGCGGGAAAGAATGTAATTGAGAAGTTTTACTTCAAGATTGCTGACCCGATGATTCAAGCCGACCAATGCCTGATTGATGCGGTGAACCGCTACAAGGATGGACGGACGGAACGAACCACAAGCACCAAGGCCCAGAAGGGCGAAGCCCTCAAAAAGCCTGTCGTGGGTATTCGTGTTCACCCAGCCCGAACAGCGACTGGTGAGTTCATTCGCCACATGTTGGCAGCGGTGGAAAATGTTCAGGGTACTCCCATGAATCTCCACATGTTCTCGTTCGACTCGGAGCTGGATAACGTCACCAAGAATAATAAAGGTGGCGACTGGAAAGACAGGGAAATCTTGGAGTTGAAATCGTTCCACAACGAGCAGGATGGCCAGATGTACGCCAATCAGGAGAGTATCACCGGCATGTTCAATGTCTTTTGGAACTTCATCTATACCGGCACTCCCTACGCCTTGCACCGCAAGGTGAATCAAAGGAACTTCGGTACTGGCATGAGCACCCGACTGGCTGTCATCCCCTTGCCCGATAAAGGCATGGCGCAACGTCACCAGAAGGTTGATCCCAACTCCAATGAAGCACTCCGCACATGGGCTTATCGTCTGGATAGGGTCGAGGGGGAAATCCCCATCGAACCACTCAACGATGAGACCTACGATTGGCAATCAAGCCACTTGGAGATTGCGGAGTTCAACGGCGATAAAGCGGATAGAACCTTGCTGAAACGCATACCTTATTATGGTATAGGTGTATCGCTTCCGTTCATTCTGATGCGCCATTGGGATGAGTGGCAGGAATCCAAGACACTGACAATGGATGACACCGACAAGCGGCTCTGCCGCCTGGCAATGGAAATCCAATACAAGTGTCAGCAGTTCTTCTTTGGTGAGATGGCGTTCAACTACTTTGCCGACCAGAACAAGGAGTTCGTGGTACGTCGCAGGACTACACGTTTTGACGATTGCTACCGCAAACTGCCTGACGAGTTCAAGACGCAGCAGATGATGGATTCATTCCAATGCTCTCAGCCTACGGCTTCGCGCAACATCACCCGATTCCTACAGGACGGCATCATCGAGCGCATAGCCCACGGCACTTATAGGAAAATCCTTCAGGAACTGCCGTAAATATTGACGAAGTACCTTCGTCGATGTTTCTCCCGCTCGACAGAGTTCAAACGAGTTTGGCTCTGTCCTCGCTTACTCGAAACATTCAAATATTCAAGTATTCAACTAGGACAAGAACATTTTTATTATGTTACCACGAGGAATTCGTAATCACAACCCGCTGAACATTCGTCGCACGGCGAAGGATCAGTGGAAAGGTCTCGCAGAACGTCAGCAAGATGCTGCATTCTGCCAGTTCAAATCATTAGAGTATGGATGGAGAGCAGCATTCTACTTGCTGACCCGCACCTATTACCACAAATATAGGTTGTACACCATCCGTACCATAATCCGCCGTTGGGCACCGTCGAGTGAGAACAACACGGAAGCATATATCGCCAACGTCGCCCGTCTCACCGGCATCGCCCCCGATGAACCTCTCGGCATCCCCTCCGAACAGCCCTCGCGATGGATGGCTCTCGGCGCGGCGATGGCCATCCAGGAGAACGGCACAGAGTCGATGGACTACTTCGCTATGCTCCGAGGCTGGGGAATGGCTAGAAACGAAAACGACTCACGGGACCTGTCCCCGTGAGTCCAGAAGCGCGGCACGACCATCTGGGTGCACTTCGCGGTAAGACCCAAGGGCAACCGCCGCTACGTGGACTTCTGAGGACACAGAAACGAAAAACGACCCGCGTGCACTAGCAGAATAGGCCGCCTATCTGGTAGACAAGTGCAGAGACAGCCCACGCGACAGCAGTGGTATAGCATGCAGCGAAACCGGCCCAGCGCCAGGAGCCGGTTTCGTTTTTGATGGCTGCGATAGTGGCGATGCAGGGGAAGTAGAGTAATATAAATATAAGGTACGCGTAGGCAGCCAGCGGCGTGATGCCGTCTCTGAGCATCAGCTGGCGCAGATGGGTATATCTCTCATTGTCATCGCTGAAAGTATCCTCGTCGCCAAAGGAGTCATCACCGCTATAGAGTACACCGATAGTAGAGGCCACAATCTCCTTGGCACCGATGCCGGCCATCAGCGACACATCGAGTTTCCAGTTGAAACCCTGAGGCGTGAAGACGGGCTCGACAGTCTTGCCCAGACGTCCCAGATAACTTTGTTCCTGTTGCTGCTGAGGTGTGAGTGCGTCGTTGTGAGGGAAGTACTCCAGCGCCCAGACGATGATGCTGGCCACGAGAATGATGCCACCCATCTTCTTCAGATACTCCTTGCCTTTCTCCCATGTATGACGGGCGATGGCCTTGCCTGTAGGCCAGCGGTAGGGTGGGAGTTCCATCACGAACGGCGTGTCCTCGCCCTTCATCACCAGCGTAGAGAAGATCTTGCTGACGATGATGGCCATCAGGATGCCGACGGCATAGAGCGAGAGCATCACCCACGACCGATAGGCCACAGAGAAGAAGGTGCCCGTGATCATGATATAGATCGGCAGACGGGCGGAGCACGACATGAACGGCAGCACCATCATCGTGATGATCCTCGAGCGGCGGCTCTCCACAGTACGTGTGGCCATCACTGCCGGCACATTACAGCCGAAGCCCATGATGAGCGGGATGAACGACTTGCCGTGAAGTCCCATCTTGTGCATCAGCTTGTCCATGATAAAGGCTGCACGGGCCATATAGCCCGAGTCCTCCATGAGGGAGATAAAGAAATACAGGATGAGGATCTGCGGCAGGAAGACGATGACAGAGCCTACGCCGCCGATGACGCCGTCGACGAGCATCGCCTTCAGCGGTCCCTCAGGCATATTGACACTCACTTTGTCGCTTAACCATCCCACGAACCATTCTATCCAATCCATCGGATACTGTCCTAATGAGAACGTGGTCTCGAACATGATGAACAACAGCAGGAAGAAGATGGGGAATCCGAAGTATTTGTGCGACAACACACCGTCGATGAGATGGGTGGTCTTATAGGTGTCTTCCTTCGTACCGGTCTTATAGCCGGCCTCCTTCAGCGCACCGTTGATAAAACCGTATTTGGCATCCATGATGGCGGTCTCGGAGTCGTTGCCGGTCTCTTCCTTTACACGGGCAGAGGCTCGGTCGCGGGCGTTCGTCAGATCGTGGAAGTCGTGCATACGCTGCTCTCCGGCCATGTGCTTGCCGAGGTAGTCGAGTACCTGACTGTCGTGCTCTAAGAGTTTCAGCGAGAGGTATCGGGTGGAGTAGTGCTGGGTGATATGCTCATCGGCCTTCAGGTATTTCTGGATGTGGCTGATACCGTCCTCGATCTCATGACCGTAGTTGATATGCAGATGTCGTGACCACTTGCTGGCACCTTCATACACCTGGATGACGGCACGGAACAGGTCCTTCACACCTTCACCACTCTTAAAGGATGTCGGGACGATGGGAATACCCAACAACGTGCTGAGTGTCTCGAGATTCACCTGATCGCCGCGGCGCTCAAACTCATCGTACATGTTCATCGCGCAGACCATACGGATGTTCATATCCACCAGCTGGGTGGTCAGATAGAGGTTGCGCTCCAGATTGGAAGCGTCGATGACGTTGATGACCACATCGGGCATCTTCTCCGTCAGGTGCTCACGGACATAGAGTTCCTCAGGGGAATAACAACTCAGAGAATAGGTTCCTGGCAGATCGACAAGATTGAACTCATAGCCGAAGAACGAGGCATGGGCCTCGGTGGCATCGACGGTGACGCCACTGTAGTTGCCTACATGACCATGAGCGCCTGAGGCGTAGTTAAAGAGGGAGGTCTTGCCGCAGTTGGGATTGCCCACCAGGGCGACGTTGATCGTACGACGCTCCTTCCAGGCAGCATGCTGAAGATAGTCGTCTTTGTGGAGTGTAGAGTTTAGAACTGAGCGTTTAGAGTCTGCTGCCGCTGTTCCTTCGGCGGATGATACGGCAGTAGCAAACTCTCCACTCTCCACTGTAAACTCTCCATGACTTACCACTTCAATCATCTCGGCCTCGTGATGACGAAGCGATACTTCATAGCCCATCAGTTTGTATTTCACAGGGTCCTGAAGGGGAGCATTCAACAAAACCTCCACTTCCTGGCCTTTGATGAATCCCATCTCGATGATACGTTTGCGGAATCCACCGTGACCTAATACCTTGACGATAACACCTTTCTCGCCAGTCTTCAGCTCAGATAATTTCATAACCTTCTATGATTTTTCTGCAAAGGTACGAAATAAAATCATGCAACCCAGTTGCAACCCTGTGGTAGAAACCCCAAAATACCTAAAAATGGGGATGTCTTATGCTTCTGCTTCCGTCTCGAAGTAGTTCTCCAACTCAGCTTTTGCACTACCTTCGTTGTTGGGCAGGTCCTTGATGATCTGTCCTTTCTCCAACAGGGCGATACGTGTGGAGATGTCGATGGTGTGCGCGAGGTTGTGACTGGAGATCAGCAGAGTGGCCTTATTCTCACGGGCATAGTCAGTAAGCACATGTTTCAGGACATTCTGCGACGAAGGGTCGAGGAAGTTGAATGGCTCATCGAGAATCACAAGCTTGGGCTTCATGAAGAGGGCAGAGATAATACCTACCTTCTGTTTGTTACCTGCCGAGAGATTACGGATGAGTTTCTTCTGTCCGAACACCTCACCACCAGCCAGACGCTCGAAGGGCTTCAGACGTTCATCAACCTCCTCCTGCGTGATGCCGTTGATCCTGCCGAGGAAGGCAAAGAACTCCTCGGGGGTGAGGAAGTCAATGAGAAAGCCTTCGTCGACATAAGCGCCTGTAGAATCTTTCCACATTTCGCTCTCCGCAGGATTAATGCCATCGATGCTGACAGAACCCTCATCGGGTTTCAGCAGGTCGAGCAGCATGCGGAAGAGGGTCGTCTTTCCTGCGCCGTTATTACCTACCAGGCCGAGGATATCCCCGTCGTTCACCTGGAACTCAGGGATATTACTGGCCACCGTCTCACCAAATGCCTTCTTCAGATTGCTTATGGTAATCATAATTATTAATCCTTAATTATTAATTGCTCATTACACGATTCCTTTTCCGTGGCAGTTCTTGAACTTCTTACCTGAGCCACAAGGACATGGGTCGTTACGTCCAGGCAGCTTGTCCTTGATGATCGGCGTGCGAGACTGTTGGGCACGTGTGTCGTGCTGAGCGGCAGCCTGCTGGTTGCGGTCTACCAACTGCTCTTCACCGATGTTCTGCTTCGACTCGGTATACTGCTGACGCTGCGTGCGCTGTTCAGGAGCAGCCTCCTGTACCTGCTGCACCTCAGGAATCTGGGCGCGGGTCAGGATTGAGGTGATGCGGTTGTACATCTCGTTGATCATCGCATCCCAAACCTTTGCTGATTCGAGTTTGAAGATCAGGAGCGGGTCTTTCTGCTCATAAGAAGCGTTCTGTACGGAGTGCTTCAGTTCATCGAGCTGACGCAGGTTCTCCTTCCAAGAGTCGTCGATGATATGCAACAGGATGCTCTTCTCGAACTCCTTGACAACACTCTTCGATTCCGTCTCGTAGGCTTCTTTCAGGTTACATGGAATGTTGAACATACGACGGCCATCGGTGATGGGCACCATGATACGCTCGTACATGTGACCCTGATTCTCGTAAACCTGCTGGATGATAGGCTGAGCCACCTGCTGAATACGCTCTGTCTTACGGTTGAAGTTACCGATAGCAGCCTGGAAGGCATTCTCGGTGAGTACCTCACGTGGCTGGTTGATGAACTCCTCGCTGGTGAAAGGCACCTCCATCGAGAGGATGTGCAGGAACTCTTCCTTGCAACCCTCGTAGTCATTGTTGTCGATGATGTTCACCACACGGTCCCAGATGATATTCGCAATATCCATACCGATACGCTCACCCATCAGGGCGTGACGGCGCTTCTCGTAGATAACGGTACGCTGTTTGTTCATCACGTCATCATACTCAATCAGTCGCTTACGGATACCGAAGTTGTTCTCCTCAACCTTCTTCTGAGCGCGCTCGATACTCTTCGAAATCATCGGAGCCTCGATCATCTCACCTTCCTTGAAGCCCAAACGGTCCATTACGGAGGCGATACGCTCAGAGGCGAAGAGTCGCATCAACTTGTCTTCGAGAGACACATAGAACACAGAAGAACCTGGGTCTCCCTGACGTCCTGCACGACCACGCAGCTGACGGTCTACACGACGGCTTTCATGTCGTTCAGTACCGATGATGGCCAGACCGCCTGCAGCCTTCACCTCAGGTGAGAGCTTGATATCGGTACCACGACCGGCCATATTGGTGGCGATGGTGACGGCACCCTTGCCATTGGTGCTCTGACCAGCGAGAGCTACGATGTCGGCCTCCTTCTGGTGCAGCTTGGCGTTCAGCACCTGATGGGGGATACCCTCACGCTTTCCGGTCTCGGGATTCACGTACATATCGAGCATACGAGAGAGCAACTCTGAGATTTCCACCGAAGTGGTACCGATCAGCGTCGGACGTCCGGCATTACGCATCTTAACGATTTCCTCGATGACAGCCTTATACTTCTCGCGGGCAGTCTTGTAGACACGGTCATCCTGGTCATTACGGATGACAGGACGGTTGGTGGGGATCTCCACCACATCGAGCTTGTAGATATCCCAGAACTCACCAGCCTCGGTAGAAGCCGTACCAGTCATACCGGCAAGCTTGTGGTACATACGGAAGTAGTTCTGCAGAGTGATGGTGGCAAAGGTCTGTGTGGCAGCTTCCACCTTCACATGCTCCTTGGCCTCGACAGCCTGGTGCAGACCGTCACTCCAACGACGACCTTCCATGATACGACCCGTCTGCTCGTCGACGATCTTCACTTCACCGTCGATCACCACATATTCGTCGTCCTTATTGAACATACAGTAGGCCTTCAGCAACTGCTGGAGGGTATGTACGCGCTCACTCTGGACGGCATAGTGTGCCATCAGTTCGTCTTTCTTGTCGAGACGTTCCTGGTCACTCAGACTGGTGTCGGCCTCAAGGGCTGAGAGTTGTGAGGTGATGTCGGGCAACACAAAGAGTTCTGAATCATTGACCTGTTTTGCCAACCAACCTGTACCCTTATCAGTCAAGTCACATGAGTTCAGTTTCTCGTCGACCACGAAGTACAGAGGTTCAATACACTCCGGCATACGACGGTTGTTGTTCTCCATGTAAATCTCCTCGGTCTTCAACATACCGGCCTTGATACCCTCCTCAGAGAGGTATTTGATAAGAGGCTTGTTCTTAGGCAGAGCCTTATGTGAACGGTAGAGTGACAGGAATCCGGCATCGAGCTTTTCCTGACCTTCTTTCTTGTTTCCGGCCTCAATGAGTTGGTTACCGGCTGTAATCAGACTCTTGGCGTCGGCCAGATACTGTGTGGCCAACTGACGCTGTACGCCTACCAGGCGTTCTACCAGTGGCTGATATTCCTCAAACATCTGATCGTCGCCCTTAGGGATAGGACCAGAGATAATCAGAGGTGTACGGGCATCATCGATCAATACGGAGTCGACCTCGTCGACGATGGCGTAGTTATGTGAACGCTGTACGAGGTCCTGTGGCGAGATGGCCATGTTGTCACGCAGGTAGTCGAAACCAAACTCGTTGTTGGTACCGAAAGTGATGTCTGCCTGATAAGCCTTACGACGAGCCTCGGAGTTGGGCTGGTGCTTGTCGATACAGTCAACGCTCAGGCCATGGAACATATAGAGCGGACCCATCCACTCAGAGTCACGCTTGGCCAGATAGTCGTTGACGGTCACCACATGAACGCCATTTCCTGTGAGGGCATTCAGGAATACGGGGAGGGTAGCCACGAGGGTCTTACCTTCACCGGTAGCCATCTCTGCGATCTTTCCCTGATGGAGTACGACGCCACCAAACAACTGCACGTCGTAGTGGATCATTTCCCATTTCAGGTCATTGCCACCTGCTGTCCAGTGATTATGGTAGATGGCCTTGTCGCCATCGATGGTGATGAAGTCTTTCTTAGGGTCACCAGCCAACTCGCGGTCGAAGTCGGTCGCGGTAACGATAGTCTCCTCGTTCTCGGCAAAACGACGGGCGGTCTCCTTTACGATGGCAAACACCTCAAACATCACCTCGTCGAGAGCCTTTTCGTAGATGTCGAGTACTTCCTTCTCAATCTTGTCAATCTGTGCGAAGATGTCGGCACGCTCATCGATGGGCGTATCTTCGATGGTTGCCTTCAGTTCGGCAATCTTGTTTTTCTGCTCTGTGGCAGACGACTGTACTTGTTGCTGTAACTCCTTTGTACGTTGGCGGAGTTCGTCATTGCTCATGGCCTCTACTTTTGGCGTGAAGGCTTTTGCCTTCTCTACGAGAGGCTGAATCAGTTTCATGTCCCTCGATGATTTGTCACCAAACAATGACTTTAAAATACTGTTGAAATTCATATCTATTTTTATTGTTATTTCTAAAACGGGTGCAAAGTTACTCAAAATTTTCCAATTTCTCATGGAAATTCCGAAAATTATTCGTAACGCCCAAAGCTATCTGTGTAAATCTGTGAAATCCGTAGCCTAAAAGAGCGGCTCCGCTGAACAGGCGTTGGGTGCCCTGATGCGTATCGTCTTGGCAATAGTGGGTGCGATACGGTCTGTGGTGACATGTGTCTTAACCTTTTCTGCGATGATTCCTGTACCGTAGAAAATAATCGGGAATTGTGTGAATGAAGCCTGTGACAACTGGTTCTCCTGCGTGTCCTCATTCAGAAGTCTCCAGCCTGGTGAGACTTCAATGATGATGTCACCATTACGTTCAGGATTAAAGCTGTTGCGGACTTTCTCTATCTGCTGGTTGTTGCCGCTTAACAGTTGCAGGGCTGTGTAGACATTTCTGGCACCAGACATCTGGGAGATAAACTCCTGAGCCCGTTGACAGGCGTCTGTGAGGCTGATACGCTTCGACTCCAACAACTTGTGGTTCAGGAAAATCTGGTTGCTGAAACAGGTCTCGACATATCTGCCTTGTCCCCAGATGGCCCCGAAGTACATATTGAGCAGATTACCGGTGCGATTGATGTAGAACGTTCCTGTTGGAATATGGTATTTCTCGTAATCTGCACTTTCTTCATCGCAGTAGCCAGTGCTTGTGAGGACAAAGAGAATATTCTCTGCACCTAGTTTCGACTCGAGGTTCTTGATGAGTTTTGACAACTCACGGTCGATCCTGACATAGGTGTCCTGCAGTTCCATCTGACATTCTGACACAGGCTTATGGGCATAGTTGCCGGCATAGTAGGTCAGGTTTATCAGATCTGTCACACGGTCATAACCTACACCTTGGTTAGTGACACAGGAGAGCGCCAGTTCTGTAATGTCTCTATTGACGAGTCCACTGGCTTTATAATCAATGAATTTTTTTTCGCCTTTGAAGGTATGTTTGAATGGCTTTGGCTCTTCTATATGCTGGTAGTAATTAAATGAACCGGCCAGTTCGAAGACGGGTTCCCATGTCTCTTTCTTAATCTTAGAAGAAATGGATTGTAAGTCGTTGAAAGCCAATAACCATGTCGGCATTTCATTTAAGTAATACTTTGATGTAGACCAAAGTCCACTATGGTCATCAATCCAGAAGGCTCCATCGGCCGCGTGACCAGCAGAGAGAATGGCGGCATCCTTGTTGGGTGCGATGGTAAAAATCTTTGCTTGTCCTTTGGTGGCAACCTTCAGTTCATCACCCAAAGTAGACACCATCAACTGTACTGGACTGTCGACACCTTCTTTCTCCGGATCATCGGTACAGTTCATCGGTCTCAGGGTCTCTTTATTCAGCCAGCGCTCTCCAACAATACTATGATAATAAGGTGAGACACCGGTGACGAGCGACGAAATGGCAGAGGCTCTGTCAATACGGCTGAAGTTATATGAGGCGTTCTCATATACCAGTCCTTGCGAGAGCAGTCGTTTGAAACCGTCGCTGCCGTAGAGTGGGGAAAAGGCCTCGAGATAGTCTGAGCGCAACTGGTCGATGGTGATGTTCACCACCAGCCTGGGCGCATACTTGATCTTTTCCTGTGCCGAGATCTCCATCTGAAAACCCAGCACAGTCAGCAACGTGATATATAGATACCTATTTTTCAAAACAGTTTTCCTCTTTTATTTGATATGATACGTAACAGCAAAGATAGTGCCACAAATCCCATGCCCTCGGCATAGCTCTGGAAAAAAGCCCCGACGGCGAAGAGTCCGAGCATCACGAATTGGAGTATCCACCAACGGCTGGCCTTACGTTTGAAGACTGCCGGAAGGAAGAACAAGGGTAAGGGATTAAACAGCAGGATGTTCAGGTTGAGCGTTGTCGTCGGATGCTGTGAGAATAGCATGACAGTGAGGATACAACCAGCAAGTCCCTGAACGGTCATCAGCAGCATGTCCCAGTATTTGAACGTCTTTTTCCTTCTCCATTCTATCCAGAGGATGCCCACCGACAACATGAGCAACAGAATGGACACTTGTGTGGGCGTCAACGGAAAGTCGGGTTCAATCATCTGAACACCAGGAGGCACGGGCGTACGCTGTTCCTTCACCAAAGGACGGTATTCGCCGTTGACATAGATCTGAGCTGTCAGGAAGTCTTGCATCAGGTTCATGGGCAGGAATTCCTGTTCGGAACGATTGGTTTTCTGGTCTGCTTTAATACCCAACAGCAGGTCGATGCCGAATTTATTCCAGTCGTGGTTTCTGTTGCATTCCCGTACCATTTCCCTGAAAGTAGGACTGTAGTCTTCGCGTTCCTGATACAGTACTTCGCCCTGAATACAGGCCTCGATGACGTCTCGCGGACGTGTCGAGCAGTTGTCGTAGAAATAGTTGTAGCGGTAGACTTTATTTTCGGGTCTCAGATTCTCTTGCAGAGCGGCTTTAAGACTTCTCTTTTCTGCACCTGTCAGATTCAGCACCTGTTCGGTAATGCTGCTGCCCCATTTCTGATAGTTGGGCCAGAAAACGCTGTAAGGATAACAGGCCAGTTCGTAGTCCGTCAGTCCGAACACAAACCGTATCTCGAAATAGGGCTTGTTGAAATTGAACATGCCCCAGTTAAAGACCCAGTCTTTCTCTCCTTCCTCAGGATGTTGTTTCCTCATATCATGCCAACGGATAGCTGCATGACCATAGAGGCTGTAGACCTCCTCGTGTGGAGAACAGATGAGCAGACTGACCTCTACAGAGTCCATTGGATCAATTTCTGTTACCAAACTGCCGGAATTGTCCTGAACCTCATTTTGGGCCATAATCGGGTTTATCCCACTGATTATCAGTAAGATAATACCACTTAGTAGTGTCTTAAATACCTTTTTAAAATGTTTCACGATGCAAAAATAACTTATATTTTCGAAGAAAAAGCCATAACTTCGGTTTTTTTTTGATAATTTTGCACGCGATTTCAAATATTTGAAAAAGAAAATTGAAAACAGACCATAAATATATGAAGAAATTATTGGGTTGTCTGCTGTTGGCAGCAGCTACCACTACGGCCTTTGCCCAGGGCAGCACCAACTCGCCCTACAGTCAGTATGGATTTGGTGAGATAGCACCTGAAGGTGTGGGCTTTAACCGTGCGATGAACGGCCTGGGTGTAGGCTTTCATCGTGGTAATCAGGTGAATCCCCTTAACCCAGCGTCCTATGCTTCCGTCGACTCTCTGACGATGCTCTTCGACATGGGACTCTCCGGACAAATCACGAACTTCAACGAGAATGGCGTGAAGCAGAATGCCAAATCAGGTAGTTTTGATTACGTGTTGGGTGCCTTCAGGGCTTGGAAGAATGTGGGTGTCACTTTTGGTGTCTTACCCCTGACTAACGTGGGATATAGTTATTCCTCATCGTCCTTCCTTGCAGATGTTCAGACCACAGTTGGTGAGACCCATAAAGGCGAAGGTGGACTCCATGAGTTCTTCCTCGGTGCTGGATGGCGTATCGCTAAACCACTTTCTGTAGGTGTTAACGTGGGTTATCTGTGGGGAGGCTACGAACGTCGGGTGACGACAGCGAGCAATAGTGCCATCAACAGTTTGTCGAAGGTCTATTCAGCCGATGTAAACAACTATACTCTCGGCTTTGGTATCCAGTACGACCAAAAGATTGGCAAGGAAGACCTACTTACCGTTGGTCTCACCTATGATTTAGGTCATTCGTTGAAGGCTGATGCCGAGTGCTTGATTATCAGTACAAACTCGTCTATCACCAAGGCCGACACCTCTCGTTATGTTTGTCCAGACGCATTGGAATTGCCGCATAGTTTTGGTGCAGGCTTCTCTTATACGCACGGTACTAAGTTGATGTTCGGTGCCGATGTCCGTACACAGCGCTGGGGTAAGGTGAAATCCCCGGAATATTCTCAGGGCAGCTATATGCTGAAGGATGGGCTGTATAAGGACAACTATAAGTTTACGGTGGGTGGCGAGTATTGTCCGCGTTGGAACAGCCGTCGTTTCATCGATCGTATACGTTACAGATTCGGTGCCGGCTATTCCACTCCTTATTATTATATTAATGGTAAGGATGGTCCCCGTCAGATCAGTCTTTCTGCCGGCTTCGGCATACCAATCATCAATGGCTACAATAACCGTTCGATGCTGAATATCAGCGCCCAATGGGTGAATAATTCTGCTGATGGCTTTATCAAGGAGAATTCCTTCCGTCTGAACATTGGTCTGACGTTTAACGAAAAGTGGTTCGCTAAGTGGAAGGTCGAATAATCATTGCCGTTGCAGCAGCGGCGGCAATCCTCAGTTGTACAGAGCCTGTCGAACATACAGCTCCTGCCATCCACGATCGTGACTCTGTATCGGTGATGACCTCCTATGGCGTCAACACCCTTATCAGCGACTCTGGTGTCATCAAATACAAGGTTGTCACTGAGCGGTGGGATGTGAATACCGTCAGGGAACCTAGCTGCTGGACCTTTGAGAAAGGTGTGTTCTTCGAACAGTTTGACCAGCAGTTCCATGTTGAGGCATACGTTCAGGCTGATACGGCTTGGTATTATGACCAGAAGAAACTCTGGCATCTTCGTGGAAGAGTTCGCATCCGCAATGTCAATGGTCTGCTCTACGAGAGTCAGGAGCTTTGGTGGGACGGTCTGAAACATGAACTATATTCCAATGTATTCTCGAAGGTGACGACACCCGAGCGTACCCTTCAAGGTACTTATTTCCTGAGTGATGAGCGGATGACTCATTATACGGTCAGCAACTCCAAAGGCTCGTTTACCACTGAGGATATTGAAAAGAAAGAAGAGTCGCAGTCGGCACCTGGCGATACCGTACAACAGCAGCCTGAGCCGATGCTCCGTCCACAGACTCAGAAACATGCCCGTAAAACTAACCCAGATTAATCATGATCGATCTGATTATAGCCCTCTTGGTGACCATGCTGTTCTCTGGATTCTTCTCAGGGATGGAAATAGCTTTTGTCTCCAGCAACCGTATGTTGGCAGAGATGGACCGTGAGAAAGGCGGACTTTCGCAGCGCTGTCTGACGATATTCTACCAACATCCCAGTCATTTCGTATCGACGATGCTCGTGGGTAACAATATCGCCCTTGTGGTCTATGGTGTCCTCTTTGCCCAGATCTTCGACCAGACGCTCTTCTATTATCTCAGCGACGGGATGCGAGTGACCGCCGACACGCTTTTGTCTACGGTGGTGGTGCTCTTTACGGGCGAATTTCTGCCGAAGATGCTCTTTAAGAACAATCCTAACTCGATGCTCACCTTCTTTGCCATTCCCGCGTGGATCTGCTATATCCTGCTGTGGCCCATCTCGCGCTTTGCCAATCTGCTTTCCAAGGGCATCCTGCGTCTCTTTGGCGTTAAGATGGCGAAGAACGATGATGACAAGGAGTTTACTAAGGTCGACCTCGATTATCTGGTGCAATCCAGTATTGACAATGCGAAAGATGAGGATGAGATTGGTGAGGAAGTCAAGATCTTCCAGAACGCCTTGGAATTCCCTGATACGAAAGTACGCGACTGTATGGTTCCGCGAACGGAGATCGATGGCGTCGAGGATACTTCTACCATTGCTCAACTCATGCAGACCTTTATCGAGTCCGGACATTCCAAGATACTGGTTTATCACGAGGATATCGACCATATTATCGGCTATATCCATTCCTCCGACATGTTTTCCATTGAACATGGGCCAATGACCATTGACCATATTGACCATTTGGTTCGTCAAATCTCCTATGTCCCAGAGACGATGCTCGCCTCGAAACTCATGAAGCAGCTGATGGCAGAGAAACGCTCGCTGGCGGTCGTCGTCGATGAGTTCGGCGGTACTGCAGGACTGGTGTCGCTCGAAGACATCATGGAGGAAATCACGGGCGAGATAGAGGACGAGCACGACAATACCAAACATGTGGCCAAACAGATTGGCGAACATGAGTACATGCTTTCTGCCCGTCTGGAGATTGAGAAGATCAATGAGATGTTCGCACTGGAATTGCCGGAAAGTGACGAATATATGACGCTCGGTGGACTTATCCTACACGAATATCAGTCGTTTCCGAAACTGAACGAGATCGTCCGTATCGGCCACTTCGAATTCAAAATCGTCAAGAATACCGCGACAAAAATCGAGTTGGTCCGATTAAAAGTGGTGGAATAAGTGAAAATTCTCCAAAAATTTTGCTCAATTCAATCCTTTTTAGTAATTTTGCACGCGTTTTTAGGCATAAGAACAAAAGAACAAGAAAAATATAAAAAAATAAATTAAAAAATGGCAGCATTAGGAAAAATCAGAAAAAGAGGCTTGACCCTGGTGATTATCATCGGTCTTGGCCTTTTCGCCTTCATTGCTGAGGAAGCTGTTCGTTCTTGCGAAGCTACCCAGAATCAGCAGCGTCAGCAGATTGGCGAAGTGTTAGGAAACAAAGTTAACGTACAGGACTTCCAGGCTCTCGTAGACGAGTATCAGGAGGTCATCAAGATGACTCAGGGTCGCGACAACTTCTCTGAGGAGGAGCTCAACCAGATCAAGGATCAGGTTTGGAACTCTTACATCAACGAGCAGATTATCAACAATGAGTGTGAGAAGCTCGGTCTTACTGTTACAGACGAGGAGCTTCAGAATATCATGAAGGAAGGTACCAACCCTCTGCTCACACAGTCTCCATTCGTAAACCAGACGACAGGTCGTTTTGATGTGACCATGCTCACCAAGTTCCTCAGCGACTATAAGAAGAACGCAGGTAATTCCCAGGTGGCAGAGCAGTACGACCGCATTTACAAGTACTGGCAGTTCCTCGAGAAGCAGCTCCGCACACAGCGTCTCACCGAGAAGTACCAGTCGCTCATCGCCGGTTCGCTCATCTCTAACCCCATCTCTGCCCGCAAGGCTTACGAGGGTCAGAACATCGAGAACAATATCATCCTGGCCAGCTTCCCCTACAGCGCTATCAACGATAACGACGTAAAGGTGAGCGATGCTGACCTGAAGGCCAAGTACAACGAGCTGAAGGAGACCTTCAAGCAGACCGTTGAGAGCCGTGATATCAAGTATGTCGACTTCCAGGTGGTAGCATCAGCCGCAGACCGTCAGGCTCTGATGAAGACCATGACCGAGGCTGCTGACAAGCTCGAGAGCGGTGCCAACCCCGCTGAGGTGGTTCGCAAGGCTCAGAGCCAGTTCCCCTATACCGGCATCGCAGCTACCAAGCGTGCTTATCCTTCAGACATCGCAGCCAAGATCGACTCTATGGCCGTAGGTCAGACCACACGTCCGTTCGAGAGCAAGAGCGATAACACCCTCAACGTGGTGAAGCTCATCTCTAAGGCTCAGGCTCCTGACTCTATCGAGTACCGTCAGATCCAGATCGGTGGTGCAACCGTTGAGGCTGCCAAGAAGACTGCCGACAGCGTCTACAACGCTCTGAAGGCCGGTGCTGACTTCGAGGCTCTCGCTAAGAAGTACGGTCAGGACGGACAGAAGCAGTGGCTCACCTCTGCCATGTACGAGAACTCCAGCACGATGGACGAGGAGTCGAAGAACTACCTCAACAGCATCCAGACACTTGCTGTCAACGATGTGAAGAACCTCGCATTCACCTCTGGTAACATCATCCTGCAGGTTACAGCCCGCAAGGCCATGGTCGACAAGTACGACGTGGCCGTTATCAAGCATACTATCGACTTCTCTAAGCAGACCTACTCTGACGCTTACAACAAGTTCAGCCAGTATGTCAGCGAGAACAAGACACTTGAAAGTCTTGAAAAGAACGCTGGTAAGTTCGGCTTCCAGGTTCAGGAGCGCAAGGATCTCTTCAATTCTGAGCACAATGTGGCCAATCTCCGTGCCACCCGCGAGGCTATGAAGTGGATCTTCGATGCCAAAGAGGGTCAGGTTTCTCCACTTTATGAGTGTGGTAACAACGATCACCTGCTGGTGGTTGCCATGACCAAGATTCACCCTGTAGGCTATCGTGACGTCGATGGTGTAAAGGATATCCTGAAGGCAGAAGTTCTCCGCGACAAGAAGTTCGACCAGATTAAGGAGCGTGTGTCAAAGGTGAAGTCTATCGCCGATGCCAAGGCTGCTGGTGCTAAGGTCGACTCTGTCAACCAGATTACCTTCTCTGCTCCTGTCTTTGTACAGGCTACTGGTGCCAGCGAGCCCGCCCTTTCTGGTGCTGTGGCCGCAGCTGCTCCTGGCAAGTTCTCTGCAACAGCTGTGAAGGGTAACGGTGGTGCTTATCTGTTCCAGCTTCTCAACAAGGTGGAGCGCGATGGTGCCAAGTTCGATGCAAAGGCTCAGGAGAAGCAGCTTGCCCAGCGTGCCATGCAGGCAGCTGGCCGCTTCATGCAGGAACTCTATCAGAAGGCAAATGTGGTGGACAACCGCTACCTGTTCTTCTAAGCATAAGATTCAAGCAACATAAAGAAGTCCGGCAGATAACTCTGTCGGACTTCTTTTAATTCTAACATATTGAAGAGAAGTTGGGAAAAAAAATAACCCTGTAAATCTATGACTTACAGGGTTGATTTGTAGTCGATAGGGGAATCGAACCCCTATGCCAAGATTGAGAATCTTGTATCCTAACCATTAGATGAATCGACCAGCATTTCAAAGATGCTCTCGCAGAGAAATCCCCTCGGCTGCGGAAGGAGGGGGATTCGAACCCCCGGTACGGGAACCCGTACGGCAGTTTAGCAAACTGCTGGTTTCAGCCACTCACCCATCCTTCCAAAAGGACCCTGGAGTCAGAAACCTTGGGGTTATCTCCTTGATTGCGGGTGCAAAGGTACGCACTTTTTCTGAAACTACCAAATCTTTCTGCAATTTTTTTCGAAAAAAGTTATTTAAAGGCAACAATGCCTGTTAAATCCTTGTCGAAATAGAAGGTTTTTGACAATCCGAGACTGTCTTCACCATATTTCATACGGATATAGAGCAGGGTAGTACCCGTACGTTCAGCGGTGAATTGGAAGCCTTTCTTGAAGAACGGATCACTCATGGCCCGTGAGCGCAAGACCTGCAGCAGTGAGTCGGAAATGACCTTGGTAGAATCGAGGTCGGAGAATGAGGTGATCTCAATCTCTTCCTTGGCGTATGTCTTTACAAAATCCTTGACCATGTTCTTGGCCTCATACCGTTTCCCGCAGGATGCGAGAAACGGCAGAGCCAATATACCTATTATAATATACGCGCGCGAGAGTCTCATTGCTGCGGTATGTTTTTGAGTACGTCGAGCAGATGATCCCACACCATCTGTACGGTAGGGATATGCAGACGCTCGTCGGGCGTATGTACAAAGCGGAGGGTAGGACCGAAGCTGACCATGTCGAGGTTGGGATAGCGCTCGGAGAAGAGTCCGCACTCGAGTCCGGCGTGGATACCGCGAACGATAGGATCTTTGCCGAACAGTTTCTTATAGGATGCCACCACAATCTCCTGTAGCTTCGAGTTGGCCTTCATCTTCCAGGCGGGATAACCGTCGCTGCTGATGGCCTCGGCACCAGCCAGTTCAAAGACTGCCTGGATAGTGGCACACATATTGTCGAGGTTCGACATCACATTGGAGCGCTGGCTGCTCAGGATGTCGATGGTCGTCTCAGACGTGTGGATGCTGGCGATATTGCTTGATGTCTCGACCATACCACCGAGAGCTTCGTCCTGACAGATGGCGTAGATGCCGTTGTCGACGGCCTGTATGGCCCAGATGAAGTTCTTGGCGACAGCAGCTTCGATGACGGGCTCGGCATCGGTACTCTCCATGTTCCAGACCATCTGTGTATCAGTAACGTGGAATTCATCCTCGACTTCTGAGGCGAAGACATTCCAGTCTGCACGGACATTCTCCTTGAGGTCGTTGGGCACGGCAATCACGAAGTAGCCATCGCGAGGAATGGCGTTGTGCAGCTTGCCGCTATGGAACTGAGCCAAGCGGATACCGTCGTAGCGTCTCATCGTCTGGAAGAGGAATCGTCCGAGAATCTTGATGGCATTGGCGCGCTTTTTGTTGATGTCATCGCCGGAGTGTCCACCGACAAGACCTTTCAGAGAGCCCTTCATGAAGAAGCTGCCAGCAGGGGCCTGCTCACGGCTGAAGGTGAACTTGGCTGTGGTGTTACGACCACCTGCACAACTGACGAAGATCTCACCCTCGTCCTCAGAGTCGAGATTGATGAGGTAATCGCCGGTCATGAAGCCAGCCTTCATGCCTTCGGCGCCAGAGAGGCCTGTTTCTTCATCACGCGTGAATACACATTCGATGGGGCCGTGCTCGATATCATCAGAGGCAAGGATAGCCAGCTCGATGGCACAGCCGATGCCATCATCGGCACCCAGCGTCGTACCCTCTGCGGTCAGCCACTCACCATCGACGTAGGTCTTGATGGCATCCTTGTCGAAATCAAACTCCACATCGACAAGTTTGTCGCACACCATATCCATATGACTCTGCAGGATGACGGTCTTGCACTTTTCCATGCCCTTGGTGGCAGGCTTGCGGATGATGACATTGCCTGTCTCATCAACTTTCGTGTCGAGGCCGTGGCTCTCACCCCAGTTACGGAGATAGTCGATCATCTTCTCTTCGCGCTTGGAAGGACGCGGAATTTCGTTAATCTTCGCAAATTCTGCAAAGACAACTGCTGGTTTTAAGTCGTTTTTATTCATTATTAATTCTATTTTTGATTTTATTTTTGGTATATTGCGCTCTTATTCGTACCTTTGCAGCCGAATTGCAACTGCAAAAGTACAAAAAATGATTGAGACTCTGCTCATATCGACGTTAATAATTGCTATCGCGATGGTATTTTTCCTCGTGAGGGTACTATTCGTCAAGCGTGGCGAGTTTAAGTCTCAGCATATTCATGACTCTGAGGCGATGAAAGAGCGTGGCATCCACTGTGTGATGGATCAGGACCGTGAACTCCGTGCGAAGAGTCGTTTTACCGTCAGCGAAAGAAATAATTAATCATAAAAAATAGACGAATGAAAAAGTACATTTTCTCAGCACTGGCCATCGCCGCTATGATGGTATCGTGCAACAATGCCGCTCCCAAGATGGACGAGCAGCCCGCAAGTTCTGACACTGCCGCTTCTGGTATGAAGATTGCTATCATTGAGGTTGACTCTCTGATGACCCAGTACACCTTTGCCAAGGACTACAGCGTAACCCTGGAGCGTAAGAGTAACAATGCCCGTAACACATTGACTCAGAAGGGTAATGCCCTTCAGGCAGCAGTCAACAATTTCCAGCAGAAGCTGAATAACAACGGTTTCCAGAGCCGTGAGCAGGCTGCCTCTGTGCAGAATGCCATCCAGCGTCAGCAGAACGACCTGCAGGCCCTTCAGGCTCGTCTGGAGAACGAACTGGCTTCTGAGACGGCTAAGTTCAACGAGGCTCTTCGCGACTCTCTGCAGAACTTCCTGCTGGTCTATAACAAGGACAAGAAGTACGACCTGATTCTCTCTAAGGCTGGTGACAATATCCTTTACGCTGAGACGAAGTATGATATCACACAGGATGTCATCAACGGTCTGAACAAGCGTTACAAGCCAGCTGCCAAGAAAGCCGACGAGAAGAAAGCTGACGACAAGAAGGCCGACGACAAGAAGGAAGAAGCCAAGAAATAATTTCAGTGAGGCGATGTCTCCTACTCGTGATGCTGCTGATGTCTCTGACGATAGGGGCAAAGAGCAGCATCCGTTCTCCGCAGGTGAAGTCACTCCAGGTTGTTGTGAACCAGGACTGGCTTTCACCTGCTGTCATGAGGTTGGGTAGCGACGACGTCCTCAACGTATCCTTCGACGAACTCTCGCACGCCTATCACCGTTATATCTACAGAATCGAGCGTTGTGAGGTAGACTGGACACCCTCCGAGGAGCTCTTCGAGAGTGACTGGCTGGAAGGCTTTAATGATAATACTATCGATGACTATGCCAACTCCGTGAATACTACGGTGGCGTATACCCATTATCAGTTTCAGATTCCTAACGACCGTTGTCGGCTGAAACTGAGCGGCAACTACAAGATACATATCCTCGATGAAGACAACAATCAGGAGGAGGTGATCGTGGCAGAGTTTATGGTGACCGAGCAGTCTATGCGACTGGATCTCAGTGTGTCGACAAATACAGATATAGACGTCAATGCCAGTCATCAGCAGGTCTCTATGGGACTATCTTTTGGTAACATCATCGTGAACAACTCAGAGGAACAGATTCAGACCGTAGTCAGACAGAACGGACGGGAAAACAATCAGAAACAGAATGTCAAGCCCAATATCAAGAACTATGCTCATGGGATGGGGTTGGAGTGGACCTACAATCGTGACCTGATTTTTGATGCTGGTAATGAGTATCATAAGTATGAGGTTTTGTCGGTCGACCATCCTACGATGGGCATAGATTATATCCGCTGGGATGGTGAGCATTATCAGGTTTTTCCTTTCATCAGTGAGCCGCGACTGAACTATATCTATGACGAGGATGCCGACGGTGCATTCTATATCCGCAATAGTGACAATTGGGAGAACGCCACAACGTGTGACTACGTTTGGGTGAACTATCGTCTTCAGGCCCCAAGACTTGCAGAAGGTCATGTGATCATTGACGGCAATTGGACGACTGACGATAATCTCTATAATTACATGATGGACTATGATGAGGACAGCGGCCTGTATACCGCCCGTCTTCTGCAGAAACAGGGTTACTATTCTTATCAGTATCTTTGGCTGAAGCCTGACGGAACAGTCCGTCCCTTACCCTCTGAAGGTAATTTTTACCAGACTGAAAACAGATATCAGGCCTTTGTCTATTTCAAAGGCATTGGTGAACGCTCCTGGCGACTCACGGCTTATAGGAACGTGCAACTTAAATAAACTCCTTAGGCGTTTTCTTGTATTTGTGGAAGAATGAGGCGATGAAGAAGTTGGGTGTAGAGAAACCACACTTCCTGGCCACGTCTGCGATATCTGTGATCTGACCATTCTCCAAGAGATCCTTGGCTCGGTTCAACATCACCTCCATCACGATAGGACGCGGATTCTTGTAGATGTTTGAATTCATGAGCTTGTAGAACTCCTGAACAGGCATGTTGGCGGCAATACTCAATTCACGCATTGACAGATCTTTCACTTTCTTCTCGGAAACGATGGGGAGAATGGTGATCATCGTCTTGACAAATTGTGGCGTAAATTCCTTGGCAACGGCAAAGTCCTGAGCGTTAGAATCCTCTGCCAGAGGCTCCAGGAACAAGCCCTTGCCGGCATCGCAGCGATCGGCAAAGGTCTTGATGCGTCTGATCATACTTTGCTCCCCAGCATTACGACGGGCCTTGAGATTGGCGTTCTTGACATACAGATAGACCACGTAGAAGAGCATGAGTAACTGCATCAGTCCGAGAAGGGCCAGAATACCTGTCGTACGCCACCAGGGTTCATTGATCTTGACAACCCATTCATACGGTGTGGTTTCCCATTGATCGGGCAGCATCGATGACTGTACCTCTATGTAATAAGTGCCAGGACGTAACGATGCCAACGGCAAGTGCAGTTGTCCTCGACTGTCGACCATTCCCTGTGAGTTGTATGGCGTATAGGTCTTCCAGTTTCCCGGCATGTCAGGACCTTTCACTCTTACGCGATAATATGTCTGCTGAGGTCGGAAATAGTTGAGACCGGAGAATGTCAGAGAGACGGTGTTCTGGTTGTAGTTCAAATTGATCACCTTTGTTCGCGGAAGAGCCTTCTCAAGGATGATTTTCCCGTCTAACTTCTGATCAGGTTTGACATCATTGCCATTGACAAACAGACGGATGAGCTTCGGATAGATTTCAAAAGGCATCTTGTCTTTGATGGTTACCATTGAGTCGGGCGCAAATGCAATGACATGGTCGAGGGCCTGCATGACAATCTCTCCGTTGGGTAAACGCATTGAATGGCCATTGACAAACGATTCCTTGGGTATGCCGTCCCATTCGTTATATCGGCCGACATAGTGTACTTTATTGTCTTTTATGATTAAACAACAGATGCCATAACTTGTTCCTACCCAGATGTTATGTGCGTTGTCCTCCTCAATACAGTGAATGACGTTGTTCAGCAGGCCATCATTGCGGGTAAGGAGCTGCGGCAACTGGTCATTCCTCGATTTATAGAGCTGGAGACCGGAAGATGTTCCGACCCAGTCCCATCCTCTGGAGTCACGGAAAACGCAATTGACTTCTTTCCCACGATAGGTTGAAACAGGTTTGATGTTCTGTTCCAGCTTCTCATAGAGTTCCATAGCCCGACTGTTCGTCCAGGAATAAGCCTTAAAAGGTTGTGGGTAAGGACGGGAGTAGAGTAGTCCGCGTTTCTCTGTACCGACCCACATACCACCTTGACGGTCAAACTCGATGGTGTTGATGTCTGTCACAAGATCTTGTCCGGACATCATACGAAGTGTCTCGATGTGCTTCAGTTTTCCTGTGGCAATCTGGTATGTCCAGTAACCATAGGCGCACGGGATATATAGAATGGAGTCCTTCTCCTTGAGGTTGCTGAGGTAGTATGGGGTATTCAGAACGGTACTCCATTTTTTTGCTTTGAAGTCGAAACGTAAGAGGATGGCACCCTGTGAACCGTTACGAATCTGATAGAAGACATCTCCAACCTGACGGGCCAAAGAGGTGTTGCCATACTTTGGTTTTTGTTCAGCTCCGTAAGCAGGATAGGTCTTCAGAGGTTTCTCTTTATCGAGGTCATAGAGGTCTAACTCACCGTTCTCGTAGAAAAGCAGCAGGTTCTCGTTGCCGTAAGTCATCAGGTCTTGCAGGTTGTGGTTCTTGCGTACCTGATAATATTTCTTATTCTCTGAACAGAACAACCCTTTTGCTGTCAGCATCCAGACGTAATTCCGTTGGTCAACGAAGATGTCGAGCACCTTGTCGTCCATACCCATTTTATGGAATTCATCCTCAATGTTGTCGACAAATGCTTCCTTGATCAGATTGACACATGTAACGGTATGGGTCTTCTTTAACCAAAGGTGATGATATAGGTCGAAATAGAGGTGGTCGTTTCCATTGTAGTTGGAAAGGGGATAGAGGTTTTCTGCGGTGGGGTCAATATAGGTGAACTGCTGTCCGTCGTAGAAATTAATCTGTCCCATGGTGGTGATGACCATACGTCCAGTCTTTGTACAGTTGATGGTCTGAGCACTATTGTCAGCCAGACCGTTTGCTGCGTTGTATGCTTGAAAGGTACGTTCCTCTTCTGCTGCCGTATTCATCACATTCAGCAGCAAGAGTAGAAAGGTAGAAATAGTATGTCTGAACCGTATGTTCATACAGGGTTTTATGTTATTGGGTACAAAGATAGGAAAAAAGTGGATTATCTCCAAATATTTTAGCCAAAAAACAACATATTCATCAATTACTTCCCCACGCAATATCTATACAGTGTTGATAATCTGTACTTTATGAGTTAAACCGTACAAATGAACTTTGGGAAATGGAATTTCGCGATTCCCATCCCTTTAGTTCATAGGCAGGTCTTCCACTAAACTCGCCCTTCTCACTCAGAAGAGTATCATCATCTGTTCTGCACTATTGCGCTGCAAAGATAATCAATAATCACAAGATAACAAAGAAATTCGAAAGAAAAATCCTAAAAAACAGAAAAAATGAGCGATATTCTTTTGAATTTCAAAATTATTTCGTAATTTTGGATAGAAAAAGCAATCTTTCTTTGTATAAAGGCAGTTCGGGGGATTGGGAAATGTCGCGGGTTACGATTTGGAGACCGTTCTCAATTCCACGTTCTGCTTTGGATTGCTT
>JAEEGG010000993.1_pt1 | contig 80170 bp, 58 predicted proteins | sample 9134161 | NCBI WGS metagenome assembly JAEEGG01 (sample SAMN16246543, study PRJNA631951) | gut metagenome | biome: gut microbiome; feature: rumen; material: CR-attached | host: Bos | place: Iran: Karaj | collected 2018-10
GTCGCCCGTGGCAATGTTGCCCACAACTACTTCAGTGTAAGGATATTTTTTCTTGATTTCAACCAAGGCGTTGATTATGCCTTTGGAGTTGCCGTGTGCGGAGTCGAGGACGAGTGCGTCGGCACCGGCTTCCACAAGAGCATCGGCGCGGGTGAGGGTGTCTTTGGAGATGCCGATGGCAGCGGCCACGCGCAGACGGCCCGCCGCATCCTTGCAGGCGTTGGGTTTGTCCTTCGCGTGCGTAATATCTTTATAGGTAATGAGCCCGATCAGATGGAAGTTCTCGTCCACCACAGGCAGCTTTTCGATTTTGTATTTCTGGAGGATGTCGGACGCTTCCTGCAGCGAGGTGGCGCGGGAGGTGGTCACGAGGTTTTTGGAAGTCATCACCTCTTCCACGGGACGGGTGTAGTTCTTTTCGAAACGGAGGTCGCGGTTGGTGACGATGCCGACGAGGAGGCCGCTGTTCTCGACAACGGGGATGCCGCCGATCTTGTAATAGGCCATGATGGAGAGGGCTTCGCCCACGCTCTGTTTCGGTCCGATGGTGACGGGATTGGAGATCATGCCGCTTTCGGCACGCTTCACCATTGCCACTTGGCGGGCCTGTTCTTCAATAGCCATGTTCTTGTGAATCACACCGATACCGCCTTCGCGGGCCATGGCGATGGCGAGGTTTGCCTCGGTGACGGTATCCATTGCCGCCGAAACAAAAGGCGCATTCAGGTTGATGTGACGGGTGAAACGCGTGGTCAACTGAACCTCGCGCGGCAATACCTCCGAGTAGGCAGGTATGAGCAAAACATCATCAAAGGTGAGACCTTCAAGCTGAACTTTATCTTCGAGGAATGACATATTTTGGTAGGTTGTAATTGGAGGCAAAAGTACGAAATTTTGCGGACACGGCGTTCCGTTTTTTTACGATTTTTTTTAAAAAAATTGCAATAAAAATGGGCTCTGTTTTTGCAGAAAAACGTATCTTTGCAACCAGAAAAATCAATTCAAACCAGTTGATTTTGAAAACCATACAAAACCAAATCCATTAAAACAAATGAAACACACAGGAGTTTGTGCGCAAGGTCTCACTTGTCCCATCATCCGGGAAGGTGACGACCTCGCTGCTATCGTTGTCGATAGCGTCTTGAGCGCCGTGAAGTCGGCCTCTAACCAGTATGAAATCTGCAACAAGGCGGTCATCGGTATCACCGAGTCCATCGTCGCCCGTGCGCAGGGTAACTACGCCTCCGTTGACGACATCGCCGAGGATGTGCGGAAGAAATTCGGTCCCGATGCCACCATCTACATCGTCAACCCCATCTATTCCCGCAACCGCTTTGCCATCATCCTCAGAGGCATCGCCCGCGCCGCCAAGAACATCGTGCTCATCATGCCCGATGAAGACGAGGTCGGCAACGTGGTGAAAGGACACCCCTTCACCAACGTCAACTATGACGAGTACTATGCGGAAATCTGCGAGCAGGAGAATGCCAACGTCTCCATCTTCAAGGATTTGAAGCCCGTCGGCAAAATCAGTGAGGAACTGAACATCATCATCGGCAACCTGCACGGCTACGATGAGATCAAGAAAATGTATGACGGTTGCAACGTCTATACCCTCGCCGATTTGCTTTCCGACCGTTGCGAATTTGGCGTGCTCGGTTCCAACAAGTCCGATGAGGAGCGTATCAAGCTGTTCCCCAACAAGCAGAAAGCCACACAGTTGGCCCTCGAAATCCAGAAACGCCTCAAGGAAGCCACGGGCAAGGATATCTATGTGGCGGTCTATGGCGATGGCTGCTTCAAGGATCCGGTCGGCGGCATCTGGGAATTCGCAGATCCCGTATCCATGCCCGCCTACACCAATCCCGAAGTGTTCGAGAGCACTCCGAACGAGCTGAAAGTCAAGGCTCTCGCCGATGACAAGTTCAGAAACCTGAATGGTGAGGAACTGCTGAACGCCATCAATGAGGAAATCGCCCGCAAGGACAACAACCTCAAGGGTTCGATGCAGAGCCAGGGTACGACCCCGCGCCTCTATCGCGACCTGCTCGCCAGCTTGATGGACCTTATCAGCGGCAGTGGCGACCGTTGCACGCCCATCGTTCTCATTCAGAACTATTTCAAGTAAAAAACAAACTCCGTGTATAAGAAAAACCCCGCCGATTCCGACGGGGTTTTCTTTTTGGGCACATCTTTTTTTCTACTACCCCGGCCTTCGGCCACCCCTTCTACCTAGAAGGGGAATCTTCTATTTATCCGTGCCGATTCGTGACTCGATGATTTTCGACCAAAGTTTTGACACATTGGTGTTTGCCTCCGCATGATTGAGGAAGCACTCCATCGTGTTCTTCAGCAGCATGGCGATGGTGAGTGGTCCCACGCCGCCCGGAACCGGCGTGATGTATCCCGCCACTTCGCAGGCCGCCTCGAAATCCACGTCGCCCACCAGCTTTCCTTCGGCGTTGCGGGTGATGCCGACATCGATGACCACTGCCCCCGGCTTGATCATATCCGCCGTGATCAGTTTTTCCTTTCCGACAGCAACCACCAGAATGTCCGCCTGCAACGTCATCTCCTTCAAGTTCTTGGTGTGCGTATGGGTCATAATCACGGTAGCGTTTTCGTCCAACAGGATTTTGGCGACCGGCTTGCCGACGATGTTGCTGCGTCCGACCACCACGGCGGTCTTTCCGTCAATCGTAACGCCCGTACTCATAATGAGTTGCACGATGCCTTTCGGGGTGCAGGGCACAATGCCGTGCATGCCCTGCCACAACTCGCCCACATTCAGCGGATGGAAACCGTCCACATCCTTCCCTTTGTCAATGGCCTGGATGATATGATATTCGTTAAGATGCTTTGGAATAGGAAGTTGCACCAAAATACCATCTACCAACGGGTCCTCGTTCAGTACGTGGATCAAATCCAAAAGTTCCTTTTCCGTGATGGTCGGCTCCAACGCGATGAGACGGGAGTCCATGCCTACGGAAGCGGCGGCGGCCAGTTTGTGCTTTACATACCGTTGGCTGCCCTCGTCGTCCCCGACCAGAATGATGTAGAGGGAGGGACGGCGCCCATACTTGGCTTCCAAGTTGGGCATCTGGGTGCTCATCTTCTCCTTGATGCGAGTTGCAAGTGCTTTTCCGTCAATAATTTGAGCCATTCTTTTTATAATGATTATACGATTATGCGATTATGTGAGGATATGAGGATACGATTATACGAGGATGGTACTTTCTCAGTTTTCAATTTTCAGTTTTCAATTTTCAGTTTTCAGTTTTCCACCGCCCAATGGGCAATGTCGTTCCGATAGAAGAGATTGTCGCATTTGATTTTGTCGATTTCCGAATACACCCGTTCTTTCGCGGCTGCGTGGTTCACGCCCTTGCTGACCACCATCAGCACGCGGCCGCCGTTCGTCAGCAACTGATCTTCCTTCCTGACGGTCCCCATGTGGAAGACAGTGTCTTGTACGTTATCTAACCCATTGATAACGTGACCTTTTTCGTAACTTCCCGGGTAACCGTTCGAGGCGAGCACCACACCCATTGTCACTTCGTCGGACCATTGCGGAGTCTGTGCCGGCTTCGACGCCGTGGCCACTGCCATAAAGATGTCGTAGATGTCGCTTTTCATCAACGGGAGCACCACTTCGGTTTCGGGATCGCCGAAGCGGGCGTTGAACTCGATGACCTTGATGCCTGTCGGGGTCTTCATCAAACCGCCGTAAAGGACACCCGACAGCGGCGTGCCTTCCTCGCACATGGCTTCGGCAGTACGGCACAAGATATTGTCGTAGGCGAACTTACGGTCTTCTTCTGTGATGAAGGGTAGGGAAGTGTAGGCACCCATCCCGCCCGTGTTCGGACCTTTGTCGTCGTCGAAGGCGCGCTTGTGGTCCTGCGCCAACGGCATGGGATATACGTTTTTGCCATCCACAAAGCACATGAACGAAAATTCGGGCCCTGTTAGGAAATCCTCGACAATCACTTTGCCCTTGCCGTAGGTTGTGTCCAACAACATGGATTTCAAAGCGTTGCGGGCTTCGTCCAACGTTTCGGCAATCACCACACCCTTGCCGGCTGCGAGACCATCGTACTTGAGGACGGCAGGGAACGGACGGCTGCTCACATAGGCGAGCGCGGCATCGTAATCATCAAAGCTTTCATAAGCTGCGGACGGAACGCCGTACTTCAGCATCAGCTTCTTGGCGAACTCCTTGCTGCTTTCAATCTGCGTGGCGGCTTTCGTGTGACCGAAAATCTTCAGACCTTCGGCGCGGAAGGCATCCACAATGCCGACGGCGAGTGCCGCTTCGGGACCAACGACCGTGAGGTCAATGTTTTGGTTCTTAGCGAATTCCAACAATCCAGCGACATCTGTATCTTTGATAGGTACGTTGGTGGCGATGGCGGCGGTCCCTGCATTGCCGGGAGCGCAGAAAATCTCCGTCACTTGCGGGGAACGGTGAAGAGCATCCGCAATGGCGTGCTCTCTTCCGCCTGAACCAATGACTAAAACTTTTTTCATATTATGATGATGCGATTATACGATGTAACTCTTAACTCTAGACTTTTAACTCTTAACTTTAATGTTTAAAGTGGCGGACGCCTGTGAACAGCATCGTGATACCGAGTTCGTTGGCTTTCTTGATGGCGTCTTCGTCGCGGATGCTGCCGCCGGGTTGCACGATGGCGGTCACGCCGTACTCATGGGCAAGTGCCACGGTGTCGTCGAAGGGGAGGAAACCGTCGGAGGCAAGCACAAGATTGTTGGTAAAACCTGCTGCATGTGCCTGTTTCAGAGCGATTTCTGCGGAACCGACACGGTTGGTCTGTCCGGCGCCGATGCCAAGCGTGTGGTTGTCTTTCACCACGGCGATGGCGTTGGACTTCACATGCTTGACGATTCTCCAGCCGAAGTCCAAATCCGCTATTTGTTCCTGAGTCGGTTTCACTTCGGTGACGCAAAGGTCGGCGGTGATTTTTTCAATCTGGGTGTCAAGCTGTTGCGCCAACATGCCGCCAGCCACGCTGATGTACTGCGGCACGGGGGCGTTTGTTTTGGTCATATCGACTTCCATCACGCGGAGGTTCTTCTTGGTGCTGAGGATTTCCATTGCTTCCGGCGTGAACGACGGCGCGATGACGATTTCGAGGAAGATCGGTTTCATTCCGAGTGCTACTTCCTTCGTCAGCGGGCGGTTCATAGCGACGATACCGCCGTAGATGCTCACCTTGTCGGCTTCGTAGGCGGCCTGCCATGCTTCTTCGATGGTTCTGCCTACGGCCGCGCCGCACGGGTTCATGTGCTTGAGGGCCACGCAGAAAGGTTCGTCAAAGTCACGCACCACGTTCAAAGCGGCATTGGCATCCTGGATGTTGTTGTACGACAACTCCTTGCCTTGCAGCTGTTTGCCGAAAGCGAGGGAGAAGGGGACGGGTTCGCCGGCAGCGTAGAAGTTGGCCGTCTGGTGCGGGTTTTCACCGTAGCGGAGCGGCTGTTTCAGGTCGTACTCCAGGAAAAGTTTCTCGTTCAGGCCGGCTTGTTTGCGCATGTAGGTGGCGATGCAGCAGTCGTACTCGGCGGTGTGCGTGTAGGCTTTTGCCGACAGTTTGAGGCGGGTTTCGCGGGAGGTGTTCCCGTTGGCGCGGATTTCGGCAATGACGGTGTCGTAGTCGGCGGGATCGCAGACGATGGTGACGTCGTGCCAGTTTTTGGCGGCGCTGCGCACCATGGACGGACCGCCGATGTCGATTTTCTCAATTGCTTCTTCTAAGGTAACACCTTCTTTGGCAATGGTTTGTTTGAAAGGATAAAGGTTGACGCAAACGAGGTCGATGGTTTCGATTTTTTGTTCTTTCAGGATTTGCATGTGTTCGGGAACGTCGCGGCGGGCGAGGATGCCGCCATGAACGTTCGGATGGAGGGTCTTCACACGACCGTCCAGGATTTCCGGAAAGCCCGTCACATCACTGATGTTGATGGTGCGGACTCCGTTGTTTTCCAAAAGGGTTTGGGTACCGCCGGTGGCGATGATTTCCCAGCCCAGTTCCTGCAGCTGCTGTACGAAAGGAACCAGATTCGTTTTGTCGCTTACGCTTACTAATGCTCTCATTTTATTTTGGTTACAAGTTTATCAAGTTTGTAAGGTTTGTCAAGTTTATCAAGTTTGTCAGGTTTGAAAGTAGAAAGTAAAAGGTATGAGGTCTAAAGTATGAAGAGGGGATGTGTGTTGGGAACTTTCTACTTTCTACTTTCTACTTTCTACTTTCTACTTTTACTCTTTACTTTTTACTCTTTACTTTTTACTCTTTACTTTTTACTCTTTACTCTTTACTCTTTACTCTTTACTCTTATTTATCAAGTAGTTTCTTTATTGTATCAACGTATATCTCGTGTTCGATAAGTTGTCCGAGGCGGTGGACTTCGGCGGGGTCGTTGCCGTCGTAGTTGAAGGCGCGTTGGGCGATGATCTTGCCTCCGTCCAAAGTCTCATCCACAAAATGAACGGTGATGCCATAGACTTTCACGCCGTAGGCAACTGCGTCTTCCACGGCGTGCGCCCCTTTGAACGCAGGCAGCAACGACGGGTGGATGTTGATGATTTTCCCACGATAGGCAGTCAGCAGCACATCGGAAACGATGCGCATATAGCCGGCGAGACAGATCAGATCCACATTGCGTGCTTGCAGCATCGCCACAATCTCTTTTTCGTAGTCGGCTTTGCTGGCATAGGATTTCGGAGTGAATACAAATGACTCAATTCCAAAACGTTGGGCGCGTTCAATGACGAGAGCGCCGGGCTTGTCGCAAACCATCAGCGCCACTTCGGCATCCAACCGGCCGTCGGCGCAAGCCGCGGCAATTGCCTCAAAGTTGGTGCCGGAGCCGCTGGCAAAAATCGCAAGTTTCTTCTTTTTAGTCATTACGTGTCTTCTTTATCAGATTGTTTGTTGTTTTGGAAAATATAGGGTGAAAAAAATAGGATCGTTCTAAAACCTTCTTGTAATGAAGACAAAATCTTCAAGAAATTCATCCATGAAGTCATCAATAATGCTAAAACCATCGCAATCGCCTAATGCGATAATCCGATAATGGGTAGCTTCATTGATATTTTGATCCATTGGACATATATACAATAAGTATTGGTATTCCGATGATTGTTCTATTCGATACTTGTATTCACCAGAATAATAGAATGTTTCACTTTCTTCCGCAAATTCTGTCGGAATAGAAACAAAAGTGGAATCGTAAAAGGTGATATTGTAAAAAATGTGCGGAGGATAATCTGTGAGATAGTAATGAGTATTTTTTGCGTTATCATCAAAAACTTGAACCTCACAATTTGTCAAGGAAAAATTCTCACATCCAATTCGCTGCGCTTTGTCAATTATCAGATGGTAATCTACCGTGTGATCAAAAGAACTGATAACCTTATAATTCCAAACAACTTGATTTTCAATAGTGTATCTAATAGAACACACAACCTTGTCTCCATCTGAAATCGGAAGTGATGACTCAAGGGAAACGCTTTTCAATTCTTCTTCCTGTATATCAATGAGTTCCACATTGCAAACTCGTGTGCCGTTTCCGCTGTTATCAAGGACAACCAGTTTTTGAGAAAAACGTTGTCCTCCACATTCTGCAATTAAAATATAGGCACCGCCTTGGGAAATGGAAACTTTGTACTGAAATACGCCTTTGGCAATAGTCATATTCTTTTCCATACAAATGTTGCCGAGCATGTCCACGATAAGCATCCGTAGTTTTGTGCTTTGTGCAGAGCTGATTTCTATGAAACTGCAGGTAGAAAAAGGATTCGCCCCTTTCACTTTCATTTGAAAAAAAGGAGCAGGGGTTGAATAGTGACTGATTCCTGTTGCGCAGTTGCTGTAAACTGTGTCTGGATAGTATAATTTAGTACCTACCGCTTGAGTCTGGTTATACACAGAAATGCTGTCAAAAGTTGCTGGGTGGTGGTTGATTCGTGGATGGAATGTGAACCTGTAGCAGGAATCCTGCTGGGCGATGGAATTAAACACTCCTATTGCCAGTAGAAGAGTAACAATAATGGTTTTAGGAGTGTTATGTGTCCTCATAGAAAGTAATTTTCTCTTTTTAGTCACACAGGATGTTCACGCCCGGCACGTCGGTCACGCGGCCGATAACGGTGGCTTTTTCGCCGTTCGCGTACAGAATGTCAATGGCTTTCTTGGCCTCTTCCGCACTCATTACGGCAATCATTCCGATACCCATGTTGAAGATGTTAAACATTTCTCTGTGAGGAACTTTACCCCATTTTTCCAACATCTTGAAAACAGGCAGGATTTCCCACGTCCCTTCGTGGATTTCCAGTCCCTGACCCTCTTGCAGCACGCGCGGGATGTTCTCGTCGAAGCCGCCGCCGGTGATGTGGCAGATGCCGTGGACATCGCACTGGCGGATGACTTCCAGCATCTGTTTCACGTAGATACGGGTAGGGGTGAGGAGGATGTCACCGAGTTTGCGGTTGCGGTAGCTTTCAGGAAGCTGTGCTGCCAATTTGGCATCGCACTCCGTAAGGTTGGAATGGTAGCTGAAACCGTTGTCTTCCACGATTTTACGCACCAAACTGAAACCGTTGGAGTGAACGCCTGTGGAAGGAACGCCCACCAGAACGTCGCCCACGCTCACCTTGCTGCCGTCAATCAGTTTCGACTTTTCGACCACGCCCGTGGTGAAGCCGGCAATGTCGTACTCGCCGTCGGTGTACATGCCCGGCATTTCGGCGGTTTCGCCGCCCACCAAGGCACATCCGGCCTGACGGCATCCGTCGGCCACGCCTGCCACAATCGCTTCCACTTTTTCGGGAATGTTATGGCCAAGCGCCACATAATCAAGGAAAAAGAGCGGTTCCGCACCCTGCGCCAATACATCGTTCACGCACATCGCCACGGCATCGATGCCGATGGTGTCGTGCTTGTCCATTGCAAAGGCGATTTTCAGTTTGGTGCCCACACCGTCGGTGCCACTGACCAAAATGGTCTCCTTGATATTCAGGCTGTTAAGGTCGAACATACCACCAAAAGAGCCGATGTTACCCATCGACCCTTTGCGGTTTGTTGAAGAAACGTGTTGTTTGATGCGGCGTACCACTTCGTAGCCGGCTTCGAGGTTTACACCTGCGTTTTCGTAGGTTTTTGCCATTATCTTTTACTATAAAATGATTAGATTATAACTATTTACTATTGACTATCAACTATCAACTATTTTTGGGGAATTGCCACGGGATAATGTCCGGTGAAGCAGGCCATGCACGGTTTCGCGCAGCCGAAGGTGGATTCCGTGGTGGATTCGGGACTGAGGTAGCCCAGTGAGTCGGCACCGAGGACGGCACAGGCCTCTTCCAGCGTGCGGTTGGAGCAGAGCAGCTCTTCCGGGGTGGAGGTGTCCACGCCGTAGTGGCAGGTGAACTTCATCATCGGGCTGGCGATGCGGACGTGCACCTCGGAGGCGCCGGCCTCGCGCAGCAGCTTCACGATTTTGAGGGAGGTGGTGCCGCGCACGATGGAGTCGTCCACGAGAACCACACGCTTGCCACGCACAATGCTGTGTACCGGGCTGAGTTTCAGCTTCACACCCAGCTCGCGCTCGCTCTGCACCGGCTGGATGAAGGTACGGCCCATGTATTTGTGCTTCACCAAGCCCATCTCGTACGGAATGCCGCTTTCTTCGCTGTAACCCATTGCGGCACTGAGGCTTGATTCGGGAACACCGACCACGATGTCGGCCTCCACGGGACACTCGCGATAGAGCCGGCGACCGGCCTCCTTGCGGTAGGCGTGTACGTTGCAGCCGTCGATGTCGCTGTCGGGGCGGGCGAGGTAGATGTACTCCATCGCACACATATTGAACTCTTTACAGTCGGAGTAGCGGTTGGAACGGATACCCTTGCTGTCGATGCAGATGATTTCACCGGGTTCGATGTCGCGGATGATCTTGGCACCGATGATCTCGAAGGCGCAGGATTCGCTGCTGATGACGTAGCCGTCACCTAACTGTCCCAAAACCAACGGCTTGATACCGTTTTTGTCGCGGCATGCATAGAGGCGTTTTTGGGTCATGATGAGGAAGGTGAAGCCGCCTTCAATCATCTTTAAACTGTTGATAATGTTTTCGATACGATCCTCGTTGCTTTTTTTCTTGATAAGATGCGCCAGCAGTTCGCTGTCAAGGGCGGTCTGGAAAATGGTGCCCGTCTGCTCAAGGTAGTCGTAGATTTCCTGCTTGTTTACGATGTTGCCGTCACCGGCGACGACGAAATCACCGCTGGTGTGGTGGAAGAACAGCGGCTGCACGTTGTCGAGACCGCTGCTGCTGACGTTGCCGTAGCGGACGGAAGCCATTCCGATACTTCCCTCCAGTTCGCGAATGGTGGAAGGACAGAAGATGCTGTCAACCAGTCCCATGCCGCGATGGCGGTGGCATTTTCCGTTGTCGTCGAAGGTGGCCATGCCGGCTCCCTCCTGACCGCGGTGTTGAAGGTTATGCAGTCCGTAATACAGGGCCGCTGATGCGTTGGGTACATTGTAAACTCCGAGTAATCCCATGGTTAATAAATTGATTGTTTTTATTTTTTGGTAAAATAACGTACTGCGTTGTCGAAAATCGGCTGCCACCGGTTTCCGTCGATGTTCTTGAACAAATTCTCTTCGTAGCGCTCGCTGTGTCCCATTTTGCCGAGGATGTGGCCGTCAGGGCTGACGATGCCTTCAATATCATAATAAGAACCGTTCGGGTTGTCGGTGTAGCGGAAGGCCACCTGGCCCGCCTCGAACAGTTTGTGCGCCAGCTGCGGATTGACCACGAACTTCCCTTCGCCATGGCTCAGTGCGATGGAGTGGCGTTCGCCCGGCTTGAAGCTGGACAGCCACGGGGAGTGTGTGGAAACCACCTCTGTTACAGAGATCTGTGAGATATGTCGGTTGATGTCGTTGCGGAAAAGCGTCGGGGAATCCGTCGTCACGCTGCCGATCTCGCCGTAGGGGAGAAGGCCGCTCTTGACCAGAGCCTGGAAGCCGTTGCAGATACCTAAAATCAGGCCGCCGCGTTTTTGCAAGGAACGTATCGCAGTGGCAATATGTTCGTTGCAGATGACGCTGGCAATGAACTTGCCGCTGCCGTCGGGTTCGTCACCGCAGGAGAAACCGCCGCAGAATGCCAAAATATGGCTTTCCTCAATCAGCGCCGCCAACTCCTGAATGGAGCGGTTGACATCTTCCTCGGTCAAATTTCTGAAAATGAACTTCTTGACTTGTGCACCTGCCCTGCGGAACGCCTTCTCCGTGTCGTAGTCACAGTTGGAACCGGGGAACACGGGCAAACAGACTATCGGGCCATTTTCCGGCACCGGACCATTGTATACCAAGTCATTGTCGTTCAACTTGTCAGACTGCCATTGGCAAACTTCTTCGTGAGATTCCGGCTGTGCGTATGTGGGGTAAATCTTCTCGTAATGGCCGCAATTCGCCTCTTCCAATTCGGCAAGTTCGATGGCTGTACCATTGATTTCAATACAGGGCGCGAGGATGACTTCACCGATCAATTCGGCGCATTCGTAGTTCAATGCAGTATTGCTTTCTACAATAATTGAACCATAATTGAGGTCAAACAGCTCATTCTCATTGAATTGGATCTTTGCACCCAAAGCATTGCCGAAAGCCATCTTGCAGATGCCTTCCGCCACGCCGCCGAACGTCACGGACCAACCCGAAACGATGTGGCCCGCCTCGATCTGCTGGCGGACAAAGTTCCAGTTCCGTTTCAGTAAGTCGGTGTCCGGGAAGTAGTTAGCGTGTGGAGTGTGCTTGATGAGATAGAGTTTGTTGCCCTCTTTCTTGAATTCGGGGGAAATCACCGTGTTGGCATTGACGGTGGTGATGCCGAACGCCACGAGGGTAGGCGGTACTTTCAGATTTTCAAATGAACCGCTCATGGAGTCCTTGCCGCCGATGGAGGGAAGTCCGAGTTCGGTTTGCATCCGCAATGCACCAAGCAGTGCTGCGAACGGCTTGCCCCATGTGTGCGGATCCGTCATCTTTTCGAAATATTCCTGATAGGAGAACCGCATCTTGGAAAAGTCGCCGCCAGCGGAAACCACTTTGTTACAGGCTTCTATGACGGCATAGGCGGCGCCGTGGTACGGGCTCCAGCTGGTCAGGTCGGGATTGTAACCGAAGGCCATGATGCTGGCGGTGTCGGTATAGCCATCGACGGGAAGTTTCTGTACCGACACCTGCGTTTCGGTGGCTTGGCGACGGCCTCCGTAAGGCATCAGTACGGTGGAACGGCCGATGGTGGAGTCGAACATTTCCACCATGCCCTTCTGCGAGGCGACGTTTTTGTCGACCATCACCGATATCATCTTTCTCTTTAATGAACCGTAGTAACGATTTGTATGGAAAGGATTTGTATTTTCAACAGAGGAAACTTTAATAGTGGCGTAATGTTTGGCGCCGGCGCTGTCGATGAACTCGCGCTCCATGTCGCAGACGATCTTGTCGCCGTTGAAGATGCGCATACGGCCCGTGTCGGTCACGTCGGCCACATAGGTGACTTCGATGTTGTCGCGGCTGCAATAGCGCTCGAACTCGGCACGGTCGGCAGCGGGGATGACCACCGCCATACGCTCCTGCGACTCGCTGATGGAGAGTTCGGTGGAGTTGAGGCCGGCGTACTTCACGGGCACGCGGTCGATGTAGATGTCCAGCCCGTCGGCCAGCTCGCCGATGGCGACACTCACGCCGCCCGCCCCGAAATCGTTGGATTTTTTGATCAGGCGTGTCACTTCCGGACGGCGGAAAAGCCGTTGCAGCTTGCGCTCTTCCGGCGCATTGCCTTTCTGCACCTCGCTCCCGCAGGTCTCGAGGGAGGACTCGGTGTGTTTCTTGGAGGAACCGGTGGCACCGCCGACACCGTCACGTCCGGTACGGCCGCCGAGCAGCAGGATCACATCACCGGCGGCGGGACTTTCGCGGCGCACGTTCTCCGCTTTCACCGCACCCACCACGGCACCGATTTCCATGCGCTTGGCCGTGTAACCGGGGTCGTAAATCTCGCGCACCATGGTGGTGGCGAGGCCAATCTGGTTGCCGTAGCTGGAGTAACCGGCGGCCGCCTTCTTGCTGATGACGCGCTGGGGCAGCTTGCCGGGCATTGTCGCGGCCACGGGCTTGCAGATGTCGCCCGCACCCGTCACGCGCATGGCCTGATAGACGTAGGCACGTCCGGACAGCGGGTCGCGGATGGCACCGCCGAGGCAGGTGGCAGCACCGCCAAACGGCTCTATTTCAGTGGGATGGTTGTGGGTTTCGTTCTTGAATTGCAGCAGCCATTTTTCGGTTTTGCCGTCCACATCCACGTCCACGAAGATGCTGCAGGCGTTGTTCTCCTCGCTGCGTTCCATGTCGTCCAGGAGTCCCTTGGCGCGGAGGTAGCGGGCACCGATGGTGGCCAGTTCCATCATGCAGAGGCTTTTGTTCTCGCGGCCGAGTTCCTTGCGGATGGCGTAGAAGTCCTGCAATGATTTCTCTATATCATTTTTAATAAAAGAATCTTCAATTTCAATGTCCGTCAGTTCCGTGGTGAAGGTGGTGTGACGGCAGTGGTCGCTCCAGTAGGTGTCGAGGATGCGGAGTTCCGTTTCGAGCGGGTCGCGGCCCTGCTTGCGGAAGTACTGCACCACTTCGTTCAGGTCATCCTCGTTCATGGCGAGGCCGTGGGAGCGGCAGAAACCGGCGTAGTCGGCCGGCGTCATTTTGGTGAAGCCTGTGAGGTCTTCCAGCGGCTTCACTTCGGCGTTGTCGTTCAACGCCAGAATGTCCATGTTTTTGGCGCGGCATTCCACCGGGTTGATGATGTAGTGGCGGATGCGGGCGAGGTTTTCATCGGAGAGGCTGTCGTCGAAGATCAGCAGACGCGAGCTGCGGATCTGGATTTGGGCAGCGGGATCGATGAGATGGGCGCAATCGACGGCGGAAGCGGCCCGCTGGTCGAACTGTCCCGGGATGAACTCCACGGCGAGGAACTTCTGCCCGTGGAGCGGATTCTCCTCCGTGACGTTGTCGGTGACGGTCTCACCGAAAACGCGGTAGCGGCATTTCTCCACCAGGTCGTCGCTGAAGCCGAAAAGGTCATAGACGTTGAGGAGTCGCAGTTCTTTGAGGTCAAGGGAGAGGTTTTCATTGAGTTCGGCGAGCAGGCTCTGTGCCTCCACGCGGAACTGTTCTTTCTTTTCAACAAAAATACGTCTTGCTTTCATAATGGGTTGGTTTAAAAGTTTGATGCCCACTTGGTTGCGAAGTGGGCATCAAACTTACGGTTTTATATGGTTGTATTGAGGATTTTTTCGCTTTGCTTTCTGCGGAACTCCTCTATACGTTCCGTGAGTGTGGGGTTGCCGAGGGCGAGTATGGTGACGGCCATCAGTGCCGCGTTCTTGGCCCCGTCGATGGCCATGGTGGCCACGGGGATTCCTGACGGCATCTGGACGATGGACAGGAGGGAGTCGAGTCCGTTGAGCGCCTTCGACTTCACCGGCACGCCGATGACGGGAAGGGTGGTGTAGGCGGCGATGACACCCGGCAGGTGGGCGGCGCCGCCGGCTCCTGCGATGATGATGTCAAAACCGTTGTCGCGGGCGGCACGCACATAGTCGGCCAGCGGGCCGGGGTTGCGGTGCGCGCTCAGCACTTTCTTCTCAAAGGGGATTCCGAATTCCTCCAGCGTCTCCCATGCGGGGGCCATGACATCCTTGTCGCTGGCGCTTCCCATGATAATGGCAACTTTCATAGAATTTCTTTAAATGAAGTGATTATTCAAAGAAAAGTTTGGAGAGAGTCATCGGTTCGATGTACTTGCCGTCTTTGTAAACGCGCATGTTGCCGGAAGCGATTTCGTCGATCAGCATCACGCTGCCGTCCTTGTCGTAACCGAACTCGAACTTGATGTCGTAGAGGTCAAGGCCTCTGTCCTTCATGGCGTCAGCCACGATGCGGGTGACTTTGCGGGTCATCTCCTTGATGTCATCGTACTGCTTTTCGCTCATGATGTTGAGAGCCACGAGGCCGTCCTTCGTTACCAGCGGGTCGCCCTTCGCGTCGTTCTTGAAGGTCATCTCCACATACTCGGGGAGGTCTGCACCTTCGGTGATGTACTCACCGTAGCGGCGGAAGAAGCTGCCTACGGCTTTGTAACGGCAGATGACTTCGAGTCCCTTGCCGAAAACTTTGGCGGGCAGGACTTCCATGGTCGTGTCATCGAGATCGGCGCTCACGTAGTGGGTGCGAATGCCGGCGGCATTAATCTTCTCAAAAAAATAGACGGACATCTTGAGGTTCACCCTACCGACTCCGTCTATTGTAAGTCCCACTGAATTTTCGCCGGGATCGAAGACACCATCTTTCCCGGTGCAGTCATCTTTGAATTTGAGCAAATAATTGCCATTCTCGAGCTCGAAGACATTTTTTGTCTTGCCCGTGTAAACTTGTTTTTTAATCATAAGGCTTTGAAATTTTGATGCTGCAAAAGTACACTTTTTTTGCTTTTTTGAAAAGGCTCTTGGCATTTTTTTTTCGATTTTTATCAACTTTTCAACAATGAATGTTGTAGTATATATTTATTCATATATATTAGTTTTATCCGAGAAAAGAGGGGAGATGTGAAAGTCAGTTCTCCGAATTAACAGATTTACCAAAATAAATCGTACCTTTGCAGCCCGTATTTAATTATAGGGTCAAACCTTATGAAAAGAATTGTACTGTTCCTGATAAGCCTTTTCTTATTTTCTTTATTGGTTGATGCACAGAACTTTACTCTTACTATTACGGGTAAGGGACTGGCAGCGGATTCTTTGCGTATCCGCGCCTTTGACGGGAAAAAGGCGTTCAAAACCCTCGCGGTTGCTCCCTGCACGGAGAAAACGGTCCTGAAAATGAAGGACAAGATTCCAGCCGGGCTCTATAAGGTGCAGAAGGATACCAATTTTTTATTTGATCTGCTGATATCGGAGGATAAAAAGCATTCGATTTCTGTGTCAATAGATTCCAAAGGAAATCCGGTTTTTGAAAATAGTCAGGAGAATAGTAATTTTCAGGCTTATATCCTTCGCACAGAGTGGTATGCTGCCAAGGCGGACTCCATCAACCATGTTTTTGAGGAGGCTCAGAAAACGATGCCCCAGTATATGCTCCAGACCCTTGCCCAAAACCTGATGCAGGAGGCCGAGGGTTATACAGCACAGGAAGCGGCTTTTAAGCAGCAGGTTATAGATGAGAACAAGGGAACATTGCTCGCGTCGGTCGTGCAGTTTTCCAAGCAACTGCCGCCTCCTCCCCGCGAATATTATGGCAATCAGGGCGCGTTAAACTACTATTACACCGTCCACACATTTGATAATTTCCCGTTCGACGACTCCCGCATGGCCGCTACTCCGTTGGCTGCCCCGCGCATCCGGCAGTATGCCGCCGAAATCTATTACCTGCAGCCGGAAGAAGCCGCCAAGTTCGTCGATGAGTTGCTGACCAAGGCCCGCGTCAACCCCGTCACCTACCACTGTTTCTTCGACAACCTCGAGGCGGTACTCGGAACATTGAAGTCCCCCTACTTTACAGAGGAAATCTATATTGCCATGCTTCGCAATGCATTGAGCTATGACAAGATAGAAAAAAAACGGGTGAACTACTACCAACAGCTGCTGGATTTGCATTCCAAGAATCTACCGGGTACAAAAATCCCTGAGTTTCAGGTTCTGTGGAGCGACAGTTCCAAGTCTTCGATTTACGACATCCAAAGTGAATATATCCTCCTCTATTTCCAGAATCCCGACTGCCCGACCTGTACCGAAGTGCGTGGAAAACTGGCTGTGAACGAGGATGTCAACCGCGCCATTGAAAGCGGAAAACTGAAGGTGGTCACCATCTATTTCGAGGACGACCGCGCCCTGTGGGAACGCTACCTGCGCAACCACGCCAACCCCAAGTACCTCCATGGTTGGGATTACCAGAACGAAATAAACAGCAAGAACCTTTTCGACCTCCGCATCATCCCTTATATGTTCCTGTTGGACAAGGATAAAGTTGTCCTGAAGAAGGATATGATGTACAACGAGGTTTCCAATATTTTAAGGAAGTACAAAATCTATTAGCTCATGAACACAAGCGAAGAATTTGACCTTTTGGCGGAAAGATGTCTGGACATTTTTTCCAAGAAGGCGGTGGACTATGGAACCGCGTGGCGCATCCTGCGAACTCCGTCGCTTACCGACCAAATCTATATTAAAGCACAGAGAATCAGAAGTATAGAACAAAAGGGTGTGGCCCTTGTCAATGAAGGAATCACGCCCGAATACATCGGCATCGTGAACTATTCCGTGATGGCGCTCATCCAGTTGGAGGTGGGCGTGGCCAACACGATGGAGGAACTGATGCCCGCCGAGACCGCCATTGAGCTTTTCAAGAAATATCTTGGAAACGCCAAAGCGCTGATGGGCAATAAAAACCACGACTATGACGAGGCATGGCGGAAAATGCGCCGCAGTTCGTTGACCGATATCATTCTTATGAAACTATTGAGAATTAAGCAGATAGAGGACAACGACGGCAACACTCTCATTTCCGAAGGGTTGGATGCCAACTATTACGACATCATCAACTATGCGATGTTCGCGCTGATTAAGCTTTACGAAAACGAAAATAATTAATTGTCAATAAATTATGAATAGAAGAAACGAACCGATTGTCATTATGATATTGCGCATTCTGCTGGGATGCGTATTCATCTTTTCGGGACTTACCAAAGCCATTGACCCCATTGCCAATGCCATCCAGTTTGACGACTATTTCATCTCGTTCCGGATGCCTTTCATGCAGTTGTTCAGCATGTTCATGGCCATTTGCCTCACCATTGTGGAGTTCACGCTTGGTGTGATGATGCTGCTCCGCATCAAGGTGCGGCTCACGTCGTTGTTCTACCTGCTCTTCATGTGCTTCTTCTTCCTGTTGACGGCATGGCTCGCGTTGGCGGAATATCTCGAAATCCACCACGGTTACGACTTCGGTGTGGTGAAAGATTGCGGCTGCTTCGGCAAGGCCATCAAAATGAGCAACTTCCAGACTTTTATGAAGAATGTGGTCATCATCATCCCCACCATCATTGTCTTCATTTACCGTGACTACATCCCCGACATCCGCCTTACGGAGCTGGGCAAGTGGCTGTTGGTTGCCATCTTCATGTTTATTGCGGGAATGATCCAGCTTTATTGCTACCGCCACCTTCCCATCATCGACTTCAGCGACTGGAAGAAAGGTACGAACGTGGCCGAAAGTTACATCGACAAACAGGCTGTGGCTGAGACGGTTTACGTCTATGCCGACTCACTTGGCAACGAGTATCGTTTCAACGATGCCGAACTGATGGAGAAGTTTGAAACAGATCCTGGCTTCTTCGATGACAAGAAGGATCTGGATCCCGAAGTGAAGGTGATCAGTGACATTGAACGTGCTCCGATTCAAGGCTTTACGATGGAGGATTCCGTATCGGATTACTCCGCCAACTTCTTGGATACCAACAATAACCGTCCGCTGTATATCCTGTTTATGAATTACTTGGATGAAGTCGATGAGCGCGGAATCCAAAGTGAGGAGTTGCAGAATATCATTGCCTATTGCAAAGAAAACGATGCTGATTTTGTGGGGCTTACCAACTCCACCGATGCGGAAATCGCCGCTTTCAAGAAGGAATTTGGCATTGAATTCCCGATATACCGCAGCGACTGCGACCCCGTGAAGGGTCCCTTCATCGTCCGCGATGCCATCCACGCCAACCCGGGCCTCATTTACGTCCAGAACGCCATTGTGAAAGGCAAATGGGCCTGGCGCGACTTTGACGACGTTCTGAAATAAAAACTGTAGAGACGTGGTGCACCGCGTCTCTACTTCTGCATCATACCTTCTACCTCTTTACCTGAAACCTGTAACCAGAAACCTGAAAATAATGAAACCAATTATTGCCTCCACCTTAAAGAATGCCCTTTCGTCCTTGTATCAGATTGATTGGACTGAAGATACATCCATTATCCAGAAAACAAAAAAGGAATTTGACGGGGATTACACCATCGTGATGTTCCCGTTTGTGAAGCAGGCCCGCAAGTCGCCCGACGCCGTGGCGACGGAGGTGGGCGAGTACTTCAAGGAAAACCTGCACTGCGACTTCAACGTCGTGAAGGGATTTTTGAATCTCTCCGTCCCGTCGCAGGTGTGGCTGGACTTCCTCCGCGAGAGCCGCACGAACGTACAGTTCGGATTCATGCAGGCAGCCTCGGACGAGCCGGTCACGCTCATCGAGTACTCGTCGCCCAACACCAACAAGCCGCTGCACCTCGGACACATCCGCAACAACCTGTTGGGGGATTCCGTATCGCGCATCCTTTCCGCCTGCGGCAAGAATGTGGTGAAGGTCAACCTCGTGAATGACAGGGGAATACATATCTGCAAGTCGATGCTGGCGTGGCTGCGCTACGGCAACGGCGAAACGCCCGAAAGCTCCGGCATGAAAGGCGACCATCTCGTCGGGAAGTACTATGTGGAGTTCGACAAGCACTATAAAGCCGAGATTTCCGAACTGGTGAAGCAGGGGATGGACGAAGAGACGGCGGCCAAGAAGGCTCCGCTTATCATGGAGGCGCAGGACATGCTCCGCCGATGGGAGGCCAACGACCCCGAAATCCGTGCCCTCTGGAACAAGATGAACGGGTGGGTGTATGCCGGTTTCGACCAGACCTACAAGCAGTTGGGGATCTCGTTCCACAAGATTTACTACGAGTCGCAGACCTACCTCTTGGGCAAGGCGCTGGTGGAGGAGGGACTACAAAGCGGCGCGTTGTACCGCCGTCCCGACAACTCCGTGTGGGTGGATTTGCGTGACAAAGGCTTGGACGAGAAACTGTTGCTCCGTTCCGACGGCACCTCCGTCTATATGACGCAGGATCTGGGCACGGCGCAGTTGCGTTACGAGGAATTTCATCCGAAACAGATGATCTATGTGGTTGGAAATGAGCAGAATTACCACTTTGATGTGCTGAAACTGGTCTTGGGTGAGAAGTTGGGGAAAGAGTTCGGAAAGAACATTTACCACCTTTCGTACGGGATGGTGGAGCTGCCCAACGGCAAGATGAAGTCGCGTGAAGGAACCGTGGTGGATGCCGACGACCTGATGGAGGAGATGATTTTCCAGGCCAAGGAAAAAACGTCCGAGCTGGGCAAGAATGCCGTTGGCGACGAAAATACACTGTACGAAATGATTGGACTGGGTGCTTTGAAATACTTTATTCTGAAGGTGGACCCGAAGAAAAACATGCTGTTCAATCCGGAGGAATCCATTGATTTCAACGGAAATACGGGGCCTTTCATCCAGTACACGCACGCCCGTATCCGTTCGCTGCTGCGGAAGGCCGCCGAAAACGGTATCGACTACACGGCGGAGACGGCTGTGGAGCTGCCCAAGGCGGAGAAGGAATTGGTGAAGGTGCTGTACGACTTCCCGGAAGTGGTGCAGAACGCCGGTGCGACGATGAGTCCGGCACTGATTGCCAACTACGCCTTCGATCTGGCCAAGGAGTTCAACCGTTTCTATCAGGAGACCCCGATTTTCAAGGAGGAGAACGCCGCCGCCCGCGACCTGCGTCTACGTATTTCCGAACTCACGGCGCTGGTGCTGAAAAACGCCATGTCGCTGCTGGGTATCAACGTTCCTGAAAAGATGTAATAACCAGCAGGTTGTATGACGAACAAGGGGATGGTGATGCAGTCAACGGGCAGTTGGTACGAGGTGCGTACCGACGACGGTGATGTGGTGCGGTGCCGGTTGCGCGGGCAGTTCCGCATCAAAGGCATCAAGACAACCAACCCCGTGGTGGTGGGCGACCATGTGGAGTTCATCGTCGAGAGTGACGGTTGCGGTTACATCGTCGCCATTGCGCCGCGCAAGAACTACATCGACCGCAAAAGCACCAACCTGTCGAAAATCAGCCACATCATTGCGGCCAACATCGACCGCGCCTTCTTGGTGGTGACGCTGCGGGAGCCGCGCACCTCGCTCGGCTTCATCGACCGTTTCCTGGTGGCGGCGGAAGGGTTCCGTATCCCTTGCTGCTTGGTTTTCAACAAGATGGATATGTACGATGCGGATGAGAAAGCAGAGGTGGCGCGGCTCCGCGAAATCTACGAAAGCATTGGTTACCAGACGCTCTGCACCTCCGTGGTGACGGGCGAGGGGATAGGGGAGATGGCCTCGATGATGTCGGGGCGGGTGTCGCTGTGCAGCGGGCACTCCGGCGTGGGTAAGTCCGCGCTGATCAACACGATAGACCCGTCGCTGAACCTCCGTATCGGCGCGATTTCGGAAGTGCATGAGAAGGGAAAGCACACCACCACCTTCGCCACGATGTTCCCCGTGGGCGACGGCTTCATCATCGACACGCCCGGCATCAAGGAGTTCGGGCTGATCCAGTACAAGCCGGAGGAGATCCGCGACTATTTCCCTGAACTTCGGAAATACAACAACCAGTGCCGGTTCAGCGACTGCTCACACACGCACGAACCGGGCTGCAAGGTGCAGGAAGCCCTTGAAAGGGGCGAAATCGCGCCGCACCGTTACGAAAACTACCTCAACATCCTGCATGACAACGACATGATGATTGCGGAGTGGCAGTTGCGCTAAAACAAAAGGAAAAATTCAAATTTTGTGAAATAAAAAACCGCCTGTTAAGGCGGTTTTCGTGTCTCCGCAGGGATTCGAACCCTGGACCCATTGATTAAGAGTCAATTGCTCTACCAGCTGAGCTACGGGGACATTCTCGCTGTTTGAGGTTGCAAAAATACAACTTTTTTTATTCGCTGCAACCCTTCTGAAAAACTTTTTTCTTTCTTGTTTTTTTAGAAGAAAAATGGTTTATGGTTTATTTATTTTGTTGAAAACAAGATGTTTGTAAAACAAGCATCACCCGTGAAAGAGAAATGTGGAAAGCATGGAGATGGCTTGAATGAAAGCAGGATGGCTGGTTTTTCGGAGTTTTTTGCTCAAAAAAAAGCCGGACGAACTAATTCACCCGGCTATAAAAGAAAGTGGAAACACTCAATTATTTATTGTAACGTTCTTTTAAAACCTTGAGCATATCAACGGTCATCGACTGGAGGTCGTACTCGGGTTTCCAGTTCCATTCGCTGCGGGCCGCGCTGTCGTCCATGTAGTTGGGCCAGCTATCGGCGATGCTCTGTTTGAGCGGATCCACGTCGTAGGTCATGGTGAAATCGGGGATATGCTTCTTGATTTCGGCATAGATGGTTTCGGGTGCGAAACTCATAGCCGTGATGTTGAAGGAGTTGCGGTGGATGAGCTTGGCCGGGTCGGCTTCCATCAGCTGGCAGATGGCGTGGATGGCGTCGGGCATGTACATCATGTCCATGAGGGTGCCTTCCTTGATGGGGCAGGTGAACTTGCCTTCCTTGATGGCGGCGTAGTAGATTTCGACGGCGTAGTCGGTGGTGCCGCCGCCGGGCAGGGTGACGTTGGAGATGATACCGGGGAAGCGGACCGAGCGGGTGTCAACGCCGAAACGTTTGTGGTAGTAGTCGCTCAGCAGCTCGCCGGTCACCTTGGTCACACCGTAGATGGTCTTGGGGCGCTGGATGGTGTCCTGCGGGGTGCCGTCGTGCGGGGTTTCGGGACCGAAGGCACCGATGGAACTCGGGGTGAAGACAGCGGTTTTCAGCTCGCGGGCCACTTCGAGGCAGTTGAGCAGCGCGCCGATACCGACGTTCCAGCCCAGCATCGGGTTGAGTTCGGCCTTCGCCGACAGGATGGCGGCGAGGTTGAAGATTGTGTCGATGTTGAACTTCTTGACGGCGTCAGCGATGTCCTGGCGGCTGGTGGCGTCAATCTTCACGGACGGACCTGCCTCGGCGAGTTCGGGGCGAAGAGGGTAAACAAGGTCGCTGGCAACAACGTTGTCGGCACCGTAAATCTTACGGAATGCGGGAGTCAGCTCGGAACCAATTTGGCCGGATGCTCCAATGATTAAAATTCTCTTCATTGATATAAAGGTTTTTAGATTTTTTGTTGTTTCAAAAATTCGGGTGGCAAAGGTACGATAATTTTCGACATTATGATATTTTATTTAAATGAAAAAAAATATTGCGTATATAAAAATTTTTGTCTATTTTTGCGCCAATAAATCAAATAAACGAAAATATGATCTCGGTCAAATCGATTTTTATTAAAGGATTTAGGAATGTCTATTCTACAACGATAGATTTGCAGGATATTACTTGTCTGTTGGCCCCCAATAACTATGGAAAAAGCAATATCCTCGCTGCCATTGAATTTGGACGTTATTTTATCAATGCGTCTGCGGAGGAGAAGATTTATATGATGCAAATGGTTACAGCTATTCCTGTCAACAAGTCTATTGCTGGAAAGCCTTTTGTGTTTCGTTTGGAGGGTGCATTGGATGAAAAACGTGACTATCAATATGGTTATCAATTTAATTGGTTTCAGAATAATGGGGCGGAAAATCGAAATGTAGACGGAAAAATAACGGGTGAGTTCTTTAAGGTTAGAGACAACACGAAAGAAAAGCCCAAATTCTCCACTATTTTCCAACGAGATGCAGCGGACAAAGCCAAGTATCTTCCGAGTCCAACAGGAAGATGCGACAAACCCTTGAATATTGAACCATACGAGTTGGTTCTCAGTAAATTATCCAATTTTGACGAGTTGTTTTACCATGCTGATCTAGACGCTGTATTAAATATCAATATTCAGGGAATTGATACGCTGAGTAATCCGGATAATTATTTCACTCCTCAGGTACAAGTCCAAAAAGGTGGGCAAAGGTATACGATAAGTGATTGGGCTTCAACATATTTATTTGGTTTGAAGCAAGAAGACAAGCAGACGTACGACTATTTGCTGTCCGCTATACAAGTTCTTCTTCCAAACATTGAGTCGATAGAACCGGTTATGGCCAGCCCAAAGGTTCAAGTGGAAGATGGTGTTCCGTTCACATACCCGGACAGGTATGATATTATGGTCAAAGAAATTAACAACAACCAAGCCACTCGCTTGCAATTTCTTTCGACAGGGAGCATGAAAATCTTGTATTTGCTCATCTGTATTATTCGTGCACGCAAGAAAGGAACTCAGTTGTTGTATATTGAGGAGTTGGAGAATTCCATTCATCCTAATTTAATGCGGACATTACTCACGATTATTGCGGAAATGAAGGGGGATACCAAGCTTCTGTTTACCAGCCATTCTCCCAATGTGGCAAAATATTTGGCAGCACCTCAATTGTATGTTGGTTTGCCTTCCGACAAAGGTGTGGTGGATTTTCGTACCATAAAACCCTCGAAAGTCAAATCGGTACTTCAGATTGCGGGAGCTGGCGATATGGCCCTGGGCGAATACTTGTTTGACCTCATGTTGGATACTGAGACAGATCCGTCCCTTATCGACTTTTTCTTTGTTCCACAAAAAGAAGAGTAAGTATGGCTGGGCGCAAACAGGATACTAAAAACAGGAAGACTATAACGGTCGTTTTTGTTGAAGGGGATGCTGATGAATTGATAATTGGCAGATTGCTTGATTATTACCGCGAGAAAGGGTGGCGCTGTCAAGGGGATTTGATGGTCAAGAACACCAATGGTTTTCCGAATGAGAAAAAGATGAAATCCAAACTCACCCAAATTCAGCAGACCACCACTAAAATGCAGGTGCTTTTCAACACCATATTCTGTGAATATGACACCGATATCTTTGAAAAAGGCATACAGGAGCAGCCTGATTGGAAAAAAGTGGAAGATAACCTGCGGCGGCAATACGACATATCCCATTTCAGCAGAATTGAAGCCAAGACTAGCATCGAAGATTGGATGTTAAACGATTTGGACGGACTGCTGTTGGCACTCGGTTTACCCAAGGATACAATTCCTAAAGGGAATACAGGACAGGAAAAAGTAAAGAATTTGTTCTTGAAAAAGAGCATGGTATATGACCGACATAAAGGAAAAGCGAAAATCAAGCCCATCATTGACAAACTTGACATGGGCAAAATCAGGGAAGCGAGGAAGAAGGAACTGAAGGAGTTTGAGAAATTGTTGGAAAGTGCACGATTTTTGAGTTGAATAGCTGATAAACCGAACCCGATGAGCCTGCAACCGAATAACCTCCACCTCTTCAACCCCGACCATGACCTCGCCCTCGCGCACGGGCGCACGCACTACGTGCCGCCGGCTTCGGCCGCCGCCTTTGCCGCCGATGCCGCACCCGTCGTCTCCTGGTTGACCCGCGACGCCGCCGCCCTCGTGCCGGAACGTACTGTGCCCGACGAGTTCCTCCGCCAACTGCAGGAACTGCGGAAAGAGTGCCGCTGGGTGACACAGCGGGAACTGCCGGAGCTGCCACTGGAAAAGGTGGTGCCCTGGGGCTGGAACTACAACATCTGGGAGCGGCTGAAAAAGTGGGGAGTTCCCGACGAAGCACTTCCAACCGATTCGGAAATCACCGCTATACAGCGGCTTTCCCACCGCCGCACCGCCGCCGCAGCCATGCAGTTCCTTCGCGACCGCGCCCCCCGCCCCGACCAACTGCCGCTGCCCGCCCAGGAACTGCACTCGCTGGAAGAGGCCGACCGATTTTTCCGGGACCATGCGGATGTGATGTTCAAGATGCCGTGGTCAGGCAGCGGCCGCGGACTCCGCCACGTTGTCGATGCCATGAGCACCCACCAGCGCGGCTGGATCGGTCAGTCCATCCGCAAGCACGGCTGCATCCTAGCCGAGCCGTTCCATTCTGTCGTTCAGGATTTTGCAATGGAATTTATCTGTGACGAAACTGTCGTGTTCGAGGGCTATTCGCTGTTTGAAACCCACAACGGAGTCTATCTTTCCAATACCTTAATGTCGGATGCTGCCATTGAAAAGCATCTTTCACAATGGATTGACATCCAGATTCTTGCGGAACACAAAAACTTGCTTACGCAATTCATCCAACAAGAAATTGCGCCATACTACAAAGGATGTGTCGGAGTAGATATGTTTGTATACCAGAAGGAAGGCGATTTTTTTGTCAACCCCGCCGTGGAGCTGAACCTGCGGATGACCATGGGACTGCTGGCGAACCGCTTCGTACGCGAATACATGGCTCTGGGTGCAACGGGAACGATGTCGGTGGAGTACCGGCCTCGGGCGGGCGAACTGTATAAGGAGCTGCAGGCCCTGAAAAAAAAGTTCCCGCGGGTGTTTGCCGACGGGAAACTGATGAGCGGTTGTATCTCGTTGTCTCCGGTGTTGCCGGAAACCTGCTACACGGTGCAGGTGATTGTTACGAGACAGTCATGTTGATTTATTTCACCTTTTCGATGATTTCGGAAATGGGTAATTTTTCCTGTTCGCCTGTTTCCATGTTTTTCAAGGTGAAGAGATGGTCCTTCATCTCGTCCTCGCCGGCCATCACCACGAACGGTATGCCTTTGTTGTTGGCGAAGGTCATCTGCTTTCCGATTTTGGCTTTGTCGGGGAAGATTTCGGCTACGATGCCGGCCTTGCGGATTTCCTGCAATGCCGCCAAAGCGTAACGTTCCTCGTTGTCACCGAAGTTGAGGATGAGCACACGGATGGGGTTCTCCAACGATTTCGGGAAGAGCAGCAACTCGTTGAGTACGTCGTAGATACGTTCGGCACCGTAGGAGATGCCGACCCCGGACACGTTCTTCAGCCCGAAGATGCCGGTGAGGTTGTCGTACCTTCCGCCGCCGGAGATGCTCCCGATGCTCACGTTCAGCGCTTTCACCTCAAAGATGGCGCCGGTGTAATAGTTCAGTCCGCGGGCAAGGGTGATGTCCAGTTCAATGTTGGCTTTGATGCCCAGGATCTCTGCATATTCCAGCATCTTGCGGATTTCCTCCACGCCCTTTGTCCCGATTTCGCTGTTTGCGAAGATGTCGCTCAGCTTGGCCAGCTTCTCTTCGTTGGTCCCGGTGAAGTCGAAGAAGGGCTGCAGTTTTTCAATGGCTTCGCAGCTCAGGCCGCGCTCCTGCAGTTCGGCACAGACGTTCTCCTTGCCGATCTTGTCAAGCTTGTCGATGGCGGTGCAGATGTCGGTGATTTTGTCGGCCTCGCACAGCACATCGGCGATGCCGGACAGGATTTTCCGGTTGTTGACCTTGATGACGACATCGATGCCGAACTTCTCAAATATTTCGGAAGTGATCTGCATCAGTTCCGCCTCGTTGAGGAGGGAGTTGGTGCCGACCACATCGGCGTCGCACTGGTAGAACTCGCGGTAACGGCCTTTCTGGGGACGGTCGGCGCGCCATACAGGCTGCATCTGGTATCGCTTGAACGGGAAGGTGATTTCGCTCTGGTGCTGAACCACATAGCGTGCAAAAGGCACCGTCAGGTCATAACGGAGTCCCTTTTCGCAAATCTTGGTGGCCAGGCGGGTAGCCGACGGTTCGGTCATGTCCACGCCCTGCGTGAAATCGCCGGAGTTGAGTATCTTGAACAGCAGCCGGTCGCCCTCCTCGCCGTACTTGCCCATCAGCGTGGACAGGTTCTCCATCGACGGGGTCTCGATAGGCAGGTAGGCGTGCCGCTCGAACACGCTGCGGATGGTCTGGAAAATATAGTTGCGGCGCATCATCTCCACCGGGGAGAAATCGCGCGTGCCTTTCGGAATGCTGGGTTTGATCATTTAGTTTGTAAAGTTTATCAGGTTTATAAAGTTTGTCAGGTATCAGGTAGAAGGTAAAAGGTAAGAGGTTTGAAGATGGGTGTGTGCGAAGCAACCTTATACTTTATACTTTATACTTTTTACTTTTTACTATCACGTCTTTTCTCGTACTGTTCCAAAAAGTCGGGGATGGTGCTCATCTCGATGCGGCGGTTGAGGATGATTTCCCGTTTTTCGTTGAGGATGAACATCGCGGGGTTGCCGCTTTCATAGATGTTGTAGGCATCGAGGTAATCGACGTTGGCCTTGTTGCCGCCGACGTTGATCCACGGGTAGTTGTTCTCTTTCACATATTTTTTCCATCGGTCAATGTCCGCGTCGTTGGCCACGGCATAGACGTCGAAGTTGCGTTTGCCGATGTTCTCCAGTGAATCGTAAAGGGCGCGGAGTTTCTTCGACTCCTTCTTGCAGGTGGGGCAGTCGGGGTCGTAGAACCAGAGGATGACGTAGGGTTTCGGAAGCCGGTACGAAGAGTGCCACTTGCTGAAATCGTCGGTCATGGAAGTGTCGGGGATGATCAGCTCTTGAGACTGTTTGCCGATGAGGATGGGGGCTAGGTGCTTGGCCCTTTTTTCGTACTTCTTTACGACATCCTCAGCCAACCATGTGCATTTCCCTTTCAGATGGTTGTTCTGCACAAGATGCACGAAAACGCCGTCGTGTCCCAGAATCTTGCTGGTCTCGTAGTGGTACGCGAGCCAGTCCACAAAAAAGTGGTACATCAAGGTGTCCTTTTCAGTCTTGGCAAGGATTTCATCGATCAGGACGTTGATGGTGTCGGCTTCCTGGTATTTGAGGAGGTTGTTGAAATAGTCCTTGATTTTCGGCTCCAGCATCGGTGTGAACAGGAGGCGGCTGTCACCGAGGTCGATATTGTCCCAATAATGGTGAAGGTAGTAGCGGAACTGGAACGTTGAGTCTTTTTTGCCGCTAGCGTCCACCGGGGCTTCGGGGATGTCAATCTCCTGATATCCGTTCTGCATCTTTGAGAAAAGGTAAGAAGGATTCCGCTTGATAAGATCCAAAATGAAATCCTTCATCTCTTTGTTCAAATTCTTGATCTCTTCGGTGTATTTGTCAATATCTTCCTGGATATTGTCTTTTTTTGCCACATCCAGGGCCTTGTGCAGTTCTCCCATCTTCTTTTGGGCGACGACGGTTTTCTTCTGGAAAGCAAGCACCTCGTCGTTTTGCGGAGAGTTGGTGTAGCTGACGTTGTCGATGGTACCCGTGGTGTCGCAGTTCACGGTGAAATTCTGAGAGCCGTCGATCACGAAATCAAGGTAGGGGAAGTGCTTCTGGCTCACTAACTTGTAAAGCCCGCCCTGATAGGGTTCGTCTCCCTTGAAAATGAACTGTGGGCCGTTTTTGGTCATTGTGACGGAGGCGGAGTCCTTCAGGATCAGCTTCTCTCGGAAATAGACGGCAAGGAACACTTTCTCGTCTTTTGCTCCTTTGACGTTGAATACGATGTTGTGTCCTTTCGTATTCCCGGCATTCTTCTTCTGTGCCTGTAAGCTACAGGGGATCAGTATAATTGCAGATAAAAGAATCAGTACCAGTTTTTTCATTATTCTTTGTTTTGTTGATTGTTCTGGAAAAAATCTTCAAGTTGCTCTAACGAAAATTGTCGCATGATTATTTTATGGTCCTTGTCGATGAGCAGGCAGCAGGGGGTGGTGACGATGCTGAAATAGTCGATGAAGTCGTAATTGGTCTCGCCCATCTCGGAGCACGTGTTCGGCCACGTCAGTCCCCACTCTTTGGAAATCCGCTTCCACCGTTCGGTGTCGGCGGTGAGGCTGAGGGCAAACACCTCGAAATCATACTCTTCGGCGTGCTCTTCATACATCTTGTGCAGGATCGGGGTCTCCTCTTGGCAGTCCTCGCAGTCGGGGTCCCAGAACCAGATGACGGTATAGGCACGCTGCGGGTTTTGCGTGGACTCCCGTTTTCCGTCTGCGTTCACCGCTTCCAAATAGGGTATCTCCGCTCCGACGAGCGTGTGCCGCTTGCGCATCACCGCGCGCTTCAGCGTCCGTTCGTAGGTGTCGGAATAGAGCTGCAAGTGGTTGGGCAGGTAGTACTTGTCGTACAGATGGACCAGAATGTCGTCAAACGGCGCATTGTTGTCCATGTTGTAGTACTTCAGCATCTTGGCAAGGTAGTACTTCCCGATTTCACTGGCCGCACCGAATTTTTCTATGGTTTGGTCGATGGTGGGAATGTCGGCAGACATCAATTGTTTTGAAATACGAAAATTGAAATCGGGATGGCGCAGCAGACGGCTCTCCATCTGGTCGCATGAGTCCAGACCGTAAGTTTCCAGTTTCATATACTTAGAAACCAACGTGTTTGGACTTGTGGAGCAAAGTGCCTCTGTAAGAACACGATCTTCCCATGTGGAACCAGCGGCATGTTTTAAGAAGTTTTGGTAGGTTTGGTTCTCCATGGAATTGCTGACCATTTCGGACGAAATCGTGAAGCTGCGACTCTGTTCCACCACGATGCCGAAGAGAGCGGATTCTGTACCCTGGGTGATTGTGTAGAATCCGTCAGGCAGCATTGCTCCGCTTTTGAAACGCGCCATTCCTTTTTTGACGCGGCAGCTGTCAATGTAGCTGCTTTCATCGCCGTAAAATCCTTTCAGATAGAACATTTCCCCTTCCTTGTCCGGAATCAGTGCCTTTATGTCATATCCTTTTTTCTGCGCAAAGCACGTCAATGTCCCTATACATATTAATAATAGGGGGATGATTTTGCGGAAAAGGCCGTTCAGTGAAATTTTTTGCATAATGTTCAATGACGCAGGAAAAGTGATAATGTTGCAAAACTATTCGACGGAAACGGATTTGGCGAGGTTACGGGGCTTGTCCACGTTGCAGCCGCGCAGGACAGCTACGTGGTAGGCCAGCAGCTGCAGCGGGATGCTGGACAGCAGGGGAGTGAGCAGCTCGATGGTTTCCGGAATCTCGATGCAGAAGTCGGACATCCCCTTGACCAATGTGTCGCCCTTGGTGACAATGGAGATGATTTTGCCCTTGCGGGAAATGACCTCTTGAATGTTGCTTACCGTTTTTTCGTAAGTATCTTGTTCTGTGGCCAGTACCACCACGGGCATCTCCTCGTCGATGAGGGCGATGGGGCCGTGCTTCATCTCTGCCGACGGATAGCCTTCCGCGTGGATGTAGGAGATTTCCTTGAGCTTCAGTGCGCCTTCGAGGGCCACGGGGTAGTTGATGCCGCGCCCGAGGTAGATGGCGTTCCGTTTTTCCACGAAGAATTTGGCAATCTCCTTGATCTGGTCGTTCAGCTTGAGGGTTTCCTCCACCTGCTTGGGAATCAGTTCGAGGCAGCTGATGATGCGGTGGTATTCGGAGAGTGGCAGGGTGCCTTTCTTGCGGGCGAGGCTGAGGGCCATCAGGGCCAGCACGGTGACTTGGGCGGTGAAGGCCTTGGTCGATGCCACGCCGATTTCGGGGCCTGCATGGGTGTAGGAACCGGCCTGTGTGATGCGTGAGATGGTGGAACTCACCACGTTGCAGATGCCGATGACCGTCGCGCCCTTGCTCTTGGCCAGCTCGATGGCGGCGATAGTGTCGGCGGTTTCGCCCGACTGTGAGATGGCGATGACGACGTCGTCCTCGTAAATCAGCGGGTTGCGGTAGCGGAACTCGGAGGCATACTCCACCTCGACGGGAATGCGTACCAAACTCTCGAACAGGTACTCGCCGACGATGCCTGCGTGCCACGAGGTGCCGCACGCCACAATGATGAAGCGTCTGGCATTCAGCATCTTCTGCTCGTATTCGATGATGCCGCCGAGGGCGACAATGTCTTTTTTCACGTTCAAACGGCCGCGCATGCTGTCCTTGATGGCGCGGGGCTGCTCGAAGATCTCCTTCAGCATGAAATGTTCGAAACCGCCCTTTTCCAGCTGTTCGAGGTTCAATTCCAGTTTTTGGAGGTAGGGGCGTTTCTTGACATTGTCGTTGATATTCTTGATTTCTAACTTCTTGTGAGGATTGACAACGGCCACGTCACCGTCTTCGAGATAGACCACCTTGCGGGTGTACTCCACGATGGGGGAGCCGTCGGAACCGATGAAGTACTCGTTGTTGCCGATGCCGATGAGCAGGGGGCTGCTCTTCTTGGCGAGGATGATCTGGTCGGGTTCGTCGGCGCTGATGACGGCGAGGGCATAGGCACCCACCACGTTGGCGAGGGCGATGCGGACGGCTTCGGCGAGGTCGCACTGCTCGTTCTTGTGGATGTCGTCGATGAGGTGTACCAGCACTTCGGTGTCGGTTTCGCTCTGGAAGATGTATCCGCGCTGGGTCAGCTCCTTGCGGAGAGCCAAGTAGTTCTCGATGATGCCGTTGTGGATGACGGCGATGCGGCCGTCGGCGGAGAGGTGCGGATGGGCGTTGGTGCTGCTTGGCTCGCCGTGGGTGGCCCAGCGTGTGTGTCCGATGCCCGTGTGTCCCGAAACGTTCTTCGTCATGCATAGTTCGTCCAGCTGGTCCACACTGCCGCGCTGCTTGAATGTCGCCAGCTTGCCGTCCTGGATGATGGAAACGCCGGCACTGTCGTACCCGCGGTATTCCAAACGTTTAAGTCCTTTTATTAAAATGGGGTACGCTTCTTTGCACCCCGTGTATGCTACAATGCCGCACATATCATTTTTGGTTTAAGGTCAATGGTTTATGGGTAGAAGGTAAAATGTATGAGGTAAAAGGTTCCCCCTTCTATGTAGAAGGGGTGGCCGAAGGCCGGGGTAGTATTTTTACTTCATACTTTATACTTTTCAGTTTTCAATTTTCAATTTTCAGTTTACTAATATTCTGTATAATAAATCGCCAGTTTCAGTCGGTCGGTATAGGATTCGTCGGTGCCGCGGAAGACGAGTCGGTTGCCGCGCACGCCCGCGCCGGCGACAACGATGTTGAGACCCTGTTCGCTGTCTTGGCCGTTGCGGAGCAGTTCCTGGATGTAGTAGGTAATGCGGAAACGGTACTCTTTCTTGTCGCTGTTGTAGTTGCCGCCGAAATAGCTGGTGGAGGTATAGACGGCGTCATCGGGAACGTAGGAGGTGCTCCCGCCTTTCAGGACCCGCTGGAGGCCGAGGTTGGCGGGCGGTGCCAGGACTGTCTCGGACGGGTCTGCGTTGGAGAGGACCAGTTCCGCCTTGTTGACAATGATGTTCTTGTCTTTGCTCCATTCGGTCAGTCGGGAGAGGTCGACACAGGTTTTTACGCCGCCGGTGGACTGCACGTACAGGATGTCGGAACCGAGGGAAGTATCCCCATTGACCACTTGCCGCTGGAAGTCGGCGTTGGCTGTGTTGTAGTCGTGGGTGAAGAAGGTGTAGCGTGCGCAGTCGGTGCTGACGGGGAAGGTGTACTTTTTTGTTTCATCTCCAGACCTATAGTAGAGGATGAGGCTTGTCAGGGCGGCGGTGGGATTGAAGTAGCAGAGGTTGCCGGTGCCGTTCGCGGCTGCCTTGACCACCAGTCCATAAAAAGCCGACTGGAATGACGAAGTGCTGTTCAGGTCGCTGCTTGACAGGTTCAGCAGTCGTCTCCCGAAATCGTTGGACAGGCGGATGCGCATGTGGGGGACATAGTTGAGGGTGTCGATTTTGATGCGTGTGGAGGGAGTCGGCAGTACGGGAGCCGTCGAATAGACGAGGTTGATTCCCTGGTGGGCCGGCTGGCTCTCGTTGCTGTAGTACTGCTCCTTGTTGAGTTGTTCGTTCAGTTCGTACACCTCCAACCGCAGCGCCGAAAGGGTGTCACCGTAGTAGCCGGCGTATTGCAGGGTGAGGACGACAGAGTCGATATCAAGGGCGTCGCCGAACTCGGTGTTGCTGCCCTGGAGGGCGAACTGTGTGCAGAAACCCGCTTCCGTGGCTCCGAAGACGGGGTCATGGATTTCTCCGAGAAGGGTGTACAGAAGGTTCTTGGTATAAAGTGAATCCTCAAGGACGGAGTGTGCGGAGAGGGGGATCTCCGCGTATGCATTGCCCAAAGTCCCGTCCTGCAGGTTGAGGCCGATGGTGTCGATGTCTTTTTTACAACTGCTGAGGAGTAGGGTGAACAGGGCGAAGATTGCGGTGAGTCGCAAACAGCGTTTTTTCATTGCTGGTTAGAAGGTTATGGGTTCTCTTGTGATAAGTTCGTTGTAGAAGTCGTTGTAGGCGTCGGCGTAGTTCTCTTCGACGGGATGGGTGAACACTGGGCGCGGGTACTCCTTGAGGTATTCGGCGACGGCGGGGTGGATGTCGGGATGCCCGATGACGACGGCGTCGGAATAGTCGGCGGCGAGCCGGATGAGGGAGGGGTAGTCCGGGGTCTCGAACTTGCTGACGAAGCTCTCGTCGATGCCGGTGCCGACCAGCTTTTTGGCCATCGTCTCGTTCAGCATGTCGCCGAACTGGTCGTTATAGACGGAATAGACGAGGCGGGTGTCCTGGAACAGCGGGCTGTCCTTGTAGTAGGTCTTGATGAAGATGGGGACAAGGGCGCTCATGAAGCCGTGGCAGTGGATGATGTCCGGCTCCCAGCCCAGCTTCTTCACGGTCTCGATCACGCCTTTGGCAAAGAAGATCATCCGTTCGTCGTTGTCGCTGAAGAAGGTGCCTTCGGTATCGTGGAAAATCTGCTTCCGCTTGAAGTAGTCCTCGCTGTCGATGAAATAGACCTGCATGCGTACCACCTGGAGAGAGGCCACCTTGATGATGAGCGTGCGGTCGATGTTGTCCACGATGATGTTCTGCCCCGACAGGCGGATGACCTCGTGCAACTGGTTCTTCCGCTCGTTGATGCACCCGAATTTTGGCATGAATGTGCGGATTTCATTCTCCCTCTCTTGGATTCCCTGCGGTAAAAAACGACAGATGTTTGAAATGTAACTTTCTGGTAAATAGGGGTATATCTCCGATGCGATATACAGAATCTTCTTTTTCGCCATAAGCTATAAATTTGCGTGCAAAGATACTAAATTTTCTTTTTCCTTCGCCTTTAATATTGTATATATTTTGATTTTTGCAAAAAGTTATGTTTTAAAGCCGTATTTTTGCCGACGTATTATGAAGACCGACCGTTTGTCGCCATTTCTTGTCGCCGACGGGGATTCCGTCCGTTTGAACAGCTCGAAGAGCCTGCTGATTCGCGCTCTGGTGGCGCGTTTCCTGTACGAAGGCGTCCTGTTGCCCGTACGCTCCGACGATTCGGAGGACGTCCATGTGGTGCACCGCTGCCTTGAGGTTGTGCGTAACGCAAGGGGAGCGGATTCCCGTGTGACGGTGGATGCGGGCGACTGCGGCGCGGCCTGCCGTTTTCTGATGGCGTTGCTCGCGGTGACGGAAGGGGAGTGGCTGCTCACCGGCACGCCCCGCCTCCTCCAGCGTCCCGTCATCCCGCTCGTCACCGCCCTCCGCAGCATCGGCGCCGACATCGAGCCCGCCCCGGACGGCTGGCACATCGCCGGGAAACCGCTCCGCGCCGAAACCCTCGCCGTGGATTGCACCCTCAGCAGCCAGTTCGCCAGCGCCCTGCTGCTCATCGGTCCCAAAATCGGTCTCCGGACATTGGAAACCGTGCCCACGACCCCGCCCTCCGAACCCTACATCGCCATGACCCGCTACGTCGTCGGGGAGGTGCTTGCCGGCCGGCCGCTCCGGCGCGAGGCCGACTGGAGCACCGCCGCCTTCTGGTACGCCTTCGTCCTCCTGTCGCCCGATGTGGACTCGCTGCTGCTCCGCGAATTGCGGATGGACAGTGTTCAAGGTGATTGTATTACAAGTCAAATATTCAATAATTTAGGAGTTTCTTCTCAACAAAAGGATGAAGGTGTTTTTATAGAAAAAAAACAGGACTTCAACCATGACTTTAAACTTGATGTTGACCTCAAATTCCATCCCGACCTTGCGCCGGTTCTGGCCGTCACCGCGGTGATGCTCGGGATGCCGTGCACGCTGACCGGCCTGGGAAACCTGAACCACAAGGAGGCGCGGCGGCTGGATGTACTGGCGCAGGAACTTTCCTCCTTCGCCCCTGTTTCAGCCGACGGCGACACCCTTCGGATACCCGGGGGAAAATCAGTGCAGGACACACCTTTTGCCCCTGTTGTGTTGGATACGCACGGGGACCATCGCATGGTAATGGCTTTTTCGCTTTTTTCTTTAAGAAGTAATGTGCATCTGTCAGATACAAAGTGTGTTAGAAAGTCGTATCCGGATTTTGAAAATTATTTCAACCCTGTTTCCCGCATTGGAAAATAAAACGTACTTTTGCACCCTCAAATTTTAGGCTTTAAGACAATGCATGAACTCTTATTCCTTATAGGTTTCCTGTTGTTGGTGACGCTGCTTTTGTCGCTTGACCTTGGCGTTTTTCATAAAAAGGACCATGTCGTCACATTCAAGGAGGCCACTGTCTGGACGTGTGTCTGGATCGGGGTCGCCCTTCTCTTTTACGGCTTTATTTTCCTGAAAGGGGAATTGATTCATGGTCCTGAAAACATGGCGCAACTGCAGGAATTGAACGTGCGTCACGGACACAACCTGAATTTTGCCGCCTTGCAGGATTTGGACGAACAACAGGCGTTCGAGCAGGGGGTGAAGATGTACCGCAAGGCACTGTCGCTCGAATACATCACCGGCTACTTGATAGAGAAGATGCTTTCGTTGGACAACATCTTTGTGATGATCATGATTTTCATGGCTTTCGGGGTGGAGAAGATGTACTACCATCGCGTGCTTTTCTTCGGCATCATCGGGGCCATTGTCCTGCGCTTCGTCTTCATTTTCACCGCTTCGGCGTTGATCCAGAAGTTTCATTGGATTCTGCTTCTTTTCGGTATCGTGTTGATTTACACAGGTGTCAAGATGTTTCTTGACCGCAACAAGAAAGAGACGATGGACGTGGCGAACCATCCTGTGGTGAAGTTTACCTCGAAGCACAAACTTTCCACGTCGGCGTTTCATGGTCACGATTTCTTCGCAAAAATCGACGGGCGGTGGTTGATGACCCCGCTGTTCATCGTATTGCTGATCATTGAGTTCTCCGATGTCATTTTTGCATTCGATTCCATCCCCGCCATTTTTTCCGTCACACAGGACCCGTATATCGTCTTCTTTTCCAATATTTTCGCGATTCTCGGGCTGCGTTCCCTATTCTTTATGCTGGAAAGCGTGATGGACAAGTTCTATTACCTGAAAGTGGGCGTGGCGATTCTCCTGTGTTTCATCGGTGTGAAGATGATTCTTCCGTTTGTGGGCGGATTTTTCGATAAAGAACTGGTTATTGGCACAGGCGTTTCGTTGATTGCCATTGTCGGCATATTGACTATCAGCATATTGGCATCGATTTTTATACCACGGAAACAACAAAACGATGTAGAGACGTGCCATGGCGCGTCTCTACAGGACAAAATTGATAAACTAGATTGAAAAAGATAGCAATTCTCGGTTCCACAGGTTCCATCGGCACGCAGGCGCTCGACGTGGTGCGGCAGCTGCCGGAACTGTTTCAGGTGGAGGTGCTGACGGCGCATTCCAACGCAGACCTGTTGATACAGCAGGCCAAGGAGTTCCAGCCGAACGTGGTGGTGATAGGGGAGGAGAGCAAGTACGAATACGTGAAGCAGGCATTGTGGGATGACGATGTGAAGGTGTATGCCGGCATGGACGCGCTCTGCGACGTGGTCCGGATGGACTGTGTCGATACGGTGCTGTCGGCCATCGTCGGGGTTGCCGGTTTGAAGCCCATCTACCGCGCCATCGAGGCGGGCAAGCAGATTGCCCTCGCCAACAAGGAGACCCTCGTGGTGGCGGGCGAGCTGATGACCAAGGCCGCCTACGACAACCGGGTCGCCATCTATCCCGTGGATTCGGAACATTCTGCTATTTTCCAGTCACTTGCGGGTGAGTTCCACAACCCCGTACGCCGCATCATCATCACCGCATCGGGCGGACCTTTCCGCGGAAAGTCGAGGGAGTTCCTGCAAACCGTCACCAAGGAGCAGGCCCTGAAGCACCCCAACTGGTCGATGGGCAGCAAGATCACCATCGACAGCGCCACCCTGATGAACAAGGGGCTGGAGGTGATCGAGGCCAAATGGCTCTTTTCCGTGCCGCTGGAGCAGATCGAGGTGGTGGTGCACCCGCAGTCCATCGTCCACTCGCTGGTTGAGTTCGCCGACGGCTCCGTCAAGGCGCAGCTGGGGTTGCCCGACATGCGGCTGCCCATCCAGTATGCGCTGACCTACCCGAACCGGCTGGCCAACGAGCTGCCGCGCCTCAACTTCGCCGACCATCCGACGCTCACGTTCGAGGAGCCTGACATGGAGACGTTTCCGTGTCTGCGGCTCGCGTACGAAGCCTCCCGCGAGGGCGGCTGCATGCCGTGCGTGCTCAACGCCGCCAACGAGGTGGCCGTTTCCCTCTTTTTGCGCGACAAAATCGGCTTTTACGACATCCCCCGCATCATCGAGGACGCGCTGGCACACGCTGAATTTTGTGTGCCGGCCTCCGTGGAGGAATATTTAGCCATTGATAAACAAACGAAAGAATCGATCATACAATCATTTAAATAAACTAATGGGAATTACAACACAGGTTATAGGACTGATATTGAGCCTTTCACTTTTGGTGATTGTGCATGAGTTCGGACATTACTTCTTTGCCCGCCTGTTCAAGACAAGGGTGGACAAATATTATATTTTTTTCAATCCCTATTTCTCGCTTTTCAGGATGAAAAAGTTGGGAGGACGTTGGCGCTTCAAGTTCTTCGCGCGCAATGTGCCCGATTCTGTGGTGGAGGAGAAGGATGCCGATGGCAATCCGAAGAAGGATGAGAAAGGGAAACCCGTGTGCCGTGTGATGACGGACGAGGACCGTGCCGCCCTTCCGGAGGACGACTGGCGCCGCGAACCCGACAACACAGAGTGGGGGATAGGGTGGCTGCCGTTCGGCGGCTACTGCTCCATTGCGGGTATGGTGGATGAGACCACCAAGCCCGGCGACCTTCCGTCGGAACCGCAGTCGTGGGAGTGCCGCTCCAAGCCGGCATGGCAGCGCCTGCTCGTCATCGTCGGCGGCGTGCTGGTGAACTTCATCACCGCCCTCATCCTCTATGTCGCCATCCTCTTCACGTGGGGCGAGCAATACATCCCGATGGAGAATGCCAAGTACGGACTCTATTTCTCCGAAACGGCTTTGAATGAAGGTTTTAGGAATGGTGACCAGATTTTGACTGTGGATGGAAAGAGCTTTGATAAACTCGGCGACCTTGCCACCGCGTTGCTGGTGGACAATGCACAGCGCGTGGAGGTGCTCCGTGACGGACGGAAGGACACCGTCTATCTCTCCGCCGACTTCGCCCAGAAGGTGCTCGCATCGGGCCAGCAGCAGTTCTGCCAGTTCAACTTCCCGTTCGTCATCGACTCGGTGATGGACGGCTCCGTGGCCGCCAACGCCGACCTGCGGCGCGGCGACAGCCTCACCGCCATCAACGACACCGTCATCACCTCCTTTTTTGACTTCCGGTCGGCGTTGGCGCAGCACGCCAACGAGGAGGTTGACCTCTCCCTCTTCCGTGCCGGACAGCCCGACACCTTCCTCGTGCAGCTCGGCGAGGACGGCATGCTCGGCGTGATTCCCGTCTCCTATGTGGAGATGCTGGGGACCAAGACGGTGGAATACACTTTCTGGAGCTCCATCCCCAATGGCATCGCCAAGGGATTCCAGAAACTGGCCGATTATGTAAAGTCCTTTAAGCTGGTGTTCACGAAGGAGGGCGCGTCGCAGCTCGGTGGCTTCGGCACCATCGGCAGCATCTTCCCGAAGGTGTGGAACTGGGAGATTTTCTGGAACATGACGGCTTTCTTGTCCATCATCCTGGCCTTTATGAACTTCCTGCCGATTCCTGCCTTGGACGGCGGCTACATCCTGTTCATCCTCGTGGAGATGATCACGGGCCGCAAGCCGAGCGACAAGTTCATCGGCTATGCCAATACGGTCGGTTTCGCATTGCTGATCCTTCTTCTGCTTTACGCAAACGGAATGGATGTGGTTCGTGCTTTTAGATAAGATAAATTATTGAATATTAAAATATTAAATTATCAAAATTATGAAGAAAAATGTACTTGTTAAGTCAGCCCTTTTGCTGGCTGTAATGCTGTTTTCTTTTTGGGGAAGAATTTCCGCCCAGACCTGGCAACAGGTGGACATTTCGGAACTGACCACCACGGATATCTTTGTAATTGTGGATATTACAAGTGGTCGAGCCATGACGAACGACAACGGGACATCCATCCCTTTGGCTGTTGAAATTGCCGTCAGTGGGGATCAGATTACGAGTGTGGTAGAGGACAATCTGAAATGGAACATCAGCGGCAATGCTACCGACGGTTATGTCTTCTATCCTAACGGAAGCACGACGACATGGCTTTATTGCATTAGCGACAACCGCGGTTTGCGAGTGGGGACAGAGGCAGAAAAACTCTTTACCTTTGACTTGAACACAACACAGAACGAGTATTTTCTTCATAATACGGCAAGAGACAGATACATAGGCGTCTATAATAATCAGGACTGGCGCTCATATACTTCTGTAAACAACAACATTAAGAATACCAAAACCCGTTTCTTCAGATATGAAGCAGGGGCACCTTCGTCTGTCGCCACGCCCACTTTCTCACCCGGAGGTGGTACGTACTATGTGCCGCAGACGGTGTCTATCAGTTGTGAGACGGAAGGTGCTGAAATCCACTACACGTTGGATGGCACGACTCCGGATGAGAGTTCCGCCGTTTATTCCGTTCCTTTCACAGTCAGCACGTCAACAACCGTGAAAGCCATTGCCTATCTTGGAAGTGACGCCAGCAATGTAAATACGGTTACCTATACGTTTCCTGCTTTGACGGATGTCGCAACGATTGCTGAACTCCGGGCACAGAATGCCGACAACAGCACGTTGTACCGCCTTACCGGGGCTTCGGTCGTCACTTTCACGGGACTGGGACCTTCGGGTAATTCACGGTACACCTACATTCAGGATGCCACGGCGGCGATGTACATCTATGACCAGGCCGGCAACACGACCAACGGACTCGCCAACAGTATGGTGGTTTCGACATTCATAGGCAAGTTGCAGACCTATAACGGTATGTTGGAACTCATCCCGGAATATGTCGGGGAGGTGTTGAGCAGCGATAGCGCCATCGCTCCTTTGGAAATATCACTGGCACAGTTGGATGAAACCTATCAGGCGCAGTTCGTCAAGGTGATGAACGTTACCTTTGCCGCGACGGGAACATTCGGTGCGGCCAATAACTCGGCTACCTATGCACTTGCAGAAAGCGACATCGTCACTCAAATCCGCTACCGCGACAATATTCTGAGCGGCACGGAGATTCCGACCACTCCGCAGAATCTTACGGCACTGGTGTATCAGTACAACAGCACGATTGAGCTTGCTTTGCTGGCACTGGAAGACTACGTTCCCGAACCGACCGACTGCGAGAATGTCCCGTCGATGGGGACATGCTCCGCTGTGCTGGACAACCGCGACATGCTCTTCACAGGTCGGATTGCCGTGGACGACCCGCTCTGCACCCTGCGAGAGTATGGTTTCGTCTATAGCACCTTCAACACCATGCCCGATGTGGACGATGAGGCCTGCACGAAGGTGGTGCTCGGCACCGACATCGTGGCCGGCACGGATTTCTCCTACCGCTTGGCCGGTCTGGGTTTCGAAACCTACTATGTGCGCGCCTTCGCCACCAACGAGGTGGGCACCGGCTACAGCGACGTGACCTCCATCCAGCAGGCCGAGCCGGAGAACTACACGGTGAACTTCCTTGCAAACGGCTATGCCGGTTGGGATACTGTTTCCGTATTCTCCGTTTATGAAGGTGAGCCGATTATGAAATTCCCCATAGCGGATGACTGCGGAAACCTTTCTTTCGCCGGTTGGGCGTTGCAGCCGTTTGAAGGACAGACCGAGGAAAGTCCCGTCTTGTACACCTTGTTCACCCCCACGTCCGATACTACTTTTTATGCTGTGTTCAGCAGCACCAGCAATGTTGTGAACGATGAGATCGTCATCAGCCGTGCCAGCTTTGAAAATGTGGTAGGTTACGGAACGGATGACCAGTGGACGGCCGTGTCGAAAGTCGTCGGCACTGAAATTACAGGTTGGTGCGACTTGTACACAAATGATGCAACGATGCAGATGAGAGTGAACACACCATACGGAAGCTATCCCTATAATGAAACCGTTCTTCCGGGTGCAATTTCCTCCATCACCATGTATGCAGCAGAAAACGGGTCTGCCCGCCAATGGACGCCATGGCTCTCTTCAACCCCGCTTTCAAAGGAAAACCACACCGACGGTGTCAGCTTGGAAACACAAGATTTGAATCCTTCTTCTTCCGTTACGTGGGAGGTAGCTGCAGAACAGAATGCCACCTATTTTTACATTGCTTTGAGTGGCGGTGCCGCTTACGTTGACAGCATCGTGGTCACCTATACCAGCGCCGATTATCTTTATACAATGCTGGCCGTCGATACCGTGACCATCGACCAGACCATCTGTGAAGGATTGATCTATAATGAAAACGGCTTCAACACAGGGGAGGCGGGTCTGTACACATATCGTTTGGAAAACAATGAGTATTGCGCTACCTATTATGTCTTGAACCTTTCGCTGGAACAGCGTGACACTATCCATCACTATGTGGATACTTGCGATCTCTATGTGTTGAACAATGAAGAATACAGGAATTCAGCCGAAGTGGATGTCGTCACGCCCGCTGAAGCAACCTACGGTTGCCCCGTGGTGGACGAATGGCACATCACCATCCGCCACTCTTCCGAATCCTCCTTCACCGTTGACACCTGCGAATTCTATACATGGAACGACACAACCTATCGTGAATCGGGAATTTACACGCAGACCTTTGTGAATGCCGAAGGTTGCGACAGCACCGTGACACTGAACCTCACGGTGCGGTATGGCACGCACAACGTGACGGACACCACCGTTTGCGAAAGCTTCACATGGCACGGTGACACCTATACGGTGTCGGATACCTACATCTATGAATATGACAATGAAAGCGGCTGTCCGAGTGCCGACACGCTCCACCTTACGGTCAACTATGGCACGCACAACGTGACGGATACCACCGTCTGTGGCGGTTTTATGTGGAATGGAGAAATGCGCAATTTGACAGATACGTACATCTATGAGTACGAAAACGAGCGCGGCTGTGCCAGTGCGGACACGCTGCACCTCACCGTCAACCACGGTGATTATGCGGAAGTTCTGGTGGACACCTGCGGCACCGAGTTCTACTGGGAACTGGCCGACACCACCGTCACCCGCTCCGGTATCTACTATTATTACAGTGAAAACGCCAACAGCTGCATCGACACCATGGTCTTGAACCTTTCGCTCCATCAGGCTGTTACAAGAGACATCCATGCTCAAATCTGCGAGGGTGAAACCTACAACCAGAACGGTTTCAATGCTTCGGAGGCGGGCGACTATACGCTGTCGCTTGAAACCGTTTACGGCTGCGACAGCACGGTGACCCTGCATTTGACGATCGGCAGCGAAGCTGTCACTAATATCAATGCAAGTATTTGTGTGGGTGAAGATTATAATGCAAATGGCTTCACCGTCACCGCCCCCACGGTGGGTAATCATGAATACTCCAACACGATTGAACGTCCCGGAACGTGCGACAGCATTGTGGTGCTGCACCTCACGGTGAACGCGCTTCCGACGATTGCGGTCAGCGGGGCCACCTCCTTCTGCGAAGGCGGCTACACCACACTGACGGCTACGGGCGCTGAAACCTACGTTTGGACGCTTCCCGTTTCGGCGGATCCCGTTGGAAACACGGCAGAATATGCGGCCACTGCGGCTGGCACCTACACGGTGACGGGCACGGACAGCAACAACTGCGTGGCTATGACCTCTGTGGAGGTGACGGTACACGCGTTGCCGATCATCACCATCAGCGGTGAAACCGTATTCTGCGAAGGCGGTAGCACCACGCTGACCGCTTCCGGCGCGACGACCTACACTTGGGGCACCGTAACCACAGCCGAACTTACGGTTGATGCGGCCGGCACTTACACGGTGACAGGCACGGATGCCAATGGCTGCGAAAACATGGCCTCTGTGGAGGTTGCTGTGAATGCGTTGCCGACCGTGACCATCAGTGGCGAAACAGCCTTCTGCGAGGGTGGTAGCACCACGCTGACGGCTTCCGGCGCGACGACCTACACTTGGGGCGACGAAACCACAGCCGAACTTACGGTTAATGAGGCCGGCACCTACACGGTGACGGGCACGGATGCCAACGGCTGCGAAAACACGGCCTCTGTGGAGGTGACGGTGAATGCCTTGCCGACTATCACCATCAGCGGCGAAACGGCCTTCTGCGAGGGCGGCAACAGCGTATTGACGGCTTCCGGCGCAACGACCTACACTTGGGGCAACGAAACCTCGGCTGAACTTACGGTTGATGCGGCCGGTACTTACACGGTGACGGGCACGGATGCCAATGGCTGCGAAAACACGGCCTCCGTGGAAGTTACGATGAACACCCTCCCGACTGTAACCATCAGCGGCGACACCGCCTTCTGCTTCGGCGGTAGCACGGTGCTGACGGCCTTCGGCGCGGCGACCTATACTTGGGGCGACGAAACCACGGGCGAACTGACGGTGACCGAGGCCGGCACCTACACGGTGACGGGTACGGACGCCAACGGCTGTACCAACACGGCTACTGCGGAGGTGACGGTGAACGCCCTTCCGACCGTGACGATCAGCGGTGAAACGGCCTTCTGCGAAGGCGGCAACACCACACTGACAGCTACCGGCGCAACGACCTATACTTGGGGCGATGAAACCACGGCCGAATTGACGGTGACCGAGGCCGGCACCTACACGGTGACGGGCACGGACGCCAACGGCTGCACCAACACAGCCTCGCAGGAGGTGACGGTGATTACGGTTAACACCGAGGTCTATTATGTTGAAGTGGGAGACGGCTTTTTGGAAGCAATTCAGGAAAATGCCGAGTACCAGTGGATTGATTGTGCTACGAATGAACCCATTGAGGGTGCAACCCAGGCACAGTTCGCGCCTGAGGTCTCCGGCAGTTACGCGTGTGTCATCACCGTGGGTGAATGTTCCGACACTTCCGATTGTCAGGATGTGACGATAACGGGCATTGCGGAGCACGGCACGGCAGACCTCACCCTCTATCCGAACCCGACCACGGGCATCGTCAACATCCGTCTGACCCCTGAAACCTGCAACCTGACCCCTGAAATCCATGTGTTCGACATCTATGGCCGCAGGTTGCAGGTTGTGCCTGTGACGGCCGAAACCATCCAGATCGACCTGTCCCGCTACGCCACCGGCGTTTACCTTGTGAAACTGGTGAACGACGGCAAGGTGATCGCGGTGAAGAAGGTGGTGAAGGAATAACCGTCCTCAAAGGGGCTCACCGCGTCCTGCGGTGAGAAACTGTATAAGGGTAATACACATTTGTAGAGACGTCATATTATGGCGTCTCTACATGTTTTTGTCTGTGACGATTCCATCCCACGCATTTGATCCCGTCCTTTTTTTCCCCTCACTGAGGGTTCATATTTCTGGTGTGAAGGGATAAATATTAAATGATTTGTGTATTTTTGCAACGGAAAAATTTGTTAAAAATCATACTTAAATGGAGTCTGGAGACAATGTGTGAAGTTGCCGATGTTTTTTCAAGTTTTATGCTTATAAAAGGGTAGAGATTATGATTACGAAGGATGAGATAAGGGACTTGCTGCACAGTACGGAAACCTATCGCGTGGAACGCACGACTTCTACGGGAGACATGGATAAATTCCAAGAGGCGATTTGTTCTTTCTCCAACGATTTGCCCAATTCTCGGAAAATGGGTTATCTGATTCTGGGGGCTTTTGATAATGGCACTCTTTCCGGACTGAAAGTCACAGATGCCTTGTTAAAGAAAATTGCTGCTATCCGTTCCGATGGAAACATCCTTCCATTGCCCGTAATGAGTGTTGAACGTTTTGAATTTCCCGAAGGAGACCTCCTTGTGGTCGAAGTCACTCCATCTGAATTACCGCCAGTACGTTATCGTGGCCGCACGTTTGTCCGCATTGGTCCGCGGCGTGACATCGCTACTGAAGCAGAGGAACGCATCCTCTCTGAGCGTCGCACGTCATATATGGCTACTTTCGACACAATGCCTTGTCTCGCTGCCAAACTTGCCGATATTGATACAGAACAGGCACGATACATGTTTATGGAGAAGCTGATAGGCAAGGACATACTCGCTGCTGACGATCGTTCTATAGAGGAACAATTGTCGTCGGTTGGAATGTATGACACTGAACATGATTGTCCGACCAATGCCGCTATGGTCAAGTGCAATCCGACTTGAAAAAGAATGGCAATCCACCGGCAGAGTTTGTAGTGAACCTGATTACGGCCTTCAGGGTGAATGTAACAGCCATTAAAGATAATGTCGTAAAGGATGTCGCAAAGGATGTCGTAAAGATTGATTTGTCCCAATTATCTGAAAGACAGATTACAATACTTGAATTGATGATGCAAATGCCAGCTATTACAGCGAAAGAAATGTCGCAAAGACTCTCGTTAAACAGCCGTACTATACAAAGGGATATTGCGATTCTGACAAAACTGGGAATGGTAGTCAGAGAAGGTGGACGCTCTAATGGCCTTTGGAAAATTATCGCAGAACAAAAGAAGTAATATCACCCATTCACCCAAAACCTTTTCCTATGAAAAATCCCCAACACTTTCTTTTAACCGCCATTCTTCTTTTCCTGTGTACCGCCGCCACCGCCCAGGGCGAATGGAAATGGGCGCACTACTGGACCGGACAAGACGGAAATTCTCCTGGTGATTACTATAACAAGATCATTAATACTGCCTTTGATGATGAGGGCAACATCTATGTGTATGGCACAATGGGGGGAAGTGCTGCCTTTGACGGCAATACTTTTGCTTTTTCATCAGATGCAGAAGTCCTTAATGGACACATGCGCCCTTCACTTTTAGCGAAATTTGATACGACAGGAAATATGCAGTGGTATAAGGTTGTAAAGTGCAGTCATAGTGAAGCTGTTCCACTATGGATGGAAGTAGTGGATGATAAAGTGTTTGTTTCGGGTGATTGTTCAATTTATGGGAGTGATGTCAATGCGTGGTTATATTATATGGATACCTTGATTACGAAGTATCAAATTAGTTCGATTCCACAGAATATACAGAAACCGCCTTTCGCATTCGGTCATTGGACATGGTTTGCACAATTTGATTTGAATGGAAATCTTTTGGACAATCATTTTGCACAGACTTTTTCAAGAGAATCATTATATGGCAATAGATTAGTTGGGTCTTTGACCAATAGCGTTTTACCAACGCCATGCCATACTGACAATGACGGAAATTATTACATATTCACTCCTATCCAATACTATGGCGTTGAGAGTGCCCCCTATACCATAGTGGTGGATGGTGATTCTGACAAGACGTATGATATATATTTGCCGGGCAATGCGGATCCGTCGTGTACCCAATCGTGTTTGAATAATGCAATGTTGTACAAATTCTCACCTGATGGGGACTTGCTGTTTGCCAAAACACTTGTGGACAGCACTGATGGAATTGCACCGTCATACAATATATGTGATACCATAAACCGGTATTTTTATACCTATTTCAAAGGTATGTCATTTGATGAGGATGACAATATGTATGTATCGGGTTATGTGCGCTTGGCACAGTATTTGAATGGTCATGGGGGAGAATTACACGAATACCCCGTGCATATATGGTGGGACAGCACGCATTGTCTGACCATAAACGACATCTCTTCTGCAGCATATTGCAACTTCATCATCAAATACGACACGAGTGGCAATGTCGTCTGGTGCAACCAAGCATACACTCGAGTCGCATCTTCGGATATTTTTGCTCAGACTCACTTCTATGGTAGTTCTGTACACGATAATTCAGTATTTGTTTGTGGGGATGCAGAAGACCTTTTCAATGCAGGTTCCGTGATCTATTTCAATAACGATACTGACGATTTCATAGACCGATTTGCGCCAGAGCAACAGACACGGGGTTTTTATGTTGAATTTGACAGAAATAATGGTTCATATGTACGTCATTCAATTATTCCAAACAACACATTGTCTGTATTAGGACAAAACTCATTTGCGAAGCCTGCCGTCAGTAACAACCAAATAGTCATTTCTGCAAGTGTAGATTTCTCCGACAAAAAATTTGGATTGGCAAGATGGTGTACCAGTGGGGATTTTATAGACTATACACCGATAACTTCGTTTCCGGATCAAATGATAGGTACAGGACCTACCATTTTGAATGACAATGGTTTTGTTATAGTCTCTCCTCAAATAAAAGGAAGTATTGCATTCAGTGAAGATGTTGTTGTTAATGGAGATGCGGAGCACTCCAATGCTGTCTTTGCTCTTTACCAAAATCCTGAATATTGTCATCCATACACTGATATACCGTCATACGAAGAAAGTACATCAACGTTGCGGATATGGCCTAATCCGGCACAAAATTATCTGAATTTAAGAAGCGAAAGCAGTATTATTGATTGTTGTGAAATTATAGATGTAAACGGAAAAATAGTTGTGAGAAAACAAGTCGGGGACAGCCAGACTGCCATAAATGTCTCAACCTTGCCTGCGGGGGTGTATTTTCTCAAGGCTGTATGTGGCACGGAAATCCAGACTTTAAAATTTGTCAAAACCTATTATTAACCATAAAATTCCAAGATTACGAAAAAAATCCTTGCAATGTTAATCATGCCGTTCATGCTTTGCGGCATGTCGGTGGTGCAGGCGCAGTCGGGATGCGCCTTGTACATCAACACCGATTTTGATTCCGAGTGCATGCTGACGGAATTCTTCAAAAACGACTCCACCCTGTGGGAGCAAGGTATGGAGGATTGCCTTCTCGCCTGCAAAGGCAACACGGTACATTATACTGCAGTCTGTCCAAACGGTGGCCAGTATACATGGACCATTTCCGGTGAGGCTTCGTATTCTTTGAACGACCAAGGCCGTACCGCTGTGGTTACGTGGGGTACGTTTGATGTTGGGCACATTTCCGTGAGTGTGGTGACAACCGACAGCAACACTTGCACAGCCGAGGCTTGTGTGCTGCTGATGGATCCGCCTCAGGCTGCATCCACCACAATTCCGGCCTACTACATTGACCAGAACAACAACAAAGTGATTGAAGTCTGTATGAATGCGACCGTTGAACTGATGGATGTCAGTGTGGCGGGAACCACACCTATTGTGGGCTGCTATTGGGATACCCCGTTTGGGGATGCCACAACCCCTCACCACAGCTTTACCGCAACCCAAAGCGGCACCTACACCATACAGCATCGCGTGATGAACGAATGTGGCTGTGAGGACATTGAAACGTACACGCTCAAGGTGTTAGCCCCCCTTGCCCTTGATCTGTCGTGTTACGGGACGGCGTGCGGAGGAGACACGGCAACTTACACATTGGTGAACCCCACATGTACCCAATACATGTGGAGTGTGGAAGGAGGAAGCTACACAGTCGATGCAACCGACCCTGCCAGCATACATGTCCAATGGGGGATGCCTTCATCCGGCTACGGTGTGATTTCCATTGATGCCTCGCATTGTAATTCTCCCTGTCCGGCATTGACATCAGTCAGGATTCCTGTCATATCAGACAACACTGTGATTGCTGGCCCTGATGTGGTATGCGTGGGTGATGTGCAGTTGTATGAACTTCCTCTGTGGGGCTCTACCAGTTATAACTGGCAGATAACGCCATCGTCGCCGAATCCAAACATCCCCACCACTGATGATCCTAATCAGGTTCTGATTGAGTTTCCGTCTGTAGGTGTTTATACTCTGAAAGTCACCTACTCTTGTGGTTTTCTTCCCTGCGGTCCTTTTTCTTTGACGAAAATAATCAAAGTCAAGGACACTTTCAACATCAAGTCCACGGACAACATTCTTTGTGTGGGCGCGACTGGCCACTACACGACATACTCAGGACAGAGCATGGCTTGGCGGGTGTACAATTCCGTCAATCAGCAGATTTATCAGACAACTTCCGATACTCCGGACTTGTACTATAGTTTTACGCAGTCCGGACGGTACAGGGTGGTGGCCTCCAATGGCAATTATTGCCGTGATGCCGAATACTGGGTGACAGTACTGGACGGACCTCCTGCCTTGACCTCAACTTCCGGTCCCCACGAAGCATGTCCATACAGTTCCATCGAATTGAGTGCCACCCCAACTCACCCTAACTATTATCTGGAGTGGCAGCCCGTATGCGGTAATGTGCTGCAGGAGGGCGACGAAGTCACTATCGGATATGGCGCTGCAGTGTGTGATGTGAAGGTATTTCAGATAGACGCCGAAACAGGGTGCCGTTCGGCGGAATACCTCCATGCTGTTGGTGTCTTCCAATTGGAACCTTCTGGCCTCCCTGCGACCATAGTTACCTGTGCGGGCAGCACGGTGCATCTTTCGGTGCTTGACCAGAGTGAAAATGTCACTTATGAGTGGACCGTCAGCCCTGCCAATGCGGCATCAGTGATTGACGACCATCTTCTGCCTTCAGTTGACATTCTCACCAACCATCTTACGAATGCCACAACACCCTATCCTGTGTATGTGACATTGGAAAGAACCTATTGTACCAATCTCACCCAGCAGACAACAGTGGTGATTATGGTACACGATGTTACAGCACCCACATTGGTCTATGATGACACTGTATGTGAAAATGTTCTGGTTCCGTTCACAGCCATAGGCGGTACAGCGGTGAGCAGCCATTATACATGGCGGTTTTCCGACACCACCTTGGTCTTTCATGGGGCAAGTTTCAGCAGGAAGTTTCATGAAGATGGCCATGTAAATTTCACATTGACATACCAGCCTGATGCCACATGTGATTCTGTGGTGGTACACGGCAGTCTCTATGTAAGGGAGCGGATACCTGCCAATATCTTCTACTCCAACGATACGTTGAGGACATTTTCCATACAAGGACTCACCTATCAATGGACACATAATGGGATACCTGTATGCACAACCTCATATTGCGAAGTTGCTGACATTACGGGTGAATACTGCTGTACAATAAGTTACGCTGACAATCCCACCTGTCCGGTGACATCATGTTACACCATTGAGCCAAGCCCCATTGACACATGCTTAGTCGCATCTCTGGATACTAGTAAGACATGCAATGTGGTTCGGGTATGGGTGAGCAATCCATCCCATCCACAGTGTTCGTGGGGTATTTCAACTGGTGCAAGAGGCTCGCATATAACACCCATTCAGCCTGGCTCTGACACTGCCATTGCCTACTTTTATGTACCTGGAACGTATTATATATCCGTTTCCGCAGAGATAGGCACCCAATGTTATCACGGCAGTATGCCTGTGACAATTGACTGTGTGCCAGAATTTGAACTTTCGTACGACTGCCATGGAAATATTGTGGTGGAGGACAAATCTTTGTACAGAACAGGCTATGCAATTCCAGTCAGGACATACTCTATAGCAGGGGTGGGAAATGTATCTCTGACACCCCCTGCCATGTCTGGGTCAATATATATAGGAAATCCCTCTGCCAGCACCACCTATACGGTTACTTTGTCGATGTCCGGAAGTGGCTGCACATACACTGATTCTATCACCGTGGAACCGTCACCAACCATCACCAGCATAGATATCCACAACAACATGTGTGAAAATACCCCGTTCCTCTTTTCTGCCACCACTACGGGAAGCAATCTTCAATACCATTGGGATTTTGGGGATGAATCGTATAATTATGGAAATGGGATATATCATACATATGAACTGTTCGGGAATAATAGATATGGCATTTCCCTGATTGTTGAAAACCTGTTTGGATGTGCTGCGTTTTTGACTGATACTATAACGGTTTTTCCTCAAACCTTAAACGGGTATCTGGATATTACAAATACTACTCCTGTATGCCATGGTGATACATTAACTATCTATTATACACAAAACCTCTCAGATAATTCCTATATCTGGTCATATGGGAATATCAGCACCCCACCTACTTCCAGCAATTTGTTTGCCACATACGAAACCGGGGACTACAGGGTGCTTGTGACGGACAGTCTGCAGGGCTGTCGACTTGAACTGATGCGCAATGTCGGCTTCCTCAATGCTCCCACGGCACGCATCACGGGCAAGACATCTTATTGCTTGGGTGATGAAGTGAAGCTGAATGGCAACACGGGTGCGCATAACCAGTACCTGTGGAATATAGTGGGACCGAGCAATCACTCATTCTCCACAGCCAATATCGCATTCACACCCACGCAGGCAGGCACCTATTACGATACACTGACCGTTACCAGTCAGGATGGATGCACTGCCACAGCCATTGATTCTGTTGTTGTGCATGCCCAACCCGCTGCTCCGAACATCGCCTTCTTTGGCAACGAGTGCATCCACCAGCCGCCTGTAGTGGTGCATTCCACAACCAACATGTCTTTGTTGTGGAACAACGGCTATTGTGGAGCCGTCGCCAATTATTATGTCTCAGGTTATCTGCATGCCTATTATATTGATACGATCACAGGGTGCCCCTCCTCAAAGGCCCAGCTTTTCATACCGCCAGCGCCCAATTACGACGCCTTGCTGACGGGGTGCTACAAGAAATGTCCTAACGAACTTCCGGATTCGCTGCACACGTATCTTTACCCCTATAATTCTGGTGCCTGCCACTGGAATTGGTACGGCAACACGACAGGCACTGTGAGCGGGATTTCCCATGAGGCGTACTTGCCTGTCCGCAATTACGGAAACTACTACATGGACATGCAGTATGGAAACGGTTGTGTCGCCACTTCGCCGACTCTTTCCATTACCACTGATCCTCATTGCCCATGCGAAGATGTCACAGCTGGAGTGATTTCTAAAAAATGTTTTACACGAGGTTGTATTCTGATGTATGGTATGACCATTGAAATTTGTAATGATGGCGACAATCCCGTGACATTTAACCAGATAACGGCAAATGGGAACAGCAGCATTGCATCTGTCGCGACATTGCCTGTGACTGTTCCGGCTCACGACTGCAGGACAATATATGTTGAAGTCAAATTCATGGATTTTGCTACAGGGTATGTATCTTTTACTTTATATGATTTGCAACAAGGCTGTGAGGTCAGTTTTTCGGAGTATTTTGATTGGAGTCAGTGCATTAAAGACTGTAGTGGCTCTCCCAATAAATTATATTTCTTGCAAAATTTAAGCACCCCGCATCAGACGGCATATTTCCATTTCAACATTGCATTGCCGACATCCACGTCAAGTGTGGTTTACTTGTGGAGCACCCCTCCGCAGGTTATCAACTATAGTTTCATGAATCCTCCCGCAGATGTTGACGGGATTCTCATGCTCAACTATGGGCAATTGACTCAGCTTGCGGCAGCAGGACAGACCATTTGCATTGATGTGATCATCTGTCAGAATACAGGCGGACTCTGTCACGTACAGGTCTGCTTCAAGGCGTCGTATGTCCTTTCTCTGATTCCAAGCACTTACCGTCAGTTGGGAGATTCGCCCGATGATGAGTCCACGAAGGGGCTTCAGTCTGCCTCCAGTGAGGTTCCGACCGACGGTCCCTATCTCGTTCCCAATCCTGCCCGTGACGAAGTGACGGTGATGGGTCTTGCTCCCGAGAGTGTTGCGGAGATAACAGTGCTGACCATGGACGGCCGGCAGACTGCCGTGTTCCGCAATGACTGCCGCTTCGATGTCAGCCATATCACCAAGGCCATATATATCGTCCGTGTGGTCACCACCGACAGGAAGGTCTATTACCTCAAACTGGTGAAGCAGTAGCTTTCAGATTGTGCCACGTAAAAAAGAGGGCTGTAAAAGGTCCTCTTTTTCATGCTGGGAAAAGTGAAGTCGGTGGCACCTCGCAGAATGCAGTTGGGTACAACCTTGTTGGGTCGTCAGCAGTTTGTATCGCTACGGTTTTCCAAGTCCTTGAAGTACATCTTCAGCCCCGCTCTGCACTGGCTGGCGAATGTGATTCCCTTTTCATCTTTAAGGCGCTGCATCTTTGCGACCATCTCATCGTTGTAAATCTCAATCATGAAAACTTTCATAGTGCTAAATTTTGCTGCGAAGATACGAATATTTTTGCATTTTACAGTCGAAAAAAGTGCTGCTTATGTAAAAAAAGACTATTTTTGCACTCTACTTTGTCCAGTGTGGCTTGCTTGCAGATGGGGTTATGTGGAGAGACAATAGGTACACGTCGCTAACGACGCCACAGAGCGACACTATGTAGCTGAAATTTTGTCTGGGATAGACAGGAGAATGATATGGAGGAGAAGATGTGGAGCAGTATGAGAAGATGAAGAAGAGGTTGATAAGTAGCAAAAACTAAAAATATAGAAATATGCAGGCAGTTACAACATTATTAAATCAAGTCTCAAAAGTCTTGTCTGATTTATGTAAACAAACCATCGCATTAGTTCCTACGGGGAATCAATGTCTTAACGAAAACGGAAAAGTTTCAATTGAAATACATGAAGTGAATATTCCAGATTCCATTATTTCACAACCAAACCCTTCTTGTCCACAGAATCCCGATGGCATTTACAAAGTGAATAGAATTCGATTGGGAAAAGGTATTTTGGATGATATGGCAAAAGGCTGTCCTTTTTCGGATGATGAAATTAAAGTTGTGATAAAAGGAATAGATACTTGGACTTATTATGCGTCAAATAAATAATTGAATATGAAAGTTACCCGATACGAAATAGACATGCTTGATGTTAAAAACGCGGATGCATTTTTGATTCATTTTTGGGATGATGACACTAATTACGATTATGTTGTTTTGATAGATGGCGGTAATTATCAAGATGGAACTAGAATTGCCAATTTCATTCGTAAACATTATGGCAGAAATAAAAACATTGATCTTGTTATTTGTTCCCATTGCGATAAAGATCATTTTGGGGGAATTACATATTTGTTAGAACAACAAAAGGATGACGGGCAAGACAATATGAATATTGACCAAATATGGATAAATGATCCCGCCAAACATGTTAAGAGTAAGGAGAAAGAGATTAAATGGAGCAGTTTAATGAATTCTCAAACAAAAATGGTAAAAGCTCGGTCTGTTTACGATATAGATGGTCATAGTAATTTGTTTGATATCATTGATAATCTAAAAGAAAATAAAAGAATAATAATGTTTGAACCTTTCTCAGATGCGTCAGAAACTGATGAAATAGGTGTTTGCGCTAATGGCTTATTTCAAATAATTGGACCGACAAAGGAATATTATGAATCTTTAGTTCTTGATTTCAGAAATGATTTACAACGAAAAAAGGGTGGTTATGATTCTGTCGAATCGCGAGAACAAGAATCTGTATTATGCGAGAATATTTTTTTTAGTAATACATTAGATGATGCAGATGATGATCCTTCCTCGCATAATAAAAGTAGTGTGATTCTATTGTTCCAACCATCAGATGACAATAAATTTTTATTTATGGGAGATGCCTGTAGGGATTCAATAAATAACATTCCAAAAAATCTAAAACCAGAAATTCAATCCGTTTATTGGCTAAAAGTTCCTCATCATGGAAGTAAACATAATCTTGATAGTGATATTATAAATTATATACATCCTAAAATAGCTTTTATTTCAACAGAAAAATACGGACATTATTTAAGCAAAGCAGTGGTTAATGCACTAAATAAAATAGGCACTAAGGTTTATTCAACAAATAATAACAGTAGCATGAGCCATCATAAGAACACTCCCGCTCATAGTGGATATTCACCAGCAAACCCAATAAAATAAGAAAATATGGAAACAATAATTTCTAAAATCTCTGAAAAAATTTCTCGGTATGAAATTTTAAACAATCTTATACCAGGTACAGCTCTTTGTTTTATTCTCAGTTATATCGGTTATCCTATTTTGGATTATAGCACGGGAGTTTGTATTATGATATGTTATTTGGTTGGGTTAATAAACAGCCGTTTTTCTTCTTTGGTAATAGAATGGCTTTGCAGGAAAACAAAACTTATCGAATGGAGAGATTATAGTTTATACAATTCGGCAAAGAAAGAACGACCTTTCGTTGGAGCATTACAGGAGAATGCAAATGTGTATCGGGCGTTTGTTTCTGTATTTTTTGTTTCACTTATTGCCTATGGGATTCAAAAACTTATTCTTTATTGTACTTTCTTGCAAGATTATGGATTGTGGATACTGTTGTCACTAATGTTTTTGCTTTTCCTCTTATCATACAGAAAACAAGTAAATGAGTATGTTGTAAAGAACATAGATGAAGTTGAGTCACTCAAAAAACAAGCAAACAATAAGTAATTAGAAATATGGCAAGATTGGCAACTATGACGGTGTGGAATGTTCAATTGGGATTGGCAGTCCATGTGAAAGCCCCAAATGGGAAATATATTGTAATTGACCTCGGTACAGGTTCAGACGAAAATGAATCACCTTTAAGCAAACTAAAAAACAAAAATGTTACCTATATGGTGATAACACACCCACATCTCGACCATATTGATGACATATTGCATTTTGATGACAATCCTCCGAAAATTCTTCATAGAGTAAAAGCTATATCTAATAAGGAAGTGATGGCTGGTGCTCGTGATTGTGATAGGGAAAAATTTGCCAAGTATTGTAACATAAACGATAGGTATAATCCCCCTGTAGAACCAGATGATGAAGATAACACTAAATATGCTAGCAATTATGGGGGATTAGAAATCCAAACTTTTTCATCATCAGATTTCGACCATTCCAACTTTAACAATTTCAGCATAATAACGGTTTTTATTTTTTCAGGAATAAAAGTGGTTGTGTGCGGAGACAATGAAGCTGAATCCTTGAGGGTATTGATGCAACACAAGGATTTCAAATCTGCAGTTGGTGATGCAGATGTTTTAGTTGCACCACATCACGGGAGAGAATCTGCATATCTTTATGATTTTGTTTCTTGTGTAAATCCAAGATTGACAATCGTTTCTGATACTCATAAAACAGAAGCGAGTGCTGTAAATAAATACACAAAGATGAGCCGCGGTTGGAAAGTAACTAATTCTAACGGTGAAGTTGTAGATCGATTTTGTCTTACCACGAGAAAAGACGGGAATATACAAGTGGTATTTGGAGAAAGTAATGATGATAGATATTATGGGGCTTTGTCTGTTAGAACCTTCTGAATTAAATAATTGAAAATTATTAATTGTACATTGTTAATTGATTATGTCCGAAAACACCAACATTGAAGACCCCTCTCGCGAAAAGGTTCGGGAGGACTGTTAGAGGAAGGAATATAAAGGCGATGAAGGTATTGAAAGAAATACGAGAATGTGAAGAGAGCGTTGGTGGGGAAGTAGTTGAATGAGAAAATAATTACTTATTGAGGGAGTGAATATGCGAAAAAAAGATAAGCGACGAATAGCACAGCAAATACGAATGCGAGCAGCATTGCGGGCTATACGTCGTCATATTCCCAAAGGAAGTAATAGCCCTCGATTAAAAGCAAAAAGGATTCAAGAAAGTATTGCTAATGTGCCGAGAGTTCCGCGAAGGATTCAGAGGAACTTTAACAAAACTACTATAAAGAAAATCAACAAACAAATTATTATTGCGCCTTGTGATTTCAGATTGATTTCTAACAGGGAAAAATGTTTGGACTTTTTTGAAAAAATAAGAAATTTTGAATTTGCGAACATCCCCCAGAGAAGGAAGTTTGTGAGAATTTCTCTAAAGAGAGTTCAGCAAATAGATTATGCTGCCATCAGCATATTAACGGCTATAAGTGAAGATCTAAAGAGTAAAAATATCTTTATATCTGGAGATTTTCCAGAAAATGCTACTTGTAAACAATTTCTTTTCGATTCCGGTTTTTTAAATAAAATGTTTGATAAGCATAACAGACCCTTTCCGAGGTCAGAGAAATCGGATGTGATTTTCTTTGAAACAGGGTGTGGTACTTTATCAGAAAGTGACAATATGAAAATCAGCAGTTTGGTAAGGAATGTTGTCGGACATTTGACAGGGATACCTAAACACAATCCATCTATCAAGACAATTATACTTGAAATATGTGGTAATTCAATTGAATGGAGCGGTACTAATAATAAACAATGGTTACTTGGAGTTATGTATGAAGAAAAAAAGGTAATATTCACTGTTGTTGATATCGGAAAGGGGATATTAGAAACTTTATATAGAAAATTTGGTAAGCGTGCAGCTGATTTTATTACTTCGAAAACAGAGGCAGACGTTTTAATGGGTGCATATAATAAAAAGTATGGTTCAAATACACAACAAGTTAATAGGAACAAAGGTCTTCCATCCGTAAAAGCTAGTTTTCAGGATGGCAAAATAAATAATTTGATAGTGATGACAAATAATGTGATTTTGCATTTTGCAGATCAAGAAAAAACAACTACTTTTGCAGAAAACTCGCCCCGTTTTAAAGGGACTTTTTATCAATGGGAAATGAATGTTAATTGTGTGAAATTATTAAATAGCTAAATGTATGAATATAAGTATTTTAAAAGATTTTTCTGAATTTCCAGGTCTTCGACATTGCAATATTAGCGACAAGTCAGGAGAAGAATTTTATCATTCTGTTCTAAATAAAGCATTTAAAGAGGCCCTTGAAAAAAAAGAACAGTTAATCGTCACATTGGATGATACTGCAGGTTATGCCTCGTCTTTTCTAGATGAGGCATTTGGTAATTTAGTATATGATTTTACATTGGAAGTGGTTTCTCAAAATATTGAAATCATTTCTGAACAGGAGCCGCATTGGAAGGAGTTGATTGAGAAACAAACATTTAAGGAGTGGGAACAGCGAAGAAAAGAGAACAAACAGCCTAAAATAACCAAGGAACACAATAGTTGGTATAGACTAATTAATAATCAAATACAAGAAAAGATATGGTTACATGTTGTACAATAACTATTTCAAATTGGATAGATGTAGGAGGCATTGTAATCAATGCTTTTTTAGCTTTTTGGATTGTTAGGACTATTCAGAATAAACTAACAAACAAAAGAGTTCTGAAAGACCACTTTATATGCGAGGTTAAGGAAATTAGATTAGAATACAAAAATTTCTTGTCAGACTTATACGCAAACAAGACGATCCCAAGTGACATAATACCGTGGTTTAAGTTGATGAATATAAAGGTGTCAAATCTGATGGAATTACTGAATCAAATATATGGCATCAACAAAGAAAAACTATATCCATATCAAAATGATTTGCGAGAGCTAATCACTGAAAACGAGGATTTTATTAGGTGTTTTAATGCTGACAAGTTAGAACTTTCCGATGTTTCGCGCAAACAATTTATTCAATTTCAGCAAAATAATTATCATCTGTTTAATGAGGTGATTATTGCTATAAATGATAAAGATTGATAAACGTATTGCTAAATGAAAGAATTTAATAATCAAAATTTACTATGTCCGAACACACCAATATCGTGCGCCCCTTTCTCGAAAAAAAACATAGCAAAATGTTAAAGTTCAATTTGTTGAAAAGTGTTTTTTGCAGAATAAGAATAGACAGCTATGGCGTTACCCATTAACATAGAAGACCTGTTGAACAAAAACAGAATAGAATCCGACAGAATCGAGTTCAAGAAAGGATGGAATCCGACCACTATCTACCATTCTGTGTGTGCTTTTGCTAACGACATTGACAATATTGGAGGCGGATACATCCTCATCGGTGTGGAAGAAGAAAACGGCATCGCGAAACGTCCCGTATGCGGCATCCCGGATAATTCCTTGGACAAAATACAACGGGAAATTCATCAGTTCAATCAACTTATTGAGCCATTGTACGCTCCCCGTTTGTCGGTGGAAGATGTTGACGGGAAGAAGATTTTGGTGATGTGGGTGACGGCTGGCAACAACCGCCCCTATACCGCCCCGGCTGATGTTACCGCCAAACTGAAAAAGCCGGTCTTCTATATCAGGTACGGATCATCTTCCATTGAGGCTAAAGGTGAATTCCTCGACCAATTACGGGATATGGCTAACCGTGTGCCCTACGATGACCGGGGAAATGAAATCATGTCGTTGAGCGATATTTCACCATTGTTGCTAAAAGATTATCTCGAGAAAGTAGGGAGTAAACTTGCTACAGCTGACTTTACTTCCAATCTTGCCAACATCTTGGAACAAATGGATTTGCTTGAAGGACCCGTTGAAAAACGGCAGATTAAAAACGTGGCCGCCATGATGTTTTCCGAGAACCCTGCCAAGTTCTTCAAAGAAACGCAGGTCGATATTGTGCTGTTCCCTGAAGGTCGTGAAAACAACCCCGACAACATCATTGAAGTTCCGCCAATAAAAGGACCTGTTCCGAAAATGATTGCGGATGCGCTGAGTTATCTACGTACCAATGTGATCAAGGAACGCATAACCAAGCTCATAGACAGCGAAAAGTCAAAAAAAAGGTTCAACTATCCTTTTCAAGCCTTGGAAGAAGCTGTCGTGAATGCCCTTTATCATCGGGATTACCGAGAAAGGGAACCCGTGGAAATCACCATTGAGCCGGACAGGATAAGCATTTTGAGCTATTCGGGGCCGGACAGGTCGATAAGCATGCACGCAATCCGAGAAGCCAAATCCCTTCGGTCTCGACGATATAGGAACCGCCGATTAGGCGAATTCCTTAAGGAACTGGATTTGACTGAAGGTAGAGCAACTGGAATCCCGACCATTCAAAAATCTTTAGCCGAAAACGGCTCGCCCAAGGCAACCATTGAAACTGATGAGGGGAGAACCTTTTTCCTGATAGACATTCCTTGCCACCCCGATTTCGTCGGAGATGTCCAAGTTGATGTCAAAGTGGAACTTACTGGTATAGATATGGTTATTGAAAGAATGTCAGAGCTGTGTCATAGTCATGTCATAGTTATGCCAAAGTCCTTACTTGAAAAATTGGCTACGTGTCTTTTGCTGTGTAAAACCGAGATTTCAGGCCACGACATGCTCAAAGACATTGACGTTACAACATATCGACATAAAAAAAGGAGATATCTTGATAAATTAGTGGAAATGGGGCTTATTACGATGACCAAGCCCGATAAGCCGACAGCCCATGACCAACGATATGTCTGCACGGATTTGGGCAAGCGAATCATTGAACAATAGGACTATGACACACGACAGGGAAACATTGATGAAGGCCATACGTGAACGCCATTCCGTCCGGGCGTACGAGAACCGGCCGATTGCCGATGAGATTATCAGCCAGTTGCGGGAGGAGATTGCCGCGTGCAACAGCGAAGGGAACCTGCACCTGCAGCTCATCACCGACGAGCACGCCGCCTTCGGCACGGCCATCGCCCGCTACGGCCACTTCTCGAATGTCTCGAACTATGTCGCGCTTGTAGGCCAAAAGGCGGACGACCTTGACGAAAGGCTGGGCTATTACGGTGAGCGCATCGTGCTGCTCGCGCAGATCCTCGGGCTTAACACCTGCTGGGTGGGCGTATCTTTCAGCAAGCGTAAAGGGAGGTTCGACATTGCGGACGGTGAGAAACTGCGCGGTGTCATCTCCATCGGCTACGGAAGCACGTCCGGCTCACGCCACAGGGTGAAGGGGCTTCACGACGTGACCGACTGCGTGGAGCCGTACCCGACATGGTTTGCCGCAGGTATGGAAGCCGTAATGCTCGCACCCACGGCCATGAACCAGCAGAAGTTCCGTTTCTCTATCACTCCTGCAGGAGTGGAGGCCAAGGCGGGTTTAGGTTTCTACACGAGGATGGATCTCGGCATTGTGAAGCTGCACTTCGAGATAGGAGCGGGAAAGGAGAATTTCAAATGGGCGCGGTGAAAAGGAAGAGGAACCAGCAGATAAAGGACATCCTGAAGGCTGTGAAGGCGAAGCAGCGGCAGGAAGAGATTGACACTTTCGGCAAGCCAATCAGCCACAGCAACGTGGTGAAAAGCAAGAAGGTGTATTCGAGAAAGATGAAGCACAAGAACAGGGAGGAGTAGCAGTCTCATTTCGGTCTATACCGAAGTTCTTGAACTGCGCATATTTCCGCATGGGTAAGAGTACCTTTGCGGAAATTTTTTTTGCGTACGGATGAGGATACCGCTACCAGGAGGAAAGGAACTCTATATCGGCGGTCGGCGTGAGCCGCTGGCCAAGACCGCAGTGGTCGCGCGCGACAACCAAGGGAAGGTGGTCGGCGCCGTTCCGTCGTACAGTCTGGACGGCATAGACCGATACCTTGACTGCTTCTCGCCCTACACGTACCTTGACAACTTCGTGTACATGTACCAGAACATCGCGGAGATATATTTCCCGATACACTATATCACCAGTCGCATCCGCAACGCCAATTTCGTGGTGAAGCGGTGGAAGGACGACACGGTGGTGTGGTCGGACGGCGGCGGGAGCGAGACCGACCGTCTCGTCGGCCAGCGGATGGAGGGTTTCCTGTCGAGACCGAACGTGCTGCAGTCATTCAAGGAGTTCATAGAGCAGGTGTTCGTGTACCGCTACCTGACGGGCGACAGCTACATCTATGCGGCCACGCTGCCGACACCGACCATCTGCCGCAACCTGTGGAAGTACTGCAGGCAGTACTGGGTCCTGCCGAGCCAGAACATCACGGTGGACACCGGCACACGTGTGCCTCTGTTCACCGATACGGACATAGGCAGCCTGATACGCAGGTACAGGCTGTTCTCGCCATACGGGAACCGCGACTACGACCCGTCGCTGGTGCTGCACCTGCGGGACAACTTCGACCTCGCGCTGGGCGAGGACTACTTCACGGGGCGCAGCCGTCTGCTTGCGCTGAAGTACCCCATAAGCAACCTGTGCGCGGTATATGAGGCGCGTAACGCCATCTACGTGAAGCGCGGGGCGCTGGGGGCGCTCATCAACCAGAAGAAGGACGCGGACACGTACCTTACGCTCTCGCCTGACGAGAAGAGGAACATCCGCAGCGAGTTCCACGACACCTACGGCGTCACCGGCAACCGTGATCCGCTGGCCATCATCGATGTGCCGGTGCAGTACGTGCAGTTCGGACTGAGCATACAGGACCTGCAGCCCTTCGAGGAGGCCCTGACGGACTCCGCGACGATAGCGGGGATATTCAACATCGACAGCGTGCTTATACCGAGGAAGGACAACGCCACATTCTCCAACCTGCGTGAGGCGGAGTGCAAGGTATACACCAGCACCGTGATCCCGGACGTGAAGGCGTTCTGCGAGGAGATGTCCGAGTTCATGGGTCTGAATGCCGTGGGCTACTACCTTGACGCCCTGTGGGACGACGTGGAAGTGCTACAGGAGGCGAGGACCAAGCGGGAGGCGGCCAACAGGAGCATCAGCGACCGCTGCCGGACGGAGTTCCTCGCAGGGCTGATAACGCTGAACGAGTGGCGGTGCGCCATCGGCAAGGAGCGCATACAGTCGGAGCTGTACGAGAAGACCGTGCTGCAGATGACCGAGTCGGAATATGCTGACATCAGCGCGAAAATCAGATGACAAACCAAATAAAGGAGGAATGATGATATGAACGAGATGAGACTGATAACCAAATCGAACAAGGTGGACGAGGCCGGCATAGTGACCGTGGCGGTGGCCGCCTTCGGGAACACGGACAGCCAGAACGACATTTCCGAGAAGGGGTCGTTCACCAGAACGCTCAAGGAGAACAGGCGGCGTTTCAAGCACTTCCTGAACCACAACCAGGACTGGCTGGTGGGCTGCCCGATAGACGCATACGAGGACTCGCAGCACCTTGTGTTCGTGTCGGAGATAAACCTCGACACGCAGCTTGGGCGCGACGTTTACAGCAACTACAAGCTGTACCAGAAGAACGGCCTGACACTGGAGCACTCCGTCGGGGTGGAGGACGTGAAGCGCGACCCGTTCGACCGGCGCAAGGTGCTGGAGTGGATGCTCTGGGAGTTCAGCACGCTCTACTCTTGGGGCGCCAACGAGCGGACGCCGTTGCTGGACCTGAAACAGCTCGGTTTCGGGCGCAACCCGTCGGCGGCCATCCATTTCGTCAGGGACGCGCTCAGACTCAAGTTCTCGGACAAGACGCTGGCCCAGTACGAGGGCTACCTGAACCTGATAGAGAAGGCGATGGCGGGCGAGAGCCGCATGGCCGCCTGCGAGTGCGGCCTGAAGTTCGACTACGACAGTATTCCCGAGGAAACCCTTGAAAAGCAGGTGCTTGAGGCGGCGCGCAACATGTTGCAGTGGCGCACGCAGGGGATTGTGGAGCAGGAGATAGCCAAGCTGGACACGGATCTCCGCATGCAGGTGACTGAGATACTGGAAAAGGGAAGGGACCTGTCGCACCTCACAGGCTACGTCCACTGCCCGCGCTGCGGAAGGCGCATCTACCGCTCCGACATCATCGCCGTGGAGGGGGCCAGGAAACAGTCCGTCGTCGTGCCGGCAGCGAAGTCCGCAGGCCTGAGCCTGAAGGCCATCGGAGGGCTTATCAACGTGAAATGAGGGAATACCCGAGAACAACCATTTTTATTAACCATCAAAACCAAAAAGAGATGAAAAGACTGAAGAGATTTGTAAGGGAGGCCCGCAGCAACTCGATGCTGGGCTTCAAGAGAAGAAAGCAGCTCGCTGCAGCCCTGTTCGCCATTCCGCTGCTGCTGTTCATGTTCGCGATGCCCTTCGTGGCAGGCGGCAGCGGCACACGTTACGCGACGTTGTGCACCGTCCCCATCGCCGGGTTCTCGCTCATCAGCAAGGCCAAGAAGGAGGATGAGCTGACCGAGGAGGAGAAGGAGACGTTGGGGACGATACAGGCGGCGCTCGCAGAGGGAATCGAGAAGTACCGCAAGGGCACCATCTCCGCCGAAGAGCTGAACGAGGCGCTCGAGAAGATGAAGAAGGAGATCAGCGAGGAGGAGGAACGCAAGGCCAAGCGACGGAAGGAGCAGGAGGACGCGGAACGTGAGGAACGGAAGAAGAAGCGCAAGAAGGAGAGCGAGGAGCTGGAGGAGGAGAACCAGAAGCGCGACAAGCGCATCAAGGAGGCCATCGACCTGATAGAGGAGGTCCGCAAGGTCGTGAGCGAGCTCGCCGGCGAGGTCGAGGAGGAGAAGAAGAAGCGCAAGAGCGCCGGGTTCAACCTCGGCCGCGACACCGAGTTCGGCAAGTCCATGCGAGAGGCCTTCGCCAGCGAGAAGTTCAAGAGCTTCGCCAACAACAACACGAGCACCAAGTCGGGCGAGTTCGAGCTGAAGCAGTTCAACAAGGGCCTGATACGCAAAGGCCCCGTCTCGTTCGACAACAACTACACGGGGAACGTGCTTCCTGCCTACCAGTCGGACGTTACCGTGACCGAGGTGAACCTGCAGCGGCTGAACCTGCGCGACTTCATGACGGTCATCGACGCGAGCGAGGAGGAGTTCACCTCATACGCGTTCGCCAGAATCTACGACATCGACCGTGCGGCCGCTGCCGTCTCGGAGAACGGGGAGCTGCCCGAAGGCTCGTTCAAGGTCAAGGAGGTGGTCTGTGAGACACACCGTATCGGCTGGCACCTTCCCGTGTCGAAGCGCATGCTCAAGAAGCTGCGCATCCTTGAGAACCGCATCATGACGATGCTCCCGTCGGGCATGTTCCGCCAGGAGAACTTCCAGATCATCTACGGCGACGCCAACGACCCGAACTTCGTGGGCATCGAGCAGCTCTGTCCGAACGAGGCCGCGCTGAACTCCGTCATCTATGACGAGCAGGTGCCGGGCAAGGTCAGAAGCATCGAGTCTTATGCCGGAGGCGCCAAGACGAAGGTCAACTTCACAAAGGGGTTCGCGAAGATTGAGACGGGCATGAAGATCACCTTCGCCGGTTTCGGCACCGCCCTCGACGCAGGCTGGATCGCCAACGTCTATAATGACGAGAGCGTGGTGGTGGACTGCGCGTATGCCGCCGTCCCCGCCGCAACCGTCCTTGCGCAGGCCAAGTTCAAGGTCGAAAACGTGTGGGGCCAGTTTGTGACCGACCCGAACATGGGTGACGCGATGCAGACTGTGGCCTCTCACCTGAGTTTCCTCCAGTATATGCCGAACCTCATCGTCCTCAACCCCATCGACTACTGCGCGCTGACCACGATGAAGGACAACATCGGGCGCAAGCTCTTCGGGGACTACGTGAAGGTTGAGAACGGGGTGCCGCTCTTCGGCGGCATCATCCCGATCGCCCAGCTGGACTGCATCAAGAAGGGTCACTGCCTCATCGGCGACTTCAAGAACGGCTGCGAGCTGATTGACACGCAGCGCGGCTTCATGGAGTTCGCGGAGGATGTGAAGACCAAGCTGACCAACCAGGTGGAGAGCATCATCAGCGAGGAGGTCATCTTCGCGGTGACGGTGCCTGACGCGTTCATGTACTTCGACATCAAGAACGTCATCAATATCATCCACGTCTAACAAACGGCGGACATCGGCGGGGGCGGGTGCCTCCGCCCGGTGCCGGCCCATAGGAGGTACACGATATGGAAGAGAAGAAGGAAAAGCCTGCCGCACCGCAAACGGAGGAGGCCAGACCGCCAAGACCGCAGAAACAGCAGAAGTCACGGACTCGGAAAGTCCTCATCCTGAAAAGGTGCGAATGCGAAGGCAGAGCCCTGCGGGTGCTGTGCAAGTATGACCTGCCAGAGAAAGCGGCCATGAAACTTGTCTCCGCCGGCAATGCGAAAGTCCTGAAATGACAAAAACGAAAGGATATGATACTCACCATCAATGATTTCAAGGTGGAGGCGCAGATCCCCGGGATGTTCCCTGCCGCCGGAACAGCGTCACCGAACAACCTTGTCGTGCAGGAGCGCGTGCAGGGCTTCATAGCCAAGTACGAGCCTGATTTCCTGCTGAAGTTCTTCAACATGGACAGGGGGCGTGCGGAAGCGCTGGAGGAGTACAGCGGAAGGCCGGAGGCCGAACGGACTGACGACCTGATGAACCGGCTTGTGGAGGCCCTGAAAGCCCCGCTGTCGCACTATGTCGCGTTCCACTATCTCCGTCACCAGACCGTCACACCCACCCGCATAGGCGGTGTCGTCATGCAGGGGGAGAACGGCAGGGTGGCCAGCAACTCCTCGCTGTGCGTGCTGCTGTGGAACCAGATGCGAGAAATGAACATCGGGATATACGAGGGTATATTGGGCGGGGCTGTGCCCTCGACGGAGCTGTTCAGGATGGTGACGGACACAAACCTGTAGGAAGATGAGGACGGCAACAGACATCATCAGGGAGTGTGTGGAGAGGGCGGATGTCAACCTGCGGCCACTCTTCGGCGTGAGGCATCCGTTCATCCATTTTGAGAGCGGCTACACGCCCACCATCATCAACTCGCTGACCAATCTGGAGGCAGGAAGTCTGTATGAGCCCTATCCGCTCGTGGCTGTGTTCACCGAGGGGATGACGGAGGTGAGGGGAGTTTATGACCTCGGTTTCAGTGTGCCGAAGATGATCATCGCCGTCCGCGCCACCGAGAACCTGACCGAGCAGCAGCGGATAGAGGTGAGTTTCCGCAAGGTGCTGCACCCGATCTTCGAGGAGCTGGAGCGCCAGCTGCGGCTGGCCGACTTCTCCTACGGGTTCTCGCTTGAAAGGAGCGATGTGCCCTACTATACGGAGAGTGGGGGGATGCATCCACGTTCAACGACATGCTCGACGGCATCATCATACGCAACCTGAGGATGAGGGTGCTGCTCGACCCGCAATGCTGATTATCAATCAAAAACAGACAATCTATGAATGAGACCAAGAAACAGGAAACGGGAAAGGTGGACGCCACGCCCGAGCAGCCGTCCGTAAGGAAGCTGCGTGCGCTCGATGCCGATGTGTCAGGGCGCAAGCTGAAGGTGGTGTTTACTGAATACAGCGGCCGGGCCGGCGAGAGATGCCTGCTCGACCGCGGCCTTGCCAGACTGTACGAGAGACAGGGCAAGGTCAGAATCGTCAACGACAATAAACAAGAACAGAGAAAGGAGGAATAAGCAATGAATATCGACAAATGCGAACCCAAGACAAGGAACACTGCCTCAAGCCGCTGCAAGTACGAGTGGGGGATGTTCCGCAGAATAGTCGTCACGCCGCTGAAGAAGGTCTATACGGGGCTTGACGAGAACAACCAGCCCGTCACCTTCGACGAGTGGCTGCTGAGGGGCATCCACGCGGCAAGGACGGCGGACCGCTTCTACCCGATGCCGTACTTCTCGGACTCGGTGAGCACCAGCGAGGACAAGACCACGTGGAGCAACGGCTACGGCCAGACTTTCGTCATCAAGGAGGGCAACAAGGGCCTCACGCAGTCCTACAACCAGGACTTCTGCCTGTCCAACCGCCTTGCGAGCTTCAATGACGGCATCACGCGCCGTGCGTTCATCTTCGACAACAAGGGCAAGGTGTGGGGGTGCAGCCGCAACGGAGGCAAGGCCGGTTTCGAGAGCGACCTGTTCTGCACCACCGCCGACATCACGCAGGCGAGCGAGATCTCCGAGCCGAAGGTGGACTACACTTTCAAGGTTCCGGAGGAGTTCGCAAGGAAGGAGCCCATCGACACTGATCTGAGCCCTATCGAGCTGGAGGGTCTGGAGGATGTGGAGATGGTCATCCAGCGTTTCAACACGGTCACGGAAATCCGCTTCTACAGCTTGTGCGGCGGTCAGGACATCACCAGTGAGATGGCGGTCATATCCGGTGCCGCTGACTGCTGGCTGATGGACGGAGTGCCGATGACCAACCCACCAGACTACACTGACGGAGTGTTCAAGGTGTTCAACACGGCGCTGACCGGCGACGAACTCAAACTCGCCACCCCAGACGTGCTGTACGACCACGGTCTGGCATTCAAGGAGTGCCAGACGATAGTGTCGCTGAGCTGACGCAGGAGGACAGCTGTGTCTTTGTCTTCATAGGGGAGGGGCGGACTGAAGGTCGCCCCTTTTCTGCTTTTTGTATGAAGTGACAAACTGTCACATTAGCAGAAACTCTGCCGTGGTCTTTGGCAGCGTTTCTGTCTTCCTTGGTGTCCGCGACAACGATTTCGGTTATGAGCACAGACCGCGAAATTTGGGAGGAAATCGTGCATGGTTGGTTGCCCTAATTAATAACATATTTCCCTCAATCCTATAATTCCTCCTGCTTTTATACTTAAGTTTATGTATTTAAATACCACCCCTATTGGAATTATTATAATAAATGATTCTTCCACGTGTGCTCTTTGAAGTACGCCTATACATTTTTGGTTCTCATTAAAAACTGGCCCACCACTAAGCCCTTTCCAGTCCACTTCCCTCATGTGTTCATTAAAATAAATTTTGAAATACTTGTCGGAACTATTTTCTCCTTCTATCTCTTCACAACTAGTTATAGTTATTTTATGATTTGTTTCTTCCCCAGCTAATATACACTCATTTTTAACTTTTCTATCTGTTATGCCCGAAATAAACAGAGTTTGCCCGATGTTAGATTTTTCCTTTGTGAAATCATTTATATTAAGAAAAGATCTGAAGTGATTTTCTTTTAAACAAGAAAATTTTTCTACATCCTCACCTTGTATAACTTGGTATGATATCTCAATTAAATCTTGGTCTCTAAACTCATCAAATTCTTGCTCGGCAGAAATTTTATAGTTGGTAAAATTAAAGAAAGGTCCTGTAGATATAATTCTGGAATTCGGAATTTCTATATATACTACATCCTCAGGGCCGGTTCTTGTTGCAGTTAATTCGTGGTCGGTATAATGTGTGACATGGTCAACGGTAATGAAAATAATATTGTCTTCTATTTCCAGGACTAATCCGCTGCCGAAAGAAGGGTTTGTAAAAGATTCATCATTTGAATCATAAACCAACATTTGAATGGTGTGTTGGAATGCGTAATCACTATTGTTATTTTTCATATACAGTGAATTTAGTCGGCAATAATACAAAAAATATCATTTCCCGACTCGCGCGGTGATAAAATTTCCGCTCTTCTCTTTCAGTCCGACGCCGAATTTTGTCCAGATGATTTTGTCAGCAGAGTTCAAGAAATTGGTGACTTCCTCCGGCAATGACAAGAGTTGTTTTATGTAAATTACAAATTTATATTTTAGTATCTGCATAAATAATTTTCAAATTTATGTAAATTATAAAATATTTTTTGTATTTTTGCACGATTAAAAAAATAGGATATGATAGAAAGGACAATCAGAGAAAAGATCCTGTCACAGGCGGGTGTGTTCCCTGTGGTGACCCTCACTGGCGTGCGGCAGAGCGGGAAGTCAACACTGCTGAGAAACTGTTTCCCGGACCACAAGTATGTGTCTTTGGAAGACCCCGACATCAGGATGATGGCCGAGACGGATCCCCGCGGATTCCTGCTCAACTTCGGATTCCCGCTCATCATCGACGAGGCGCAGTATGTTCCGGCATTGTTCTCATACATACAGACAGCCGTGGACGAACGCAACATGAGCGGCATGTACATCCTCTCCGGCTCGCAGAACTTCCTGCTGATGGAGGGCATTTCGCAGAGCCTTGCCGGCAGAGCCGCCGTGCTCAGGATGTGCCCTCTTTCTGTTGCTGAACTGAAGGCGGCAGGACTGCTGGACGGCAACCTGAACCGGATGATGTTCACCGGCGGCTACCCCCGCATCTACGACAAGGACATCCCGCCTGCCGACTACTTTCCGAGCTACCTGCAGACCTATGTCGAACGCGACGTGATGCTCCTGAAGAATATCGGGAAGAGGGCGCAGTTCCAGAAATTCCTCCGCCTGTGCGCGGCAAGGGCGGGACAGCTGCTGAACGTGACGGCGCTGGCCAACGAAGCCGACGTGTCGATGCCGACCGTGCAGTCGTGGCTCTCCATACTTGAGACGTGCGACGTGGTTTTCCTCCTGCAGCCGTACCATAAGAACTTCAACAAGAGGTTGGTCAAAGCCCCGAAGCTTTACTTCTACGATACCGGGCTGCTGTCGTCCCTGCTCGGCATAAAGTCCGTCGAACAGATGGAGACGCATTTCATGCGTGGCGAGATATTTGAGAACCTCGTTGTTTCCGAATGCTTGAAATCCGGACTTGCGGCCGGAGAGGAGCCGGTGCTCTATTTCTGGCGCGACAGCAACGGCAACGAGGTGGACCTTCTTGTGGAGGACGGCAATGGACTTAAGGCATACGAGGTGAAGTCGTCAGCGACATTGAAGCCCGAGTTTTTCAAGGGACTGAAGTTGTTCGAGCGCATTGCCGGAGGTCTGGTGGAGGAAAGCGCCGTTGTATATGGCGGGAATTCCGACTACAACACCGGCGACGGCAGGTTCATATCATGGACGAACTGGTGCTGAACCACAGCACTCTTTGGTCAATACCAAACATTCACGAGGCCACCGACCGCCCGACCATCCGCGCTACCTTTGCACCCGGACAAAGGACAGGGATGTATGACCATTTCAGAGCTTGCAAGACGTGCAAAGGCGGCTGTTGACAGTTACCCGCAGATGAAGCGCGAGGTGGCGGCGGAGCTGTCGCCCGAGGTCACTCTGCTCAACCGAGAGCAGATGATGGCCGGTCTGGATGCGCAGGAAAAGCCCATAGCGCCTGCATACTCACCATATACAAAGCGGTTGAAGCAGCTGGCCGGACAGCCCGCCGACAGGGTGACGCTGTTCAGCACCGGCGCATTCCAGGAGGCCATGTTCACCCGTGTGGAAGGAGACCGGCTTGTCACGGACAGTACGGATCCCAAGACGGAAGATCTGACTGCCAAGTACGGAGATTCCATTTTCGGACTGACGGATGACAACGCCGGCAAACTGAGAAACAGGTCTTTGCATCTGCTCCTTGTCCGCATCAGGGAGATTCTAAAGGTGTGACTATGTTAGGTTGCGAGGATGAGCAGAAGACAAGGCAGACATACGGGAACCAGAGGCGGCTGGCGGTCATCAGCGCGCAGCTCACGGGGCAGAGGTATGTCGTCTACCGTGACGGCAGGGGGCTGTTCCACATCTGCGCGTATGACAAGTGGCGCGACGACAGGGGCGAACCCGTCGAGGTGGTACCGTAACATCGACGAGATGCCGCTCGCGGCATTCGTGGACGTGCTGTGCGACGGCGACCTGTCGGCTCTGTACAAGGGTGAGCCTCCGGCTGTCCGCGACGGTCAGGCGGAAAAGGAGCGTTTCAGGGAACTGTATGCAGAGTATTCGTGCAGAATGCTGGACGACGACCTGTCGGTCTATGAGAACCTGAAAAGGATGGCTATGGCGCTGTCCTCGATCCGCATACTGGAGGCGGCATTGGTGTTGGCTGGCAACGGCGAAATCACCGACGACGGGATTCTCCGGATATTGCGTTCCAACGGGGTGCGGCTGACGGCGGACAAGGAAAGGAATGTGCTGATGCTGTCATCTGCGCTCGGCAAGGCCATTCGCAAGTACAGGGAGGCCAAGGAGAAATACGAGGCTCAGGTTGAAAAGGGTGGAAGGCAGGACCGGGAGCACTTCATGTCGATGCTTGCAGGACTGTCGAGCCACTTCAAGTTCGCCATTCCGTTCCTCACCACCACCGCCGGCGAATTCTGCGCCCTGTACCGCAGGATGAAGGCCGAGGTGAAGGAAATGAGAGGCAGGCAGGCGCAGCAGCGCAAACAGAACGACCTGAGAAGACAAAGGAGATAGAGAACCATGGCAGAGAGCATAGACACCATCATTGCGGAAGAGGCGTTCGGGCAGCTGAAACGCCTTCTTGAAGGTCTCGAGGAATGCGACGCAAAGATGCGCGAGTTCATCAAGACCGTTGACACGCTGAAGAAGTCGCTGGAAAGCTCCAAAGGGCTGAAGGAGGTCGGCGAGGAATACGAGCGGCTCGTAGACGCCACCGAGCGGCTCAACAAGGCGACGGAGGAGCGGATGAAGACCGGGGCGAAAGCCGCCAAGGAGAGCAAGGCGGTCGCCGAATATGTGGCCAAGGAGCGCGAGGAATACCGGCGTGCCAACGAGGCGATGGACGAAAGGCAGAGGAAGATGCAGTCGGTGGCAGAGGCGATGATAGACCAGCAGCGCAAACTCCAGTCGGTGACAGAGCAGCTGAAGGCGGCGAAGGCCGAGTATGCGGAGGGAGGCAGGAGCAGCGAGGAACTGAAGACCCGCATAGCGGAACTGATGGTGGAGGAGGCCAAGCTGAAGGAGAGCATCGCAGAGGGCAGCAAGGAGTTCAAGAACAGGGTCTCGGAGAGTCAGAACGAGGAAGGGAGCATCAAGTCGAAGGCCGCCCTGCTGGCGCAGCTGAAACAGCAGTACGAGTCGCTGTCCGAAAGCGAGCGCAACAACAGCGCCATAGGCGGCGAGCTGAAAGCCCAGATGGACGGGCTGGCGCAGGAACTGAAGGAGGCGAAGGAGGGCGGCGGCGGCATCACGCGGACGTTCGGCGACACCACCATCAGCGTGGGCAAACTGAAGGTGGAACTTCGGGAAATGATGGAAAGCCTCCAGTCGGAGACATTCGTGTTCCACGAGTTGAAGAAGGCCATCGACGACCAGAACCGGAAAGTTGCGGAGGCGGCCCAGCTGCACGGCGAGGGAAGCCGCGAGTACCAGAACGAGGTGGCCAAACTGCAGGAACTCCAGAGGGCGCACGGAGAGGCCGGCGCCAAGATTGAGGAGATGCGGCAGAAGGCCGGTTCCCTGAAGGACATCATCGCCGACACGAACGACGCGATACAGGCGTGGTCCAGCGACACGGCCAACGTGGACGCGGTGGTGACCGGTCTTGACACGATGGTGCAGGGCTACACCGTCGCCAAGGGCGCGATGGCCGCGCTCGGCATCGAGAGCGAGGAACTGGTGAACGCCTTCGCCAAGGTGAAGCTGATGCAGGAATCGGTGAACGCCATACAGAAGATAGCGAACAACCTGACGAAGGAGAGCGTCTTCAAGGCGAAGATGATGGCCGTTTGGAACAAGATGCGCACGGCGTACATAGAGGCGCAGACCAGTGCCCAGTTGAAGAAAAATGCCGCAGAAAAGGCCAATAATACGGAAGTAATCCGCAATACTGCCGCAGAAACCGCCAATATCGCTGTGAAAAAGAAGGATGTTGTCGCCACCAACACCGCCACAGCCTCGACAGGAGGTCTGGTCGTCGCCGAAAAGACGGCCACCGTCGCATCGTTCTCGCTCACCGCCGCGCTGAAGGCCGTCAGCCTCGCCATCAAGTCCATCCCGGTCATCGGGTGGATACTGGCCGCAGTCGCCGCCCTCGGCACGCTCATCGCCCTCATCGTGTCGGCCAACAGGGAGGAGTCGGAGGGCGAGCGGCTCCAGAAGGAGAAGGAGGCGCGCCAGCAGGCCATCAACGACTGCTACGCCAAGGCACGGGAATCCGTCGCAAAGGAGACGCTTGAACTTGACCGCTCCCTGAAAAAGCTGCACGAGTGCAAGGAAGGTACGGCGGAATACAGCAAAGCAGTGGAGGACACGGCCAAGATGCTCGGCGTGAGCGCAGACTGGGTGAAGAAGAACAAGGACAAGGTGGACGCGCTGGCGGAGGCATGGAAGCGTGTGAAGCTGGCGCAGGCGCAGCAGGACGCCTTCATGTCGGCAGCCGCCGATGCAGACGTGAAACTTGCGCAGCTCGACCTCGCCCGAGCCGAAATGCTCGGCGCGCACTACAAGAACCGGAGGGCGACGGTCGAGAAATGGGCGGAAGTGTTCGGATGGGGCGAGGACACCGTCGACGACCTCGTACAGTCGGTCAACGACACAAGGACCACCAACGAGAGTGACTACCGCAAAGCCGTCAACGAGATAGACGATGTCCTGAACCGGACACGCAGCAACTACAAGGCTACAAAGGACGCCATGATGAAGAAGGCAGAGGAGGCGGCAACGTCCATCGCCGCCGACGAGAAACTGGTGGCGGATGCGCAGAAAGAGAGCACAGAGGAGGCGGAGAAGGCGAAAAAGGCCGTGGAGGAGACCAAGAAAAGCCAGAGCGATGCCACGAAAAAAACAGCGGAGCAGGCGAAGAAGATTTTGGAGATAAGGCAGCAGGTCGCCGAACTGGAGGCGAGGAACGACAGGGAGCGCCACGAGCTGAAGATGAAAAGGCTCGAGGAGGACTACAAAAAGGAACTCGCCGCCTACGGGAAGACAGAGGCCGACAAGCAGCTCATAGGGAGGAAGTACGAGCTGCAGCGGGAGAAGGCGGAGAAGGAGTATTCCCAAAAACAGCTGGAGCGCATCAACACCGCCAACAGGGAGGCCGTCAACGCGCTCGACTCGCTGAACGAGCTGCGGCTGAAGAACAGCCGTGTCTCCGCGGAGCAGCTGACCGGGCAGCTGGTGCTGATGGAGCGGATGCGCTGCGAAAGGGTTCTGGCGGAGAACCGGGCCGCTTTTGAGAAGGAGGTGGAGAACCTTGACGTTGGCAGTGCTGAGTATCTGGCCATAAAGAGGAAGTGGGACGCGAAGAACGAGAAGCAGGCATACGACAGCACGCAGCGGGAGGTCGCCATCCGCAAGCAAGGTTTCGACCAGATACTCAAGGACATAAAGCAGAGGACGAAGGACAGCGAGAACCAGCTGGCCATAGATGCGTACTCAACGGGGATGGCCGATGCTGATGCGAAGGCCAAGCAGCAGAAACTGAAAATCGAGGGCATCAACGCAGAGATAGCGGCATGGCAAGAAAAGAAGGACAAACTTGAGGAACTCGGCATAACAGAGGCCGAGTACAACTCCAAGATGCTGGAGCTCGGGGCGCAGCTCGCATCCGCCCGCAAGGAGCAGCACAATGAGGAGATGTCGCGGCTGGAGGCGCAGAAGAAGGCGCGTATGGAACTTGCCATGACTGTCAGCGACAGCGTGTTCGCCATAGGCAACGCGCTGGCAGAAGGGATAGAGGACGAGCGTAGGAAGGTGTTCGTACAGCAGTCTCTGGCGATGGCGCAGGTGCTTCTGGAACAGGCCGTTGCCATAGCGGAGGCCACCAGCAGCGCGACGAAGGGCGACCCGTACACGATAGCCGTCCGCATAGCTGCCGCGGTCGGGGCTGTGGTCACCTCGTTCATATCGGCCAAGAACGCCATCAGCCAGGCCAAGCAGTCGGTGGCTGCGGCTTATGCGGAGGGCACGCAGTACCACCACGGCGGCGCGGCAGTCGTCGGCGAGGGCGGGAAACCCGAACTCGTGCTTGCCGGCGGCAGGCGCTTCGTCGTTGACCAGCCCACGTTTTTCGAGAGCCTTCCTGTAGGGGCCAAGGTCATCCCGTTGGAGAGGGGGGAGGTTGCCGACAGCCAGCAGGTGGATCTTGGCGGGGTCCTCAGCGAGTTGGCTGCCATCCGCAACCGCTCGCTGGTCAGGATAGATGTCGGTGAGAACGTCTATTCCCACATAGTCAAGGGCGCGTCACAGAGCAGGATACTGAACAGCCAGTTCTCGCACTGACATACAACGATATGATGTGCCAAAAATGTTGAAAGACAACCAACCAAAATAAACGACACGATATGGGCAGCATAGTACCGAAATACCTTTTCTATTTTCAGGACATCGACTCCGACAACCATTCTCTCACCCGTCTGAAATACGACGTGGACGGTTGGAAGAGTTACGGCGTGACCTTCGGACGTGAGACCGGCATAAGCAACGTGGTCAAGTCGTACACGCAGGGCTGGGTGTTCATCAAGGAGGATGCCAGATACCTGAAGGAAAAGCTTCTGAACTACGGGCCGAACCGCAGGATCCGCCTCATCGTGAAGAGGCTTGTGGACGCGCTCGCCGGCACGTATGAGGTGGAGTACACCGGCTATGTCGATCTGACGCAGATGTCGTGGAATGCTGACACCGCGACCGCCCCCGTCTCCGAGGGGGGCTTCTTCAAGGCGCTGGAGAACTCGTGGGACCGGGAGTACACCATCCCTAACGAGGCGGTATGCGACTTCACTGGCAGTGTGCTCGATGTTGACTGCGAGACCACCACCACCGACGAATGCTCGGCCGGAGTCCCCGTTAGCTCGACCATCGGCTATTTTGTGGTGGGCGGCTCTTTGCAGAACACGGACAACGGACAGGACAACATCTTCCAGAATGTGCAGCCGCGGTTTCTCAGCGCCACCTTCAATATGCTCTCGCAGAATCCGATGCCGACGGACACGTTCCAGTCGGAACTCGACAAGTCGGATGCCGTGCTGGTGATGGGCAACGGCGGTGTGATAGAGAATCTGCGCATCAGGGCCAGCCTGTCTCTTGACATACGTGGCAACCAGTTCCATTTCCTTGTCGGCAACACCACCTATCAGGGGCGCTGGACATTGTACCTTGTGTCTGCGCCGGAGAGCAGCTACGCCAATGACCGTTTCACGCCCGTCCCGCACACGAACTGCGACTTCATACAGCTGGCCAGCCAGGCGTTCTACTACACAGTCCCGGCTATGGGCAACGGCCAGAGCTACCTGAACATGAGCATCCCGCTCTCTGCCGGTGCGGACTACACCCTGTCCGGCTATGACTGCGGCACTGAGGCGAGGTATTTCTACCTGCTGCTGCGTGTCTATTGGGGCGACCCGTATTATCAGGGCAGTTACGACTACCGTTATGCGGCGGCCACCTACTACCTGAACGCCACCGAGTACACCGACATCTCCACCGAGAATGTGCAGGTGTCTGTCATTTACGGCATACAGGCGCAGGTCAATGCGAGCAAGTACATATCAGGAATCTCAGTGAGGCGTACGTTCCGGAAGCTGATAGGCAGGATATCCGATGGCCGGTACGCCGTGGACGTCAGCCATCAGGAGCTGGATGACATCGGTAAGGACGACATCCTTGTGAGCGGCAGCGGGATGAGGGGGATAATAGAGGCTCCAGTGCTGGGGGACAGGAAGTACCCGAAAGGAAGTCTCACCACGTCCCTGCAGGACTTCCTGAAGTTCGTATACGCCTGCTATGCGCTGTACCTGTGCGTGGACTACGACAGGGAGAACGATATGTACAAGTGCCGACTTGACACGCTCCAGAACACCTATTCTCCCGTGAGGATAGCAAGACTTGAAGGGATTTCCGACGTGAACATGGCTGTGGACAGGACAATGCTTTACACTTCCATAGCCGTCGGCTACGACACCGACGACGATGTGTTGAGCGGCCAGTCGGAGTTCAACTGCCGCAACACCTACGGCACGCCGAACACGGAGCTGGAGAGCAACGAGCTGTCGTTGGAGAGTCCCTATTCGGCGGCTGGATATTCCATAGACACCTACATACTGAAGAACTACGGCAACGACGACGATGCCACGGATGATGACGGGAAGATATACGTCATTGGCGGCAAACTGAGGGAGTCGCACACGATGTCGTCATTCTACGAGTTCCTGTTCCATACGGAGTTGTATGAAATCTATGAAGTTGACAGAAGCATACCTGTTGACAGCGGCGTGAGTTTTCCCGAAACGGTCTTCAACGTGAAGTTCAGCCCGGCCAGAGTCCTCCGCAGGCATCAGCTGGAACTGCAGTCATGCTTCCATTTCAACGCCGGTGAAAGTGTCTTGCTGAACACGTGCGAGTACAACAGCCGCCTTGTCGCCGACGGCATAGCGGAATCCGACCCGCTGTTGCTGAACAATGTGCATCTGTTCGTGCCTGTCACCATCACCCTAAAGGCGGCGGCGAGGGATTCGCTCATATCCGCAATCGAGGCGCGGCGTACCGGCTACTTTGAGTTCGAGTATGACGGGGTGATGTTCAGGGGCTTCATAGCGCAGAACAGCGGAGCCGTGACCGTCAATCCGATGAACGAGAAAGCCAACGAGTTCACGCTGCTGGCGGCGGATGTGACTTTGTGATTTTTTCTCAAAAGCAGCAGTTGTTCAGATAATAGCAGTAGTTTCATACGCAAAAGTTTGTTGTTTTCAGCCCGCAAAGATACGACAAGTTTGTTAAATTGAAAGTTGAAAAATGAAAATTGAAAGCTTAGAGTTAAGAAGTTAATGAACGAAGAAGTTAAGTGGGAGGTAATTAATGCCGTCATAGTATGGCGGATAATCGGTTGGATTACTCGGGAAGTATCGTGTTAGTTAGTTTTTTTTTTATTCACTCCCGTCAAAGGAATAAAAATCAATGAGGAAGAGGCGCAATCTGCCGTTCTTTTTATGGAAGTGGAAAATCCTTGTTTCCCCTCCAATAGTGGATGACTTATTTTCGGTTATCACAATCCGTAGAGAGTTCTTTTCCATCTTTTTATAAAAGTGAAGATCTTTTTTCAGTTTTTTCAGGTAGCTCGCATCCGCATCCTCCTTACCCCGTGTTTGGATGAGGTTCTTAATGGCATTGCTCATCACAGTTTTGTCCTCACTTTGGTCGATGAACACGCCCTCCCTGAAAATGGTTTCCAGCTGGAAGACAGGAGTGTATGTGTATTGGAAATGATTGATTTTTAAATTTTTGAAATCAATAGATTGAAAGAGCAATTCCGAAACCCAAAAAGGAAGAGTGTATTGATAGGCATTTCTGTTAGGGTCAAGACTATCCAATTGGGAATATTCGGGATAGCAGCCATTTGCGTAAAGAATAGTTAGTCCAATTTCAGGGTCGATGAACCGATTGATTTCTTTTATGGAGGAGCATGAAAAGAAAAGACGCAGCTGTTGAGCGAGATTTTCCGGAAGGGTGTCGTCCTCAATATTGTCATGGGGCATTTCTTCCATTGTGGCCAAATTCCGTTCCACGGCAGTAATTATAGCACTCGTGTCGGGAACGGGAGATCCCGTTCCGTTCAATTCCTTAGCTGCCGATTGTCCGCAGGCGGCGCACAGCAGGAGGGCGAGGAGTAACAATGTGAATGTTAGCGGTTTTATGCTCATTCTTGGGACTTTTTCATGTTTTCAATCACCACCTCATCGAAAACGCCGTTGGGAGTGTGAATTTTAAGCCAATAGGCCTGGCAGGTGACGGGCGTGTTTTCAGGGAAACTACAGGCATTTTCCACCCCTTTCAATGTGTTGAGATAGAATTCCTCTCCTCCCTGCGATAGCAGGACAGCGGTGGGCTCTTCGCACAAATTCTCTTCACCATTCCGAATGACATAGTAGTAGGCAATCTCTTCCCGCAACGTTTTGTCCTTGATGAATTTCAAATCCTGTTTATGAAAATCAAAATG
>JAEEGG010000994.1_pt1 | contig 80150 bp, 68 predicted proteins | sample 9134161 | NCBI WGS metagenome assembly JAEEGG01 (sample SAMN16246543, study PRJNA631951) | gut metagenome | biome: gut microbiome; feature: rumen; material: CR-attached | host: Bos | place: Iran: Karaj | collected 2018-10
ATTTTCGCCTTGAAAGCGTCGGCGAGTTTCAGCAGTTCTTCAGCGGTAATCTCGGTGTCGCTCTTGTAACCCTTCATGGATTTGAACTCGTCCAGCATGTCATCCAAAATCTTGCGGATGCCTTTGCCGTCGGCGGGTTCAATGCCCTCAGCCTTCTCCATCACCACATCGGCGTACATCATGATGAGACGACGGTAGGAGTCATAGACGAAGCGCGGGTTGTTGGTTTTCTTGATGAGGCCAGGGAGCGTTTTGGAGCTGAGACCGATGTTAAGTACGGTGTCCATCATACCGGGCATAGAGCTGCGTGCGCCGGAGCGGCAGGAGACGAGCAGAGGATTCTCGGCATCGTCGTATTTGAGGCCCATAATGTTCTCCACATTCTTCATACCAGCCCAAACCTCATCCATGAGGCCAGCAGGCAGTTGGCAATTGTTGGCATAATAGGCGGTGCAGCATTCCGTGGTGATGGTCAAACCGGCGGGAACGGGAAGGCCCAAAAGACACATTTCAGCGAGGTTGGCACCCTTGCCACCCAGCAGGTTTTTCATGTCAGCTTTACCCTCAGCGGTCTTTCCCCCAAAGGTATAAACGTACTTAACGTTGCTCATATTCAATGTTTTAAGTTAATAATTAGGGTTTCATTTTTTAAGGGTGCAAAGATACTAAAATATTCTTTGAAGCAGCATCAATGTACAATGAAAAAATGACAACCGACAACAACTGTAGTCAGTTGAAATCTTTCGAAAGCGTTACCGGATCATCTTTGAAGGTATAATGCAATCTATCATTACCAGATTTCTGTCAATGTGAAAGATCACTGTCCATCGATGATTGATTATGGACATGGTGCGAGCTTTCGGATGTGATTTTTTCGCTACGGAGTATGAACTTATAGGATATGCCTCTGCTGCAAAGCATAGGGATGCCAATTTTCCTAAAATCCTGTTAACATACTTATGACCACTATCTTGACGATAGAGACTGGCTACATATGTGGAAATATTGTCAAGTTCCGACAACACCTCGTCACTAACAACCACTTGATAAATTTTCATAACAATCATCAAGTTTCTGATGGAAAATTTCACCAAATCTCTCAAGACTCATGTAACCCAATGGGATATCATCGCTTTCAGTCTTGGTTGTTTTTTTTTGCGCGGTGTTGTAAACAACAGCAGGTTCTTCCGCTGTTGCAATATTAGACTCTTTTTCTTTGTATTTTTTTGTCATGGTAGCTTTTTTTTAAGGGTGCAAAGATATGAATTTTTCTGTTTTTAAACCACACTTCATAAAAGAAGATTCTTTGCATTACATCCCCATCCCTTGGCCGCCTTGACCTCCCTGGGCCTGCGCCTGGGCGCCTTCCAACTCCATCTTGCCGAACTTGAAGGTGATGCCGGCACGGATGCTGCGTCCCATCCAATTGCTCCAGGTAGTACTATTCGATGTATAATACGGATTATTGACATCAGTACCCATTCTGTTCCAGTTGAAGATGTCGTGCACATCCAAATGGATGGCGATACGGCGCTTCCAGAACTCGGCGCGCAATCCGGCATCAATGCTGTAACGCGGGCGCGTGATTGTGAACATGCTCACGCTCTTGGAACTGTAATTGGCCGAGGCGTTCACCTCCAACACATTCCACAACTTGGCCCAGAAATTCAAACGGAAACTGTATCCTAAATTGTCCACCGTATAGGGCGTTTCCTCTTTACGGAACTGGAAAGAGGATTTCATATAGTACATATTGGCATAGAAACGAATGTTCATGAAGGCCTTGAGACGGTACATCACATTCAACTCCGCACCCGTGTTGAGCGACTTGCCCGCATTCACCGGCATCGTAAACGAGACGATGCGCCCGAAGAAGGGGCTGTAGGCCACATCCGACTGCTGGCTGAACTCATCTTTGCTATTTTTGAACCAGGCGTTGATACCGATGTTGCCGAACTTGTTGATATACTTGGTCCAGCCGGCCTCGATGGAATTGGTGAAGGTCTGCCGCAAGTCAGGATTGCCAACGCTGTAGCCATCCTCACCGTAATAGATACGGGTGCACAAGTCATCGCCACTTGGATTGTTCACGCGGCGCGTGTAGCTGAGCTTGAAGTTGTGCATGTTCTTGGTGCGGTAACTCAAGTGCAGGGAAGGGTAAAGTCCCCAATAGCCCTTGTGCACATCGTATTGAGGGTCGTTGAGGATAAGCAGGTTGTAGATTTCATACTCGGTGCGCAGACCGCCCTTGAGCGTGAAACCGCCGAAGCGGTGCTGCAAGGTGGCGTATGCGTCAACACTGCCGTCACGGGTGCGCACATCCTTGAAACGGAGCTCGTCCAACACATATTCGCCGGTAGAGAACACCAAAGTGTCATAACGCTCATAATTCAAGCGAGGATCATAGGAACCAGACACGCCCAACTCAATCTCTCCATCTTTGTGATAAGGTATGGTATAGTCCAATGAAGCATCCACGCCCAGCATCCCGTATCGGTTTTGTAGTTTCTGTTTCTTGTCCAAATTATCCAAAAAAAGGTAATCGCGGGATCCTTCGCCGATTTGCTTTCTGCCCCAAGTCCAGAAGCCCACATCGGCGCTGATTTTGTGTCCTTTGCTGTTGAACTTGTGCTCGTACCACATTCCTCCGTAGCCACCGGCACCGACCGTGTTTTGTGCTTGGTCATTGAAGAAGGAACGGTCGCTGGGGTTGTAGATGTATTCCCGATAATAGGTTGAATCTTGATAGTTGTAACTGCCAAAACTGGGATATGTGCCGGCCCAGAAGTAGATGCTGTTCATCGTATCGGGCATATAGGAGCCGTTTATGTAAAGGCCGAAACTGTGATCCGGTTGTTGGACTTGGTTGATACTGTGAAAAGTGGAAGAGGTGTCTCCTTCATCAGTCAATATCGTGGAGAACGACTCGCTGTTGTTCTTGTTGATGCTGTACGAGTAGTTGAGGTAGGTGCTGATGGAGAACTTCTCGTTGGCATAGACGTAAGAAAGGAAAGGCGTGACGCTGGGTGTGGAGGAACCGCGCACGCCGAAGCTGATGAAGCTGTTCTTCTTGATTTTGGAGGTGGTGATGATGTTGATGATGCCGCCGCTGCCCTGGGCGCTGTAGCGGGCCGACGGGTTGGTGATGACCTCGATTTTCTCGATACTGCCGGCGGGCATCTGCTGGATGAACTGCTTGAGCGCCTCGGCGTTCATATTGGAGGGCTTGTTGTTGATCCAAATCTCCACGGAAGAGACGCCGCGCAGGGTGACGTTGCCCTCCACGTCCACCTCCACGCCGGGGGCGTTCTGCAAGGCATCCGCTGCCGAGCCCGACTGTATGGTGGGGTCCTCGGCCACGTTGTAGAGCGTCTTCTCGCCATCCACCATATAGACGGGTTTTTCCCCAATAATCTGCACCTCCTGCAGGTCGGTGCTGTTCTTGTGCATCGGGATGTCGCCTAAATCGATGGTCTTGGAATTGCCGCCGACAGTGACCGGGATGATCAACCGCTCGTAGCCTACCAGTGTGGCCACAAACTGGTATTCGCCGTCCAGGACGTTCGATATCTGGAACTTGCCCTGCGCGTCGGACAAGGATTTGCCGACCATCTGCGCGGTGGAGTCCGGGGTTAGCAGCATTATGGTGGCAAATTGCACCTTCTCATTGTTGAGGGAATCCACCATTGTGCCTGTAAGGTTGTAACGACTCTGAGCGGAAAGAAGATTTGCCAGCGTGATCAGTAGGAGAGAGTAGAACAGTTTCTTCATAAAAAACGCGTTTTTATAGCAATGCTTGTTATTAACGTATATATGACGATTTAATTGTAAAAGGTGCCAATATAATAAAAAGTTTCCGTCGATGCGTCGGCGGAAACTTTTGACATAGGAAATAATCTATAGAGTTTATTTTTCAATTCGGATTCTGGCGTCCACAGCGGTCACGTAGCGCGGGTTGCCGAGCAACGGGTTGAGGTCCATCTCCACGATTTCGGGAGCGGCCTGCACCAGCGCGCTCACGCGGGCCACTTGGTCGGCGTAGAGGTCGATGTTGACGGGCTCCTGGCCACGCACGCCTTGCAGAATCTTGTAACCACGCAGCTTGGTGAGCATCTGCTTGGCCTCGTCGGCCGTGATGGGTGCCAGTGCGGACTGCACATCTTTCAGCACCTCGATGAAGATGCCACCCAGGCCGAAGAAGATCTGATGGCCGAACTTGTCGTCGCGGATGGCGCCGATATAGACGTCGGTGCCGTCCAGCATCGGGTACATCTCCACTGCGTAGGTGTCCTTGATAGCCATCAAGCGGTCGAACTCCTTGCTGACGGTGTCGAGGTCTTTCACGTTGAGGGTGACGCCGCCCACATCGGACTTGTGGAGCGGTCCCACGACCTTCATCACCAACGGTGTGTCCTTGCCACAGTTCACCTCCTTGGCAAAAGCGAGGGCGTCCTCTTTCTTGTCCACCTCCACGGATTTCTTGCGGGAGATGCCGGCGGCGTCCAGAAGTTCGTTGTAGTCGGCGATTTCCAGATAACCGCTCTCACACTTGTCGATAGTTTTGCGGATGCGGGCCACATCGACTTGCGGCAGTTCCACCACTTCGGGTTGCGGCTTCGGGGTGTTCCACACCTTGACGAGGGCATTGCCCAGCACGCACTCTTCGGGGAAGTTGATGCGCCCCTTGGCGATGAAGTCCTCAATCTCCTGTTTCACATTGATGATGGAGGGCAGCACCGGGAAGATGGGTTTCTTGCAGGTCTTCATCTTCTCATCGAGCAGGTCATAGACCTCCTTGTTGGAGAAGAGGCCCGGGGAGCCGAAAATGACCACAGAGAAGTCGATGTCGGTGTAGTCGTTCTCGACGGTGTCGATGATATAGCCGAGTTGTTCGGCGGTGCCGGTGGCGAGGAAGTCGATGGGGTTGCCCACGGAGGAGCCTCCGAAGAGTTTCGAGAGCAGGGCAGGGCTGGCAGGGTGGTCCTTCAACGGGGGCACTTCAATGCCGCCGTCGCTCAGCACGTCGGTGAGCATCACGGCGGGGCCACCCGCGTGGGTGATGACGGCGCAGCGATTGCCTTTGATTTCGGGGTACATAAAGACGCCGCACACGGTGGTCAATTCCTGACGGTTGTGGCAGCGCACAATGCCGGCTTTCTGGAACAGGGCATCGACGGCGGCGTCGTTGGTAGCCAGGGCGCCGGTGTGCGACGAGGCTGCACGCGAGCCGGCTGCGGAGCCGCCCGACTTGATGGCTGCAATCTTGCAGCCTTTGTTGATGAGGTTGCGACTGTGCTTCAACAAGCGTTGCGGGTCGCCGATTTTCTCCATATAGAGCATAATGACGTGGCTGGACGTCTCGGGGTTGAAAGTCTCGTCCAGATGTTCCAGCACATCTTCGATGCCGAGCTGGGCGCTGTTGCCCACAGCCCATACACTATTGAACTTCAAGCCGTTGCTCATACCGTACTCCTTGATGAACACGGCGGTGGCGCCGCTGCCCGTGATGAAGTCCACACCCTTGGGGTCAAGTTTCGGGATGGGCGTGTCGAAGCAGCCGCTATAGTTGGTGTTGAGGAATCCTGTGCAGTTGGGACCGATGAGCGAGCCGCCCACGGCGTTGATGGCGTCCACGATGTGCTTCTCGATGGCAGCACCTTCGGCGTTCTCCTCCGAGAATCCTGCGCTGACAATGATGAAGCCTTGGGTGCCCTTCTGCTGCGTCAGCACGTCCACCGTGTGGGCGCAGAACTTGGCCGCGATGCAGAGGATGGCGCAATCCACCTGCGGGAGGTCTTCCACCTGCTTGTAGCACTTGATGCCTTGCACCTCGTCCTCTTTGGGGTTCACGGCGTAGATTTCGCCCTTGAAGGCGCTCTCCAACAAGTTTTTCAGGGCTTTGCCGCCCGGTTTGTGAATGTCACTGGATGCACCGCAAATCACGATGCTTTTGGGATTAATCAGTTTAGGGTTTATCATATATTATAGGTTATTATTAATGTTGCTGTACATTACTGCACCATCTCCTTCTTCAGGAGGTCGATTTTCTCGTTCAGCTTGGCCTCTTCATCCGTGATCTTGGCACGTTTGCGGATAGGGGCGACCACGCTGAAATAGAACTTGATCTTAGGCTCTGTGCCGGAGGGTCTCACCGTGACCTTGCTGCCGTCGGCCGTGAAGAACTGCAGCACATTGGAGGTGGGCAGGTCGATGACGGTGTTGGTGTTGTTGACGAAGTCGAAGGATTTGGACACGGCGTAGTCCTTCATCATCGTGACAGGCTGGCCGCCCAGTTCCTTGGGCGGGTTGTTGCGGTAGTTGGCCATCATCTGCTGGATTTCCTCCACGCCGGCCTTGCCGGTCTTGGTGATGGAGAGGAGGTCTTCCTTGTAGTAGCCGTGTTTCTTGTAGATGTCTTCCAACACCTGGGCGAGGAGCTTGTGGTTAGGGGCTCCGGTGGAGAGGTGGTAGGCCGCCATCTCGGCGATAAGGCAGCAGGCGGAGACGGCGTCCTTGTCGCGCACGAAGTCGCCCACAAGGTAGCCATAGCTCTCTTCACCGCCCACCACATACTGTTTCTGGCCTTCGCTCTTGAGGATGGCCTCGGCGATGTATTTGAAGCCGGTGAGCACCTCTTTGCACTCCACGTTGAAGTCGGTGGCGATGGTTTGGATGAGGTCGGTGGTGACGATGGTCTTGACCACGAACTGGTCGCCGTTGAGTTTGCCGTTGGCCTGCCATTGCGACAAGACGTAGTGGAACAGCAGGGTGCCGGTCTGGTTGCCGTTGAGCAGTTTCATCTTGCCTTCACTGTCGCGGATGGCGATGCCCACGCGGTCGGCGTCCGGGTCGGTGGCAAGGATGAGGTCGGCCTCCACCTCGTCGGCCTTCTTGAGGGCCAGCTCAAGGGCGCTCTTCTCCTCAGGGTTGGGCGACTTGACGGTGGGGAAGTTGCCGTCGGGCACGGCCTGCTCGTCCACGAGATAGACGTTCTGGAAGCCGTACATCTCCAGTGCCTTGGGCACCATCGTGATGCCGGTGCCGTGCAGCGGGGTATAGACAATCTTCAGCCCTTTGGCCTTCTTGGCGGCGGAGGGGTTGAGCGAGAGCGCGGCGATCTTGTCGAGGTAGGCCTTGTCCACCTCCTCGCCAATGATGTGGACGAGCTTGTCGTTGCGGGTCCACTTCACCTGGCTGAGCGAGGTGATCTTGTTCACCTCCTCGATGACGTTCTTGTCGTGGGGCGGCACAAGTTGCCCGCCGTCCTGCCAATAGACCTTGTAGCCGTTGTACTCCCGCGGGTTGTGGGAGGCGGTGACCATAATGCCGGCGTGGCATTTGAGATGACGGACGGCAAAGGAGAGCTCCGGCGTCGGACGCAGGTCCTCGAACAGGAAGGCTTCTATCTTGTTGGCCGACAGAATGGAGGCGGTGATTTCGGCGAACTCGCGGCTATGAAGTCGCGAATCGTGCGAAATGGCCACCTTGATGTGCTGGTGCTTGAAACATTTGACCAGATAGTTGGCCAAACCTTGTGTGGCGAACCCCACGGTGTACTTGTTCATACGGTTGGTGCCCACGCCCATAATGCCGCGCAGGCCGCCGGTGCCGAATTCCAAAGTCCTGTAAAAGGACTCCTCCAACTCTTGCGGGTTCTCTTTTTGAAGCTTGCGGATTTCGTCTTTGAACGCTTGGTCGTAATCCTCTTCCAACCAAGTTTGAATTCTTTGTTCTACTGTAGATTTCATAGTGTTTTTATTTAGGCTGCAAAAGTACAAAAATTACAAGATGATGTCAAGGTATAAAACCGATATGTTGTGTAAAAAAAAAGGTTTTTTCTGAGAAAGTTATTCTGCGGGGCCGATGGTGACGGGCAATTCGTAGCTGCTATATACGGGCTCACCATCCTTTTGGGCCGGTATCCATTGCGGCATCTTCCTGATAACACGCAATATTTCATTGTCGATGGGCGGGAAAAGGGGCCTGATAATAGTGGGCCGGCGCACAAAGCCATTCTTGTCCACGTTGAATAAAACGACCACAGTGCCAGTTATTTGGTATTTGTTGATTTCTTCAAAGTTAAGGTTGCGCTTCAAGTATTGTTGGAGCGCAATGTCGTCTCCCACGAATCGGGGAGGGGTGTCATAGCTGCTGGGAGAGACCACCCAGGCTTCATCGAATACAGGTGGCGCATATCCCACTATTACACAGGTCGAGGTGTCGGGAGGTACGATACGCTGCCCATCCACCACGACTGTTTGCGAGCCCCCGACATTTCCGCGGACATTCATTTGGGATTGTTGTTCCGTTTGGGGTGCCACTGGTTTGCTGCCGTTGTTCACTTGGGCGGACAAACCGCTGGGCAGGGCGGACATCAACCCCACGGAGAGACCCGCTACAATGGCGGTCTTGCCCAACAGCTGCCGTTTGCGCAGCTCCTGTTCGAGGTAGCGTACCTCGGCCTCGCACGCTGGACAGGTGCCGGCACAGTCGCCCTTGTGGCGACACTCCTTTGTAACGAATGTGATGTCGTTCTTCTCCGCGATTTGCTTGCGGATCTCCTTGAGGATTTTGCAGGTCTGTTTGCCGTGGTTCATAAGAGTGTGTTTATTTGTGGATGTCTGTTCTGTATGTGAAAAAATCAAAATGCTCCACGCCCATTGCGCGGAGTTTTCCGGTGCTTCGTTCTATGTCCTCTTGAGTGTTGTATCCATCAATGAGCGGGATTCGCACGATGAGGTCGTCGGCGCGTCCCTCCTGCAGGAGCTCTTGCAGGTTGTCGAGTGCGCGCCGGTTGCTGAGGCCGGTGTAGTGCCGGTAAATCTCGTCGTTGGTCTCCTTGATGTCGATGATGAACTGGTTGACGACGGAGGATAACCGTCGGATGTTGTCGGCGGGGACGTTGAGTGAGGTTTCGAGCGTGAGGTTCCATTCCGGGCCGCAGATTTCGCGGAAGCGGACAATGAAGTCGGGATACATAGAGGGCTCGCCGCCGCCGAAGGTGATGCCGCCACCGGTGGCGAGGAAGTAGAGCTGGTCGATCTTCACCTCTTCATAGAGGCTTTCGGGCGTGAAGGTGCGCCAGACGTCCTTGCGCTGGCATTGCGGGTTGAGGCAGTATCGGCAATGCAATGGACAACCGTGGAAGGCCGCGAGCGTGCTCACGCCTTTGCCGTCGGTCTGTATCCGGTGCCGCACAATGCCGATGAAGGGAGCCTCTTCCATTGCGTTGGGTTATTGGGGGTTGTTGTCAAGCTGGTGCAAAGCGTAGCAGTAGGCGCCGATGGTGGTGGCCACGCTGGTGCCGATGTGGGAGGTGATGATGCCGAGGCGCTTCTGTGTGTCGCAGAGGATGGTCTCGCCGGTGCCGTAAATGGGGATGGCGCGTTGCTCGCCCTTGACGAATTCGGAGAACTCGGCCTCGTCCTCGAGGTTATAGACGTAGGAGGGCACGCGGGGGAGCGTTTGCCCCGTGCGGGTGCGCAACTGGGCGCGGAGTTCGCGGAGCAGGGCGGGCATAAAGAGGGTGTGCGACTTGGAGAGGCCGCCGCCGAGCACGATGATGCTGTCGAGCACGGTGACGCACTGCGCGATGGTGTGGCCGGCCGCCTGCCCGAAGGTGTCGAAGGCCTTGAGGGCGGCGTTGCGGTCGCCCTCCCGCTCGCCGGTCGCGATGCGGAAGATGTCGAGCGAGTCGGTGTAGTCTTTGGCGGCGGGGTCGTTACTATATATATTATAGTAATGCAGGATGGCGCGTTGCGAGACGCACTCCTCGGCGATGAGGTCTGGTTCCAGACCGCTGGGCGAGCAGTAGATTTCGGAGCAGCAGTTGTCGCCGATGTACATCTGCTCGCGGCTAGTGATGCCGATGCCGAAGCCGGTGCCGAGGATGAATCCGATGAGGTTGCGGTACTGCTTGGCGCTGCCGGCCTCGCGCAGACGGCGGTTGAGATCGGGGAGGGTGCCGGCCAGCGCTTCGCCGTAGGTGAAGAGGTCGGCGTCGTTGTTGATGAAGACGGGCAGGTTGAAGCGGCGCTGGAGATAGGGACCGAGGGCCACGCCGCCGTCGAAGGCGGGGAAGTTGGTCAGCCGGGAGGGGAAGATGCCGTTGGGGTAGTCGGCCGGGCCTGGGAAGGCGAAGCTGATGGCCACGGGCTTTTCGGGGAGGCTTTGGATGGTATGCTCGAAGCCGGCCGTGAGGTTGGCCAGACACTTGTCGAGGTCGCGGGCTTCGGAGGGGAACTCGATGGTTTGGGTCACGGGGCGGTTGCCCTGGAGGGCGTTGAAGCGGAAATGGGTGCCTCCGGCGTCGAGGGTCACCACTATCCTGCGGTCGTTGTCATACATAGAGCAGTGTTTTAGAATGAGGGTGCAAACTTACACAAAATTATTGTAAAAAAAAGGCAGGGATGAAAAAAGGGCCAAAGAGGTTTTTTCCAGGGGGCGAAATATGAGTGGGTAAATATTGAGAAAAAATATTTATAAACAGTCAATTGTATAAAATTTTTTATTATTTTTGCCGCCCGAATGAAAAGAGTGGGAGAATGAAGGGTGGAATAGTATATAAGACACTGATTAATAGATAAATATAAAAAATAAAAAGAGAAAATAAAACAATGAGTGCAAGCAAGAAATTAGCAGCCAATGCTCGAAAAGAAGCGAACAAAACGGTGTATATGGCACGATTAGTGGATAATCCAACCTCACCGCGTAAGACCCGGATTATGGCAAACGTGATTCGTGGCAAGAATGTGGACTATGCAATGAACGTATTGAAATATAGTCCGAGAGAATCCTCCGAGAAGTTGTTGAAACTTCTGAAATCAGCGATCGCGAACTGGCAGGTGAAGAACGAGGGTATGCGTTTGGAGAACGCCGACCTGTACGTGAAGACCATTATGGTGGACGGCGGTCGTATGCTGAAGCGCATCCGCACGGCCCCGCAAGGTCGCGCCAACCGCATCCGCAAGCGTTCCAATCACGTCACCCTGGTGATTGCCGACAGAAACACGGAAAATAACAACAATAATATAACAACAGAAGAATCACAAAATTAATTAATCAAGTATGGGTCAGAAAGTAAATCCGGTAGGCATTCGCCTCGGTATCGTAAGAGGTTGGGATTCTAATTGGTACGGCGGCAAAAATTTCGCCGGTAAGATTGTCGAAGACGACAAAATTAGAAAGTACTTAAATGCCAAGTTCTCAAAAGCCGGAATCTCTAAAATTTACATTGAAAGAACACTGAAACTCGTCACCGTCACCATTATGACGGCTCGTCCGGGCCTCATCATCGGCAAGGGCGGCCAAGAGGTTGACAAGGTGAAGGAAGAACTGAAGGTCATCACCGGCAAGGAGATCCAAATCAACATCGTTGAGGTGAAGCGCCCGGATCTGGACGCCCAGCTGGTGGCTCAGAACATCGCCAAGCAGATCGAAGGCCGTGTGGCTTACAAGAAGGCCATCAAGACCGCCATTTCCGCCACGATGCGCGCCAACGCCGACGGCATCAAGGTCACGGCAGCCGGTCGTCTGGGCGGCGCCGAAATCGCCCGCGCCGAGCACTTCAAAGAGGGTCGTATTCCCTTGCACACGCTGCGTGCTGACATCGACTACGCTCCCGTCGAGGCACACACCACCTACGGTTGCATCGGCATCAAGGTGTGGATCTGCCGCGGTTTCGTCTATGGCAAGCGCGACCTCTTCACCCTCACCGAAGCCGGCAAGGACGCCAAGGCTCCCCAAAAACGGATGCAACGCGGTCCCCGCAAGGGCAACGGTCCGAGAACCAATAACAGAAACAACTAGTACCGACGCCAAGATGCCGGTCATACAATAATAAGTATAAAACATCTAAACATTAAAAAGCAATGTTACAGCCTAAAAAAACCAAATACAGAAGGCCGCAGAAAGGCAGAATGAAATCCATCACCAAACGTGGTGCGGAGATTTCCTTCGGCTCTTTCGCTATCAAGACGCTCGACCAGTGCTGGATCAGCGCCCGCCAAATTGAAGCAGCCCGTCAGGCCATCACCCGTGAGATGAAACGTGAAGGCCAACTGTGGATCCGCATTTTCCCTGACCGCCCCGTCACCGCCAAGGGTCTTGGTGTCCGTATGGGTAAAGGTAAGGGTACCCCCGAATTCTGGGCCGCCCGCGTCAGCCCGGGCCGCATCCTCTTCGAAGCTGATGGCATCCCATTGGAGGTCGCCAAGGAAGCTATGAGACTCGGTGCCCAGAAACTGCCCGTTCACACGAAGTTCATTGTGAGAAGAGATTATTCACCTGAAATTTAATTGAGAGAGTATGAAACAGAATGTAATAAACGAGCTCACCACAGCTGAAGTGAAGGAAAGACTGGCCGTTGAGAAGGACAATCTCGTCAAGATGAGACTCAACCACGCCATCTCCCCCCTGGAGAACCCCCAACTGATCAAAGCACAACGTAGAACCATCGCCAGACTGCACACCGAATTGCGCAAGCGCGAATTAAATGATAATAAATAGTTATGGAAAGAAATAATAGAAAAGTGAGAGAAGGTATCGTGGTCAGCGACAAAATGGACAAATCCATCGTGATCAAGGTCGAACGCAAGATGAAACACCCCATCTACGGTAAGTTCCTCAAACGCTCCACCAAGTTTATGGCCCACGACGAGAAGAACGATTGCCACATCGGCGACCGCGTCAGAATTATGGAAACCAGACCCTTGAGCAAGAACAAGTGCTGGCGATTAGTAGAAATCTTAGAAAGAGCTAAATAATTATGATACAACAAGAATCAAGATTAGCAGTAGCAGACAACAGCGGTGCCAAGGAAGTCCTCTGCATCCGCGTATTGGGAGGTACCAAGAAACGCTACGCCTCCGTGGGCGACAAGATCGTGGTCGCCATCAAGAGCGCTATTCCCTCCGGACAGGTGAAGGCCGGCACTGTCTCCAAGGCAGTGGTGGTGCGCACCAAGAGACACGTCCGCAGACAGGACGGTTCCTATATCCGTTTCGACGACAATGCCGTTGTGCTGCTCACTCCGGCCGACGAACTCCGCGGCACCCGTATCTTCGGACCCGTGGCTCGTGAATTGCGTGAGAAACAGTTTATGAAGATCGTGTCTTTGGCCCCCGAAGTTCTATAGTAGATTATTAACAATAGATACAATTGACAAAGACCAATTGGCAAAAACAATCAAAAAACAAACACTGAAATGAAACTGAAAATCAAGAAAGGCGACATCGTTAAAGTCATCGCCGGCGAGAGCAGGAAATCCCAAGGAAAGGTTCTGGAAGTCCTGCCCGAAAAGCAGAAAGCCTTGGTGGAAGGTTGCAACCTCGTCTCTAAAAGCACGAAACCCAACGCCAAGAACCCCAATGGTGGCATTATCCAAAAAGAGGCCCCGATCCACATCTCCAACCTTATGGTTGTTGACGCTAAAGGAAACGCTACCCGCGTGGGTAGAAAGTTGAACGACAAAGGCAAGTTAGTTAGATATTCCAAAAAATCAGGAGAGGAGATTAAATAATGACACCGAGATACAAAGAAAAATACCAGAAGGAGGTGCTCCCCGCCCTCAAAGAACAATTCGGCTTCAAGTCCGTTATGCGCGTGCCCCGCATCACCAAGATATGCCTCAACCAAGGCCTTGGCAAGTTCGGCATCGCCGATAAGAAACTCATTGACACGGGTGTCCAGGAAATGACGATGATCGCCGGCCAGAAGGCTGTCGCCACCAAGTCCAAGAAGGACATCTCCAACTTCAAACTGAGAAAAGGAATGCCCATCGGTGTGCGCGTGACCCTTCACGGCGACCGTATGTACGAGTTCCTCGATCGTCTGATCTCCGTCTCCATCCCGCGTATCCGCGACTTCAGAGGCATCAGCGACAAGGGTTTCGACGGCAGAGGCAACTACACCCTCGGTATTCCCGAGCAGATTATTTTCCCCGAAATTGACATCGACAAGGTGGCTAAAATCAACGGTATGGATATTACCTTCGTAACGACTGCCCGTAACGATAAAGAATGTCTTGCATTATTGAAAGAATTTGGCTTCCCCTTTAAAAATCAGAAATAATATGGCAAAAGAATCATTAAAAGCTAAAGAAGTTAAAAGAGCAAAATTAGTTGCTAAATATAGTGCAAAGCGTGCGGAACTCAAGAAGATTATGAAGGGTGACGATTACGATGCCAAAAGAGCCGCCGACATCGCGTTGCAGAAATTACCCCCCAACTCCAACCCCATCCGTATGCACAACCGCTGCAAGCTGACCGGACGTCCCAAAGGTTACATCCGTCAGTTCGGCCTCTCCCGTATCAACTTCAGGGAAATGGCTATGGCAGGTTTGATCCCCGGTGTTAAGAAAGCAAGTTGGTAACATTAAATTAAGGAGAAAAGAATTATGAATACCGATCCGATATCCGATTATTTGACTCGTTTGAGAAACGCTATCCGCGCGAATCACAAGGTGGTGGAAGTCCCCGCCTCCAACGAGAAAAGAGCTATCACCAAGATTCTCTTTGAAAAAGGTTATATTCTCAACTACAAGTTTGTCGATGATGTGCACCCCAAGATGATCAAGATCGCCTTGAAGTACCATCCCACGACCAAACAATCCGCCATCACGACCCTGAAGCGCGTCAGCCGTCCTGGTCTTCGTAAATATACGAGCGTGGACGAGATGCCTTCCGTGCTCAACGGCCTCGGCATCGCCATCATCTCCACCTCCCGTGGTATGATGACCGACAAGGAAGCCAAAGCCCAGAACGTCGGCGGCGAAGTTATTTGTTACATCAGTTAATAGGAGGAATTGCTATGTCAAGAATAGGAAAATTGCAAATCGCCATCCCTTCCGGCGTTGAAATAAAAAGAGACGAGAAATCCAACATCGTGACCGTCAAAGGTCCGAAAGGTGAACTCCAACAGTATGTGGACCCCCGTATCGAGCTCAACCTCGAAGACGGCCATCTCCACCTCACCCGTCCCACTGACAACAAACGCGACAAGGCTATGCACGGCCTCTACAGAGCGCTCATCAACAATATGGTGACCGGTGTCTCCCAAGGCTTCCAGAAGAAACTCGAAGTCATCGGCGTCGGCTACAAGGCCGAAGCCAAGGGCGACCACCAGCTCGATATGGGCCTGGGCTACTCCCACAACATCCTTTTTGACTTCCCCAAGGAAATCACCGTGCAGACCATCAATGAGAAAGGTAAAAGCCCCATCATTATCCTGAACTGCATCGACAAACAACTCCTCGGCCAGGTGTGCAATAAGATCCGCTCTTATAGAAAGCCTGAACCGTACAAGGGTAAAGGTATCCGCTTCGAAGGCGAAGTCATCAGAAAGAAAGCTGGTAAGTCAGCAGAAAAATAATCGTGTTAATTCAGTTTTATTATGGCTAACAATAGAAAAGAATATAGAAGAAAAAGGATTAAAAACCGCATTCGCAAGATTGTCAGCGGTACTCCTGCCCGCCCGAGACTGTCCGTGTTCAGAAGCAACCGTGACATCTACGTTCAGGTTATCGACGATATGGCTGGCGTGACCCTCGTGTCTGCATCCTCCAAGTTGCCCGGCATCGCGGATCAGAAAATCACCAAGTGCGAGAAATCCGCCCTCGTGGGCAAGGAGATCGCGCAACGTGCTATCGCCGCCGGTATCAACGAGGTCGTGTTCGACCGCAATGGTTACCTCTATCACGGAAGAATTAAATCCCTGGCCGACGCTGCCAGAGAAGGTGGTCTCAAATTTTAAACCCAAAGAATTATGGCTAACGCAAATATAAAGAAAGTTAAGGCTGCCGACCTCGAGCTCAAAGAGAGAATGGTGGCAGTGAACAGAGTGGTGAAAGTCACCAAGGGTGGTCGAATCTTCAGCTTCGCCGCCATTATGGTGGTCGGTAACGAAAACGGCATCGTCGGCTACGGCCTCGGCAAGGCAAAGGAAGTCTCCACCGCCATCGCCAAGGGCACCGAAGACGCCAAGAAGAACCTCATCCAAGTCCCCGTGCTCAAGGGTACCATCCCCCACGCCCAGGAAGGCAAATACAGCGGTGCTTCCGTCTTTATGAAACCCGCAGCCCCTGGTACCGGTGTCATCGCCGGCGGTGCTATGCGTGCCGTGCTGGAGAGCGTCGGTGTGAAGAACGTGCTTGCCAAGTCCAAAGGCTCCTCCAACCCCCACAGCGTGGTGAAGGCCACTTTCGACGCTCTGTCCAAGATGCGCGACGCCTACACCGTGGCTCAAGTGCGCGGCGTGGGCCTCGACAAGGTCTTCAACGGCTAATTCCTGAGAATCACTAGATTTTATTCATACTTCTAAAGGACTGCCTTCGGGTGGTCCTTTTTTTTGTTTGTGGGGGAGGGATATAGTAGTTGCCCCGTAAAAGCAAAAAACATTGTTCCTCCCATCGCCTATTTAACCGTGGCACGACAGTGCCGCGAGGTGCCAACTCCCCTTCTGATTCTCAGAAGGGGTGCCCGAAGGGCGGGGTAGTTAATATGGATTATAACTCCTTATTTGCAGATAGGTTGTAGACGTTTTTTTTGATCCCTGCACTGTGGTTAATTGTCATATTTTTTAGCTAAGGTATTTATATTCTTTATATTACTACCCTGGCCTACGGCCACCCCTTCTTAAAAAGAAGGGGAGTTTAAGTGTGTCCGCACTTCTGTGCGGACAACGAAAATTAGGAGTGTTAGAATTATCACACGGCACCACACTGCGCTTACTCCTCGTCAGGGCACCACACTTACTCCTCCTCACGGCACCACACTGCGGCTTCGCCTTGTGTGGGGTTAATTGCGCTTCGCGCGTCTTGCCTCTTCGAGGCTGCTCAAGGACTCGCCTCTCAAGGGCACCACACTGCGCTCCTTCGTCGCTTGTGCGGGGTTACTAGGATCTTGCCCCTTCGGGGCTGCTTAAGGAAAGTCTTAAGTCTCAAGTCTATGGTCTTCGGTCTCCATTCTCAATTCAGTAAAAGGAACATCCCGATGCCCAGGTAGTTGCCGACCGCGTAGCCGAGCAGCCCCACGGCGATGCCGGGCAGTATCACATTCCTGTCTTTCAGTACCGCCGCCACCATCGGCACGAACGGCGGCGAGTTGATCAAGGCGATGGAAGAGGCCAGCACCAGATTGCCATCTACCTTGAAAATACGTGAAAGCATAATCTGTATTACCAGAGAACCGAATACCGCAAAGGCCACGTAGTACAAAATGAACAGATACCGGCTGAACTCCAAATCGTGGATGTTCACCATCGTGGCCACGGCCAAACAGAATACATACACGAAATAAAGTCCGATGTCGAAGGTGCCCTCTAACCGCCTGACGGGCTTCCAAAAAGAGAGCAGGATCGAGATTGTGGTAATGGTGATGACGATGACGGCAACACTATTTTCCAGAGGAATGATTTTTGATATGCCGTAGGAGATGGCCACTATGGCTATGGAGACGAGTATGCCGAGGAGCCGGTTGCCGGCGATGTGCCAGAAACTTTTTTTTCTGGTTGAAACGGCATCATCGGACGGGATGGCATCTTCCACGGGTTCGGTATTGGGCTGTTTCCGATTGCTGGGGAAAAAGAGCCTTACCAGCGTTCTCCCAAAAAAGACAACGATGACAAGATAAACGGCTGTCACCACCAAGTCGTAACCCGACACAAGCAGGAAAAGATTGTCGGGCAGGCCCACCGACTTGGAGATGGGTGCCAGGTTGGGGATGCCGCCCGTGTAGATGCCGGTCATCACGGCGGCCACTTTGGCAAAGTCGCTGCTGGAAATGTCAGATGCAGAGGCCATCCCGCGGAACAGGAAGAAGCCCGCCACGGTCACGAACAGGATGCTGACCAGCCCTGTCGCGAAGGTTTTGAGCATCGCTTTGGCCGACCACATCCTGAAGTCGCAGCCCAGCAGCATCAGGGGAATGGCGATAAGTACCACGACATTGGATACTGTGGAGCACATTTGGACGGACGATTCTCCTAAATGGCCGATATTGCCCACCAGCAGGCCGATGACATAGAGGATGACCATCGGGCTGATCTTCTGGACGACGGGCCATCGTTGGGCCGCCAGTAGGACCAATAGGGGAATGCCGAGAAGATACAGGAGGATCATAGTGCTGCAGATAGGTTAGAATCCCCGGGTGGGACGGGCGCTGGTGGATATCACGCTGCTGCGGCTGCGGCCGCTGCTTCCGGCTGAGGGATGCGAGGCGGTGGAGGGGGCGGGCCTGGCGGTTGTGCTCGAGGGCTTGCTGGTTGTGGCAGGCTTGCTGGCAGTGGTGGGCTTGCTCCCCGTGGAGGGCGTGCTTGTGCGGGGTGCTGTGGTGGTGGGTGTGGTGGATGGTGCGGACGGCTTGGCGGCGGTGGGAGGTGCGCTCGGACGTGCGGCGGGGGCGCTGCTCCCGCCCGACGACTTGTAGTTCGTGGTGCTGCCCACCCGACTGATTTTGGAGGAGATGTTGTGCCCGCCTGTGGTAAGCATATCGTTGTAGGTCACGATGATGGAAGGCGTTTTCAGATAACGTCCGCCGTTCTTGCCCAGGCTCCCCACATAATAGTCGCGCACCTTGGCCAGGTCGAGTCCAAGGAGGGGAAGGTGGTTCTTGCCGACGTGCCGCAGGAGGTTGTTGACCTTCTGAGCCCGCAGCATCCGGTTGTAGGTCTCCTGGCTGTTGATGGTGGTGCCGCGTGGGTAGGAGAGATAGCGCACCAGTTTGGTGTATTCCTCTTCCGACAGTCCCTTGAGCATTGCGCGTACGTTGCGGAACTCCTCCGCGATGGCGTTTTTCTCCTGCCGGTTCACGTTCTGGAAGATGTCCCGTTCGTGCTCTTCGGTATAGGTGAAGTTATATTCGCGTTCGTTTTGGCGCAGCTGCTTGTCCACCTCCTTTTTGCCGTAAGTGTCGAAATGGATGCGGGAGAGCGTGTCGGCGAGCTGCTCGATCTGGCTGTCGGGCAGGCTTTTGAGCACATCCAGCAATGAGCGGCAGGGCTTGGCCAGGAGGTAGGGTTTGTTGGAGGGAAAGGCGGGGTGGAGGAGTTTGCCCTTGTAATGGATGTCGTTGTCCATAAACAGCTGGTAGAGGGCCGTGTACTGCACCACACGGGCGAGGTCGGTGTTGCCGGTGTGGGCGAAGTAGTTGCCGGCCTGCCGCTCGTATTGGGCGCCCACGCTGGTGCTGCGCTCCTGCGAGTGGAAATAGGAGACGGGCAGCGCCCCTGTGCGGTTGAGCGTGTAGATGGTGTACTCCGGCAGGTCGATGGCGTACATCGTGTTGGCGGTGTTCCAGTTATAGACCAGCTCGTGCAGTCCCAGCTTCTTGAAAAGCGGCTGGTCGAATGGAAAATACCCGGGGGAGGGGTAGCGGTAGCAGCTCTCCTGGATGGTGCCGCTTTCCGACCAGTCCTTGAGCAGCACGTCGGTGATGGTGAGCAGGTGGCCCAGTTCGGTGTTCTCGAGTTCGCGGCTGAGGTATGTGGGACACCAGTCGCGGCCATTGGCCATCTTGCCGGCCATACAGTCGTTGATATCCAGGCTTTGCGACAGTTCCTTGCTGCTGATGGAGGCGATGAGCAGGACGGTCTCCACGCGGAGGGGCGGCAGGGTTTCGAGGTTGGCTTCCCGCTCGCGGCCGATGATGACCAGGGTGGTGGAGTCACGCAGGGCGCCGAGGATGAGGTCGGCGTCGAGGGCGAAGCGGCGGATGTCGCCCGCCTGCCGGATGAGGTCGCTGTCGCGGCGGATGCACCAGGCCACCAGGCCGGGGGCGCGACTGAAGAAGACGCCGCGGCGTTTTTTCCGGAACATATCGCTGACGGTGATGTCGTGGGCGGTGTCGCGCTCGTCGATGAAAGCCTCCTCGGCGGCGAAGAACCAGTCGTCGAACTCGCCGAGGGTAATCTGGTAGTCGAGGCTCTCTTTGGTGAAATAGTGGCGTTTTTCGTCGCTGAGCAGATTGAGTGCGCGGGGTTTGTAGTCGGAAAGGTATTGCTGTTGGGAGAGCTTGGCCACCAGGTTGTTGAGGTTCTCGGTGGTGGCGTTGCCCAGCACAATCATCAGGTCGGTGATGCGGCCGTCGTAGCCTATTTTGAAGTGGTGTTGGGCGGTCTGGTGGGTGAACTTCTGGCAGATTTGCTCGATGCTGTCGGGTTCGAGGAAGGGGGCGGGCTCGGCGATGAGGATGAGGCGGCTGCTGTCTTCGAAGGTGGCGGTGCCGATGGTCTGGTAGTGCATCCGGAAATGCTGCCGGAACAGGTCATATACCGAATCCTGTTTTTGGTAGGCGAGGGTGGTCTCCAGCGCCAGATGCTGGTCGGGGATATACTCCTTTTTGAGGAGCACGGCGGTCTGCTGTTTGATGCTCTCCGCCACTTTGGTGTGCTTTCCGAAAATGGCGAACGCGGCAATGGCGGCAAGCACCGCTGCGCCTATGATGAGAATCGTTTTCTTTGTCGTAGAAGTCATATTGCCAATTGTTGACGGGGTTTTGCTCCACGCGGCAAAGATAGGATTTTTATGGCATCGTTTTTTTGTTTATTTTTGCAGCCTTGATGCGGGAACCCTTCCGCGATGTCTTATTTAACCTTTGTGAGAAATGACCATTCCTGACCAATCCTACTTCCCGTTTATGTCGGGCGACGAGACGATGGACCTGTTGGCCCGCCAGATTCGCCAGACCGTTTTGGAATATGTGGAGAAAAGCCGCCTCCAGTCGCTGGTGCTCGGCATCTCCGGCGGCATCGATAGCGCTCTGTGCGCCGCCCTGCTGCAACCCGTGTGCGAACAGCTGCACATCCCCCTCATCGGACGCTCCATCACCATCGAGACCAACAAGGAGGACGAGATCCAGCGCTCCATAGCCGTGGGCCGTGCCTTCTGTCACGATTTCGAGCACCTCGACATCACCGGCACCTTCCTCGAAAACAAGAAACTGCTGGTGCAATTCGACGACAGTCACCTCTCCAAGCTCCGCCAGGGCAATATGAAGGCCCGTATGCGGATGATGGTGCTCTTCGATTTGGCCCAACTGCACCGCGGTATGGTCATCTCCACCGACAACTACACCGAGTTCCTGACGGGATTCTGGACCCTCCACGGCGATGTGGGCGACTATGCCCCGATGCAGCACCTCTGGAAAACGGAGGTCTATAACCTGGCAACCTTCCTGTTGCGCGAGGAGAACGAGGCCCAGCGCGCCGCCCTCCAATCCTGCATCGACGCCACCCCCGTGGACGGCCTCGGCATCAGCCAGTCGGATTGCGAGCAACTCGGCGTGCCCAACTATTTCGAGGCCGACAAGGTCTTCGCCGCCTTCTTCCAAGGTGACGAGTCGCTTCGCGACCACGTGCTTATCCAACGCTATTTCGCCTCTGAATACAAGCGACAGAACCCGATGGGCATTTCGCGGGCCATTCTGATGCAAGAATAAAAACGCGGAAGTATGTCCTCCCATCTCCTCATTGACGCCGGGGCCACCAAGACGGCTTTTACCCTTCTTACGGAGGGCGCGGTGACGCTGCAGCACGTGGAGCGGGGCATCAATCCCAACTATTGCACCGAAACCGATATCCTGCAGGTGTTTGCAGGGTTTGTGGCGATATGTCCGCGCGAGACGACCATCGCCGCCATCGACTACTATGGGGCAGGCTGTATGGCCCCCCGCAACGCGGCCCTGATGGGGGAACTCATCTCCCGTTTCTTTCCCAACGCCAGCATACAGGTCTATTCCGACCTGATGGCGGTGTGCCACGCGCTGAGTCGCGGCACCCGCTCCATCGTGGCTATCCTGGGCACGGGCGCGGCCTCCTGCTTCTTCGACGGCACCTCCATCGTGTGTTGTGCCCCCTCGTTGGGCTATATGCTCGGCGATGAGGGCAGCGGCACGTTCCTTGGAAAACAGCTTCTCACGGCCTACCTGCGGGGAACCCTCCCCGCTGAGCTGGCCTCTGACCTAGAGCGCTCGCACGAGCTTTCCCGTGACAAGGTTATCCACCGCCTCTACCGCGAGCCCGAGCCCAACCGGATGATGGCCTCGCTGGCGCCCTTTGTGCAGCAGCATCTCGGCCATCCCATTATGCACGGGCTAGCTCTGGACGCTTTCCGGACCTTCTTCGCCACGCAGAAGAGCTGTTTCCGGGGCGAGGATTTGCCGTGGCAGCTTTCCGGCTCCGTGGCCTACCATTTCCAGGATGTGGTGCGCGAGGCGGCGGTGATGGAGGAGTGCTGCGTGGGCGATATTGTGGCGGCGCCAATGGACAGACTGATTGATTATTACAAAAAACTATCATAATGCAAGCAATAAAGGCAACGGAAGAACAATTGGACCAGGTGGCCGAGGCCATCCTGAAGGCTCATCCCGAGGAGCGCGTGTTCGGATTCTACGGAGAGATGGGAGCGGGCAAGACCACCCTTATCAAGGCCCTGTGCCGCGCACTGGGCGTGCGCGATGTTACCTCGTCGCCCACCTTTGCCATCATCAACGAGTATTGGACCGAGGCGGGCGAGCCCCTCTATCACTTTGATTTCTATCGCATTGACGAGCCCGCCGACGCCACCCGCGTTGGCTTTGAGGAGTACCTCTACAGCGGCCACTACTGTTTCATCGAGTGGACGGAGAAGGTGGAGGAGATCCTGCAAGGGGATTTTGTTCCCATCACGATTGAGAGGGTGAGCAATGATGTGCGGGTGTTCAAATTTTGAAGACCGATATAAAAGGAAGAATTGTTGGTCGAAGCATTAAAAAAAATGATATCTTTGCCCTATGAAATAATTAAAGTAATCAAAAATGCGAATAAATAATAGTTATTACCAGAAAACGCTTGATTTTCAAGATAAAATAATAACCTATGCCAAGAGCATTTTTAGAACCTATGGGCGGGAACTTGTCCTTAGGTTGGAGGAGTATAATTTACTACAAAACAGACATAACTGTATAGAGTCTTCTACCGCTATTGGATTTGTATTAGAAGAATTTCTGGTGTCTAAACTGGAAATGTATACTCATAGTGGGGAATCTGATTATGTGATTGATCGTTATGCGGGTGCCACTTCGAGCGAAAGTTTCGATTGTTATTCCATAAAAAATGGTATCAAGTTTATGGTGAATGTTAAGGCAGAGAAAAATGGGCAACAAAATAACGCTTTGGCAGCGATAGGTCAATTGCATAGGAATTATTGTTTGGAAGATCCCGAGATGGAAAAATCGTATGTCCTTTTTAAAGTGAAATATAGGATTTGCGACGCTTACGAGGATTCAGATAACAGGAGAGCAAAACCCCGACACATATATATTGACGGACTTGATTCTTATTGCTTGGAAGAAGTGGATTTGTCAACAGAACACAATCAGGACAATCGAAGTTGGTCTGCAGGAAATAGCTCAAGGAATAACGGAAGACTGATTGTTTCCAAGGCTTTTAGGGATAGTCATAGAGTTAACGAAGGTGATATTTCTTATAGAAATACGTTCAGAATGCTGGAGAGCATAGTCGAAGATAATCAATGAAAAATGGCTTGTCCATCAATTACATATAGTATTAATGAAGTGGCAGTCGCGATGGGTATAAACATCAAGACTGTTCGCCGTTTTGTGGCTTCAGGAGAACTGAAAACGACAAAGAATAATAATTCATATACGATTTCACAGCAGGATCTCGACGTCTTTAAAGAATACTATTACTCTGGAAGATATAAAACGCGCATACAGAAAGTTGCCGAAAGACTCCAGTCGGAAAGAAATACACAACTTGATTTGTTTGCAGGAACGGATAGTGAAAGTGCTTCTGTTGATAACCGTATTTATAGGAGAAACATAGTGAATTGGATAGATATCAATCCGTACTGGGACGACCCAGGGCAATCCGAGATGACTTATGTTGATTTGTTCTGCGGTGCTGGAGGGTTAAGCAAAGGGTTGGAGATGGCCGGACTTCAGGGTATTTGCGGGCTTGATTCCTTTAAGGAGGCTTGTTTGACCTACAAGCGTAATTTCAGTCACCCGTTTGTGAATGGAGATATAAAGGAATCTTCAGTCAAGCAGCAATTCTACGAGGTGGTTGAGCAACAACTAAAAGGGCGAAGAATAAGTATTGTTGCAGGAGGATTTCCATGCCAAGGTTTTTCAATGGCGGGAAATCGTATTGTTGATGATTCAAGGAATACCTTGTATAAGGAGCTTGTTGAAATTGTTAAAGAACTGCAACCGGATTTTGTTCTTTGCGAGAATGTGAAAGGTTTGCGCACAATGTTGGGCGGTCTTATTGAAGAAAAGATAATTTCCGATTTTGAGAAAATAGGTTATCAAATGAATGTGGCAACACTTTGCGCGGCAGATTATTATACACCTCAGAAACGTGAGAGGGTTATTTTTATAGGGAATAGAAAGGGAGTCAAGAACTATCATCCCAAACCTATCTTAAAATCTTCAGAATACAGAACTGTGGGTGAGGCCATTGGGGACTTGATGAATCATCCTGAAGACGAATACTTCAATCATGTTCCAACAAAACATCGCGAAGATATGGCAAGAAAAATTGCAGAAACCCCAGAGGGCAAGAGTCTTTATAAAGGATATAGTGATGCTTGGAAGAAAAGTCCATGGAACGAACCCTCTTGTACAATCAAAGAGAATCATGGTGGTGTGAATCTGCATCCGAAGCTTCCCCGTGTTTTAACAGCAAGAGAGATGGCCCGTTTGCAATCATTTCCAGATGACTTTATTTTTGAAGGAAAGAAAAACAAACAACTTGTGCAGATTGGAAACGCAGTGCCACCATTATTAGGTAAGGCAATAGGTATTGCCTTGCGACTTGCAAATAATGATTTGTAAGATCAGATTAAATCGATAAAACCAACCCTATGTTAAACCTCGACCCCTTATATGACGACACCCTCCTGGCCACCCAGGAACAGACCGTGCAGGTGCAAACCCCTGCGCAAGAGCTGTCTGTGGGCTTTGTCAAGGACGAGATTCCCGTGGGCGAGTTTGTCATTATGACCCCCGCTGCGGTGCAGGCCCTCGTGGACGATGACATCCACGTGATGATGCAGCACGGATTCTCCCAAGGGTCCCGCTATACCGATGCCGACTATGCCGATGTGGGGGTCGAGTTCGTGGACGACTTTTATCTTCTGGCCTCTATGGCTCGCGTGCTGGTGAAGTTTATGCCTTTCACCCAGGAACAGATTGCCCTGATGAAGGAGGAGCAGATCATCTTCTCCACCCAGGATGCCGCCGCGCTGGACGAGGCGTATGTGCAAAGCCTCATCGACAAGAAAATCACCGCCCTGGCGATGAATTTCATCCGGGATGCCAAAGATAACCCTGTCGTTGACCGTATCCTCACGGAAACGCTTTCCGTGACGGCTCTCAATATTGCCCTGTCCAATTTCCTGCTGCCCCTGGTGGCGGAGCTGGCGGGCAATTCGCGCTTCCGTTTTGCCTTGCAGAAGCGCCCTGCCCTGATGGAGAGCGTCTATTGCTATGGCGGAGAGGTGTGCCATAAGGAGGTCGCCGGCCTGCTGGGCTTCCCGTATCGCGACATCGTGTCGCTCTGCTGGGACCTGAATTGATAATTGATATATAATGATATAGTATTGAATATGAGAAAATTAAAATATAGAACCTTGTTGCTGTTTTTGTTTTCCCTGGTGCTGGCAGGAAATCCAGTCAGGATAGAGGCAAGCCCTGTGGACACATTGACGGCCAAGACGGTGGCCGAGATTTTCTATGACAGTAAGGCCCAACACCTTCGTTCTGCAGCCCCATCGGTCACGCAACTGGTCTATACGGCCACTTTGCCGGCAAACCGGGCGGGTGGCAATGCCAACGCTTTCTATGTCTTCAATATAGGTTCCGGTTTTGTGATGGTGGCCGCCGATGACCGCGTGCAACCTGTGTTGGCTTATTCGCTGGAGGACTCCTTCCAAGCGGAGGGAATGCCCGCCAACATCCGTTTTTTTCTGAAGGAGTATGTGGATGAGATTGCGCTGATAGTGTCCGACCCCACAATGACGGAGTCTTTGGTGCCGCAATGGCGGGAAGCTCTCACTGCAGATGCCCGTGGGGTCCGTAATGTCGCGGTGGTGGGACCACTCCTGACCACAAGATGGAACCAGAATGCCTATTACAACAATATGTGCCCGGCTGACACGGGAGGACCGAATGGCCATACCTTCGTGGGCTGCGTGGCCACGGCGATGGGACAGATTATACGGTACTGGCAATATCCCACCTCAGGAATCGGAAGCCACAGCTATAGCTCCGACCACAGCGGGCAGGGTTATGGCGACTATGGCATTCTGAGTGCCGATTTCGCCAACACGACCTATCAGTACAATATGATGCCCAATCAGCTGACGGCAAACACTGGGGCGGCTGAGGTCCACGCGGTGGCCGAGTTGCTCTTTCATTGCGGTGTCAGTGTGGAGATGATGTACGGCCCGCTGGGCAGCGGCTCCTATTCTTCAGACGTTCCGAATGCCTTGCAGACCTATTTCGGGTACCCCTATTGCACGCGAGTGAACCGCTCCAGTTACTCCACGGATGCTTGGAACCTCCTCATTAAAACGGAGTTGGACCGTTTGCGCCCAGTCTATTACAATGGCCAGGGTGATGCGGGCGGGCACGCTTTCGTGTGCGATGGCTACGATACAGACGGCTACTACCATTTCAACTGGGGCTGGAGCGGGAACAACAATGGCTATTTTCTCCTGCACAACCTTAATCCTTCCACATACGAGTTCAACTCCCAGCAGGCTGCCATCATCGGGGTGCGTATGCCGCAGTCGGTGCAGGCCTGCCAAGGTGTGGACTCCCTTACCGACATTGACGGGAATGTGTACCACACCGTGCAGGTGGGCCAGCAGTGCTGGATGCGTGAGAATATGCGCGCCACCCGCTATGCGGACGGAACTCCCATCGCTGCTTCCAGTGACACGAGTTCCACGATACCGTACCGCTATGCCCCTAACAACGACACCTCCTTGGTGGCCAAGAATGGCTATCTCTACAACTGGCGTGCCGCGATGGGCGGGAGCGCTCCCAGTACCTCCTCGCCCAGTGGCGTGCAGGGCGTTTGTCCCACTGGATGGCATCTGCCCAGTTACAGCGAGTTGCGTGACCTCAGGCACTTTATGGAGTCGCAGGCGTCTTACCACTGCAATGACAGCGACACCTCCACGGCGGCGGCAATGTGCTCCACAATTGGGTGGCACAGTTCCACTGTGTCTTGCGCGCCCGGCGACAACCCGGTGGCCAACAACGAGACAGGCCTCTCATTCGTCCCCGCAGGGCGTTTCTCCGCGGACACTTACAGTGGATTGAGCTATTACAGCTATGCGTGGTCCACGACCGAATATTCTGCTGGCAAGCCGAGAATTATCCGGTTGGCCTATAACAACGCCCAGTTCAGCACCAGCTGGTATGCCAACAACAGGCGTCTCGGGTACTCCGTACGCTGCTTGCGCGATCTCTCCCTCTCTGTCAGTACCTTGCCTGTCACCAATGTGAACGACACCTCGGCAATGTGCGGCGGTATGGCGCTGGTTTATGGCAGTGACTCCATTGTGGACAAGGGCGTTTGCTGGAGCAGTCAGAATGCGTTCCCTTCATTGTCTGACTATTTCCTCTCTTCCGCTTCGGGTACGGGTTCTTTCACCTCTAATATTGTAGGCCTGCTGCCGGGCACAACCTATTGTGTCAGGGCATACGCCACCGATAACCACGGCGTCACGGCCTATGGTCCGGTGATGACCTTTACCACGACGGGCCAGGCCCCGTTCCAGTGTGGCGTATCAACCGTGAGCGATTTTGACGGCAATGTCTATCAGACGATTGCGATGGGCACCCAGTGCTGGACTCGTCAGAACATCCGCGCTACCCATTATGCGGATGGCACGTCTATTCCGTTGAGTTCCACGAACAGCGATGTGGCGCCGTGCCGTCATATTCCCGACAACGATTCCACGTTGGTGGAGGATTATGGCTATTTGTACAACTGGCCGGCGGTGATGCACGGTGACACGAGCAGTACGGCCAGTCCGAGCGGCGTGAGAGGCATTTGCCCTGATGGGTGGCACGTGCCTTCGTCCTCCGAGTGGGAGCAACTTTACCACACCCTTTGCGGCAACACCGCATTCCATTGCGATGGCGGAGACACGGCGCAGGCGCGCGCTGTGGCTTCCACTACCGGCTGGAACTATTCCGCAGTGCCTTGCTCTCCCGGTTATGCGCCCGCAGAGAACAACATATCCGGTTTCACGATTTATCCCGCCGGTGTCTATACCAGCAACACAGCCTACAACAAGGGGTATGAGTCCAGTTTCTGGGCCGCCACGGAGTTCCAGGCAGGAAAACCCTATATCGCTGTCATTCAAAACAGCGTCGTAGAGTTCTCCCCGTTCTATTGCAGCAATTTCGTGAGTCCGGGCCGGTCGGTGCGCTGTGTACGCGACATCGCGGAGCGTTCCCTGCCCGAGGTGAGCACCGCTGCGGTTACCGCTTTCACGATGCATACCGCCCTTTGTGGTGGCACCGTTCTCCACAACGGTGGCGACACGGTGACCGAGCGTGGCATCTGTTGGGGCACCTCTCCAATGCCCTCCATCGCGGGCTCTCATCTGGCATTGGGCTCCGATACGGGCACCTTTAGCGTCACCCTCACTGACCTTCAACCTGCCACGGCTTACTATGTGCGGGCATACGCCACCAACGGTGTCGGGACGGCTTACGGCAACGACGTGGCCTTCACCACACCGCTCTGTACAACCTTCGATACCGTCTTTGTTTACGATGCCTGCGAGTCCTTTGTCTGGCAGGGTGAAACCTATACCAGCACCGGAGATTACCGGTTCGTCTTGTCCACCACCGAGGGCTGCGACAGTGTCGTGACGCTCCAACTGACTATTCACCAGCCTGTTGACACCACCATTTATATGACCACCTTCATTCCGTTCTTCTGGAATGGTATTTGGTGCGACACCACAGGTGTTTACACGAAGGTGCTCCAGGATATGTACGGCTGCGACTCAACCGTGACACTCTATCTGAGTGTGGGCCTCCAGGATATGGAAAATGCAGACGGTATTATTACGCTCTATCCCAATCCCGCCATTGACCATATTTTCGTGCAGACGGGTTCTGAATGGACTGGTATGAAGAAGGAGATCCGGCTGTTTGACTCTTACGGGCGTTTGGTTTTGCAAAGCGAGATGGATGACGACAGGATGATGGTGAGTGTGAAAGACCTCACTCCAGGCCTTTATTTGGTGAAACTGACCGTGAATGGCCGTTATGTCGGTTTTGGAAAAATTGTCAAACAATAGGCGCTGACAATCTTTTTTTCTATATTTGCACACTCTTTTAATTTATCCTTTAATCTTAAATATAAAGATATGAAACAGAACTGCTCTCTTGGTAAATTGTTGCTGACGGCGGTTTGGGGGATTCTCCTGTCCGGTTCGCTGTCTGCCCAAAATGTCATCACCATCACGGATAACCAGTCATACATCGAAGATTTTGAAGGGAACGGATTCTCCTTATGGACGGTGGACACCACAGGCGGTGGAAACTGGGCCAAGATAACCGGCACCCTGTCGTCCGTGGCCTCATTCTCCTACCAGAATGCTGGCGATGAGGCACGGCTCATCTCGCCTGTCTTTGATATGTCCAACGTCACGGAAGTCACGCTGAACTTCTCTTACGCGATGCTCGGCTTATATACCCAAGATGTGCTGGAGGTCGCTTACCGTACCTCCGACACGAGTGCTTGGCAGTTGTTGGGCACCTTGAGTGTCAGTGACTATACCAATTATTTTGAGCAGACATACACGCTGCCGTCGCTTACATCCACCTATCAGATTTCGTTCAACGGCCGCGGCTTGGGAGGCCTGTTCCTCTTTGTTGACAATGTGGAGGTGGCCTCCACGTCCAGTTGCGCCCGCCCTATCAGCTTGAGCGTGGGCGATATCACCCATACCTCGGCGCAGCTAAACTGGGTGCCCACCGGTAATGAAACCAGCTGGACGATAGAACTCAACGGTCAGGAGACGGTGGTCTCCACACAGCCCTATGTGATGACGGGCTTGACCCCGCAAACCGAATACACCTTCCGGGTGCGGGCTAACTGTGCCGCCGACGACCAGTCGGAATGGTCCACGGCCATCACCTTCACCACCTATTGCGATGTGTATGTAGTGACCGACCAGATCCCTTATCTTGACGATTTCGAGTCTTCGGCAGACTTCGTCTGCTGGCATTCGGAAATCGTTTCGGGCACCGACGGCTGGGTGGTGGATCCAGGTTACCTTATCACCAATAACACCGCCTTTTTCATCTGGCTGGGCGAAGAGGCTAGGTTAGTGTCACGTCCTCTTGACATCAGCTCGGTGACCGAGCCGACGCTTACTTTCAAGCGCCGTCAACCTCAAGGTGCGAGCGACGTGGACGAACTTTCCGTATGGTACAGATCCTCTTCCAATGACAATTGGCAACTGCTGGAATATTTCCCTCTTCCGACTGAAGGCTGGGAGACAGAGATTGTGAATCTGCCCAATCCTTCCCAAAATTATCAGATTGCCTTTGTCGGAATGGGATACAATGCCGAAGGTATCTATGTGGATGACGTGGAAGTGGGCAAGAGAAGTGTCGGCATTGCGGAAAACCAAATCGCCACGGCAGTCGTTAGCCCCAATCCCACGACGGGCAAAGCGATGCTGGAGACCGGCATTCTGGAAGGGGAGGCTTCCGTTTACGATATGTTTGGCAAATTTGTGACGTCCGCGCGCATCTCGGAGGGTCGCGCTGAAATAGACTTGACCCAATGTGCCCGCGGTGTGTATGCGGTTCGCCTCAATGGTGCCAATGCCTCCACCATCATCAAGCTGGTAAAGGAATAGCCGATGCAAACGATGGGCCGGAAGCCCATATAGGACGTTTATTTGTGCAAGGGCAGATAGATGATAAAGGTGCTGCCTTTGCCCTCTTCGCTCTGTACTTCTATCTTTCCTTTATGGAGAGAGATGATTTTCTTGACATACCCCAAACCGAGTCCGTACCCCTTCACATCGTGCACATTGCCCTTGGGCACGCGGTAGAAGTTCTCGAAAATGCTCGGGAGCGCTTTCTTGGGGATGCCGATGCCCTTGTCGGTCACGGAGAGCAGGAAATACTTGCCGTTTGACTGGGTGTTGATGAGAATTTCGGGCGCCCCTTGTGAGTATTTGATGCCATTTTCCACCAGGTTGATGATGACATTCTGCAAATGCGACTTGTCTCCGAAAAGCTCGTGCTCGTCGGCGTTGAGGGCTAAGTTCAGGGAACCCTTTGCCGAAGAGATTTGCAGTGCAACGCTGTCCACCACCTTGTGGACGAGGTCGTGCATATCCAGCATCTCGATGTTCATCTTGACCTGCCCCTTCTTGAGTTGGGCGATTTGCAAGATGTTGTTGACCATATTCTTGAGTCTGTCGTTCTCGTCCCGGATGATGCTGATATAGGCCTCCCGGATGTTGGCGTCGTTGTGCAGGGTGGGGTCGGAGAGGGCCTCGCACGCCAACGAGATGGTGGAGATGGGCGTCTTGAACTCGTGCGTCATATTGTTGACGAACTCGTTGGTCACCTCGGAGAGCTTCTTCTGTCGGTAAAGAGAGTACAGGGCCACGAAGGAGATGGCGAAGCAGACGACGATGAGACTGAGAATGAGGATGACGATGGTGCTCATCCGTTGCAGGAAGATGCCGCGCTCAGCCGGGAAATAGAGGATGATGTAATGCGGCGAACTGACCTTCTCGTTGTATTTCAGGCGGAAGACATATTCGCTGTGCAAGATCTGCTCGCAGTTGATGGTCTTTGGCTCGATGATGAAATCGGTGGTGAAAGCGTTGTAGAGGGCGAAATCATAACGGGCGGTGATATTCTCTTCCTGTAGTGCGCCTCGGATGATCTCGCGCAGTGTGTTCTCGTTCAGCCGCTGTATGGTGGCGCTGTCCAACTGCACCAGGTTGGCGTCGGTGAAGCTGAGACTGCGGGTGGGGTAGTCCTTGTTTTTGGGCGACCACGGGTCATTGTCCACTGGGAACAGTTCGCGGTAGGCCTGGCTGAAATATTCGGTGTCGTTGGCCATTATGCGGTTGTTGTTCTCCTTGACAAAGATGACCGACTTGATGACGCCGATGGGTTGGTTGGTGACCGAGTCGAGCACGAACTTGCGGGTGTGGAATTCCGACACCACATCGGAGAGGTCCGTCTCCTCAGTGACCGTGGTGGCCGTGTCGGTCACCGTCAGGTCCAGGGTGTCGTTGAGGATGGTGGCGTCGATGCGCTCCACAATGGTCTCGCCGGCCGAGAGCACCTCGTTGACGAAGATGCTGCGCTGCACCTTCTCGGCCTCTGTGTATAGCTTGAAGATGGCGAGAATCAGCAAGATGGAGGTGATGCCGACGATGAAGAAGAGGGTTACGATGATTCTTTTTTTCATAATCTGCCTAAAAATTGCAAAAGTTCTGTGTCGCGGGATTCGTCGATGAGTGCGGAATGTGCCTGGCCGAAGGGCGTGCCCTTGTTGCGGCTGCGTACATTCTCCCCATCGTGGCATCCTATCGCGGGCTTCTCCCCGTCGTGAGGATAATATATATAATGTACCACCGACACGGGCGGGTTTGTGTCGGCGCTTTCCACTAAAAGAAAAGTGCCGGAATCCATATAGTATTGTTTGCTCATCAGCCGAATCGACTTTTGGTAGTCCAGATGGTTGAGAAACTGGTTGTGGTCGGCGATGGGGCGACTCTCCTCCTGCAGGATGCGCAATAGAGGCACAAAGTCGTAGCCCTCGGGTACATACAACTTCCGTGTGGCACGGGGAGCGCGCCCGAAGTAGTGGTAGATGTCGTGCGCGAGATTGCGCAACTCCTCTTCTGTCTCTTCACCATCCAGCAAGGTGGCTTGACAGCAGGAAGGGCGGAGGCAGTGGGGGAAGGAGGCAAAATAGCGCTGCAGTGTCTCCCCGTTGTCGGCTGGGAGGTCGGCCACAACAGCGTCGAAGGCGGAGAGTTTTCCGTTGAGGTTGATGCGCTCCCCGATGGTGGCATCCAGTTCACCCCATTCTTTAACCAACACCGGCAGGAGAAGGTCGTGCGGCACCGTGCGCACCACCGCATTATGACCGCAGGCCAGAATGAATATCAGCTCGCGAAATCCCGACAGGGGAGTCTTCCCATCGGGAATCAGGGCAACACGCTGGGCGGGCCGGTCGGTTCCGAGTCGGTCGGTAATCCGTCGGAGGTTGCTTTCCTGCAGCCATTCGCCTAACGTCTTCACTGCCAGCTGGCAAAAGGCCGGTGTGAACCAGCTGTGCTGCTGGTACTGGCGCGGGAAGAGCGGCTCCAAGTGCGCTTTCACCCAGGCGGCATCACGAAGCGCGGCCCCCAGCCGGAGCAGGGGACGCGCGGGGTCATATCGGGAGGTACTGTCCATTACACTTCAGCACACACTTGCCGGATGATGTCTTTGACCATCTCCTCGGGGAAGGGGCGGATGTAGCCTTTGTCTTGGAAAAGGTTCACAATCTCGTGGGTTTCCTGGATGTCCTTTTGGGCGATTTCAAAGACCTCTTGCCAGGTGCGGGTCTTGCGGGCCACGCCGTCCTGGATGGCTTGCATTGCCACGTCGGCGGCCACGTGCGGGAAGAGGTCGCTGTCCATCATCGTGGGCATTATGCAGTCGGGCGCGAGCCCTTTCTTCTCTGCATAGTCGGCGATGCTGTGGGCGGCGCGGATGGCCATTGCGTCGGTGATCTTGCTGGCCGACACCAACAACGTGCCCTTGAGGATGGCGGGGAAGCACACCGAGTTGTTGACCTGGTTGGGGAAGTCGCCGCGGCCGGTGGCCACGATGTAGGCGCCGGCCTCCTTGGCCTTGTAGGGATAGATCTCCGGCACGGGGTTGGCGCAGACGAAGACGATGGCCTTGTCGGCCATCAGGCGGATCCACTCGGGTTTGATGGTGTCGGGGCCCGGCTTGGAGAGGGCAATCAGCACATCGGCATCCTTGAAGGCCTCCTCGTGCGTCTCAATACAGTTGGGGTTGGTGCTCTCGCAGAGTTCCCATTTGCGGTAGAAGCGCTTGTCGTCGCGGTATTGGGTGCGGTTCTTGTGCAGTGTCCCTTTGGTGTCGAAGATGATGAGGTTCTCGGCCTTCACGCCGTCGGTAATCATCAGGCGGGCGATGGTGGTATTGGCAGCGCCGGCGCCGTACAGCACCACTTTGATCTCTTCCATCTTCTTGCCCACGATCTTGAGGGCGTTGATGAGTCCGGCCAGCGTGACACAGGCAGTGCCTTGGGCGTCATCGTGCCAGACAGGGATGACGCACTCCTCGCGCAGCGTGTCGAGAATGCGGTAGCAGTTGGGCTGCGAGATGTCCTCCAGGTTGATGGCGCCGAAGCTATGCTGCACCATCTTGACGAACTCGATGACCTTGTCGGCCTGGTGCTCGCCGTTCTCGTCGCGGCTGTCGATGCAGAGGGGGATGGAGTCCACGCCGCCGAGGTATTTCATCAGCATCGCCTTGCCCTCCATCACGCCGAGGCCGCCCGGCGGTGTGCAGTCGCCGTCGCCCAGCACGCGCGTGCTGTCGCTGACCACGGCCACGAGGTTGGCACGGTTGCTGAGGTGGAAGGAGGCGTCGTTGTCGTCGCGGATGGTGGTGGAGACGGCCGAGACGCCAGGCGTGTACCACACGTTGAACCAGTTGAACCCATAAATCGGGGCCTTGGGCAGCGTTTGCATCTTGCCGCCATAGAACTGGTGTGCAGCAATGGACATTCTTTTATAAAAGAGCGTCTTGGCCTTGGCCTTCTGCTCTTCGGTGAATTCTTTCGGAAAGAGGTCCTCGATGTTGTCGAGGGTGGGGTTGTTATTCATCGTCTGTTTTATTATTATGAATTGTGTTTAATATCGTTCATCAGCAGTGCAACGGTCATAGTACATACTCACCTTGTGGACGAGTTTGCCGCTCTTGTCGTATTTCTTGAAGTCGCCGTGACCGAGACCGTGGTAGTAGTTGCCCTCGTATGCCTTCTGGCCGTTCTCGTAATAGAACTCGATTGCCCCGTGCAGGTCGCCGATTTCGTAGGTGCGCAGCACGGAGGTCTTGCCGTTGGCGTAAAAGAAGGTCTCCTGGCCATCCCTTATGTCGTTGACAAACTGGCAGGAGTATGCGGCTTGTCCGCTGGGATAGTAGATGACGAAGTTGCCGTTGCAGTACCCGTTTTCAAATTCCACCACCAGGCCTGTCTTGCCATTGGGGTAGCAGGCGGTGACTTGAGTGTGATCTTTCGGGATCAACGTGGCTTCAGACATCTTCCCGTCTGGCTGACGGAATCTGTATTGGTAGGCCCAGTTGTGGTCATAGATGATCTCCAGCAGCACGGTCTTCCCGTCGGGGGCATAGTAAGAGGTCGGTCCGTGTGTTTCGTCAAGCAATGTGTTGCTTTCTATCCGCATTTTTCCATCAGGATAGTAGAGGACGGGGTGCTGGGGGTCATTATTGCCTCCGTAAAAGGCGGAACTCCAGATGCGGCCCAGCGGATCGTAGCTGAGATAATATCCGTCCACTACGTCAAGGGTGACCAAGCAGGAGTCCACCGTTTCTCCGGTGGGGTAAAACGTCTTTTGGACACCCATCGTGGAGTTGGAAAGGTTTTGGGAGGTGTGGAGAACTTTCCCGTCGAGGCTGTACTTGATGCGGGCTCCGTCGGGTTTGCCGCCCTTGATCTCGCGGCTGATTTCAATGTTGCCGTTCGGGTAGTAGAAGTCGCTATGACCGTTCCCGAAGAGGACAGTGTCGCGATGCACCAGCTTCCCGTCCGTGTCAAAGGTGCTGATCAGTATGGGCATACCGTTGTAATAACGGAGTTCGCGCGACATCTTGCCGTTGGGCATATAATAGGCGCAATAGATGAGCTTGCCTTCCTGACTGTAAAGATCCTTTTCGGACAGCGTGCCGTCTTCAAGATAGGTGTAACAGGCTCCCACCAAGGTGTCGTTGCGGTACTGGCACTCGCTTGCCACGGTGTGGGCCTTGTCATCGAAATATCTTATCGACATACCGTTTTTGGCCTCATTCTTGTATTCTGTATAGGCAAACACCTGCCCTGACGGGTAGTACTCTTTGCATACCCCACTGGTCTTGCCCTTCTTGTAGTTGTTCTCTTGATAAATATTGCCGTTGGGGAAATAAAAGACTTGTTTGCCGTCGAATTCGAGATTGGCGTTGCGCACATTGGTGCCTAACAGTCTCCCCGTTGACGTGTAGGTCTCAGTGGTGATGTGCTTGTCCTTGAGTGTGAAGGTGGCACGTACACTGCCGTCCGGCATATAGTTTTCGGCACCAGTGACTTGCCCGTCTTTCAAATGGTAGGTAATCGCAGGCTTGCCGTCGTAATCATACTCCGTGCGGTTGCCGTCGGGCTTGCCGTCTTTGTAAGTCGTTTTCGACCACATCTTGCCGTTGGGATAGTAGTGCACGTAGTCGCCGTCAAACTCCTCTTTGTCATTGTAACTGTACGACTCCATCAGGGCTCCGTCGGGGTAGCGTTCCGTGAAACTGCCTGAACGGTTGTTCTGGGTGATGAAGCCCTGGACGTTCACCCTCCCGTTGGGATAATAGCTTGTGAACGGGTGGGGCGTGCCGGTGTTGTCGGTTTCGTAGGTGCCCCGCAACTGGCCGTTGGGATAGTATTGGTTCTGAGTCCCCGACATCTCTCCGTCCACGTAGTTTTCCGTAGCCGTAAGGTGTCCTTGTTCGTCATAATACCGGACTTCGCCCATCAGGTTGTCATCGGGACCTATCGTGCACTCCATCTCAAGAATGCCCGATTCGTAGAAACGTTTGTAGGCCCCCAGTATGTTGTCGTTTGTGGCTTTGGTTTCAAAGGTCAGCACCGACTCGTCGCCAAAAGGATGGTGGGAAAATGTGCGGATGAAACCGTTTTTCAGACCTTTCGACATCTGCACTTCCGCAATCTTCCGGTTGTTGCTGTACCCATATCCCATACCGTCGAGTTCATTGTCCTTGTAGGTGCTCATTTCGTCCAGTTGGCCCGTCTGGTCGATGCTGGTCCACTCTCCCTGACGTATCAGTTTGCCTTTTTCGTCTTCCGAGGCCTTGCCCCACGCGTAGAGGCGGTATTGGTCGTAAAGGTAGTGGATGTCGTCGGGATTCTCCTTGTTCAGGCCCTTTTCAATGACGTTGTCCAGGTCTTCCACTATCATATTTACGAAAGCGCCGATCTCTTTTCCCATTTTTTCAGCCTTGGCCGACACCTTGCCGTTCTCGATGTCTGTGCTGGAGAACTGGTAATAGCAGAGAGTGTTGAAGAGCTTTTTCTCCATAACTTGCTTGAAGAAAGGAATGTAGAGCTGGTCCTCCACGGCGTGGGAGTTGGGGCGCACCTGCACATTCTGGAACACCACCTGGTTGCCGCGCGTGACGGCGTGGTCGATTTTTGACAGGCATTTTTCCTTTTTCTGGGATATGATGGAGATGTTGAGTTTCTTGACCACCTCCTCGTAATATTTGTTCAACTCCTTGTAGTCTTCGTGCAAAGAGTAGTGGTTGTCAGCATTGAAGGAGCCCACCCCCGAGCCGTAGATCTCATCCAGGATTCTCAGAGCCAGAATGGTGTACTGGGACGAGGGGTTGATGAGGGTGGTATAGTTGAGCGCCATAATGCCCGGCACCGTGTACCCGAGCCGGAGACACGCCTGTCCGTATTGGAAATGGCTGCCTTGGTGGGCGGGGCTAAGGAACATCGAGGTTTTGAAGCACTCCAGGGCCTCCGCATACTTCTCCTGCCGCATCAATGACACGCCCTTGTTGAAGTGAAGGTGGAAATAGTAGGGGTTGGTCTCCAGCCCTTTGTCATAATATGCCACGGCCTTTTCATAGTCCTCCAAGTTGTCGTAGCAGTTGCCCAACTCCGTGTAGATGTTGGCCAACGGTTGGTTGCAGGAGGGATTTTCCGTCAGTTCGGTGAGGATTTGGATGGCCTCGTGGTAACGTTCCGCCATTTCCAGCGCGTAAGCCTTCTCGTATTGGGCGTACTCGTAGTTGGGATCGCCGTATGGGACCTGGTTGTAGAGCGCGATGGCGTCGTCAAACTTCCCTTGGTCGGCCGTTTTTATTCCTTTGCGGATGATCTTTTCCGAGTTGTCGATGATTTTCAGGTTCTTGGTGTTCTGTCCGTAAAGAAGGGAACCAAACACAAAGAGACAGATCAGTAAGAGTGTTTTTTTCATAATATCAGTGGACTTTTTATGGTGAAAACGGATTTAATGTTGAGTTGGCAAAGATATAAAAAATGAAGACGGCGCTCTATTTCCCCACCATCTTTTTCACCCGTCGGATGGCGGTTTTCCATACGATGAAGAAAAAGACGAAGAATCCGATGCTGAGGATGGCGGCTATGGAGGTGTCCGTTTCGGTGATGGCCTCCCGGTACATCAGGATAAAGTCGTAGATGCCGTGCAGGATGACGGGCACGATGTAGGCCAGCAGGAGGAAGGTGCCTTTCTTCCAGGGCTTGAACTTGGCCATTGCGAAGAAATAGCCCATAAAGATGGCGAAGAAGAAGTGGGCGGGCACGGCAAAGAGGGCGCGGCCCACGGCCACGGCGAGGCCGCCCTGCATCACGTACATCACATTCTCCAGCCCTGCAAAGCCCAACCCCACGAAGGCGGCGTACTCCACACCGTCGTAGTACTCGTCAAAGTGCGGACTGTTCCAGATGAAGAGGTACAGGAAAAACAGCTTGCAGAGTTCCTCCGGCATTGCCGCCTGCCCGAAGGCCTGGTAGAGCGCCTGCGACAAACTGTCTTCCAAGGCGGGGTTGACGAAGAGCCCCACCACCGTCAGCAGCGCTATGTCCAAAAAGGCCGCCAGCACGCCGCCCAACAAAGCCTTGAGCAGCATCGGCAGCGGCTCCTTCTGGTAACGGTCGTGATGGTAAATGTACCAGATCAAAAACAACACAGGCGCCAAAGACGCAATCAAGATGATGTACATACCTCAATTCTCCATTTTCAATTCTCAATTTTCAATTCTCAATTCTCAATTCTCAACTCTCACTTCATCCACTGGTCAAACTCCTCCTCGCTTACCAGTCCGAGTGCCAGGGCGGCTTCGCGGAGGGTGAGCCCCTCGGCGTGGGCGTGCTGGGCGATCTTGGCGGCGTTGTAGTAGCCGATGTGCGGACTGAGTTTGGTGACCAGCATCAGCGAGTTGTTGAGGTGCATCGCGATGCGCTCGCGGTTGGGCACAATGCCCTGGAGGCAGTGGTCATTGAAGGAGTTGATGACATCGGCCAGCAGGCGCGACGACTGCAGCAGGTCGCGGCCGATGAGGGGCATAAAGACGTTCAGCTGCAGGTGTCCCTGCATTGCGCCGGTGGTGATGGCCACGTCGTTGCCGATGACCTGGCAGCACACTTGCGACAGGGCCTCGCACTGGGTGGGGTTCACCTTGCCGGGCATAATGGAGGATCCGGGCTCGTTGGCGGGCAGCACCACCTCGCCGATGCCGCAGCGCGGACCGGAGTTGAGCAGGCGAAAGTCGTTGGCGATCTTCATCAGCGACACGGCCAGGCGCTTGAGGGCGCCCGACACCTCGGCCAGCGAGTCGTGGGAGGCCATCGCCTCGTACTTGTTGGGGGCGTTGGTGAAGGAGAGGCCGGTGAACTGGTTGATGTATTGCAGCGCCAGCGTGTCGTAACCCTTCGGGGTGTTGAGTCCGTTGCCCACGGCCGTGCCGCCGATGGGAAGCTCCATCAGGTGGCGCATCGCGTTGCGGATGGCCTCCGCGCCGTGCTCCAGCTGCGAGAGGTGTCCCGACAGCTCCTGCCCTAGCGTCAGGGGCGTGGCGTCCATCAGGTGCGTGCGCCCGATCTTCTTGATGTCACCGTATTCGGCGATCTTGGTGCGGTAGGTGGCCATCATACGGTCCAGGGCCGGCAGCGTGTGCTCCAGCAGCATCTTGGTGGCCGCGATGCGCATCCCCGTGGGGAAGATGTCGTTGGTGGACTGCGACTGGTTGACGTCGTCGTTGGGGGAGAGGAAGAGCGGGTAGTCGTCGAGCTTGCCGCCGTGGAGCTGTTGCCCGCGGTGGGCGATGACCTCGTTGACGTTCATATTGGTCTGGGTGCCGGAGCCGGTCTGCCAGATGTGCAGCGGGAACTGGTCGTCCCACTGGCCCGTGAGGATCTCGTCGCAGGCCTGCACGATGAGGTCGCGTTTCTCCTGCGGCATCACGCCGAGGTCGCAGTTGGCGCAGGCCGCGGCGCGTTTGGCAGTGGCGATGCCGTAGATGATCTCGATGGGCATCTTCTTCTTGCCGATGACGAAGTTCTCCATTGCGCGCTGTGTCTGCGCGCCCCAGAGTTTGTCACTCTCCACACTCATCTCCCCGAGCGTGTCTCTTTCGATTCTGTATGTCATTGTATCGTGTTTTTTGTCGGATGCGGTTAATCGTAGAATTTCCAGTTGATGCCGATGGAGACCCTGCGGCTCTGCATCGGATAGAAGGGGGTGGTGAAGTATTTGTAGCCGATCAGGCCCTCCAGCAGGTTGTTGCCCCGCACAAAGAAGGAGAGACGGCTCACCTGCAGCGTCAGGTCGAGGTCCCAGAAGAGGTAATTGCCCACCTTCACGTTCTCCTGATGGTAGTATTGGTGCAGAACCGGCGTGTAGGCGTCGGCATAGTATAAGGTGTTGTACATCAGGTCGGTGCCGAGCTGGACGCGGAGGCGGTTCTTGAAGATGCGGAAGTGCCAGGCCGCGCGCAGCTTGCCAGCGAAAAGGGGCAGCGCCACGACGGGGCTCGTGGAGTGCTGCAATGCCAAATTGGCGTCAACAGAGAAGTTCTTGACCCGAAATGGGGCGAACAGGTTGAACTGCACCACGTGGATGCCCTTCTCGGCCATCGTCGGCGTGCGGTGCTCGTTAAGATAAAGATGATGGTTCAACATAAAGTAGTTGAACCCCAACTTGTAACCGAAAAGGGTCCAGTAGGCGCCCAGTTTCATCGTGTTCTCCTTCGGCCACGCGAGATACCACAGGTTGTTGTTGCCGATGTAGTATGTGTAGAAAAAGTCGGGGGAGGTGCGGTAGAAGTCGGCGTTGAGTCCTATGTAGTGCTGAAGCTTGCGGCTTATGGAAAAGGTGGCCCCCAGGTGAGCGATGGCGTCGCCCCGGTTGTAGTTGTTGAACGAGTAGGCAATGCTGCCGAACAGGTCCCAAACCGAGAAGAGGCGGATGTTTGTGCGCGCGAACAGCGTGTAGTTGTTGCCGATATAGAAGGGCATCTTCGCGTGCACGTACTCGTGGCGTATGCCGCCGGCAATCCGGAAGAAGTAGTTCTGGTCACTCTGCCGCGACAATGGCTCGTAATTCGACCACTGCAGCGAGTTCACGATGCTGTAGTAGTTCACCGTGTCGCGGGTGGAGTCCGTGTTGATGTAGTAGATGTTCTGGTAATAGTCGTTGTTCAGGTGAGTGTCCTCGAAGACACTCTTCAAGGTCTTGAACTGGAACGTGTGGGTGAGGGTGCCGAAGTATCGGTTGTTCTTGTCCTTGATGTTTACATACTGCTGCCACTGCGCGTTATGCGTGTTGATGGTGCTCAGGGCATTGCCGAAGAGTACGGAGAAAGTCATCAGGTCGGTTGTGAGGTCTTCGTCTGAAAAATGACGGCCGATAAAAAGGTCGTAGTCTTCCAACCCGCCGTTTTCCTGGAACTTGGCGTGGTTGATGATGTAGGAGCCGATGAAACCGTAGATGTTCTTCGGGGTGGAATAATGAATCACGGCATTCAGGTCGAAGAGGTTGCACCCCTGGCGGAGGAAATAGCCAGAGTTGTTGTATCCCTCCAGTTGGGCATTGAACTCGAACCTCCGGATTTTCTGGGCGTGGATGGCGTGGATACGTTGCTCGGTTGTCAGTCCAAACGCCGCCGAAATGTCGGTGAACGACCCCTTCACGTCATAATAGCACAAGTCGTTCTCCGTCTTGAAGTAGATAGGGTAGGGGAGGGTGATCATCGAGAAGCCCGGCTCGCGCTCGAAGTCGAAGACCATTGAGCGATGCGCTTGCGAGTAGATGCCCAATGTCTGGTAGATGCCCTCGGTGCGGTTCAAGGGGTCGTATTCGGAGGTGTAGAAGAAAGTGGTGTCTATGGATTTGTAAACCAAAGGGTTGAATTGGAATCCCTGAAGCCGGGCCACGGTGACGGGCATATATTCGGGGGAGATGGCCATAGCCGAATCAATCTTGCGCTCCGTGGGCCGCTCGTCGCTCTGCGCGTTGCCCACCCGCGTCCCTAACAGCAGGAAAGTGAATAGTATGAGGTGGATAAGGCGGCTTCGGATTTTCATCTTTGGTTTCTTCTTAGAAACTGCAAAAATACAAAAAAAAGTATCTCTCCGTTTCGCCGTGTTTCTGCCATTCTGTCAGTCGTAGCGCTTTGGCAACATTATTGCTCTAAAGGCTTGTTTTCAATTAATAATCAGAAAAAGAAAGGAGTAAAAACATAATGAATCCGAATAATTTGACCATCAAAACCCAAGAGGTGATTTCCAACGCGCAAATGCTGGCGATGCGCAACCAGAACCAGCAGCTGGAGCCTCTTCATATCCTCAAGTCTATGCTTGAGGTGGACGACAATGTCGTTCCTTTCCTGCTCAAAAAGCAGGAGTGCAACCCCAAAACGGTGGCCGCTGTGGTGGATCGTGAGATTGCGCATCTGCCCAAGGTTACCGGTGGGGATCCCTACCTCGGAGGCGCCACCCAAAGCGCCCTTCAGAAGGCTATTCTCTTCTGCCAGGACTCCGGCGACGAGTTTGTCTCCGTGGAGCACCTGCTCTATGGCATTTTCAGTACCAATAGCAAGGCGTCCCAAATCCTCAAGGACGCGGGGATGACCGAGAAGGGCCTGAAGAGCGCCATCGAAGAGCTTCACAAGGGCAGCAAGGTGACCTCCGCTTCTAACGAGGAGACCTACAATGCCCTCAACAAGTATGCCAAGAACCTCAATGAGATGGCCCGCAAGGGCAAGCTCGACCCTGTCATCGGCCGTGACGAGGAGATACGCCGTGTGCTGCAGATCCTCTCGCGCCGTACCAAGAACAACCCCATCCTCATTGGCGAGGCCGGCGTCGGCAAGACCGCCATTGCCGAGGGACTGGCCCAGCGTTTGGTGAGCGGCGACATTCCCGAGAACCTCAAGAGCAAGAAGCTCTACTCGCTGGATATGGGTGCCCTCGTGGCCGGCGCCAAGTACAAGGGCGAGTTCGAGGAGCGTCTCAAGAGTGTCATCAACGAGGTTATCAACTCTAACGGTGAGATTATCCTCTTCATCGACGAGATCCACACCCTCGTCGGGGCAGGCGCCTCCGGTGAAGGCGCGATGGATGCCGCCAACATCCTCAAGCCCGCCCTTGCCCGTGGCGAGCTGCGTTCTATCGGTGCCACCACCCTCGACGAGTACCAGAAGTACTTTGAGAAGGACAAGGCCCTTGAGCGTCGTTTCCAGCCCGTCAAGATTGAGGAACCCGACAAGTATTCCGCCATCTCCATCCTCCGTGGCCTGAAGGAACGCTATGAGAACCATCACAAAGTGAAGATTCTCGACGAGGCCATCATCGCCGCCGTCGAGCTCTCGCAGCGTTACATCGGCGACCGTTTCCTGCCCGACAAGGCCATCGACCTCATTGACGAGGCCGCTGCCAAGCTCAAGCTCGAAATCAACTCCGTGCCCGAGGAACTCGATGAGGTGGAACACAAGATCAGCCAACTCGAAATCGAGCGCGAGGCCCTCAAACGCGAGAACGACACCGCCAAGGTGGAGTCACTCAGCAAGAAAATCGCTGAACTGCAGGAGAAACGCAACGTCATCTCCACCAAGTGGCGCAGCGAGAAGGAGATTATGGATAAGATCCAGCACTGCAAGGATGAAATAGAGCAATACAAGATTGAAGCTGCCAACGAGGAGCGTCAGGGCAACTACGGCCGTGTGGCTGAATTGCGCTATGGCCTCATCAAGAACGACGAGAATGAGATTGAAAAACTGCAGAAGGACCTCGAGGCTCTTCAGGGTGATGAGGCAATGATCGACGAGAAGGTCGGCGCCGACGACATCGCCGAGGTGGTGGCCCGCTGGACCGGCATCCCCGTGGCCAAGATGATGCAGAGCGAGAAGTCGAAACTGCTCCATCTGGAAGAGGAACTTCACAAGCGCGTGGTGGGCCAGGACGAGGCCATCGGGGCCGTCAGCGATGCCATTCGCCGCAGCCGTGCCGGTCTGCAGGACGCCAAGCGCCCCATTGGCTCGTTCATCTTTATGGGCACGACCGGCGTCGGCAAAACCGAGCTCGCCAAGGCGCTTGCCGAGTATCTGTTCAACACGGAAGACGCGATGATACGCTTCGATATGAGCGAATTCCAGGAGTCCTACTCCGTGTCGCGGCTCATCGGCTCGCCTCCTGGCTATGTGGGTTACGATGAGGGCGGACAGCTTACCGAGAAGGTGCGCCGCAAACCCTACTCTGTCATCCTCTTCGATGAAATCGAGAAAGCGCACCCCGACGTGTTCAATGTGCTCTTGCAGGTGCTCGACGACGGCCGGCTGACTGACAACAAGGGTAGGGTGGCCGACTTCAAGAACACCATCATCATTATGACCTCCAACCTGGGGTCCAACATCATCCAGGACAACTACGCCGACCGCGCCAACTACTCTGATATGGAGGTGTTTGAGCGCACGAAAGCGGAGGTGACCGACCTGCTGAAGAAGACGCTCAAGCCCGAGTTTCTCAACCGTATCGACGAGATTGTGATGTTCCAGCCGCTCTCCAGACGGGAGATCAAGGAGATCATCAACCTGCAGTTGCACCAGTTGGAGGATCTGCTCGGCCAGCGCAACATCAAGCTCGAGTTCAGCAACTATGCTATGGACCTCTTGCTGGAGTTGGGTTACGACCCCGTGTATGGCGCGCGGCCGCTCAAGCGTGTGATACAGAAGATGATACTCAACGAACTCTCCAAGATCATCCTCGCCGAGGAGATCGACCACGACTGCACCATAATGGTGGATTCCGTGGAGGACGGCAAGTTCGTGTTCTATAAGAAATAATTGTAACACCAGTGTTGAAAACAAAGGCGGCGGGACTTGACTCCTGCCGCCTTTTTTGTTATCTTTGCGGTTTGAAAAAAAAGAACTATGACCGACAACTACTTATTATTAGGCGCAAAGAAACGATTGATTGAAAAACTTCGGCAGAAGGGCATCACGGACGAGAACGTGTTGCAGGCCTTCGACAAGGTGGAACGGCACCGCTTCGTGGAGTCGTTCCTCTGGGACCGGGCCTACGACGACGTGGCGCTGAAGCTGCTGAACGGGCAGACCATCTCGCACCCCTTCACCGTGGCGTTCCAGTCGCAGTTGCTGCAGGTGTCGAAGGGAATGACGGTGCTGGAAATCGGCACGGGCTCGGGTTTCCAGGCGGCCATCTTGAGCGCGATGGGCGCGCGCGTCTATTCGGTGGAGCGCCAGCAGGTGCTCTATCAGCGCACCTCCAAACTGCTCGCCCAGCTCGATGAGCGCATCGTGACCTGGTACGGTGATGGCTTCAAGGGCATCCCGATGTACGCGCCCTACGATCGTGTCATTGTCACTTGCGGCGCCCCTGACGTGCCCCCGGCCCTGGTGCAACAGCTCAAACCCGGCGGCATTATGGTCATACCCGTCGGCGACGAGTCGCACACAATGAAGCGTCTCACCAAAATGGATGACGGCAACTTGCAGGAAGAGGTGTTCGGTGACTTCCTTTTCGTGCCGATGCTGAAAGACGCCGTGAGGAAAAAATAAGGTTATACTATATATATAATAGTAACAATGAACAAGCAAAACGAAAACAGTACTCCCCGTGTCACTGCGATGATATTCGCGGCGGGCCTGGGCACGCGGCTCTATCCGCTGACGGCGTCGCGGCCGAAGGCGATGGTGCGCTATCAGGGCAAACCTCTCATCGAGTGGGCTTTGGAGAAGATGGCCGCCGCAGGTGTGCGCGATGTCATCGTCAATGTGCATCATTTTGCCGACCAGATCATCGATTTCGTCAAGGGCTATCCCTTCGACGGGCGCATCCGCATCTCCGACGAGCGGGCCTACCTGCGCGACACTGCCGGCGGGCTCAAGTTCGCCGAGCCCCTCTGCGGCGACAGCGACCTGCTGCTGCTTTATAATGTGGACATCCTCTCCACCATCGACCTGCGGAAGATGCTGGCGCACCATATGGATTCGGGCGCTGACGTCACGCTGGCGGTGCGCCAGCGGCAGACTGCCCGCTATTTTGTTTTCAACCAAGAAGATATGCGCCTCTGTGGCTGGAAAAATGTCAAGACGGGGGAGGAGATTATGCCAGTGACGCCCGCCGTTCCTGTCGAGCTGGCCTTTAGCGGCATCCACATCCTGAACCGATCTTTTGTTGACCGCATACCTTCCGTTGAAAAACACTCATTGACGCCACTTTATCTACAAAATGCCGACCATTTCCGTATCTTAGGTTATCAACATCAGGAGGATGAATGGATGGACGTGGGAAAGTATGAAGAGTTTTGCAACATATTGTCATAGAGTAAATTGTTGACTTTTCAGGCTTTTTCAGCTGGTTTTTATACACTATTTTTTTTAAAAATCAAGTTGAAAACATTTTTTTTGTAAACTTTTTTTTGTTTATTTTTGCCATCTCAATAAACGAACAATTTGATATTGTTAATTGATTGAGAATGAGTAAAAATTAATTTTTTCAGCCTGTGAGATGAGCGAAATTACGAAAGACTATACAAGAGTTTGGAATCAATGTTTGGCCCTGATACAAGATATTGTGGAACCGGATGCTTTTGAGACCTGGTTTCTGCCGATAGTACCGGTCTCTTTGGAGGAGGACACTTTAGTCTTGCAGTTGCCCAGTCATCTGTTCTACGAGTTCCTCGAGGAGCACTATGTGAATGTGCTCAAGAGTGTGATCAAGAAGGAGATAGGGCCTATGGGAAAGTTGAAATACAAGGTCATTATGGAGCAGCAGCCCGATCCTGCCCAGTCGCAGTCCATCACGCTGCCGTCGCATAACCGTCCGGCGGTGAGCAACCCGCCGACGCTGGCTCCCATCGACGTATATCAGACTTCCAACCGTGATATTCCAGACCCCTTCGTGCTGCCGGGCATCCAGAAGCACAAGATCCCTTCCAATTTGGTGGACGCCCTGACGTTCGAGAACTATGTGGAGGGCGACTGCAACCGGCTGGCCCGTTCCGCTGGCTGGGCCATCGCCAAGGCCCCCGGCCAGACCTCTTTCAACCCGCTTTTCATCTACTCCGATGTGGGCCTGGGCAAGACGCACCTCGTCAACGCCATCGGCATCCAGACCAAGATCAACTTCCCCGACAAGACCGTGGTCTATGTGAGTTGCGACACCTTCTACCAGCAGTACATCGAGGCTGTCAAGAATAAGAATGTCAACGACTTCATCTGGTTCTACCAGTCGGTGGATATGCTGATTATTGATGACATCCAGTTCATCGCGGGGGGCAAGGGCAAGACGCAGGAGGTCTTCTTCCACATCTTCAACTCCCTGCACCAGCACAACAAGCAGATCATCATCACTTCCGACAAGTCGCCGGTGGAGATCTCCGGTTTCGAGCCCCGGTTGCTCAACCGTTTCAAGTGGGGCTTGACCGCCGACCTGCAGGTGCCCGACCTGGAGACGCGCATCGCCATCATCAACAAGAAGTTGGAGAACAACGGCATCACCTTCCCCAAGGAGGTTGTGGATTACCTGGCCCTGCGCATCACCTCCAACACGCGCGAATTGGAGGGCGCTATGATCGCCATCCTCGCGCAGGCATCCCTCAATCACCGTGCCATTACGGTGGATCTGGCCAAGGAGATGGTGGACAAGTATGTGAAAACCAATGCGAAAGAGATTTCCATAGAGTATATCCAGAAGATTGTGTGCGACTATTTCAAGATCTCCACGGAGGTCATTAACGCCCGCACGCGCAAGCGCGACATCGTGCAGGCCCGCCAGCTGAGTATGTATTTCGCCAAGAAATACACCAAGCTGCCCCTGTCGGTCATCGGCGCCTATTGCGGCAACAAGGATCACGCCACCGTGCTGCACGCCTGCCGCACCATCAACAATCTTTATGAGACCGACAAGAAAATGAAACTCTATGTGGATGATATCGACAAGAAAATGAAAATATAAAAAATACACAGAAACTTGCATTTATAAATATAAATATATATTTTTGCGGTTTCTTTTAAAAATGGAATTATGAATAAACGGTGGATTTGCCAACAGCTCCCGGATGATGCGGCTACAGGGCGGCTTGCAGAGCAACTCTCTATTGAAAAACCGCTTGCAGCACTCCTGCTGCAAAGGGGTATCAACACGCCAGAGGCAGCCGCCGATTTTTTCAACCCTGACATTACAAAGCTCCATAACCCCTTCTTGATGAAGGATATGGACAAGGCCGTCAAGCGTCTCTCCCAGGCCATCATCAACAACGAGCGCATCCTCGTGTATGGCGACTATGACGTGGACGGCACCTCCGCCGTCGCTCTCCTGTACTCTTTCCTCTGCGAAATTGTCGGCACCGACTCCAAGGGCCTGGTGGAATACTATATCCCCGACCGCTATCTGGAAGGCTATGGCATCTCCGACCAAGGCATCGAATATTGCCGCGAGAACAACATCAACCTGCTGATTTCACTCGACTGCGGCATCAAGGCCAACGACAAGGTGGAGATGGCCAACAAGTTGGGCATTGATGTCATCATCTGCGACCACCACCTTGAAGGTGACGAACTGCCCGCGGCCGTGGCCATCCTCGATCCCAAGCGCAAAGACTGTCCCTATCCCTATAAAGAACTCTCCGGCTGCGGTGTGGGCTTCAAGCTCATCCAGGGCTATTGCCAGCAGTACAAGCTGCCCGACCAGCTCTGGCTCTCCCGTATGGACCTTGTGGCCATCAGCATCGCCTCCGACATCGTGGCCATTACCGGCGAGAACCGCATCCTCGCCCATTTCGGCCTCGAGATTATCAACAAGTTCCCCCGTATGGGCATCAAGTCCATCCTTGACCAGGCCGGCATCAAGATTCACTATCCTTTCAAGGAGGAGACGATTTTCTCCCGCGTGATCTCCATCTCCGACCTTGTGTTCTATGTGGGCCCGCGCATCAACGCCGCCGGCAGAATGAAGAGCGGGCGCGAGTCCGTGCGTCTCTTCATTGTGGAGGACGAGGACAAGTCGGCCGACATTGGCAAGCGCATCAACACCCAGAACGAGCAGCGCAAGGAGCAGGACCGCAACGCCACGGAAGAGGCCATCCATATGATCAAAGGCTCGCACGAGTACATCGGCCGCAAGAGCATTGTGGTGTATAACCCCAACTGGTTCAAGGGCATCATCGGCATCGTGGCCTCCCGCCTCGTGGAGGTCTTCTACAAGCCCACTATCGTCCTCACCAAGTCCTCCGACGGCCTCATCACCGGCTCGGCCCGCTCCGTCAAAGAGTTCAATATCTACGACGGCATCGACTACTGCTCCGACCTGCTGGAGCACTTCGGCGGCCACAAATTTGCCGCCGGGCTTTCGATGAAGGAGGAGAACCTGGAGGAATTCATCGAGAAATTCGAGCAATATGTGAGCGAGAATCTGGAAGAGACGGCCACCGTGCCCGAGATTTCGGTGGATATGCCGCTGGATCTCTCGGAGATCACGCCGAGCTTTATGGAGCATCTCAAACTCTTCGCCCCGTTCGGCCCTGGCAATATGGAACCCGTTTTCCAGTCCAACGGCATCACTGACGAAGGTATGGCCCGCATCGTGGGCGACAAGCATCTCAAGTGCCGCGTCTGCTATCCTGACCGATTAGTGCAGCCCATTGACGTCATCGCTTTCAATATGAAGGACAAACTCCCGCTCGTGAAGGACAACAAAACCTTTGATATGTTATACCACGTGGAGGAGAATGTTTGGAACAACGTGGTGAATATCCAGCTGAACGTCAAGGATATACGTCCGGCAACCCCTAACCAGTAAACCGTCTTCGCTGTGAAGATAGCCGTCAACACCCGTCTCCTGCTGAAAGACAAACTCGAAGGAATCGGCTGGTTCACCCACGAGAGTCTGCGCCGTATTGTGCAGCAACATCCCGAGCATCAATTCTATTTTCTGTTTGATCGTCCATACGACGAGCAGTTCGTCTATGCCTCCAATGTGACGCCCGTGGTGGCGCATCCGCCTGCCCGCCATCCCTATCTGTGGTATCTGTTTTTCGAGTGCGGCATCCCCGCGCGCCTGCGCAGCATCCGCCCCGACCTCTTCCTTTCCACCGACGGCTGGATGCCCCTGCATCTGCGCAACACCAAGAGTGTCAACGTGATTCACGACCTTAACTTCGCGCACCACCGCGACTTCATCAAGCCTGTGGTGCTGCGCTATTACGACCGTTTCTTCCCTCGGTTCGCCCAGGTTGCAGACCGCCTGGCCACCGTGTCGGAATATACCCGCAACGACATCCACGACACATACGGCGTGCCTCTCGACCGAATCGATGTGGTCTATAACGGCTGCAACGACCATTTCCGTCCCTTCACGGCGGAGGAGCAGCAGACAGTGCGCGACCGCTATGCCCGCGGCTGCCGCTATTTCCTTTTCGTCGGACTGATTCACAAGCGCAAGAATTTGGCCAACATCTTCAGGGCCTTCGACGACTTCAAGTCGCGCGAGAACTCCGACGCCAAGTTGCTGGTAGTCGGCGACAAGAAGTGGTGGCAGGGCGAGATAGAAGACACTTACGAGGCGATGCGTTATCGTGATGAGGTGGTTATGCTGGGTCGTCAGCCGATGGAGGTGCTGAGCGCACTTTATGCGTCGGCGTGCGCCCTGGTCTATGCCTCGCTTTTCGAGGGCTTCGGCATCCCCATTGTGGAGGCCTTCAATGCGGAGACAGCCGTTATCACCTCGGATGTGACCTCGATGCCGGAGGTGGCCGGCGACGCCGCTTTGCTGGTGGACCCTGCCGCTGTGGCGCAAATCTCCGACGCAATGACTGCCCTTTGGAAGGATGACGCCTTGCGCGCGGACCTCATAGCCAAGGGCCGTGCCCGCCGCGAACTCTTCTCCTGGCAGCAAACCGCCGACAGGCTCTGGTCCTGCATTGAAAAAGTTCTCTAACCCCTAACCCTTTCCCCCTTAATCCTCAATTTCTTAATTTCTTAGTTTCTTAATTTCTTAATTCCTTATCCCCCCCCCTCAAATCCCCTAATATGAGAAGAATCCTCCTTTCATTTGTGATATTGCTGCTGTTGGGCACCGTGTGCGGTCAGGACAGCAACCAGGTGAGGAAGTACATCCGTGACCTTACCTCGCCCGAGTTCCACGGTCGTGGCTATGCCTACAATGGCGACAGCATCGCCGCCGAGTACCTGCGCGCCCAGCTGCGTGACATCGGCGTGGAGCCCTTTGTGAAGGACTATTACCACCACTATGGCTTCAACGTCTATGCGATGGAAGGGCCGGTGAAGGCCGCCTTGAATGCTGAGGAGTTGCGTCCCTGGGATGATTTCGCCCTTGCTCCTTTTTCCCGTTCCGCTGATGAGACGTTCCTCGTGCTGCCCATCAAGCCCGAGGATATTCTCAGCCCCGACAAGTTGCTGGCATTCTGCCAGAAGAACAGTGCCCAACTCTCCAATAGCCTTCTATTTGTGGATATGACAAAATGCAAGGATCAGGAGGTGGCCAAGAATCTCAACTCGTTGTTTCATCATCTTTATATGTACAACGGGCAGTTGCCTTTTCGGGGCTTTTTGGCTGCGGTGAAGGACATTCCCGTGTGGTCGTTCAACATCGCCCAGCAGGAGAGCGACTATGTGATGGCGTACATTCATCCGCGCAAGATGAAGAAGCGCTCCCGGATAGCCTTGTCCTACAGCAATGTGCTGGCTTACCATCCGACGCAGAACGTGTGCGGGATGGTGCGCGGCGCGGAGGTGCCTGACAGCCTTGTGCTGGTTTGCGGCCATTACGACCATTTGGGCCAGATGGGGGAGAGCGTCATCTTCCCCGGGGCGCACGACAACGCCTCCGGCGCCTCCACGGTGCTGGATATGGCTGCGCATTACAGGCAGCATCCGCCGCGCTACACGACGCTGTTTGTGCTGTTCAGCGGCGAAGAGGCGGGCCTGATGGGCTCGCTGGCCTTCGTGAAGGATTCGCTGTTCGACTTCTCCAAGGTGAAAATGGTGCTCAACATCGACCTGATGTGCGGCGGTGACGACGGCATTATGATGGTCAACGCCACGGGCGACAATACCCATCACTTCTATGACGCGATGGTGGCCTACAACAAAGAGGCGCACTGCGTGAAGGAGGTGAAGTCGCGCAGCAATGCCGCCAACAGCGACCACTACCCGTTCACGATGAAAGGGATGCCGGCGGTGTTCATCTACACGCTTGGCGGCCGCAGTGGCGGCTATCACAACCCTTACGATGTCTGCGACAAATGCGGCCTGGAACCGTATGACGGTATTGTACGCCTTCTGATACATTCTTTGGACGAGTTGCGCTAATCCTTTTTTTCTGTTCCTAGTGACGGAACAATCCATTTTTTTGACTATTTTTGCAAGTCGTAAAAAATAGTTGAAACCTATGGATAATTTTGTAGTCTCCGCTCGAAAATACAGACCAACGACTTTTAAATCGGTTGTGGGTCAAGAACATATAACATCCCCTTTGAAGAATGCCATCAAGACGGGCCAAGTGGCGCAGGTTTTCCTGTTCTGCGGTCCCCGTGGCGTTGGCAAGACCACCTGCGCCCGTATCCTGGCCAAAGCGCTCAATTGCCAGCATCTGACCGAGGACTACGAGCCCTGCAACGAGTGCGATTCCTGTCGCGCCTTCAACGAGTCGGCCTCCTTCAACCTCTTTGAACTGGACGCGGCCTCCAACAGCGGTGTGGACGATATCCGGAATCTGGTGGAGCAGGTGCGCATCCCGCCGCAAGGAGGCGCCAAGTACAAGGTCTATATCATCGACGAGGTGCATATGCTCTCTTCGGCGGCTTTCAATGCTTTCCTGAAGACCTTGGAGGAACCCCCGGCCTATGCCAAGTTCATCCTGGCCACCACGGAGAAGCACAAGATTATGGCGACTATCCTCTCCCGTTGCCAGGTGTATGACTTCAAGCGGATCGGCGAGAACGACATCGTCAACCACCTGGAGTATGTGGCCCAGTCGGAAGGTGTGGTGGCCGAGAGGGAGGCTTTGCGCGTGGTGGCTGTGAAGGCCGACGGTGCCCTCCGTGATGCGCTCTCCATCTTCGACCAGTTGGTGAACATCGCCGGCAAGGACATTACCTACAAGCAGGCCGTTGAGCATCTCAATGTGCTGGATGTGGACAACTATTTCAATATATGCGACTATTTGTTCAGTAATGATGTGGCCTCTGCGCTGCTGCTGTTGGATGAGATTGTGGCCAAGGGCTTCGATCCCCAGCATTTCATCTCCGGGCTGGCCGCCCATTTCCGTAACTTGCTGATGGCCAAGGATGCCGGCACGATGGGGTTGATCGACAGTTCCGAATCCGTGAAGCAGCATTTGCAGCAGCAGGCCGCCCAGATTGACCGGTCGCTCCTGATCCGGGCACTGGATCTTTCCAATCAATGCGATTTCAACTACAAGAACTCCAACAACAAGCGACTCTCGGTGGAGTTGTGCTTGATGCAGATAAACGCCAATTACGTCTTTAAAAAGGCGAGGCAATCGCAGGAGCGATAACCCCCCCGGAGGCGGAACGGTGACCGCCGAGGAAAATTCCTCTCAGAGAGAAACCATTTCCCAAACACCGACACTGACCACCCGCACGTTTGTGAGCCCGGGTGTGGTTCCTATGGAACCCCTGCCCTCCATCAAGGTGATGTTCGGGGGTGCGACTTCCCAACCCGAAACACCGGCCCCTGTGCCGGAGTCATCGCCGACCCCGACTCCAGAACCGGCCACCGCGGAACCCGAGCCGGAGGAGAAACCTGTCGTCCCGGACGAGTTCAATTCCGAGGAAATCGAGTACGAAGAACCCAAAGATGAAGAAAACGACAGTGACGATGAGGATGACGAAGCGACGTACGAGACAGATTCGCCGGAAACAAGTGTTGACGTCCCAAGCGAGGATGCTCCGGTAGAGGAAGGCAACGATTTTGCCACCTGTTGGCGCCAGCTGTTTGAGACTTTGTTCAACGGCAACCATCTCATCTACTATAGCTTGAAAGACGAAACGCCTCGCTATGAGAACGATGTTATCTACGTGGAGGTGAAAAACGGCATTCAGAAAGAACTGATAGAGACGAATAAAACCTCAATCTTGGAATACTGGCGCAACCATTTCACGCTCAATGTTGATGATCTTGAGGTTTTGGTCAACGAGCAGAAAGAATCCAAGAAGGTGATTGTCAATTCGGAAGACAAAATGCGCAATATGGTGGAGCAAAATGGCCAGTTGATGGATTTTTTGAACATATTGAAATTTAATATCAAAGATTAACATAGAATTATCCCATTTAATAATCGGAATTATGAAAAGACTTGTACTGATGGTTTGCATTTTGGGCTGCATTGTCTCGGCTTTCGGCCAGATTTGTTTGAATAAAGCCGTTCCTGACGGGCGCGTGGACAGTGTTTGGAAAGCGATAGACCTGCCGCAGGCCTTCACGGGTGACGGTGTCATCATCGGTTTTGTGGATTGGGGATTTGACTACACGCACCCCGTTTTTTACGACACCAATATGGTGCATTATCGTGTGTTGCGGGCGTGGGACCAGTTCAAAACCGCGGGTCCGGCCCCGAGCGGCTATGACTACGGCACCGAGTATGTGGGTGCCGAGCAGCTGTTGACAGCCCTTTGCGACACCTCCAACTGCTACGGCTATCACTATCACGGCACGCACTGCGCCTCCATCGCGGCGGGCGCCGGCGCCGGCACCAAGTACAGAGGTGTGGCCTTCGACGCCAACCTGCTCTTCGCCTCCCTCTATCTCGACTCCATCCAACGCGTGATGGATGCCTGGAACTGGATGTACGAGGTGGCGCAGAACGAGGGCAAGCGCCTCGTCATCAGCAACAGCTGGGGACTCTATTATATGGACAATATGGATGGCACAGGCCTGCTGGCCAACGAGATGCAACGGCTGACCGACCTCGGCGTGGTCTTCGTGGTCAGTGCCGGCAACAACGGTGACGTCAACTTCCACGTCCATCACGACTTTATGGGCGATGGTGACACGATGCGCACCCAATTCGTGTTCCCCTATAACAGTGGCACGGGATGGGGTTCTTCCCTTACAATGATGAATTCCGCCAACGCCCCCTTTGAGTTCTCTATGATGGTGATGAATTCTTCCTATCAGACCATCGCGGCCACACCTTTCATCCCGACGGCGGGCAACGATGGTTATGTGGACACCTTTATGGTGGTGGGCAACGACACGTTGATATACACGTATGACATACAGTCTTGCAACAACTTCAACCAGGCGCCTGTGGTGCGGTTGAGAGTCAAGCAGAATAATGCTTACAAGTTCGGTTTGGCCGTGACGGCCACATCGGGCTCTTTTCACGCCTGGAATGTGGCGGAGGTGACCCGTGCGTATGGCAACTGGGGCGCGAATTTCCAGGTGCCTGCTGCGCATCCCGACTGGGTGGCGGGCGACAATGAATATGGGGTGAGCACACCCGGCAACATCGATTGCGCGATTACCGTGGCTGCCCATACATCCCGCTATACCAACAATGGCGGTTATCTCGTGGGAGGTCAGATTGCCGACTTCTCCTCTTCCGGCCCTGGTTTCCACGCTGTGCGCAAACCCGAGGTCTCCGCACCTGGAAAGAATGTCGTGTCAGCCATCTCTTCCTACAATAATGACTATACAGGAACTTATACCAAAACGGTTGAATTCAACGGCCGCACGTTCGGTTTCGGCTCCCTTTCGGGAACTTCGATGTCGGCACCGTTCGTTTCTGGTGTGGCGGCCCTGGTGCTGCAGGCCAACCCCTACCTGACGCCCGCGCAGGTGAAGGAGGTGCTGACCAGCACGGCCTATCAGGACCAGTTCACCGCTGCGTCTGGCATCAACCGCTTCGGCTACGGCAAAGTGGACGCCTACCACGCCGTGCGCAAAGCCCTGACCATAGTGGGCCTTGAAGAGCATACCGAGGGCTTGCAGACTCATTACACGATATTCCCCAATCCCACATCCGGCCAATGCTTCATCACGGCGACCACCGAGTTGGCGCAAGTGCCGTGCCGTCTGTATGACCTCTCGGGCCGTCTGGTGCGATCCGAAATGCTCCACGCCGGCGTGAACACCCTCCATATCGAAGGTCTCCCTTCTGGCTGCTACATCCTTCGCATAATGGATACCCAGAAGGTGTACAACCAGAAACTCATCATCCAATAATATACTTGTCAACCATTATCCTATAACCTTTTGCTTGTTATGTCCGAATACGTACCCAACGAAGTATTAGAAAACAAGACCATAGTCCATAAATACCGTGAACTGTTGACGGTGCTGTGGCCGAAGACCAATGCCGAGGAGCGGAAAAATATCCGCAAGGCGTTCGTGCTGGCCACCAATGCCCACAACGGCACACGGCGCAAGAGCGGTGAACCCTATATTTACCATCCTATTGCCGTCGCCCTGATCTGTTGCAAGGAGATCAACCTCGGTGCCACCTCCGTCATCTGCGCCTTGCTACACGACGTGGTGGAGGATACCGACTACACCCTCGAAGACATCCGCGAGCTCTTCGGCGACGTGGTGGCGGAAATCATCGACGGCCTCACCAAGATCGACGACCTGGTCTTCGACAACAAGAGCCAGTCGATACAGGCTGAGAACTTCAAGAAGATTTTCCTCTCGATGTCGAAAGACATCCGCGTCATCCTCATCAAGTTGGCCGACCGCTTGCACAATATGCGCACGCTGGATGCGATGCCGCCGGAAAAACAGCTCAAGATTGCCTCTGAGACCTCCTATTTCTATGTGCCGTTCGCGCACAGGTTGGGTCTTTATACCATCAAGAGCGAGTTGGAAGACTATGCGATGAAATACACGGACCCCGTGGACTATTACTCTATCGCCAACAAGCTGAAGGAGACCGATGAGGAGCGTCAGCAACTTATCGCTGAGTTTGTAAAACCTATCCAGGAGTCGTTGGAGGAGAATGGTATCAAAGCCACGATGTCCTCCCGCACCAAGTCAGTCTATTCCATCTACCAGAAGATTCTGAACAAGAACGTGAAGTTCGAGGATATTTACGACATCTTCGCCGTGCGGTTTGTGTTCGACAGTCCCGTGGAGCAGGAGTTTGAGATTTGCTGGAGAATCTACAAGATTGTGTGTCTGCTCTATCCGACCAATCCATCCCGCGACCGTAACTTCCTGACGCATCCCAAGCCCAACGGCTACCAGTCGCTGCATTTGACCGCGATGAGCAAGGCGGGCAAATGGGTGGAGGTGCAGATCCGTTCCAAGCGGATGGACGAGATTGCGGAAAAGGGTCTCGCTGCCCACTACAAATACAAGGAGGACGGAGCCGCCACCGCCGACAGCGATATGGACAACCGTCTGGAAGACTGGCTGATGAAGACGCGCGAGATCCTCAAGAGCCAGGATTCCGACGCCTTGGAGTTTCTCAACGAGGTGCGGCTCAACCTCGGCCTCAAGGAGATTTACGTGTTCACCCCCAAGGGCGATATGCGCACCCTGCCCGCCGGTTCCACAGTGCTTGACCTGGCCTATCAGCTCCATACTAACCTGGGCGACCACTGCATCGGTGCCAAGGTCAACTACAATATCGTGCCCTTCGACCGTGTGCTCTCCAATGGTGACCAGGTGGAGATTATCACCTCCAAGAAGCAAATACCCAAGCCCGAGTGGCTGAATGTGGTGCACACGGCGCGCGCCCGCCGCAGCATCCGCGACTTCCTCAGAAGTGAGCAGACCAATATTAACGCTGCCGGCGAAGAACTGCTCCAAAGCTATTTCAAGGAGTTCGACGTGGAATACACACCGGAAAATGTGGAGAAAATAGAGACCGCCACGCTCACCAAATCCAGGGACGAGTTTTGGAACAATATTGTCACTCACAAGATTTCCAAGAACAAGATCCGCAAGATCTTGGCAATGAAACAGCCCAAGGAACTGGCGGAGTTCCAGAAGAAAATCGAGGAGGAAATCGCCAACAAATCTTTGGACGAGCTCATCGATGAGCAGTTCACCACCACTCCGACGGCTTTTCTGCTCGACAACGACTACGAACGCATCAAGTATGTGCTCGCCGACTGCTGCAACCCCATCCCGGGTGACCACGTGGTGGGCTTCCAGGTGGCCGACGACAAGATAGTCATCCACCAGACCTCCTGCCCCAATGCCATCGAGCAGATGTCCAAGTTCGGCAAGCGTATCATCAAGACCAAATGGCGCAAGGGCCAGAACATTGCCTTCTTGTCGGGCATCCGCTTCTCCGGTTTCGACCGCAAGGGTATGCTGATGGAAATCATTGAGATCGTCTCCTCCCAGATGGACCTCAATATGCGCTCTATTCATATCGAGGCCAAGAACAATGTCTTCTCCGGAACGATGATGTTTTACATTCAGAGTGTGCGTGCTCTCACCGACCTCATTGAGAAACTCCGTGGTATCGACCAGCTGGAGACGGTGGAACGCATAGGGTACGACATCAGTTAGAATTGACGTTTTCCCGACATTGGGCGCAAAAGTCCAAAATGGTGATTTTCTGTAGTTTTTTTGGGAAAAAACAGCGGGAAATCCAAAATAATGTGTACCTTTGCCGCCCATCTCCTTAGGGAGGTGTTTTTATTTTTATAACACTGTAAATCAGAATGATATCTATGAAAAAGTATGCTTTAACAACTTTGTCATTGGTACTTTGTTTTTTTATTCTCACGAGTTTTGAAACTATGACTACCAAAGGAAAGCCCAAAAAACAGAAATCCGGCGTGACCCTGACCAATCTGGACCGGACCGTCCTGCCCAATGTCGATTTTTATCAGTTCGCTTGTGGCGGATGGATGAAACTCAATCCCCTGGGCGCGGAATATGCCCGTTATGGCAACTTCGATCAGCTGGGTGAAAACAACCAGAAGCAGTTGCAGGATTTGGTGACCAAGTTGGCTGCCCAGAAGAATGCCCCCGGCACGGTGGAACAGAAATTGGGTGACCTTTATAATATAGGTATGAACACGGAGCAACTGGAGCGTCAGGGCAACCAGCCCATCCAGGCGGAGTTGCAGAAGATTGCCCGCCTCCAGCGCAACCAGCTCTCCACCCAGTTGGCCGAGATGCTTCTGGAGGGCCACTCCTGCTTCTTTGGCATCTACGGCTCCTCCGACCCCGATGATAGCCGTATGACCATCGCCCACTTCTGGCAGAGCGGCCTCGGTATGGGCGACCGTGACTATTATCTGGATGCCGACCAGCAGAAGATCCGCGATGAATACCGCAAGTTGATGGCCAAGATGTTCAGCATCTCTGGCTACAGCAAACTGGCTGGCTTTGAGAAACAGGAGACAGAGATGGCTCAGCGAGTGCTCGATCTGGAATGTTGTATGGCAGAGGCCTTTATCGACAAAGTTGTGCTCCGTGACCCTTATCAGACCATTCACAAATGCACAGTGAATGATTTGCAGAAGACCATTCCCGCCGTCAACCTGAATGAATATCTCAAGGTGCTGAACCTCAAATTGGACACGCTCAATGTGGGTATGCCCACCTATTTCAGCGCGCTCAATCGACTGCTCTCCATCTCCGACTGGGAGGTGATGAAAGCTTATATGGCTTGGCAGGTCATCAACGGCGCAGCGCCCTATTTGAGCGACGAGTTCGTGAATGCCCGCTTTGACTTCTATGGCAAGACGCTTTCCGGCCAGCAGGAGAACCGTCCGCGCTGGAAACGCGTTGTCGGCACGCTGAACGGCACGCTGGGCGAGGCCCTGGGCCAGATGTATGTGAAGGCCTACTTCCCCGCCGAGGCCAAAGCCCGTATGGAGCAGCTCGTCAAGAACCTGCAATGGGCCCTCGGCGAGCGTATCAAGCAATCCCCTTGGATGACCGATGCCACAAAGAAGAACGCTCTTGAAAAACTGGCCTCTTTCCGCGTGAAGATTGGCTATCCTGACAAGTGGCGCGACTACAGTGCGTTGCAGATTCTCAACGACAGCTACTATGCCAATGTCGTGCGCGCCCGCCGTTTCGAGACCGCCTACGAGCTGGCCAAGATCGGCAAGCCGGTGGATCCTACTGAATGGCTGATGACTCCGCAAACCGTCAACGCCTATTACGAGCCCAATACCAATGAGATATGCTTCCCGGCAGGTATTCTCCAACCCCCGTTCTTTGATATGAATGCGGATGATGCCGCCAACTACGGCGCTATCGGCGTGGTCATCGGGCACGAGATGACGCACGGTTTTGACGACCAGGGCCGCAACTATGACGCCAAGGGTAACTTGACCGACTGGTGGACCGCCCAAGATGCCGACGCTTTCAAAGAACGCGCCCAGCTGATTGTCGATCACTTCAATGCCATTGAGGTGGCTCCTGGTGTCTATGGCAACGGCTCCTTCACCTTGGGTGAGAACATTGCCGACAATGGTGGCCTCAACGTCTCCTACACTGCAATGCAGAAGGCCAAGCAGGAGGGGAAAATCAAGGGCGATATGGACGGCTTTACCCCCGAGCAGCGCTTCTTCCTGGCGTATGCCGCCGTCTGGGCTAATAACATCCGTCCGGAGGAGATACTCCGCCGCACCAAGACTGACCCGCACTCCTTGGGAATGTGGCGTGTGAACGGCACCCTGCCGCATATCGACGCCTTCTATGAGGCTTTCGGCATCAAGAAGGGCGACCCGATGTGGCTCGAACCCTCCAAGCGCGCTAAAATCTGGTAATTATTCACCGGAGAGCCGCATTGGCGCTCTCCCTAAATCCCATACAATTTTTTTATGACACAAAACAAACTCGCCGTTATTGCCTTTGGCGGCAATGCTTTGTTGAAAAGCAATCAAAAAGGCACCTACGCTGAACAAATTCAGAACGTGACAGAGACTTGTCGCTGTCTTGTACCGATGATGAAGGCCGGCTATCGGATGGTCATCGGGCACGGCAACGGCCCGCAAGTGGGCAATGTGATGCTGCAGCACAAGGCTGGAGCCGAGACCTACGAGGTGGCGGATATGCCCCTGAACTTCTGTGTGGCCGAGACGCAAGGCTCCATCGGCGCCCTGATTGAAGAGGGCTTCCGCCGCATCTTCGCCGAAGAGGGCTGGGACCGCGACACGGTGACCCTGCTTACCCACGTGGAAGTGGACGCCAACGACCCGCTCTTCAAGAACCCCACCAAGCCCGTGGGTCCCTATTGCTCCAAGGAAGAGGCTGAGGCTTATCACGAGGAGACGGGCGACATCTACAAGGAAGACCCGAAGGGTAACGGTTGGCGCAAGGTGGTGGCTTCTCCGAAGCCCATCCGCATCCAGAATATCAAGCTCGTGCGTCAGCTGGCCGACCAGGGCATCATCGTGATCACCGTGGGCGGCGGCGGCATCCCCGTGGCCAATATCGATGGCTATCTGCAAGGCGTGCAGGCGGTTATCGACAAGGATCTGGCCTCTGCCATCACGGCAGTGGAAATCAATGCCGACGAGTTCTACATCCTCACCGATGTGCCCAAAGTCTATATCAACTTCCGCAAACCGGACGAGAAGGCTCTGGACGTGGTCACTGTGTCCGAAGCCAAGAAATACTTGGAAGAGAAACAGTTCACCGAAGGCTCTATGGCCCCCAAAATGCGGGCGGCCATTATGTTTGTGGAGAAAACGGGCCACACCTGCATCATCACAGAGGCCGGCCGCTTGGGCGATGACGCCTGCGGCACCCGTATTGTCCCCGACAAAGCATAAAAGAATTCCTGAATCTTTGAATAAAGAAAGCCCGGCGAACAGAAGTTTGTCGGGCTTTTTGTTGGTTGCAATTTTGGAAGTGGCTTACAGGTCGCTGTAGTTGCCTTGGAAGGTGGTGCCGCCGTTGATGTCGCCGGTGTCGAAACCCTTCTTGAGCCATTTCATACGTTGCTTGGAGGTGCCGTGGTTGAACGACTCGGGCGTGGCGTACCCGCGGGCCTTCTTCTGCAGGTAGTCGTCGCCAATGACAGATGCGGTGTTGATGGCCTCCTCGAGATCTCCATCGTCCAGTGATTTGAACATTGCGTTCTCGTGGTGGGCCCATACGCCGGCGTAGTAGTCGGCTTGCAGCTCAATGCGCACGCTAATCTGGTTGCTCTCTTTTTGGCTTACCTGGGCCATCTTCTGGTGGGCTTGCGAGAGGGTGCCGCGCAGGTTCTGCACGTGGTGGCCCACCTCGTGGGCGATGACATAGGCGTAGGCGAAGTCACCGTCGGCGCCGAGCGACTGGCGCATCGTGGAGAAGAACGAGAGGTCGATGTAAACCGTCTGGTCGGCGGAACAGTAGAAGGGACCGACTTCAGCGGTGGCGTTGCCGCAGCCCGACTGCACCTGGCCGGTAAACATCACCAGTTTGGGCGGGACGTATTGCTGGCCGATTTTCTTGAACTCTGCGCTCCACACATCCTCGGTGCTGGCAAGAATCTTCTTGGTGAAAGAGGCCAGCTCCTCTTCTTCGGCAGTAGGTGTGTAGTTGCTTTCGGTTTGGCTGCCGCCGGTGGCATTGTTCACGGTCTTCAGCACTTCGGAGGGGTTACGGCCCATCAGGAGGGCGATGAGACCCACGATGATGGTGCCGCCGATGCCCAAACTGACACCCGCTGCTCTTTTTCCACGTCGGTCTTCAACGTTGGTACTTTCTCTTCTTCCTTCTAAATCCATTGTTTTAGTTTTTAAAGTTAATAATAAGATTGATAATAGACTATTTTATGAAACCGGGTTCTCCACGCATTCCACGATGCCGTTGCGGGTGGCGGTGATGCGGAAGGAACGGTATTCGGTTTGTTCGTTGTGGATGAACTGCAGCACGATGTACAGCGGGTAGATGCGCTGGGTGTGTATGGTCTGCAGCTCGCCCTGCGGATTGATGGCATCCAGGGCCAGGTCGGGGTCGTCCATCTTCAGCGTGAAATGCTGGATGTGGAGGCGCATAATGTCGTGGATGCCAGAAAAGGCGTAGCGGTATTGGTTCCGCAGCTGCTCGTTGTCGATGTGCACCTGTTTGCGGTAGAGGAGCGTCTGCTCGCCCAGAAGCGTGTTGTCGGCCTCCAGACTGGAGCGTTTGCGCAGCGTGAGCACCTTCTCGGGCGTTTTGCTCTCGTCGATGTAGTCCACGCCCTCCTTCATCCATCCTATCTGCGTGCCCTTGAACTGGACGAGGGTCTTGCTGTCGAAATACTTGTCCTTGAGCCGGTAGGCGAAGCGCGCCCGGAAGTACTCCTTGATACGGTCTTTGAGAATGTAGGAGATGACGAGGATGGCCAGGATGAGCATCGGGTAGTTGCCCAGATAGGCCTGCAGAGGCAGGGTGATGAGCACGTACACGAACATTGCAATGCCCGCGGCGATGCCGAAGACCAGCTGCTGGGCGGTTTGGCTGTCGGGTTCTGTATCGGCCTTCAGGTAGAGGGCACTCTCGATGTTTTTTTTCAGCAGTCCGTGGCGGAGTACCAGCTCGCGGTTCTCAGCCTTGCCGTCCTCTTCCAGGTGGCTGTAGCCCTGTTGGGTTTTGTAGGCGCGTTCCTGCAGTAGCCATCGGGTAAGTGCCTCACAGACCGTATCGGTCTCCGGGGCGTGCAGCTTGTGGAGGTGTCGCACCAGACGGGTGACCTGCACGTCCGTCAGGTGGCTCATATACTCGTCGGCGTAGGCAAACACATCCACCTGCGGGCGGGGCGTGTTGGCGGTGCGGACAGCCCGGTATTGCTCAAGCACCTGTGTGACGCGCGTTTCCAGCTGGCGGCAGCCGTCGGCCAGGGTGGCGGGGTCGTGGAGCGACAGGAGTTCGCGCACCTCATTGCGCAGCGCGCTCTTGAAGATGGCGGCGAAGAGGCGAACGTGGAAGTTGTACTCGCTGAGGTTGGTCTCGGTGGGTTGTTCGGTGTATTTCAGCAGCAGGTCCTGCACGTTCCGCAGGGGAACCTTCTCGCCGTCCACCATCTCCTGAAGGCGGAACTCGGGGGTGATCAGGCGCACGTTCGACTTCACGTCGCGGTAGAACTGCTCCTTGCCGTATGTGGAGGGGTTGATGTCCAAGCTGTAGGGCACGAAAATCCACGAGTTGACCGTGAAGTCGTTCACGTTGTCGTGTTCGCTGCCGGCGAAACCGACCTTGAACTCGATAGAGAACTTGTCGTGGATTTTAGTGGTTACGTTAATCATAAGTGAACCTTCCGTTTCGAAACCGCAAAAATAATAAAAATTGGGAAAACAGTAAATCGTTTTTTTGTAATTTTGCGGCCTCAAAGCCAAAACCTATGCTATCCCTTTACTCCCAGAATCTAGAGAACGCGGTGAACGAGATTGCCAAGCTGCCCGGCGTGGGCAAGCGTACCGCCCTGCGGCTCGCCCTCCATCTCATCAAAACCGAGCCCGAGGACGTGCAACTCCTCACCGACCGCATCTCCAAGCTGAAGACCGACATCTGCTCCTGCAAGGTGTGCTACAACATCTCCGACCACGAAATCTGCGACATCTGTGCCAACCCCAAGCGCGACGCCGCCGTCATCTGCGTGGTACAGGACATCCGCGACGTCATCGCCATCGAGAACACCAGCCAGTACAACGGCCTCTACCACGTGCTGGGCGGGGTCATCTCGCCGATGGAGGGCGTGGGCATCCGCCAGCTGCGGCTCCAGGAGCTCTTCGACAGGGTGGGGAAGGGCGACGTGAGGGAGCTGATCCTCGCCCTGCCGGCCACCGTGGAGGGCGACACCACTAACTTTTTCATCTACAAGAATGTCAAGGACAAGGTGCCCCTGGTCACCACCATCGCGCGCGGCATCGGCGTGGGCGAGGAGCTGGAGTACGCCGACGAGGTGACGTTAGGGCGCTCGTTGGTGGCTCGGCTGGATTTCGACAAGGCCTACAACAAAAACACCAAATAAAAAAATCCCCTCGGCTGAGGGGATTTTGCATATATGGAGGTAAGGGTTTCGAAGGAAGAAAATCGTGTGGTTGGGCTTACTTGGAACCTTTGTCCTTGTTGCCGGCGTGTCCGCGGAATATACGAGTGGGGGCGAATTCGCCGAGTTTGTGTCCGACCATATTCTCGGTCACATACACGGGGATGAATTTGTTGCCGTTGTGGACAGCGATGGTAAGGCCGACGAAGTCCGGGGAAATCATCGAGGCGCGAGACCACGTCTTGATGGTGGATTTCTTGTTGGACTCCTGGGCGGCAATCACGCGTTGTTCCAGTTTGTAATGTATATAGGGACCTTTTTTTAATGAACGACTCATAATAATGCGCTTTTAGATTATTATTTCTTTCTTCTTTCGATGATGTATTGGCTGGAATTCTTCTTCGGGTGTCTGGTTTTGTAGCCCTTGGAAGGAATACCACGACGAGAGCGGGGATGTCCGCCGGATGCACGGCCTTCACCACCACCCATCGGGTGATCGACAGGGTTCATCACGACGCCGCGGTTGCGGGGACGTCTGCCGAGCCAGCGGCTGCGGCCGGCCTTACCGGACACCTCGAGGCTGTGGTCGCCGTTGGAGACGATGCCGATGGTGGCCTTGCAGGCGCAGAGGATCATACGGGTTTCGCCGGAAGGCAGCTTGATCACGGCGTATTTGCCGTCGCGGGACATCAGCTGGGCGTAGGAGCCGGCGCTGCGGGCGATCTTGGCACCCTGGCCCGGACGCATCTCGATGTTGTGGATGATGGAACCGAAGGGGATCTCACCGATAGGAAGGCAGTTGCCGAGATCGGGGGCGACACCGGTGCCGCTGAGGATCTCCTGGCCCACCTTGATGCCGTGAGGGGCCACGATGTAGCGCTTCTCGCCGTCGGCGTAGAAGAGCAGGGCGATACGGGCCGAGCGGTTCGGATCGTACTCGATGGTCTTCACGGTAGCGGGGATACCGTCTTTTTCTCTTTTAAAGTCAATCATACGGTACATCTTCTTGTGACCGCCTCCGCGGTACCGTACCGTCATCTTACCACTGTTGTTTCTTCCGCCTGTCCTGTGTTTCGGACACAACAAACTCTTTTCGGGTGTGTTGGTGGTAATGTCATCAAAGGCGCTTATCATTTTGAAGCGCTGACCCGGCGTTACTGGTTTGTACTTTTTAAGTGCCATTTTTTTTAAATATTACTATAAAAATCAATTTTTTGATCCTTGTCCACGAACACGAAGGCCTTCTTGAAGTTGTTCTTGTGACCTACGATGACGCCAGCCTTAGTATTACGGTTCTGGACTTTACCGCGTTGGATCAAAGTGTTTACGCGGACTACTTTAACACCATAAACGGCCTCGACTTCGCGCTTGATTTCGGGCTTGGTGGCCTCGCGGGTCACCATGAAACCGTAGCGGTTGTACTTTTCAGCCGTCTGCGTCATTTTCTCGCTGATGATGGGTTTTATAATGATACTCATTGTTTTAGCTTTTAAAGGTTAATTATTCGCCTAACATTTTTTCAAGCTCGGGCAGGCTCTTCTCGCAGATGACGAGGTGGCCGGCGTTGAGCACGTTGTAGGTGTTGGCCTCGCAGGCGCGCATCACTTGGGTGCGGGGCAGGTTGCGGGCGGAGAGATAGATGTTGCGGTCGTTCTCCGGAATCAGCATCAGAGTCTTCTGGCCCTCAAGCTTGAGGTTCTTCAGGATGTCTCTGAAAGCCTTGGTCTTCGGAGCGTCGAAGGAGAAATCCTCCAGCACCGTGATCTTGCCTTCCTGCTGCTTGTAGGTGAAAGCGGAGAAACGGGCAAGTCTCTTCACCTTCTTGTTCAGCTTGAAGGAGTAGTCGCGAGGATGGGGGCCGAACACGGTGGCACCGCCGCGGATGGTCGGGCTCTTGATGCTACCGGCACGGGCGCCGCCGGTGCCTTTCTGGCGTTTCAGCTTGCGCGTGCTGCCGGAAACGGTGGAACGCTCCAGCGTGTCGTGCGTGCCTTGTCTTTGGTTGGCCAAATATTGCTTAACGTCAAGCCAGATGGCGTGATCGTTCGGTTCCACATTGAAGATCTGATCATTCAGGGTAACCGTTCTGGCAGCCTCGCTGCCGTCTATTTTATATACTGCTAACTCCATCTTTCTATAATTAAATAAGATCCATTGGCTCCGGGAACAGAACCTTTAACTAATAATAAATTCTTCTCTTTGACGATCTTCAGAATCTGAAGGTTGATGACCTTGACCTTGGCGTTGCCCATCTGGCCGGCCATACGCATACCTTTGAACACGCGGGAAGGGTAGGAGGATGCACCCATAGAACCGGGGGCTCTCAGACGGTTGTGCTGACCGTGCGTGGCATCGCCCACACCGCCGAAACCGTGGCGCTTCACGACGCCCTGGAAACCTTTACCCTTGGAGGTGCCGCTCACATCCACGAACTCGCCTTCCTCGAAGACGGTCACGTCCAGAACCTCACCGAAGTTCTTCTTGTGGCCCTCCTCGAAACGGGTGAACTCGTGCAAGACCTTCTTCGGCGTGGTGCCGGCCTTGGCGAAATGGCCCTTCAGAGGCTTCGTCGTGTTCTTCTCTTTCTTTTCGTCGTAACCCAATTGGATTGCACTGTAGCCGTCCTTCTCGACGGTCTTGACTTGCGTGACAACGCAAGGACCAGCCTCTATCACTGTGCACGGCACGATCTTGCCGGAGGCATCGTAGATGCTAGTCATACCAATTTTTTTTCCTATTAATCCAGACATTTTTTAGTTGGTTTGTTAATTTTTTATACTTTTTCTGCGCATTTCCGTAAACCATTCCTTGACCGTAACAAGCTGACACAGACGCTGTTTGCGGCTCTTTGCGGTTTGCTTCAATGAGCCTGCAAATATACACTTTTTCTGATATCCAACTACTTATGCGAAAAATATTTATCAACAATTCTTTTGACCGCACAGGGGGGCGATGTGCGATTTACGATGTACGATTTGCGATTTGGGATGTGCTATGTACGATGTGCGATGATAGGTCGCAAGTCGTAAATCGTAAGTCGCAAATCGAAAGTCACCCTACCAGTTCCTTCCAGAAGCTCAGCGGAAGGTGGACGTTGGGAAGGTTGATGGCGCGGACGAAGAGCGGGGCTATCTCCTCGTCGCGGAAGCCGGCGATGCCGCAGCCGATGCGCGTGACCAGGAATGTGTACTCGGGATGGCTGTCAGCGAAGCGGATGAACTCGTCCACGTAGGGCTGGATGGTTTCCACGCCGCCCTGCATCGTGGGGATGGCGTAGCTCTGCCCCTGCAAGCCTACACCCTGTCCCATCACGGCACCGAATTGCTCCGCGGCCACCCTTGCCGCGCCGCCGGCGTGCCAACCATCAAGATTACTGCCGAAGACGAATATCTCGTTCTTCTTCAGGCTGGTGATGGTGTCGGGCGCGATTCTGTCTTTGAACTCGTCCAGGGTCCGGTAGTTTTTCTCCTCGCGGTTGCGCTGCGCGCGGAATTTTTTGGCCTCCGCCATAGGCATTGAAGGGCAGCACAAATAGTCCACAGACATCCTGTCGAACATCTGCATCTTCGCCTTCCGTTCGTTGGTCCAGGCGTTGGCCATCCCGGCGGAGGTGTCTTCAAAATACATCGTGTTGGTGATGGAGATTTGGGCGGCCACCGCGTCCACGTCTTGGTTGGTGCCGATGTAGGCGAAGTTCCAGCCCTCCTGGTCTTTCAATTTGTCCACCAGTGCCTTGATGCCCGCGCCGGAATATTCCTGCGAGGCGTTTTCCAGACCGTCGGTGATGACGGTCACCACCGCGGTGGCGTTTGCGTCCTCTTGGATTTGTGTCAGCAGTTTGTTCAGCGAGATGCCCATCGCATCGAACAGGGGCGTGCCGCAGCAAGGACGGTACTCCTTCTTGGTCAGGTTTTTGACTTGCCCGACGGGGATGTTCTCGAACACGTATTTCTTTTCGCAGTTACAGAAGGTGAAGAGCGACACAAAGTGCTCCTGCGTGTCCTTGTAGCGTTCCTGTGCCGACCGGATGCCGCCCACGGTCTCGTTGAAGCCGGAGATGGCGGCGTCGGAGATGCTCGACATCGAGCCGCTCTTGTCCAAGATGATGAGATTGTAGATTTTGAGTTTCTGATTGTCAGAGGATTGCGTGGTGGCCTGTCCGTTGGTCTCGTCCTGCTTCTGTTGAAGCTTGTAGTTTCTGGATAACATAATGTTGTTTTTTTGTGTGTGAATAAATAATAGGTTAAAACTCCAGCCGGAAGTTGTTGTTTTGCTTGAAATCGTTGTATTTTTCCTTGTCGAAGATAAAGCGTCGCCCTTTGCGGCCCGGTTTCTTTTTCGGGGCGTACTCCGAAGGTTGGCATCTCTCGAACAGCATCCCGATGTCCATCATTTTCATCTCTTGCCGCGCACCGAACGATTGTTCTTTTGGGGTAGGGAAATATGGCGTCTCGTCCTCTTCAGCGAGAAGATTGTGGGTCGTCTCGTCTTCAGGTTTCAGGATGCCGGTCTGCAGCATCTTCTTCTCGAAGTTGCGGCGGTCGAAGTGAACGCCGAGGATGCACTCGTAGAGCCGTTGCAGTTCCGACATGGTGAAGCCGTTGTCGAGCAGGTCGAAGCCGACGGGTTCGAAGTGGATGTCCTTGCGCAGTTGTTGGGTGGCCTTGCGCAGGATATAGTCGTGATCGAATGCCAGTTGCGGTGCCTCGTCGAGGGGGAACCATCGAGCCTGGCTGGCGTCGTCGCCGCCGGTGACCTCGGAGGGCTGCACCAGGGCGTAGAAGGCGATGGAGACCACGCGCTCGCGGGGATCGCGGTGGATGCCGGTGAAAGCGCCCAGTTGCTTGAGGATGTTTACCCGCAGGCCGGTCTCTTCCGACAGCTCGCGTAGGGCGCACTCCTCGGCGGTCTCCTCCATCCGCATAAAGCCGCCGGGGAAGGCCCACATATCTTTGAATGGTTCCAATCCTCTCTTAATGAGGAGGATTTCCAATGCTTTGCCATTGAATCCGAACACCACGCAGTCGGTGGCCACGGCAGGGTGAGGGTATGGGTAAGTGTATGTCATTTTGCCTCTTTTTTAATTGCGTAAATTTGACGCAAAAATACACTTTTTTTGAATCGGAAGGCATAATTATGTAATTTTTACGCAAATATTTTTTAATACGCTGAATTTCAGTGTGTTATTTTTTGTGATTATAAAATGAGGTGTGATATTTTTTACTATCTTTGCACCCAGATTAACACTTTAAATATAATAATATGGAAAATACAGATTACAAGAGTGAAGAAATGGCCGAATCCGTGCGCCCGGAGGAGAAATCCCTTTTCAACGACATCCAGAAGGAGCAGATGTCAAAGGCCTGCAACTACCTCTACAGCATCAGCAAATGGATGAAGTTCTTCTTTGTGCTCACCCTTATCGGCATCGTGATGATGTTCGTGGGGGGCATCGTCTTCCTGATTGCCAGTCCTTTCTTCGATGCAATGGACACGACGGGATTCAGCAGCATTGCCCCGCGCTTTGCAGGCGTCATCTACCTTGTGGTGGCCGCCCTGTACGTGCCGATGGCCATCTACATCAAGCGCATCTTCACGGCGGCGGAAACCGCTGCGCTCTCCAATGACAACGACGCGATGGTGGAGTACCTGAAGAACAACAAGTCGCTGTGCAAGTTTTACGGCATCCTCACGATCGTGATGATCGGGTTCTGCATCTTGGTGATGCCCATCATTATGATGATTGCCGCTCTCGCCGCCTGATAGGTTTGTGCGATTTGCGAGTTAAGATTTACGGTTTGCAGTTTGCGGGTTTGTGAACTGCGAACCGTTTTTTTTGCAGCCAGCGTTGAAAAATGCAGTGCCGAGTTTGTGATGGTCTTCCCTTGAATGTTCACCATCCTTTTCGAACCAGATTTTTGTTATTTCCATTTTCAGGTCTTTGTTTTTCATTCCCGCATTCGCCAGAAGTGTGACTGAATCTCAGGCATAATGTGTTGGTTTAAGTTTTATGCCGCAAGGTTAGGATATATTTTTATATCCTCAACTACATATTGAAAATTATTACTGTCTATTACACAGCTGCTTACAAAAAATGATAAACTTTAATGTTGTCTAATAATCCTTGAAATTCGGAAGATTTCCGCCTGTCTCTTCTAAAACAGTTATTCCTCTTCGCTATAATATACCTTATAGAACTTCCCGCGCTCGTCCTCGCCTTGTTCCACGTGGTCGCGGTTGCCGTCGATGATGATCTGGATCTTGCGGTCGAGGCGGATGACGCGCTTGTAGGAGCGTTGCTGTCGGCGGAAGGCGTAGTCGGAGATGTCGAAGCTGTCGTCGATCACCACGTCGTTCTCCTCCTCGAAGCTCCGTTTGTACTGGCGGAAGCTCTCGATGACTTCGGGCTGTTCGATGACCTCGTTGGCGAACTCCTCCATCTCGAAGGTGTCGTTCTCCTTGAAGAACTCTAAGGAGCGGTTCAGCAGGTCGATTTGGTCGGCCTTGGAGACTTCGAACTGCTCAGGCAGCGCCTTGGTGACGAAGTTCTTGGCCAGGGCCATCGCGTTCTGCGTGTTCGCGTAGCCGTCTTTGCGCTGGCGCACGTGCAGGAAGTCGTCCATCCAGTACTGCGCCTCGATGCCGCGGTTGGTGTTATCGACCACGGCCACCATGAAGCCGTTCTCGCGCTCCTTGTTGAAGATGAGGCAGCCCTTGTCGAGCTTCTTGATGTTGATGCCCTGCTCGCTTTCGAGGTTGAAGTTGCCGCCCTCGTGCAGCACGCGCAGGAACGTGTCCTTGTTCTCCGACTTGAACAGTCCGACGGCGTCCACGGTGTCGCCGTCCACGATGCAGTCGCGGAAATAGACGGTGTAGAACTCGCCGCCCTTGATTTTCGGGTGGGAGCTCTGGTCGTAGAGGTGTTTGGCGAGGTTCACGGACTGTTCGTGGAGCGAGTCGGGGTCGTCGAAGATCCTTGACGCCGCGCCATAGACTACGTTGAACTCGATGCCGCTGTCGTGGTAGAGTTCGAAGAGTTCTTCGGAGGAGAAGGGGGAGAGGAAATAGTCGGTGAGCAGTTCGCGCACGCTGTCGGACAGCGCGAGCCCGGATTCGGCCAGAACGCCCCCTTCCGCCGCTCCGGAATTTCCCACAAGGTGGAGGGAAATGTTAGATATGGTGCTCATAATCAAGAGAAAAGTATGTGCTTTTTGAGTCCTGTTATTTCATATATCAAGAATTGAAAACTATTCTGAAAATATTATCCGAGTATTGGTCCCCTTTGTAATTCGTCACCTTATCACCAACGATTACCTCAAGTTTGGCTTTGTTCAAAGCTAATGCTTTTTTTACTAACCCCATACCTAAGCCTTTACCATTTTTATTCTTTGTTTTTGTGTTGATGCCAGAATAGCCATCTTCATAAATCTTTTCAAGTTCATGATTATTGATATGTAAACTTTTCATTTTAAAATCCACAATGCTTTGACCTCCATTTTTCCCGATTTCAACAATCAAAGGTGTACCATATTGCATATATTTTACAGCGTTTGAAAACAAATGGTAGATTGCTACTCGGGTTGTGTCATAATCGATTTTTACTCTTGCATTATTATCCGATATTCTGAAGGAATTATGATTATCTTTAAATTCAACGTCAAAAGAATGATATACGTTCAAAATAACGCTCCGTAAATTGTGTTCTTGAAAAGACAAAACAGGTTCTTCCATAGATAGTTTCTCATGTGTTGAGAACTCTGTTTTCATATGGGCATTGTTTTTAGCTAACCGAAGTAACGTTAAAGTAGCTTCTCTGGGATTTTTAATTACTTCATCATATACTGAGTCAAAAACTCTTTCATAATTTTCAGTAAGTTTTTGTTGGGATATGAATTTATATTGCGTTTGTATGCTTTGGGCATTCAATGTTTTCAAATTATGAACGATACGTTCATATTTTTGTCTTTCATTATGTATAGCAATGTTCTTAGCATTAATTATTGATGGTAAAGAATAAATCAACATTGAGAATTTTTCATCAAATAATTTGGCTGTTTTAGTGATACTTTTAGGAGAACATAAAAAGAAAGTTTTATCCTTGTGTTTCGTTTTACCCATTCTCCTTTCTTCTGAATTAGAAATGGGACAGTTGACTTTAACATTGTTACGTTCGCATTTGTTGATGCAAACGCCACATGTATCATCAGTATTGTCAACAATTACATTGTCATTATCATCCTTTACTAGTATTTTCATTGTTAATATAGTTTTCTAATATATTAATGAATTCGTAAGGATCTGCATTTTTTTCAAGAATTGCGTCTACGACATTTAACGCTTTGTGAAAATGGTGACTTACTGCAGAGTATAGCACAATATGTTTGTCAGGATATTTGCGTTTAATAGCTTCAGCTAATCCAAGTCCTTGATCTTTAGGGAATAATTGTTTTCCGACCCCGTTCACATCAACAAAAATAACATTAGCATTTCTTAAATCTGTAGAATCTAAATTAGTTATATCTTTGATGCGCTTAGTGTTTATCCACCCTGCATCTTTTAACACTCCAATTATGTCGAATTTTTCATCATCAACAAATAGTATTTGAATTGTTTTATCTACTTTATTACATGTACTCTCTTTTGCTTCATTATCAATAAATTTATCGATAGCGCTTGTGTTATCATTCTTATTCTTATTCTTTTTTTTGAAAAACAAGCCTCCAATTACTGCTATAATGCTTACGCCTGCACCGCTGAAAAGCCAATCTTTATTATCCGTCAACCAACTCATGTTCATTGAATTTTAGTGTTATCCATATATTACTTCCTCCATCATCCCCACCGCTTCCTGCTCTTTCAAATAAGCCTGGTAACGGAGTTCGTTCGCTTGTAACACTTTGTCGTTTATCTCTTTTTGTTTCGATTCGTTTTTGAGAAGTGGGATCCCCATGTTTGCAATGTGGAAAGCTTCAATATGGTCAACGACAGCACCGTATGTCAATGACTTCAGCAGTAATTGACCATATTCGGAGTTCAGCCAGCTAAAGACATATCCAATTGTATCTAAATCATTGCTTTCAATACGAATCAAGTCATGCGTTCCAACCCAACCAACCCAATGTTTGGGAACAAGAACCGTTTTCCCTATCGTTCCAGAGCAGGTTACAATAATTGTGTTTGCTTTTATCTCTAATTGCTTCTTTATACGTTCCTCATGCTGAGAAAATGAAAGATATTTTTTATCAAAGCCATTGGGATCCAATTCTAATAGTTGCTTGCCGTTTAAGTAGGGAACACCGTGTTTACTATCTACGAATACTCTGGTAAATCTATTTCCAGTGAAAATCTTATCACTTAATCGTTTGTCTTTTAATGGAACAAGCTCTTTGCAATTATCATTGATGATTTCTTTCGCAACTAATATTTCTGGCGTGTGATACGAGCAATCCAGTCTCAAATCCAGTCGGCTCAATTTGGTGGTGTAGTTGCGCAGATCAACGTGTTCGTCGAAATACTTCGGCTTCAAATCCTCTATGGGCGGCAGATTTAGTTCCTGGTAAAGAATTCGCTCTGCCTCGTCCATCAGTTCATTGGATTGGTCACGCAAATCGTAGGATTCTATAACCAGATTGTGTATTTTCTTCTTAATCAAATCCGGAGCATCAGGGATGATGATGTTTTTCAGATGCTCGGGTTCAATATGTTGGATAACAGCACCGTAATTGTTGTTTTGTAATAACTGTTGGCCAATTGCGGTTTTGAAGTAGGCATAAATATAGCCTGTGTCAATTTCCTTTTTACCAGTTAAACGTAACATATCGTGGCTAAACACCTTTCCATCCAGCGTTCTGCCAACGATGCTACAGTTGCCGATAGTGCCAGAAACGGTCATCAAAAGCATTCCCTTTTTCACTTTCAAAGCATCTATGTCAACATCTGTGTTTTCCGAAATATATCTTGCCGGCTGGGGATATACATCGGTTATTGATGCGGGTTGATAAAATGGAATACCTTCTGCCCTGTCAACATAAATTCTTTTGAATCTGCCTCTTACGTAAGCGTTTCCAACTAAACCATTCTCACCCCAAAGATGGACATATCCGTATCTGCAATGCTCCACTCTGTATTTGGCGGCTTTGGCATCAAGGTTGAATGCGCTGGCCTCTAAACGGGTGTTGTTGGAAAGCACTTCCGAGAGACCAACCGATGTGTATTTCAACGGATCGGGAGCCAAAGGATTGGGAATATTAACCTCTTTGGTTTGCAGCTTGTAGGCCAAATTACCGGTTACCATGCGATGCCCTCCTCCCTTTTCCATTTGGCAAACACATCCGCCACCAAAACGGTCTGGTCGTTTATTCCCTTCTCTTGGTGCGTCTCTTTGCGGTAGATGACATTGCCTTCGGTGTCACGCTCTGTAATCGTCTCCTCCTTTTCCGTCATGATGATATTCCCCTTCTCATCCCGTTTGAAGATGATGTTGCCGCGTTTGTCGTGCCCGATATGGTCAATCATCGTCATAAAAATATCGTAATCGATGATTTGTCCGCTCTTTTCCTCCTCGTCTATCTCTTTTTGCGATTTCTTCTGCAGAATCAGGATGGAACACTGCGTTCCGTTGTGAGGCTGGAAAGCATCGGCATGCAAATCCACGCTGGCAACGATGCGGGTCTTCTTAATCAGCCAATGACGGATGTATTCCAACCCGGGTGAACCGAGAATGCTGTCGGGCAGCACGATGGCGGCTCTTCCGTCCTCCTTCAACAGTTGCATGATCCTTTCTATGAAAAGCTGCTCGGGCGGAACACTGCTCTGCAAACGCGAGGTCATACTCCAATTACCCTTGTCATCTTTCTGCCAGATGTGGCCCAAATCAAATTGTTCCAGCACTTGCGTGTCGCGGATCGGGATTTTGGAACCGAACGGTGGATTGGTTACAATCACATCGAAAAAGCCAATCGTAGTGTGGTTTTTTATCGTGTTTCTCTTAACACCCAGTGCATCCTCCAAGTGTGCCCTTGTGCTGGCATCCCATTCTTGCGGCGGAAGCAAAGTGTTCATCTGCATAATGTTACCACTTCCGTCGTTGTTCATCACCATGTTCATTTTGGTAGCCTTCACCAGGTCGGGATTGATGTCGAAACCGAAGAAATTCTCTTTGGCTGTTTCAGAGATGGTATTGTTATAGGCACTCAATATTTCGTTGCTCCACGAAGCCTTGTCGCCATACTGCTCTTTGAAACGGTCTTGCAAACGTTCTATCACCTTATTCATGGCCGTCACCACAAATCCGCCCGTGCCGCAGCTGCTGTCCAACACTTTTTCGTCGTCTTTCGGGTTGATCATATCGACCGCCATTTTCATCACGTTGCGCGGTGTGAAGAACTCGCCTCTGTCTCCACGCAAGTTAGCCCCCACAATCTCCTCGTAGGCCTTGCCTTTGATGTCAATATTCGTGTTGAGTAGCGCATATTTCTGGAGTTCAGCCACAAGGAACGTCAACGTTCTTGGAGTCAGCTTGATGGTGTCGTTTTCATCAAAGATTTGCGGGTTCTTTTTCTTGACTTTCTCAAAAATCTTGGAAATCCTTTTATAAACCGTTGCTTGCCCGTCTTTGTAGTTTCGCTCCTTCGAAGTGGTGTAAAACTCGATAGGCTCAAGCAAATTGCGCTCATCGTGAATTTTGCAGAAGATTACCTTCAGGAACTCAAAAAACGCGGGCTGTTTTTGCAGACCTTCGTTGATATAAATGATGTTGTGACAAGTTCGGAACGTGAAAAGCAGATTGTCATCGAAAGCCTTTTTGAGCGTGTTGCGGTTGGGGCGTTCGTTTTCGTCCGTTGTGCCGTCAGCGGAAGGAATGTCGTTGTATTCACAAAAATCAAAATGGCCTTTTTCGTCCACCGTTTTGCGATAAACCGTTTTGTGAAGGCCATTTGTCCACATTCCCCACTCACAGTTGTTGCACGCCGACATGTAAGACTTCAGCTGCTCCAAGCCATTATCCTTGTCTGTCGGTTTTACGGCTTCTTTTTTACATTCGATGATGATGGAAATATTCTGCTGGTCTTTCTTTTCCTCGATAGTGGTTCCCTCCGGGAATATCACAATGTCAGCACGTTTCCTGCCTGAGCCAATCTGCACGTGGTACTCCACGGCGATGCGCTCTTTGTTGTATTTGTGTTCGTTCACCAAACGCTTTTCAACGGTTTGGCGTACGTATTCTTCTGGCGTGTCGTTGCGGATAGTGCCGTCAACGTAATCGCGGACTTTCCCCTCGGGAATCATAAGGATGTGTTGGTTATCGTCCATTTTGTGTCTCTCAAAGTTACTTTGTACGTAATGAAAAAAACTACAAAAATAGACTTTTATTTGGCACAAAATACATAGTTTTTTTCTTTTTTTGCACAAAAATGATTTGAGAAAAGCAGAAAGTGGAGCTTTTATGGTGAAAAACACCACTTTTTTGATACTTTCATGCCGCAAAATTGTGAAGCATAATATTCCTAATTGTGCCAGTTGAAATGGCACAAATAAGTGTGCTGAAATTGTGCCAATCCGATTGGCATAAATGGCAACAGAGCTTTCCTCACCCCTTCAAGCACCCTATCGGCACCACACCTACGCTATCATTAACTGTCAGCTGCTAAGACCTATGAAATTATTTTGTGGGCAGCGATTTGATGTTGTCAAGGAAGTCCTTTTCCACTTGGCTCAATGTGTGCTGCTGGTATTTCTTGTATTCAGCCGTGGCGTGGTCAATGGCCTGTTGGTGTGACACGGTTCCCGTACCTTGAAGCAATTTTTCTCCGCTCATGGTCAGAATTTGATCCAGATGCGCCGCCCAATCTTTCATGGTCATGGTTTGTTGCCGTTCCGCCTGTCGTTCCGCAAAGTCCAAGTAACCTGAAACAATCTGCCCCATGGCTCGCAACTCTTTTTCATCCAAATAGTTTTTCGCAATGACCACATCTTTCAAATGCGGCCGGTCTCCCTCAAATGTCGTTAAGCCCATGAATTCTTTTTCGGCATCGGCACGACTGACAATCACCTCTGCCGCCGTATGACCATGAACCGCATAGTGAATTTTGTTCTGCACCCGTTTGAAAAACTCTACTGAAATGTCCGCCGTCGGGTCGTAATCAATACTGGTGGCGTAAATGTCAAGCACCTGCCTATAGAACACCTTTTCCGAAGAGCGAATGTCGCGAATACGTTCAATCAATTCTTTCCAGTATCCGCCTCCCCCAAGGTTTTTCAGTCGGTTGTCGTCAAGGGTGAAACCTTTCCGGATATATTCGTTCAGCCGTTTGGTTGCCCAAATACGGAACTGCGTGCCTCTCAACGATTTCACGCGGTAACCCACGGAAATGATGACGTCAAGGTTATAGTAATCCACCTGATAGGTTTTGCCATCTGCGGCAGTTGTTGCAAAATTTGCAACAACTGAATCAGGCGATAACTCTCCTTCACTGAAGATATTTTTTATATGACGAGAAATGGTCGATTTATCTCGTTGGAACAATTCGGACATCAAGTCAAGCGACAGCCATACCGTTTCGTTAGCCAGTCTCACATCAACCTTTACCGCGCCATCGTCGGTTTGGTAGATGACCATTTCTTGAGTGTTATTTGTATCCATAGTGATGTTGTCCTTTTCGCTCGTCATATTGCATTCTGTCGTTTGAGATTCTTTGATGACTGCCAATCAGCCCGCAAAGATACAACATCTTTGTCAGGATATGGAAAGCAAAGACTAAATTTTTACAAATCATTAATCGGTTGTCATTCCATTTGGGAACTTGGCACGTTTTCATTTGGGAACTTGGCCGGTTTTTGTTTGGGGAGTTGGCCGGATAGGGGAGGAGTGCAAGAGTGCGATTTTCTTCGCTATTTTTTCCCCCTCTCTTGGAGGTTGATGAAATGCTGGTAGCAGTGTGCGCCAGCCAAATAGAGACCGTTGGTGCGCAATTCGTCGAAGATGCGGATGCGGGTGGCGGTGGCCTGCGCGGGATCCGCATCGTAGCGGGCGCAGAACTGCGGATGCTCCAGCTGGAGGTCCTGTGCGTGGAGCAGGTCGCCGGCGATGAGGCAGATGCCGCCCACCTCAAAGACGGTGTGCCCCGGGGTGTGGCCGGGCGCTAACTTCGCTACCACCAAGCCATCGAAGAGCTGTTCGCCGTCGCGGAAAGTGACGATGCGTCCTGGGTAGGCCGCCATCACCTGCTTCCACAGGGCGTTGTTCGCTGCCATAGTCCCGCCGTCGTTCCAAGCGTCGTACTCCTCCTGCGAGAGGTAGAGGGTGGCATTGGGGAATGCCGCACGGCCGTCCAGCAGCAGTCCGCCGATATGGTCGCCGTGCAGGTGCGTGAGGCACACGGCGGTGATTCCCGAAGGATCCACCTCGGCTTTCTTCATGTTTTCCAGCAGATGACCGCCCTTGTCGGCACCCAATCCGGCATCGAAGAGCACCTTGTGGGTGGAGTCAATCGCCATGTAGGCGTTGATGGCCGAGCGGGAGGCGCCCGTAGGCATCAGGGCGGTGAGCAGACTGTCGTTGTATGAGCCGCGGAAGAGCTCGGCAGACATCTCATTCGCCACATCCACCCATCCGAAAATCAGCGGTTTGCCGTCCTGATAGAGCATTGAAACACCATCTTTTTCTTCAATGATGATGGAGGATTTTTGCAGATTGTCCGTCGCTTTGGAATCGCTTGTTTCTTGTTGAGTGCCATGTTGGCACGAGGCGGCCAGCAACAGCATCATGGCGGCCAGCAGGGGAAGGGTGGTTTTCATTGGCTTGATATTTTGGGGGGGCAAAGGTACGATTATTTTGAATTACACTACGCTTGAATGGTGTAAATTGCATC
>JAEEGG010000996.1_pt1 | contig 80038 bp, 59 predicted proteins | sample 9134161 | NCBI WGS metagenome assembly JAEEGG01 (sample SAMN16246543, study PRJNA631951) | gut metagenome | biome: gut microbiome; feature: rumen; material: CR-attached | host: Bos | place: Iran: Karaj | collected 2018-10
GATAGAGACATCGATCCCGACCGTATTATTCGTCGCTGCATCCAGTTTGGCTTGGCAAACTATCCCGAGAAATCAGTGGAGGAACATTGGGCCCGCTTCAAAGAGCACATGGCCAGCAAGTACTCAAAAGACGGTTACATAAAACTATGGATTCCCAATTCGCCGAACGCTAAACGACTCAACGAATTGAGAACCATTATCGAACAGCCACAACAACTTCGCGAGGCTTTCGACCGAATTTTCCCTGAAGAGGCAGCTATCTCAGATACAGAAAGTAAATAGCTGCAAGAGCTACAACCATCGCTATCAGAATGGCCGACTTGATGAGACAAGAAGCAACTTTCTTAATCACCAAGAAGGCTACCACGATGGCTACCAGCACAAATATGTAATAACTTACGTTTCCCATTTTACTTAAACAGTTTTTTGAATGCAGTTGGAACAGGTGTTTCGAACTCCATAGGCTCACCAGTTACCGGGTGATGGAAGCACAAGAGCCAGGCATGCAGACAAAGACGGTGGATAGGATCATCGCCATTACCGTACTTGGTGTCGCCACAAACAGGGTGTCCCATATCAGCTGAATGCACACGAATCTGATTCTTACGACCTGTTTCGAGCTTAAACTCTACCAAAGAGTGATCGGTAGTGCGGTCTAACACATGATAATGCGTAACGGCATATTTACCACCATTATCGGTTGGCGACGAATAAGTTACATACGCCTTATTATCCTTCAGCCAGTTGGCAATAGTACCCTCATCGTTCTCCATTTCGCCTGAACAAACAGCTACATATCGGCGATCGTACACGATATCATGCCAGTTATGCTCCAGAATCTGTTCGGTTTCCATATCCTTGGCATAAACCATCAGTCCACTGGTATCACGATCCAGTCGGTGTACCACATGTGCCGTACATTTCTGACGCGATTTCTTGAAATAATCATCCAGCACTGTTTTTACGTTCAGTGATGAGTGACCAGCCGCCATCGAGAGAATGCCCTCAGCCTTCTCAATCACAATCAGCCATTTATCCTCGTAAACGATTTTCACGTAACGACTCTTGAACGACTGCTGATTGCGCTTGGTTTTGCTAACAGCCACTTTCATACCTGGCTCCAACTGGAAATCAAACTGACTCACGGTTTTGCCGTTTACTTTGATACCTCTACCCTGCAGAGTCGCCTTTATCTTTGAACGACTTTGCTGAACATTGGCCAACAACCATTCCAACAATGGCATCGACTCGTTGACCACCAGGTGCTCATAGTCACCCTCACGGTTATACCCTGCGTTATATCTCATATCGGGTGCAAAATTAATAAAAAAACCGCAGATTCGAAAACCTGCGGCCTCTTTTTTTATTAGTAGAATTTAAAGTAGCGTCGGGCGTTGTTATAACTGATGTCCTCAACCATGCGACTGAGAATCTCCATATCGCAGGGCAGAAGGCCCTTCTCAACGTCGTTTCCAAGCATATTACAGAGAATACGACGGAAGTACTCATGACGTGGATAGCTCAGGAACGAACGGCTATCGGTAAGCATACCAACAAAGCGGCTCAGCAGACCAAGAACCGAAAGGGCATTCATCTGACGAACCATACCGTCCATCTGGTCGTTGAACCACCAGCCTGAACCGAACTGAATCTTGCCTGGCTCGCCACCCTGGAAGTTACCCAGCATAGTAGCAATCACCTCGTTGGCACAAGGATTCAGAGTATATAAGATGGTACGTGTAAGCTTATCCTTCATGTTCAGCTTGTTCAGGAAAGTCGACATAGCCTTAGCGGTATTGAACTCACCGATAGAATCGAAACCTGTATCAGGACCGAGCTGGTTAAACATCTTGGTATTGTTATCGCGGATAGCGCCATAGTGGAACTGCTGTGTCCAGTCGGCATCAGCATCCATCTCAGCCATTACTGTCAGGAAGCAATTCTTGAACTGACGAATCTCCAACTTAGACAGAGACTGACCACGCATAGCCTTCTCGAAGATGGTCTCAATCTCAGAATCGGTGTACTCCTCATCGTAGAACTCCTCGATACCATGGTCAGAGAGCTTACAACCATTCTCAGCAAAGAAGTCGTGACGCTTCTGCAGGGCATCTACCATATCGGCAAACTTCACGATATTAACATTGCTCACCTCTGCCAGCTGCTCAACATACTTTGAGAAATCAGCCTTCTCAATGTTCATAGCCTTGTCAGGACGCCATGCAGGAATCATCATAGGATCGTCCTTAGCCTTGGTCTTGGCATACTCAATGTGGTTATGCAGATCATCAACAGGATCATCGGTAGTACATACACACTCCACGTTGTAATGCTTCATCAGTCCACGAGCCGAGAACTCTGGCTGCTGAAGTTTCTCATTACACTCATCGAAAATCTCGCGTGCTGTCTTAGGCGAGAGCTGCTTGGTAATACCGAAAGCAGTCTTCAACTCCAGATGAGTCCAGTGATAAAGGGGGTTACGAAAAGTATAAGGAACGGTTTCAGCCCACTTCTCGAACTTCTCCCAATCGGTGGTATCCTTACCAGTGCAATACTTCTCGTCGATACCATTGGTACGCATGGCACGCCACTTATAGTGGTCGCCACCCAACCACAACTCGGTTATGCTCTTAAACTTGTGGTCTTTGGCCACCATCTCAGGAATCAAATGACAATGATAGTCGATAATGGGCATCTTAGCCGCATGATTGTGATACAAGTCCTGTGCCACCTGGGTCTCCAGAACGAAGTTATCATCATTGAATTGCTTCATAAAACTGTTTATTTATAGGTCCTTCTTAAAATTTTACTGCAAAGATAATTAAAATCTCGGAGAAAAGCACTATCTTTGCAGAAAAATAAAACGTAAACGATGACGTACCGCAGTAAAGTCCTTCTCATATACACCGGAGGCACCATTGGCATGAACCGGAACCCACGTACTGGGGCTCTGGAGCCGTTTGATTTTGAACACCTATTATATAATGTACCCGAACTGAAGCAGTTTGATATCACCATCGAAACATACCAGTTCGATCCACCTATTGATTCGAGTGACATGTCGCCTGCCATGTGGACAGATCTGTCGCATTGTATCGCCGACCACTACGATCAGTACGATGGATTTGTAGTACTACATGGCACCGACACGATGGCCTTTACCGCCTCAGCCCTGTCGTATATGCTTGAGAACCTCACCAAGCCCGTGATTTTCACTGGTTCGCAGTTACCTATCGGACAGCTAAGAACAGATGGCAAGGAAAATCTTATCACAGCCATAGAGATTGCTGCAGCCAAAGATAGAGAAGGACATGCTTTGGTACCCGAAGTAGGTATTTATTTCGGCGGTCATCTGCTTCGTGGTAATCGTACTACCAAGCAGAGCGCCGAGGAGTTTAATGCCTTCGAATCATTCAACTACCCCCATTTGGTTGAAGCTGGTGTAAACATCACCTATTACCACGATCGCATGCTGAAGCCAGATTGGGACAAGCCGATGGCGCCCCACTTTCGCATGGACAACAATGTAATTATCTTCTCGCTCTTCCCAGGCATCCGCGAGGATCTGATCCGTCACATTATTCATACCCCCAATCTGAAAGCCATTGTGATGCGTACCTTTGGCAGTGGCAACGCGCCCCAACGTCCATGGTTGCTGAATGCTTTACGTGAGGGAACCCGCAACGGTAAGGTAATCGTAAACATCAGTCAGTGTATGCAGGGTGCCGTTGAGATGGGCCGTTATGACAACGGTTACCATTTGCAAGAGGCTGGTGTTATCAGTGGTCGCGATTCTACCGTTGAAGCTGCAGTTACCAAACTGATGTTCCTGCAGGCACACTACCCCGACGATCCAGAAACGGTTCGCAAATACATGCAACAAAGCATAAGAGGAGAGATATCGTTTTAGTGATATCTCTCCTCTTATTTTTTCCAGAACCACGAGGTCATATCCTCCATCTCGCCGTCTTCTTTGATCTTATACAACCTTTGATTCGTCTTCGGATCCTTCAAAGGACCTAAGTGCTTGATAAACGGTCCTATCTTGATATAGTCGAAATCGCGCTTGTTGATAGCCGATGAGATGACCGTTTTACCACTATACCAAGCTACTTTGAACTCAGGGTGTACCTCTCGGATATATAATGCCAGCTGGTTAACGGCCTTGGGGTCGGCATCACCACCCATAAACGAGATACAGGTAATATCGGTACCGAACTTCTCTACAAACGCATCAATAGCTTCAGTATCAAGGGGCAATCCAATATCTTCCCAAAGGTAATAGCTATGACACCCAGGACAGCGACACGGGCAATTACTAATGTTAATTGCCAGTGTCACTTCGTCGGGTATCTCTTGAAAAACTATGCCGGTATTGACGTATTTTAGCATAATTGTTTCTGTCCTGCATAGTAGCGACGTGAAGCCTCTTCCTGACGAGCCTGTGAGAAGTTGCTAACACGCTTCAAGTAGCCGATAATACGGGTCATGTAGTCAACATTCTTAGAATGACAATGCGGGCACTCCTTCAGATAGCGCTTGTCGATATGACCACAATCATTACATACAGTATTAGGAATATTGAATGTAAAGTAGTTACATCCTTCCTTAGCAGCCACCTTCAGCAGGTGCAGATACTGCTCTTTCGACAGATGCTCGTCGAGATTCATATGCAGAGCCGAACCACCAGTAAGATGCTCAATATAAGGTGCACCATGCAGCTTGAACTTATCGATGATGGTCAGCGAGTCATCCTCTACTACATAGAAGTAGCTGTTATAGCAATCGCGTGGCACAAAGTAGCCATCCTCACGATCCCACTTAGCATGCTTTACACCTACGTTCTCTGCAGGAATCATCTCACAGTTGAACATCACCTCCTTAGAGCGGTACTGCTTGTTGTACTTCTCAATCAGTCCAAGAATACCCTGAACAAAATGTAGATACTCGTCGTTCGGAGTAATCTTCAGACCCATGAATTCAGCAGCCTCAACCAAACCATTGATACCGATTGTGAGGTACTGACGGGCAATATTAATATAACCAGCATCGAACAGTGGTAACATACCCTGCTGCTGCAGATCCTTCAAATTCTCGTTGTAAGCCAACTGTACTTTATGGCACAGATCGATCACACCACTCAGATACTCCAGATAATCCAGCTTGTGGTTGACGGCATACTGGATACAACGATTCAGGTTGATAGTGAGCACACTCTTAGAACCTGTACTTACACCGCCTGCACCAAGCGTATAGCTGAAACCATTATCAGTAATCTCGTTACGCAAACGGCAGCAACTCGACAAAGAGTCGGCATTATCGCTCATATAGGTAAAGAACGAGTGTCCCTCAGCATACATTTCGGCTGTAAACTCGCCCCACTCCTTATCCTTGCAGTTACCATTCTCATCAACCAACAGAGCCATAGTCTCAACAGGGAAAGTCAGCAAAGTCTTGGTACGCTCATGGTTAAACCACTTCATGAAGCGCTTCTGCAACCATGAAAGTCCCTCCCAATCGGGCTTAGAGCCATCGGGGAAGTAGAACTCACCAAAGATACTCTCGAAATAGTAACGATCGTAATAGGCGATATTCCAGAATACTGCCTGATAGTTACGAGCACCTGTTGGTTGGTTCAAGGTATAAACAATCTGCTCAAAGTAATCAGTTATAATCTTATCAATGGTACGCTTCTTCAAACTCAGGTCAGCCTGGTCTTGTGAGCGCTTATAGTAATCCAGTCCGTATTCCTTACCAAGGAAATAGTTCATATACATCAGGAACTCAGGTGTAGCACAGGCACCACTCAGCATTGAACTTACCATAAACACCATATTCACAAAGCCACCAGCAAACGACTTCATGTTGGTAGGAGCAGTTGAGTTACCACCAATAGCCACAGTACCACCAATCAACCAAGGATACATGGTGATAGAAGCACAATAATTGGCCAACGAAGTCTCGTCGTTCTTATATATAAAGTGGTGTGTCAGCTTGTCGATATACTCATCGGCCAACTGCTTACCATACATTTTCTTAATACGATCAGTGAGGAGTCGACGGTTCAGACGGATAAAGTTCGACTTTGGGAGCTCACCAATCAGTGTAGCAATATTCTTATGCTCTACATTGGCATTTGCATCGTACTTTGATCCTGTAGCAGCATTCACCGATTCGCAGTATTCTGAAAGGAACACCATTTTCTCGAGTGTCTCACGATCCTCAGAGTGCAACTGACGATAGAGAATAAACGATTTGGCAACCTTATAATAGCCTTCACGCATAAGTGCTTCTTCCACCTGGTTCTGAATATCCTCCACAGTAATGTTGTCATGCATGTCAAGGTGATTCAAGATTTTAGATACGATAGCTAGGTCAGCAGGTTCCTGAACGCTCTCGAAAGCCTTTACGATAGCATTCATAATTTTGTCGAGTGAGAACAAATCCTTCGATCCGTCTCGCTTGGTGATGGTAAAGTTTTTAATTTCCATGTTATTGTCTCTATTTTTATTTAAGTTTTGTTATTTAATTCTCTCCCAAAGTTTTCTTTTTTGGAAACTTTTTTGTTTTTGAATTCGGAAAAGTTTTCCAAAAAGTAAAACCGAATACGGTTGCAAAGATACAAAATATGCCAGAAAAAGCATTCTCGACAAGCCAAAAATTTCTCTAAAATAAAGTTAATATTGGAATAATACGCTACAATAACAAAGCATAACCAATTGGTTTACAAGTACTTCCATTAAGTTTTAACAATATCACCTTTTAAATTAAAGCTTTCACAACAGAAAATCTCCAATTTGCAGTCAGTATTCTTTTTGGAACACCACTACATACACCAAGATTTTCTTTTTGGAAAACTTTTCGTTTTTAAAAATCAGAAAAGTTTCCCGTTTTAACATTTTACAACAATCCATTTTTCTCCCACGCGTACCTTATTATATATAATAGAGAATACTAAAATAACACAAAAAGAAAGCCTAAAACTTGCAGATATCAATTTATTATTGTATCTTTGCCAAAAATATCATTTAAACAATTTAACTAAACAAGTACAATTATGAAGGATCTTAAAGGAACAAAAACCGAGAAGAATCTGCAGGAAGCATTTGCAGGTGAGTCGATGGCACGCAACAAGTACAGTTACTGGGCATCAAAGGCCAAGAAGGACGGCTTTGTACAGATAGCCGCCATTTTCGAGGAGACAGCTAACAACGAGAAGGAGCACGCCAAGATGTGGTTCAAGCTTTTGGAAGGTGGTGCAATCAAGAGCACACCAGAGAATCTGGAAGCAGCTGCTGCAGGCGAGAACTATGAGTGGACCGACATGTATGCACGTATGGCCCAGGAAGCACGCGAGGAAGGATTCAACGAGATTGCCGCCAAATTCGAACTCGTAGCCAAAGTAGAGGCTGAGCACGAGGCACGCTACCGCAAACTGCTCGACAACGTTAAGAAGGAGCGTGTATTCTCTAAGGACAATGATGTTATCTGGCAGTGCAGCAACTGCGGTCACATTGTTATCGGCAAGAAGGCCCCACAGGTATGTCCTGTCTGCGATCATCCACAGGCCTACTTCCAGGTAAAAGCAGAGAACTATTAAAAAATTTATTTCTAAGTACTTTGCAACAAAAAAGTACTTAGATTGCAATCGCTCTCTAAGTACTTTTCAAAAACAAGCCTGTTTAGGCAAGTATAATCTGAACAATGCGCTCTGCTGTTCGACCATCCCAACGGTCAGGCAGGGCGCATTTCTTCCAATCGCCGCTCACCATTTTCTTAACAGCTTCACTTAGTTTGTCTGCATCCTCACCAACCAGCACATTCGAACCTACATTCACCGTTTCCTGATGCTCGGTATAATTATTCAGAGTGATACAAGGTACACTATTAAAGGTAGCCTCTTCCGACACATTGCCCGAATCGGTAATAATACCAAGTGCATGAGCAGTTAACCAACCAAACTCCAAATAGCTCAGAGGATCAACAATATCAATAGCCAAGCCCATGCGTTCAACCACCTTACGGGCTTCGCCGCGCAAAGGTGCAACAATTCGCATGCCATTAGCCGAAGCAACCATAGCCTTGAGCATCTTCTCCAAATTATCAATATCAGCAATCAGCGCCTTACGGTTCAGTGTAAATACCAGATACTGTTTCTCTTCAAGTGATGGGATCGAAGCAGGCTTCTTCATACGGTCGTAGTTATATCGCAAAGTATCCATCAGGATATTACCCACCATATAGGTCTGCGAACTCTCCGACTGTTCACGAGTAGCTATGCCCGTACTCTTTACACCAGCCGTGAACAGATAGTCAGACAAGGCATCTATCACCAAACGGTTGATTTCCTTAGGCATATTGATATTAAACGAACGTGTACCAGCTACCAGATGCGCCAAGCGGATACCACGTTTCTTGGTTACTATGGCAGCAGCCATAGTCGAGGCTAAGTCATCCACCACGATCACCACATCAATCTGATGCGCATCGAGGAAAGCATCAAAACGGGCCATGACCTGACTGGTAATCTCGTTCAGACTCGTTGAATCTACACCTAAGTAATATTGTGGACGTGGCATCTGCAAATCATCAAACAGCGATGCCTCAAGCGTTGAATCGTTCTCACTACCTGCATAAACCAACAAACATGTTACTTCAGGATTTTTATTGATGGCTCTTACCAAAGGTGACACCTTAACGAAATTTGGGCGAGCACCCGCTATGATACATACAGTCTTTCCCATTTCTTTCTATTTTTGAGTGCAAAGATATAGAAAAAGTTTCTATTTACCAAGAAAAATGGCAAAAGGTTTGGATAAGTCCCAAAATAGTTGTATCTTTGCAGCAGAAACAGTGGGTCGTGCCTGATAGATCGGGATACTCTACATTAACAAAACAAATCGGGATCGTTTCCCTTGCCAATGGCGGGCCACGATTATCCTCCACGAGGAGAGCAGCAATGCCGGTGGATTACAACAGCAGGGAGCCCCCACATCGTGTGAAACAGGAGTTTTCACCAAATCATCGGCACGTACCCTTTCTTTTTTATATTAAACATTAAAGATTAAACATTAAACATTATATATTTTGTTATGTTTTCTGGAATCATCGAAGAATTTGCTACTGTAACAGCTATCCACAAGGATCGCGAAAATATCGATTTTACATTAAAGTGTTCGTTTGTCGACGAGTTAAAGATCGACCAGAGTGTTGCACATAATGGCGTTTGCTTGACTGTTGTTGCCATTGAGGATGGCACCTACACGGTTACTGCCATGAAGGAAACACTCGACCGCACCAATCTGAGCTTGCTCAAAGTTGGTGATAAAGTAAACGTTGAGCGCTCTATGCTGATGAACGGCCGATTAGACGGTCATATCGTTCAGGGTCATGTAGATGAGACTGCACGCTGCATTGCTGTTGAGGATGCTGACGGTTCAACCTATTTCACATTCGAATATCCAGAGAACCGTGAGATGGCATTGAAAGGCTATTTCACTGTCGATAAAGGCAGTGTTACCGTTAATGGTGTAAGCCTCACGGTTTGCAATCCAACAGCTAACACCTTCCAAGTAGCCATCATCCCCTACACTTTCGAGCACACAAACTTCTGCGACATCCATGTAGGTTCGGTAGTCAACATCGAGTTTGACATTCTTGGCAAATATATCGCCAGACTGCAGCAGATTTAATCCACCTTTACAATAACAATTCTGATGGAGCGGAGATGAATGTCTTCGCTCCATGTTGTATCAGAAAGTCACGATCACGGAATCCCCACAACACGGATATACAAGGTAGCCCAGAGTTCGCTGCTGTTTGAACATCCACATCACTATCACCAACATAAACAGCCCTGTCTTTTTCAACACCAAGCTCTCGCAAAGCAGCAAATACCGTATCTGGAGCAGGCTTCTTACGGATTCCCTCTGCTTCATGCTCACCTATAGCCACTTCGATGGTATCCGGGAAGAAATGACGACACAACTCCACGGTAGCAGCCATCATCTTATTGCTGACAACAGCCAGTCGGCAACCACGAGCTTTCAATTCGGCCAATACCTCAGGAATACCGGGATATGGTTGTGTTGTATCAAGCGAATGATGCATATAATGTTCGCGGAAAGTTGCAAACGTCGCCTCAAAATCAGGGTTTTCAGCTCCATGAGGAATAGCCCGCTCCATCAATTTCCGTACACCATTACCAACGAACCTACGAACATCATCAACCGAATGTTCTGGCATGCCATGTGTGCGGAGGGCATAGTTACACGAAGCCGCTAAATCTGTTATTGTATCAAGTAAAGTTCCGTCAAGATCAAATATATAAGTGTTATACATTGAAGATTAAACATTAAAGATTAAACATTAGCGCTTTGAACGCTGAATCATGGTTTTCACCTTATTATTATATTTATCAGCCTTCAGCAAATCCTCGATGGTAATATGCATACGATATTTCCAACGGTTATAAGGATCGCTGGGCACATTGATGCGCTCGTCACGAACATTCTTTGAGCGCAGTTCGCCATCCATAGCCAACCAGTCCTGCAACGACAACATACAGAGCATAGACGGACAATAAAGATGACGCCCGATAATCTCCTCTGCCAAATGGGCCGGTAACTGTTCGGGGGCTCGACCTTGTTTCTGCAACATCGACACATAGAAACGCTGGGTACGCTCAGGACTTTCGCTCCACCAAAGGCGCAAAGGCGACATATCGTGCGTTGAAATTGTAGCAACAGAACGGTATGGATTGCCATCAAGATGAGCAAACTCATAACCACTCTGTTTGGGCATCGACTGGATTTCGAGCGACAGGATACGCAACTGATCGAGTACCGGTGCCACACAATCTGGCAACATGCCCAAATCCTCGCCACAGCATAGCATACGGGTAGAGCCAAACACATCGGTCAACTTACGGATAGCCTCAGCCCCCCAGAAAAAGTTATGACGCTGATAGTAATAATTATTGTAAAGTCGCATAAATGCGTCTTTTTCTTCAGCATTCAACGCCTCAAACACGGGCTCCCCTATCACACCGATTCGCGGATGATACATACCAGACTGTTTGGGATCTTCCAGGAAGAGCACACTACTAACCAGGCGATAAAGTCCATCACGAATCCACAAACTATTTTCATCTATCCGTCCCTCAAAAGCCTGTTGCACTTTTTTCTGCGTGTTGTAATCTGATTTCAAATCATACAGGCCGTAACTCTTAGGCATCAGGAAATGCTCGCGAACATATGGTGCATGCATACCAAACAGCTTATCTAACACCCTATCGTTAATAAAAGGTCTGGTAAACAAGTCCTTACGGAAAGGCAAACCAAAGTATTCTATCTCACCCACTGTCATTGGCAACGAAGGCGAGAAATGCCCCAGCAATCCAAAGACAGCATCGCCTGGTATCTCCCATATCCGGAAGAAACCCAGGATATGGTCGATTCGGATAGCATCGAAATACTGTTCCATCCACTTTAAACGTCTACGGAACCACTCTACAACACCAGTACCCCAATTGTAAGTTGGGAATCCCCAATTCTGTCCGTTGGGCGAGAACATATCTGGTGGTGCACCTGTTCGTGCATCAAGATGGAAATAATCCGGATGGATAGCCGTTTCCACACTATCGCCATTTACGCCGATAGGCACATCGCCTTTCAGGAAGATGCCCTTTGAACGAGCATAGTCAGCTGCGGCTTTCAACTGCAAGTGAAGATGGTATTGCGTAAAGTAAATCAAGCCCACAGACGAATCCAACCACTTGGCGTAAGGCACCAACCAATCCTGGTTCTGAGCAAACCAAGCTTTGAACTCCTTGGACTCAAGAGTCTGTTGACCTTTCTCATCAAACAGTTCCTGAACATAAGCCCGCTTCACTCGATCCACCGCCTCATAATCACTATAGACGAGTGCGTTAAGTTCCTGGCGTTGACGATGATACGTATTCATCTTGGTTTTATTTTTCATCACTCCAATAGCCTCTACATCCAGATAATGAGGATGCAAAGCAAAAGCCGAAACAATATTATATGGATACGAATCACTCCAGTTTTTCGAGCACGTAGTATCGTTAACCGGCAGTAATTGGATGGCCTTCATACCCGTTGCCGCACACCAATCAACCAATCGGTACAGATCACCAAAATCGCCCACACCATACGATTGTTTACTACGAAGCGAGAATACCGGTATCACCACGCCTGCAGCTCGCCAGGTATGCTCTTTTAGCCTCAGGTTCTCACCATAAGCCACCAGTACTGTACCATCAGGCACCATAGTCTGATCAGCAGGCAACAAACCCGCAGTTGTGCGATTATCACCTTCCTCCCAAGCCACGAGTGCATGGGAAGTGTCATCAATAATCACATATTTATATTCTATAGGCAGCAGCACAGCATCCACATTCACCGACAGCAGCCACTCGAATCTGCCAATTGGCTCCATACGCAGATAGCGAGACACGTTCCAACTGCCTAAAGCCGGATGGTCGCCAATAATAGCAACCGACTGTCCTTTTTGTAACTGAGGTGCCGACACCCTGAACAGAATTGTTTTACGATACAAAGGCACACGAAGCGGCTCAACCTGTTGGTCAACAGATAGTCCCATCGTTGTATGATAAGCCATGCTATAAAGATGATACTGCAGAGGCACATCGCGCCACAAATCAGCCATCACATAGTCTTTTGCCGAATCAAAATAATAGGTTCGAGGAATAGCATTCCACTCTTTTCTAAGCACATTACCATCAGCATCCTCTACCTGATAATAATATGAAAAAGAGGCTATCGGATGTTTTCGAGATTCAAGCACGGTGGTTTCCAACTGCCACTCCATGCCGTCAGAGGTAGTCATCATCAACCGTTCCGTCTTTTGGGTCTGGTCGATACTGAGATAGGACAGCACCACATAGAGATTTTGTCCCCATTGAGTGCCATATTGTATAGAAAACTTAAGTTTCATAAGCTATATTTTAGGGCAAAGATACAAAAAAATGATAAATTAGCGATAATAGTGGAGAGATTTTTGTAACTTTGCAGCGTTTTTTCAAGGATATGAAGATGAATTGGATAAAAAAGTCAAGCTATCTGGTTCCTATTATTATATGCGTATTAGGAATCTTAGGCATCGCATATTACTATTTTGTGGGGAGTTTTTCTAAACTCAGCGCCACCGAATACGTGTATATTGACGACAACGACAATCTTGATTCAGTATGCGTCAAATTGGAGCCGATTGCATCCAATCATGGCCTTTCAGCTTTTAGAATGCTCGCTCGCCATGGTGGTTATATGGAGCATATTCGTAGCGGAAGATACGCCATTACGCCCGACCAGAGTACGATAAAAGTATTCCGCAATCTCAAGAACGGACATCAGGAGCCTGTAAAGCTCACCATTCCCGAAAGTCGCACCATGGACAGACTGGCCGGCTATCTGTCACGCAAACTGATGATGGACAGCGTTGCTGTAGCCATCCTGCTCAGCGATTCGTCGTTCTGTGCGCAGCAGGGTTACGACACAGCCACTATCGCCTGCTTGTTCGTCCCCAACACCTACGAGGTTTATTGGAATATCTCTATAGAGAATCTGATGAAACGCATGCAGAAGGAGAACGAGAATTTCTGGAATGTACAGCGCACCTTGAAGGCCGAGGCCCTGAAACTGAGTAAAAATGAGGTTTGCACATTGGCCAGCATCATCGATGAGGAGACTGCCAACAATGCCGAGAAGCCAATGATTGCAGGTATGTATCTGAACCGGCTGAAAGCAGACATGCCACTTCAGGCTGACCCTACCATCAAGTTTGCCTTGAAAGATTTCGCAATCAAGCGTATTTACCACAACATGCTGCAATTCGACAGTCCTTATAACACCTATAAGAATACCGGTCTGCCTCCCGGCCCCATCAAGATTGCATCGGTGGCAGGTATCGACGCTGTACTGAATCGCACAGCCCACGACTATCTGTACATGTGCGCCAAGGAGGACTTCTCTGGCACACATAATTTTGCCAGAACCTATCAGGAACACCTGAAGAATGCAGCAAAATATTCAAAGGCGTTAAATGAAAGAGGCATTAAATAAATTGAGAATTAACAATTGAGAATTTAGAGATATAAGATATGGAAGAGATTATTAAGAATGAAAGCGAGGAGAAGAAGTCTGTCAGCTTCATTGAACAGAAAGTTATCAATGATCTGGCAGAGGGTAAGAACGGTGGCAGAATGCAGACCCGTTTCCCACCAGAGCCAAACGGCTACCTGCATATCGGACACGCCAAAGCCATTGCCATCGACTTCGGACTGGCCAAGAAATACGGCGGTCAGTGCAACCTGCGCTTCGACGACACCAACCCCATTAAAGAAGATACTGAATACATCGAGAGCATCGAGAACGATATTAAGTGGCTCGGTTTCAAGTGGGCTAACGTCTACTATGCCAGCGACTACTTCCAGGAGCTCTGGGACTTTGCTGTATGGCTCATCCAGCAGGGACGCGCATACGTTGATGAGCAGAGTGCCGAGGTGATTGCCCAGCAGAAGGGAACCACCACAAGCCCAGGTACAAACAGTCCCTATCGCGACCGCCCCATTGAGGAGAACCTGAAGTTGTTCGAGTTCATGAACAGCGGCAAGTGCGAGCCAGGCACACTGGTTCTGCGCGCCAAGATCGACATGGCTCATCCCAACATGTTGTTCCGCGATCCCCTTATCTATCGTGTACTCAATATTCCTCATATCCGTACAGGCAATAAGTGGAATGCATACCCTATGTACGATTTCACTCACGGCCAGAGCGACTACCTCGAGGGTGTAACCCACTCTTGGTGTACACTCGAGTTTGTAGAGCATCGCCCCCTTTACGATCTGTTCGTTACATGGATGAAGGAGTGGAAGGGCGAGACCGACAACATCGAAGACAATCGTCCACGTCAGGCCGAGTTCAATAAGCTGAACCTCAACTACACACTGATGTCAAAGCGTAATCTGCTGGCATTGGTACAGAATAACATGGTAAGCGGTTGGGACGACCCCCGTATGCCAACTATCTGCGGATTCCGTCGCCGTGGTTACAGCCCAGAGAGTATCATCAAGTTCATCGATAAAATTGGCTACACCAAGATTGATGCCCTTAACGACATGGCTCTCTTGGAGAGTGCTGTTCGCGACGATCTGAACAGCCGTGCTATCCGTGTCAGCGCTGTTCTTGATCCTGTTAAGGTGGTTATCACCAACTACCCAGAGGACCAGATTGAACAGCTCACCGCTATCAACAACCCAGAGAACGAGGCCGATGGCACTCACACTGTTGAGTTTACCCGCGAACTTTGGATTGAGCGCGACGACTTTATGAAGGAAGCCGAGAAGAAGTTTATGCGATTGGCCCCTGGTAAGGAGGTTCGTCTGAAGAATGCCTACATTATTAAATGTAACGAGGATCACCCCTGCGATGAGGACGAGAATGGCAACGTAACTACCATTTACTGTACCTACGATCCAGATTCGCGCAGCGGTATGCCTGGTTCTAACCGCAAGATTAAGGGTAAGACCCTCCACTGGGTAAGTTGCAAGCACGCTGTCGAGGCCGAGGTTCGTCTTTACGACCGTCTGTGGAAGGTTGAGAATCCTCGCGATGACATGGCTGCCATCCGTGAAGCCAAGAACTGCGATGCTGTTACAGCGATGAAGGAGATTATCAACCCCGACTCACTGCACATCATCAAGAAGTGCTATATCGAGCCATACGCTGCCGATATGAAGCCACTCACTTATCTGCAGTTCCAGCGTATTGGTTACTTCACACCTGATACAGATTCAACAGCCGAGAAGCCAATCTTCAACAAGACTGTTGGACTCAAGGACACTTGGAAAAAGTAATTTAAGAAGAAGTGCCAGAAGATTTAGATTATTTCGAAAGCGAGGATTTTAAGGAAATCCTACGGCAATACGAGGAGTCAGTCAAGTCGGGCGAACGCATCTATATGGATGCCGACGACTTGACTGACATTGCCGATTATTACCACTACAACAACCGACTAGCCGAGGCCGAGGATGCCATTTCCTTAGCTATAGAATACAATCCTGAAGCCGTTGGTCCTATGCTCTACAGAGCCCGCGAAGCTTTGGAGAAGAAGGACTTCAAGACAGCCGAGCAATATGCCGACAAAGTAGAACCTTTAGATAGTATCGAGGGCATCTACCTACGTGCCGAGATACTTATCACGAAAGGAGAGTTGGACAGTGCCGACGAATTGCTGTCAGGATACCTCAAAGACTTACCTGAGGATGAATATGCCGACTTTGTGAAAGGCGTTGTAGGTCTGTATCTTGATTACGACCAGTTTGCCAAGGCCTTCGAATGGATAGCCCGCACTACCAACAACGATTCGGTAGGATTCAAGGAACTGATGGCTCGCACGCTGTTCGGATTGGGCAAATACAAAGACAGCGAGCGACTCTTCAACGAGTTACTCGACAAAGACCCCTACTCTGCCAATTATTGGAATGCATTGGCAGGCGTACAGTATATGAAAGAAGACTATTCGGGCGCTCTTACCAGTAGCGAATATGCCATTGCCATCGATCCCAACGACGCCAACGGTCTGCTCTCGAAAGCCAATACCCTGTACGCAATGGGTAACCACGACGAAGCTCTCAAATTCTTCCAGAAATATTCCGAGAAGGTACCCGACGACGAGTTCGGTTATTTGCATCAGGCCATTTGTCTGATCAACAAAGGCTTGTTTAAGGACGGACTTGAAAAGCTGAAAAAAGCAGTCAGCGTATCCGCCATCGACTCTATTCACCTACCAGAGATCTATCAGGAGATGGCCTTTACCTATAACACCTTAGGACAGATGGAAAAAGCCCTATGGTGCATAGACATGACCGAAAAATTGGATTGCGACCATTTCCACATGGGTGTTATCAAGGGACATATTCTCTTAGCCAACCAGAAAGAGACAGAGGCAGAAGCTGCATTCGCAAAGGTATTACAAGATTCGGGTAACAATCCCAAAGTAAGACTCAGAATCATCATCTCTTATCACGACAACAAGTTTTTACATTTTGCCTACAATGCCTATTTGGATTTCTTCAAGACTGTTGGCGAGGACTATAAGGAAGGCTATGCCTATCTGGCCTTATGTTGCAACGAGTTGATGAAGAATGATGAATTCTTATACTACCTGAAGAAGGCCTGTGATTGCAATCCGGAGGAAGCCAGAGCCATTTTAGGCGAGTTTTTTCCTGCTCATATGGATCCAAAAGATTATTACCAGTACGCATTAGAACATACAGACGATTAATATGAATTTTATTACAAACATTCTCAACACGCTCGGTTGGTATCCAACCATTTTCTTTCTGATGTTATTAGAAAGCACAGTAGTGCCGGTACCGTCAGAGTTTGTAGTAACGCCTGCTGCTTACCATGCAGCCAGCGGCTCATTAAATGTATTCTTAGTCATCCTATTTGCCACATTGGGTGCCGACATAGGTGCCAGCATTAACTACTTTGTAGCCTTGTACGTTGGTCGTCCTGTCATCTACAAGTTTGCCAACAGCAAATGGGGTAAGATGTGTCTGCTTAATCAGGAGAAAGTTGAAAAAAGCGAGAAATACTTTGACGACCATGGAATTGCAGCGACACTTACCGGTCGTTTTGTTCCCGTCATCCGCCACCTGATTTCCATCCCTGCCGGCTTGGCACGTATGCATTACGGCAAATTCCTGCTGTTTACTACCATTGGAGCAGGAGGCTGGCATAGTGTACTGGCTCTTCTTGGCTGGTATCTGCATGCCATTGTACCCGAGGATCAGTTGAACGACAAAATTAGCGAATACGCCGAATATATTAAGTTCGCCATTCTGGGTCTGATTGTAGTAGCTGTCGTTTATTTCGTCATCAAACGAAAACTTAATCATAAACAAGAAAAGTCAGCGTAATAAGCATTTTTTTGCTTTTTTATGCTTTCTTTTCTATTATTTTTCGTATTTTTGCGCAATATTATCAGCAAACAACGATTATGGCAAGAACAAACAACCATTTGGTCATCATGGCAGGCGGCGTTGGTAGCCGTTTTTGGCCCATGAGTACTACCGAGAACCCTAAGCAGTTCATCGACGTTCTCGGCGTTGGCAAAACATTACTACAGTTAACGGTAGAAAGATTCGGCAATCTGGTTAAGCCCGAGAACATCTGGGTGGTAACCAACCAGAATTATCAGGAAATTGTAAAGAAACAGTTGCCTGATATGCCAGCAGGAAACATTCTATGCGAACCTTGTCGCAGAAACACAGCACCATGTATCGCTTACGTTAGTTGGCGCATCAAGTCGAAAGACCCAAAGGCTAACATCATTGTAACACCAAGCGATCACATTGTGACAGATAAGGCTGAATTTCAGCGTGTCATCAAGGAGTGCATGCAGTTTACCAGCGAGACCGACGCTATCGTTACCCTAGGCATGAAGCCCAACCGCCCAGAAACAGGCTATGGCTACATCCAGGCCGACCTGAGTACCAGCTCGCTCCGAAACAAAGAGATTTTCAGAGTCGACTCTTTCCGCGAGAAGCCCAATCTCGAAACGGCTCAGGAATATATCAAGAAGAACTATTATTTCTGGAATGCAGGTATCTTCATCTGGAATGTAAATACCATTGTAAATGCTTTCCGCATCTACCAGCCCTCAATGGCCAAGATATTCGAGTCGTTGTTACCTATTTATGGTACCGACAAGGAACAGGAAGAAATCAACCGTTTGTTCCCCGAATGCGAGAATATTTCTGTCGACTATGCCATCATGGAAAAGGCCGAAGAGATTTTCGTTTGTCCATCCGACTTCGGTTGGAGCGATCTGGGCACATGGGGCTCACTCCACGAGCAAAGCAAGAAAGACCTCTATGGCAATGCCAGCATCGGTCCCGATGTAAACCTGATAGAGAGTCACAACTGTATTGTTCACACCATGCAAGAAAAGAAAGTAGTTATTCAGGGCCTAGATGGTTATATCGTAGCCGAAAACAACGACACACTGCTCATCTGCAAACTGTCGGAGGAACAGCGTATCAAACAATTCTCAGGAAATAATTAACATAAACTATAATGGAAAAAAAAGTTGCTCTAATCACCGGTATTACCGGTCAGGACGGCTCATATCTGGCCGAGTTCCTTATTGAAAAAGGTTATGAGGTTCACGGTCTCATGCGTCGTTCATCTTCATTCAACACAGCCCGTATCGAACATCTTTATCTCGACGAGTGGGTTCGTGATATGAAAAAAGCCCGCCTTGTTAATCTCCACTGGGCAGATATGACCGATTCATCATCTCTGATTCGTGTCATCTCAAAGATTCGCCCAACCGAGATCTATAACCTCGCAGCCCAGAGTCATGTGAAGGTATCTTTTGACGTTCCCGAATACACAGCCGATACCGATGCTAACGGTGTGCTCCGCTTGCTGGAAGCCGTACGCATTGCAGGTTTGGCTGATACCTGCCGCATTTACCAGGCCTCTACATCAGAGCTCTACGGTAAGGTACAGGAAGTTCCACAGAGCGAGACTACCCCTTTCTATCCCCGCTCTCCATATGCCGTAGCTAAGCTATATGGTTTCTGGATTATGAAGAACTATCGCGAATCATATAATATGTTCTGCTGCAATGGTATCCTCTTTAACCATGAGAGTGAGCGCCGTGGTGAGACTTTCGTTACCCGTAAGATCACATTGGCAGCCGCTCGTATCGCTCAGGGTTATCAGGACAAGCTTTATCTGGGTAACCTTAACTCACTGCGCGACTGGGGATATGCCAAGGATTACATCGAGTGCATGTGGCTCATCCTGCAGCAACCCGAGCCAGACGATTTCGTAATTGCCACTGGCGAATATCATACCGTTCGTGAGTTTGCAACCCTCGCCTTCAAGGAGGTTGGCATCGAGCTCGAATGGCGTGGCGACGGTGTTGACGAGAAGGGTTACGACAAGGCAACTGGCAAAGCACTGGTTGAAGTCGATCCTAAGTATTTCCGTCCTGCCGAGGTTGATCAGCTATTAGGTAATCCTGCCAAGGCTAAGGCCAAGTTAGGCTGGAATCCACAGAAGACCTCGTTCGAGGATCTGGTAAAGATCATGGTTCAGCACGATATGAAGTTCGTTAAGAAACTCTTCTTAAAAGCTCACATGGACGATGCTCAGTAAAGAAAGTAAAATATATGTAGCGGGACACCACGGACTTGTGGGTTCCGCTATTTGGAATAATCTGCTTCAGCGAGGCTATACCAATCTGGTGGGCCGCACTCACAAAGAGCTCGACCTTACCGACCAGGTAGCCGTTAAGCAGTTCTTTGATGAGGAACGCCCTGATGCCGTTGTGCTGGCAGCAGCCTTTGTAGGTGGCATCATGGCCAACTCACTGTATCGCGCCGACTTCATCATGATGAACATGAAGATTCAGTGCAATGTCATTAGCGAAGCCTATGCTCACGGTGTCAAAAAGCTGCTCTTCTTAGGTTCAACTTGCATTTATCCAAAGAACGCACCACAGCCCATGAAGGAGGATTGCCTGCTCACTTCGCCATTGGAATATACCAACGAGGAGTATGCTATCGCCAAGATTGCCGGCTTGAAGATGTGTGAATCCTACAATCTGCAGTATGGCACCAACTATATCGCAGTAATGCCTACCAACCTCTATGGCCCTAACGACAACTTCCATCTGGAAAACAGTCATGTGATGCCAGCCATGATGCGTAAGGTTTACCTGGCAAAACTTATCCATGATAATGCATGGGACAAGATTGCCATCGACCTGAACAAGCGTCCGGTTGAAGGTGTCAACGGCGATGCTTCTCAGCAAGAAATTTTGACAGTCCTGGCCAAGTATGGTATTGAGAACAACAAGGTTACACTCTGGGGTACAGGCACACCACTTCGCGAGTTCCTTTGGAGTGAGGATATGGCCGATGCATCAGTTCACGTACTGCTGAATGTAAACTTCAGTGACATTATCGGCATCGAGAAGTATTCTTCAGTTCACTATGGTGCCTCTACCGATGGTGCTGTCGATCGCAACCATTCTGCAGGTCGCGGAGGTGCTATCCCCAAATTGGGCGAAATCCGCAACTGCCACATCAATGTGGGTACAGGTAAGGAACTCACAATACGCGAGCTTTCCGAATTGGTTGTAAAAGCTGTTGGTTTCGAAGGAACTGTCGAGTTCGACACAACCAAGCCCGATGGCACCATGCGTAAATTGATTGACGTTTCAAAACTTCATTCTCTCGGTTGGACACACAAGGTAGAGATTGAAGATGGTGTCAAGAAACTATTCGAATGGTATCGTTCTAGTTTAGCTTAAAATAATTAACCCTCGCCAATCGGCGAGGGTTATTATTTATTACATATTCTTTTTCAAGGTTTCTTTCCAAGCCTCATAAGCAGCACGGTAAGCAGCACGGTTCTGAGCATCTGGCTCAATCACCTCCAACTTATCCAGCGAAGCAAAAGCCTCAGAAGCATTAGCATAGATGCCAGCACCTAAGCCAGCACCCTTGGCGGCACCTACCGAGCCATCTGTATCATACAGTTCGATGGTTGCACCACTCACACCAGCCAGTGTATTACGGAACAATGGGCTCAAGAACATGTTAGCCTTACCAGCGTGAATCTTCTTGATATCCATACCCATCTGCTGCATAATCTCCATACCATAGCAGAATGAGAATACGATACCCTCCTGAGCTGCACGAACCAAGTGAGCCTTGTTATGCTTATTAAAGTTCAAGCCATTGATAGAACATCCAATCTCCTTGTTCTCCAATACGCGCTCAGCACCATTTCCGAATGGAATTACAGTCACGCCCTCACTACCAATGGGCACACTGGCAGCCAGATCGTTCATCTCGGCATAGCCGATCTCAGGCGTGATATTACGATGAGTCCAAGCATTCAAGATACCAGTACCATTAATACAAAGCAGCACACCCAGACGAGTCTGATCTGCAGTATGATTCACATGTGCAAAAGTATTTACACGGCTCTGTGGATCGTAGTTCACATCACCAAGTACACCATAAACCACACCCGATGTACCTGCTGTTGCAGCAATCTCACCAGGATTCAGAACATTCAGCGAGAGCGCATTGTTTGGCTGGTCACCACCTCTATAGGTGATAGGAGTACCAGCTTTCAGTCCCATTTCAGCAGCAGCTTCTGCACTTACTACGCTCTGCTCTGCAAAGGTTGGAACGATATCAGCAATCAGCGAATGATCGAATCCATAGTAATCCATCAAGAAGTCAGCCACCTGATTATTCTTGAAATCCCAGAACATACCCTCTGACAGACCGCTGACAGTGGTATTAGCCACACCACTCAGTCGCATAGCGATATAATCACCAGGCAGCATTACCTTATATATTTTACTATAGAGTTCTGGTTCATTTTCTTTTACCCAAGCCAACTTGGCAGCGGTAAAGTTACCAGGTGAATTCAACAGATGACTCAGGCACTTGTCAGCACCGAGATCCTTGAAAGCCTTCTCACCATAAGGTACAGCACGTGAATCGCACCAGATGATTGCAGGACGCAATGCCTTCAGATCCTTATCTACACAAACCAAACCGTGCATCTGATACGAGATACCCACAGCCTTAATCTCCTCAGCTGTAGCACCACTCTCCTTCATAATCTTCTGCAGACTCAATTTGGCATTATCCCACCACATCTGTGGATCCTGCTCTGCCCATCCAGCCTTTACAGCCATAATAGGAGCCTCCTTTTCAGGATAAAAAGCTGTTGCCACACACTTGCCGCTATCGGCGTTAACCAACGATGCCTTCACTGACGAGCTACCGACATCAAAACCTAATAGATATCTATTTGCCATAACAATTTAATAATGAATCTTTATTTATAGTACGTTTCAAATGCAAATTTCCCTAAATAATTTAATAAAAACGACTTTTTTCCATAAAAAAATGATTTTTTTACGCATTTTTGAGTTCAATTTAATTTTTTTGTTTACCTTTGCACATAGAATGATTAAAAATTGCGTATTAATATAATTCATATATGAAGAAGAAAATACTAATCCTTGACGACAAAGAGACCATTGCAAAGGTTCTCTCTATTTATCTGATGAGCGACTACGATGTACAGTGGTTGCCCGATGGTTTACAGGGCGTAAAGTGGCTGCAGGCAGGCAACACCCCCGACCTCATCATCTCAGATATTCGTATGCCAGGAATGCGTGGCGATGACTTTTTGGAGTGGATTAAACAGAACGAACTGTTCAAGCAGATTCCTGTCATCATGCTTTCCAGCGAAGACTCCACCAGTGAGCGTATCCGCCTGCTGGAGATTGGTGCCGAGGACTATATCGTCAAGCCCTTCAACCCCATGGAGTTAAAAATACGAGTAAAAAAGATTATTCCCTAAATAAATAATATGATAGGTGTTGTATATCTTGGCAGCAATCCCAAGACCGAGGAGCGATTAAGGTACATCCCCGGTCGATTGGTGCAGTACACAAGAAATTACAAGGATGCGGCATCAGCGTGTTCAACGCATGTCCGTAACGAGCATTTTATCGTGTTTTACGAACAGGGCGAGCAAGACGCAGATATTAACGCCATCAACTATTTAAAGAAAAAGAATAAGCACATCTATATTATTCTGCTCACCAAGGAACTTACTGCAGAGAACCGTTCGGTTTACCAGAAGAGTGGTATCAACGATACCCTTGATTGTAACGCTTCTATTACAGAACTTAATAAGAAGATTCAGTTTATTTCCGACCGTGAGAATATGCTGTTCGATGATCAGCAGCCTAAATACAGAATGTTACGTTTCAAGATTCCTCTTTGGAAGAGAGTCTTCGATGTACTATTCGCTATCATCGCACTCATTCTTACCTCTCCCATCTTCATACTCACGGCTATCGCCATCCGTTTGGAGAGTAAAGGTCCGGTTATCTTCAAGTCAAAACGTGTAGGTGCCAACTATACCATCTTTAACTTCTTGAAGTTCCGCTCTATGTATCAAGATGCCGAAGAGCGTCTGAAGGAGGTTGCCAAGGAAGCTGGCAACCAATATGCTGAAATGAGCAAAAAGGCAGAAAAAGCGCCTATGTCAATGCCCGATTTCGGCATGGGTGGCAACATGATGATTAGCGATGATACCGACATGATGATTGCTGACGACGAGGTCATGCTGGTTGGCGACGACTTTGTGATATCAGAAACCGACTATAGCAAGGAGAAGAAAGAAGAAATCAATAACGCTTTCGTTAAGATTGAGAACGACCCACGCGTTACGAAAGTGGGCAAATTCATCAGAAAATTCAGCATCGACGAGCTACCTCAGCTCTTCAATATCCTCAAGGGCGATATGTCAGTTGTTGGCAACCGTCCTCTCCCACTCTATGAGGCCGAGAAACTCACCATCGATACCAGTATCGACCGTTTTATGGCCCCCGCAGGTCTCACTGGTCTTTGGCAGGTTGAAGAGCGCGGTAAAGGCGGTATGATGTCTGCCGAAGAGCGCAAGCAACTCGATATCAAGTACGGCCAGACCTACAATTTCTGGACGGATATGAAAATCCTTTTCCGTACTTTCTTTGCCTTCGTACAGAAGGAGAATGTATAACTAAATTCCATTGTCATGAACAGATTCAGACGACTGATATTCATTTTTGCAGCAGCTACAGCCTACACCACTGCCCTCGCCCAATTCAACGAGAGCGGTATCAGTGCAGGTTTCTTCGATTCCAGCAACGAAAAAGACATCAACTTCTCTGAATTTCATTTGCCACCTTTGGCTGTATTGTTCGAAAATGCGAAATCAAATCCGGAAATTTTGTCACTTGAAAAAGCCCGTCAACTAGCAGAGGCCGAAGTCGCCAAACAAAAAAGACATATTTTCTCATATGTAACAGGGCACGCCACTTATAGTTATGGCATGGCAGATATGTATGGCAACAATTCATCAGCTTATAGTCCTGTTATTTACCAATACCAAGGCACTCAACAAAGTTATTGGAATTTTGGTATTAACTTAGCTATACCTGTGGAAGATATTTTGGATTTAACTGCTGCTGTAAAACGAAAAAGACTTGAGGCAGATCAGGCTGTGATAAAAAAAGACATTGCATTCGACCAACTAAAGCTACAGATAGCAACTTTATTTATAAAAATCACCAATAATTTGGTATCTCTTAAAACCTTAGGCGAGGCGGCAGCAGCATATCAAGGAGCAGGTGCTTTAAATAAAGAAGAATTCGAAAATGGAAACATGGAAATAGCATCCTATGCAGATACAAAAAGATTTGAAAGCGGACAGGTTCAAGGTTATCAATCTTTGCAAACGGAAATAACCACAGACATAATAACATTGGAGATATTAACTCACACCCCAATTATTACAAATGCGACAACAGAAATAACACTTGATAAGAGCATTCATAAATCAGAAAAGGAAATAGCCAAAGAAAATAAGGCAACAGAAAAGCGTATTAAAAGATTAGAGAAAGAAGACAAAGAAAAAGAAATAAGATTAGAAAAACAACTAGCCAAGGCGGAAGCTCAAGCAGCAAAAGCAGATTTGAAAGCCGCCAAAGCTGAGGCAAAGGCAGCTAAAGCAGCAGCTAAAGCAGCAAAAAAGCAGAAATAACAAAAAATGCTACTATGGATTTATTTAGATACATTGCCAGATTCTTATTCAAAATCAGATGGTACCTCATCATTTTACCAATGATTGCATTGGTAGTGGCATGGTTTTCCACACGAGATTTGGAACGTGTTTTTGATACAAACACGACCGTATATACTGGTATGATAACCGGCTACAATCTTGAAGGAGGTACAGGTTCAGTTGGAGGACAGTCCCAGACAAACATCACCAATCTGATGTTATTAATCACCACAGATGCAACAATACATGAGGTTTCCTTGCGATTGTTTGCACGTTGCATGATGTATGGAAATCCCAACAAAGACAACAACTATATTTCTGCGGAACATTTTCGTGCCTTACAAAATAGTGTACCTACAGAAGTTAAAGCACTCATTAACCATAATAGTGAGAACGCCACTTATGCAAACCTAAAGGCCTACGAACGTCCATCTGCCGACAACTATGTATTTGGTCTAACCAACTATCATCAATATTTTGGAATTAACAGCATTACGAGTCGCCTAAAGGTTGTTCAATTACAAAAAAGTGATATCATTGATATTGGTTATTCGTGCAATGACCCAGGTATTGCTTATAACACGTTGGATATTTTGAATGAGGTATTTGCGCGTCAATATAGTTTATTACGCTATGGCGAAACTAACAATGTCATCAAGTTCTTCGAGCGTGAGGTAGCTCGATTGTATCGTATCCTAACAAATGCCGAAGATGACCTCATTCGATATAATATCGAGAAACGCATTATAAACTATGGTGAGCAGACCCGTCAATTATCATCTATGGATGCAACCCAAAAGATGTCTGACAACGATTTGATTATAGACAAGACCACAACACGAGCTTTGATGAACTACCTAGAACGCCAATTGGGCGATCGAGCAAAAATCATTAAAGCCAATAGAGATTTTACTGATCAGGTTACAGATATTTCGCGCATTCAATCTCGTATTTCTAACCTCAAACTGATGAACAGCGAAGGAGGAGGCAATGAAATTGAATCACAATTAGAACTTACAAAAGCAGAGAGAATGCTTCAAAACGCAACACGAAATGTGAGAAGTTTAGTAAAAGATATCGAAGCAGGAAACTATAATACAGAATCTGGTGTAAAAGCAAGTGATATGGTTGACAAATGGTTGGAGCAGGTTCTTCTATTAGAAAAGGCAAAAGCACAAGAAACAGCCCAAGGTATCATGCGTGAGAAATTGGACAATGAAATACTTTATTACGCCCCTATTGGTGCAACCATTTCTCGAAAAGACCGTCATATAGCATTTATTGAAGGTAACTATATGGAAATGCTGAAGGCACTAAATTCAGCTCGTCTTCGTCAGAAAAATCTCCAGATGTCAACAGCTACATTGCGCGTACTCAACCCCCCAATGTTTCCGATGAATGCCCAGCCGACAAACCGCATGATGACATTGTTAGGTGCATTTTTTATGACATTAGTTTTAACAGCCATGTATTTCTTTATAATAGAGTTGTTAGATCGTACACTTCGAGATCGTATGCGCACAGAGCGAATTACACAGATTCCTGTGATGGGATGTTTCCCCAAAGAAAGTAATTTACGCTATCGACGATTTAATAAAACCATTGCAGATATGGCTCTGCGCCAACTCAGTAAAGCATTACTTCCCCACTTCGAAGAGGGAAAACAGAATGTGCTTAACCTGATATCTACAGATGCTGCCAATGGTAAAAGTTATTTAGCCCAGGAATTGGAGAACTATTGGATTTCAATAGGTTTGCAAGTTCGTCGTATTACTTACGATGAGGACTATCTGGCAGAAGACAGCCGTTTTATCATGGCCAAAGATATTAAAGACATCTGTCCCGATTTGTTACCGAACGAGATTGCCATCGTCGAGTATCCAAATTTGGACGACAACTCCATCCCTTCAGCTTTGCTTAATATGGGAACAGTCAACTTAATGGTCACTCGTGCAAATCGTACATGGAAAGATGTTGACCAAAAAGCATTGAAAGAGTTAAATGAACGATTGGAGAATAAAAATTCACTCTTCATGTACTTGACGGAATGCCAGAGATACGCGGTTGAGGAGTTTGTTGGCCAATTGCCGCCATATACTGCATTTAACAACTTCATATATCGCATGTCTCAAATGGGTTTAACAGCTGTTGAAAATAGTCATGCAAAATAATGGTAAACAAAGTTTATTCTAATAGGATATCCGAATACGCCCATGAGAATGGAGGACGAGTAATCATCCTCCTTCTTCTCTTTATGTTATCAATCTACGAATTTATTCATAGTGGATATAATACATTTTTAGTTATTTGTATTTCTCCTTTGATTATATATGTTGTTTATGCATGTTTCAAATGGAGGATGGCAGCATTTTGGGCTTTATTCTTTATTAATTATATATTACAAATAAAAGACAATTATTTACCTGGTGGAGTTCCCATGTCACTATGGGACGAAATGTTAGAGCTTTTACTAATTGGAGCTGCGATTGTTGACGTAAGAAAAAATGCCCATTTTGAAAGATGTCTAAATTTGATGCTGTTTGCGATTTTAGTATGGCTAGTTTTTTGTATATTGCAATTATTTAACAACACTTGTGACCTTGGCATGGATGTAACAGCATGGTTTACTAGCTTTCGTCTAATTTCACTACAATTACTATGGATTCTCATTGTATTTACCATATATATATCATCTCCCAAGAGACTCCTTTTTTTCCTGAGATTTTGGGCAGCATTAGCTTTATTTTCCGCATTTTGGACATGGAAGCAAAAAACGATAGGTTTCACTCCGACAGAATATGCATGGTTATATTATGGCCCTGGACGTACCACACACGTGTTAAATGGAGGAACATTAATAAGATATTTCTCTACATTCAGTGACGCCGCGAATTATGGATGTAACGCAGCTGCATCTGCTATTACATTCATTATCGTTTCGATTACAAGCAAAATCAAATGGGATAAATATTTCTTTTTGATAACAGGTATTTGTGTCATATGGGGTATGTTCCAATCTGGAACACGTACTGCTATATTTTCAATAGCAGCTGGATTTATGGCATATGTTGTTTTATCCAAGTCTTTTAAAATTGCCGTTCCATTTGGCATTTTTCTTACCTTTTCTATGTTAATACTCGTTTTCACAAACATTGGCAACGGGAATCAGCAAATAAGAAGAATGCGTTCTGCGTTCAACAAAGAAGATGCTTCAGCAAATGTAAGAGAAGTTAACAAAGCTGCTATTAGAAATTATCTAAAAGACGCGCCATGGGGAATAGGAATTGGTTCAACAAGAGCCAACATCCCGGCAAATAATAAATATAAGATTTTATCAGACATCCCTCCCGATTCAGAATACGTATATATATGGGTTCATACTGGTATTATAGGTATTACAGTTTTTGTAATATGTATGCTTATCATGTGGCTAGGTGCATGTTGGATAGTTATGTTTAACCTCCGAAGTCCTTCGCTAATTGGCATTGGAGGCGCTTTGTGTTGTGCATTTCTTTCCATCCAATTAAGCGCTTATGCTAATCAGATTTTATTCCAATACCCTAATGGATTAACATTCTTTGGCGGTCTTGCTATAGTATATGTCCTCCCATATTTTGAATCAGAGTGGATTGAATACGAACAGCACCGCTTATCCATACAAGACGAAAAGAAAAGATTAAAATTAGAAAAGAAACTTGCAAAACGAGTATAGATTATCCATCATCACCATCAATTACAATGGTTTAAAAGACACCTGCGAATTGATTGAGTCCATCCCCTTCAATAGAAAAATGGAGGTGATAGTGGTAGATAATGCCTCAAAAGAAGATGAAGCAAGCATTATTGCTGAGCGAAATTCCCAAGTAAAAGTCATTCGTAGTCCACGTAATCTAGGCTTTGCTGGTGGTAACAATTTAGGTATTAAGGAAGCAAAAGGAAAGTATGTCCTCTTGATAAATAACGATACGTATTTCAAGGATTTCAAGATAGAACCGCTCATTAAGCGACTTGAATCATCAGAAAAAATAGGAATTGTTTGTCCTAAACTACGTTTTGCATGGGGAAATAATCCTATCCAGTTTGCAGGCTACACCCCTCTTTCTCCAATAACAGTCAGGAACCAAGCCATTGGCTTTTGTGATGAAGATCATGACCAATACAACACTGCCCGACCTACTCCCTATGCCCATGGCGCAGCGATGTTAATCAAGCGTGAAGCTATCAACAAAGTCGGTCTTATGCCAGAATGTTTCTTCCTCTATTACGAAGAGCTCGACTGGTCTATGATATTCACTCGCGCTGGTTATGAAATTTGGTATGATCCTGCTTGTACCGTTTATCACAAAGAGAGCCAGACAACAGGACAAAACAGCCCACTCCGCACCTATTACATCACTCGCAATAGGCTGCTCCTAGTAAAACGTAATTACAAAGGTATTAACAAATATCTCTCATATATATACCTTATAGGAATTGTCGGCCTAAGGGATATCCTAAAATATACCGTTACACGACAACCAAGTCTCTTTAAAGCAGTACTTAAGGGACTTCGAGATTTTATAAACTCTAAATTCTCATGTCTAAATTCTTAATTTGCTAAATATGGATTTCTGGATTATATTATATATCATCGACTGGATACTATTTATCCCTGTTGCAGGAACAGTGCTTTATTTGGGCATTTTTTCTGTAGCATCCCTTTTCAATAGAGATACTATTCAAGATAAAGCAAAAACACAGAACCGTTTTGCAATCATCATACCATCTCACAAGCAGGACAAGGTAATCGAACAGGCTGTTGTATCCATCTTAAGCCAAGACTACCCACAACGTCTTTTCGACGTAGTGGTGGTATCTGACCATCAATCTGAGATCACCAACATGCGATTAGCCCAGTATCCTATTACCTTGTTAACACCCGATTTCGCAGAAAGCACCAAAGCGAAATCGCTTCAATATGCCATTCTAAAATTGCCAGAATTCAAAATTTATGATATCGCCTTGGTCTTAGATGCCGACAACATCGTTGAGCAAGACTTCCTGACCAAAGTAAATGATGCCTTCGAAACGGCTGCCACAAAAGCCATCCAGATGCATCGTATTTCACGAAACAGAGATACAGCAGCTGCCCGTATGGGATCTATCTTCGAGGAAATCAATAATAACATCTTCCGCAAAGGTCATATTAATTTAGGTATCTCTGCAGCTTTAGCCGGATCTGGTACTGCATACGATTTCACGTGGTTTAAAACCAACGTCATGAAAGCCAAAACTGCGGGTGAAGATAAAGAGTTAGAAGCACTGTTATTAAAGCAAGGCTATTTCATTGATTACTTCGACAACATCCTATTATATGGTGAGAAGAAAAGAACTACCAGTAAAATGAATGAACAACACAGTCGTTGGACATTACAGCAGATTCAGAATCTGATTAAAAACATCAAATACTTACCTGGTGCAATTTTTAGGAAGCAATACGACTGGGCAGATAAACTCATTCAGTGGATGCTTATGCCTCGTACCAGCATGATAGGCATTATGATGTTTATGAGCATTCTACTTCCATTTGTATACTTGACAATGGCCGTTAAATGGTGGGTTGTCAGCTCTGCTGTTCTTTTCTTTTTTGCTTTAGCAACACCAGATTATCTGGTAGATGAGATGTGGGACCGCACATTCTTACGTTCTCCATTTGTAACATTATGGGGAATCATTAGTACAAGATTCATAAATAAGAATAAAGAAACCAACTAATATATCACGAAATTATGATTTGGCAGATATTACACATTATCGACATTACACTCTGGGTGCTTATCTTAGGCTCAGTAGCCTATGTGGCATTCTTCGCAGTTATCTCGTTATTCTATGAAAAAGAAGATCGCGTAGCTATTCATGCAGCTGCATTGACTAATAGGATGACAAAATTCCTTATACTCTATCCGGCCTATAATGAGGATCGCGTCATCATCAATGCTGTGGAGCATTTCTTAGAGCAGGATTATCCAGATGACTTATACACTGTAGCAGTTATTTCTGACCATATGAAGCCAGAAACTAATGAGTACTTACGCTCGCTACCCATAAAGTTGTTAACCCCAACTTTCGAAAAAAGTTCGAAGGCCAAGGCTATGCAGTATGCCATCGACGAGATACAAGAAACATTCGATAATGTCGTTGTATTGGATGCCGACAATGTCGTACGTCCGGAATTTCTATCACAACTGAACGTCTTATGTTCTGTTTATGACGCCATCCAGTGCCATCGTTGCGCCAAGAATGCCAACAATGATGTAGCAGTACTTGATGGCGCCAGCGAGGAGATTAACAACACAATCTTCCGCAAAGCCCATAACCGTTTGGGACTTTCTTCAGCTTTGATCGGTTCGGGCATGTGCTTCGACTACGAACTATTTAGAAAGAATGTATTCAAGCTTTCGACAGCAGGTGAAGACCGAGAGATGGAAGCCCTTCTCCTCCATCAAGAGGTATTTATCAAATATGCTCCTGATATCCATGTATTCGACGAGAAAGTCAGCAATCAGGACAACTTCCAGAAGCAACGTATGCGCTGGATGACCGCTCAGGTTCAGAGTTTGATGAGCAACCTGCCAAAGATTCCGGGAGCCCTAATTCATGGTAAAATCAACTTTGTTGACAAGACCATCCAGCAGGCACTCATTCCACGATCGATATTAATAGTATTATTAACAGCTATTTCTATCTTCATGGCAATAGTAATGCCCGTATGGAGCGAAAAATGGTTGATTACTCTGGCCGTTTTAGGTCTTTCACTATTTGTAGCGATTCCAAAGGAAATCCGTTTCCGTTCATTCTCAAAAGTCTTTACTATCCCAGGGCTGGTTCTTCGCATGCTCAAGAACATTCTCCATATAGATAGAAAGAATACCGATTTTATTCATACAGAACATACAACATAGAATATGAGTAACATTAAGATTTTCATCTGTGCTCATAAGGAAGTTCCTTTACCACAACATCCTTATTTTCTGCCCATTCACGCTGGAGCAGCACTTCATGACCACATAATAGGTTATCAGCCAGACAATGAGGGAGATAATATTTCAGATAAGAATCCTCATTTCTGTGAGCTTACCTGCCATTACTGGGCATGGAAGAATTTGAAGAATGTCGATATTATTGGCCTCAATCATTATCGCCGTTATTTCGACTTTACTAGAAAATGGCCACAGTTTTCTGCTGACAAACATTTCATACATACAGACGACTTCTTAAATCAAGAATATCATTTTCCAAACTTAGAGAAAATATTCTCAAAATATGATATAATTCTCCCGATTGCTCGTCATTGGCGTGTTAGCAACACTCAGCAGTATGCAGACTATCATATTGCCAAGGATTGGGAGATGCTACGTCAAATCATCAAAAAGCGGCATCCTGAATACATGCCAGCTTTTGAAAAAACGATGGATCATAGTAACAAATCAGTAGGCTATAACATGTTCATCACCCAATGGAAACATTTCGATGCCTATTCAGAATGGCTGTTTGACATTCTTTTTGAAGTGGAAAGACGCGTACCTCCTATTGATGACCCAATACAAAGTCGAATATATGGCTATATGAGTGAACGACTAATTAATGTATTTTGCGAGCATAATAAACTGCGTATTAAACACATACCCTTAATTATGCCATTAGAGAATGTACAAAACGATATCAACATTAGTAGCATTCATGCATTATATCGAAATATAGCAAATGATTTCACCTATTCAATAAAGAAATAATGAGTGAGAGAGTACATAAAAGCATTATTAATGCGGAAGTAAACTTGATATTTTACTTCCTATCACTTTTTCTTGCTTTTTTTTCCCGCAAAATATTTTTAAATTGCCTCGGAGCAGAGTTTATTGGATTAACAGGAACTCTCAACAATATTCTAGGATATCTAAATCTTGCAGAATTAGGAATAAGCGGAAGTGTTGGATACCTCTTATACAAGCCTCTACAACAAAAAAATGCCACAGAGATTACCGAAATTCTCTCTGTTTTTGGCTACCTTTACAATTGGATTGGATTAATCATTCTTTTTTCAGGACTTATAATCAGTGCATTCTTTCCCTGGATATTCAATAACTCATCATTAGGATTAGACATTGTATATTTTTCTTTTCTTTCAATTTTAGGTTCAGCCTTAATTGGTTATTTTATAAACTACCGACAGATACTATTATCCGCAGACCAAAAGAACTATTTGGTAGCTATTTATTTCCAGTCCGCAGGAATAATCAAGACGTTTATACAAATTTTCTTAGCATATACATATAAAAACCTATATATTTGGGTTGCTATAGAATTTGTCTTCGGATTATTAGGATGCATCATTTTAAATTGGAAAATAAACAAAGAATATCCTTGGTTGAAAACACACAAATCACAAGGAAAAAAACTATTAAAGAAATATGATGGTATCATCAAGTATACCAAGCAAATATTTATCCATAAAATCAAAGACTTCCTTTTATACAAAAGTGACGAATTGTTTATCTTCATGTTTGTATCATTGAAGATGGTTGCTTTTTACGGCAATTATACAATGATAACAACCAAAATAGGACAACTATTTAGCTCTATGCTAGGTAGTATGGAAGCCAGCATTGGCAATCTCATAGCAGAAGGAAACCATAATAATATAATAAAAGTTTTTTGGGAGATAACGACAATTAGACATTTTATAGCCGGATTCTTATGTTTTTCTATATATCATTATTTGGAGCCATTTATTTTCCTCTGGTTAGGGTATGAATACCTATTATCACATAACATTCTGTTTTTACTTGTTATCACAATTTATATTGGAACCTCACGTGGTAGTGTAGATATGTTTAATGCCACCCATGGATTATTTGCAGACACATGGTCTGCGTGGACTGAATTATTTTTAAATTTAACAATTACAATCATCGGTGGGTATTTTGGAGGAATCGCAGGAATTCTATTAAGTAAAATAATAACTACATCCTTAATTGGATTATTGTGGAAACCTTACTACTTATTTAATTCTGGATTGCACCTTCCATATTCTATATATTGGAAAGGTGCTATACGTAATTATATAGTTTCAATTATTAGTTTCGCTACAGCACATCAAATACTAAATTTATTTGTTATTAATGCATTTGAGAATTATCTTCAGTGGATATTATTTTGTCTAACAGGCACAATTATTTACTGTACAATCAATTTAGCATTAACTTACTTTTTTTGCAAAGGATCTAAAGATCTAATTTCAAGAGTTCCTCATCATATTTTTTTTAGTAAGAAATAATAATTCATATGACTAACCTATTAAAAATAAAAGACAAACTCATGTGGTTTTTATATTATGGATACAAACCACTATTTTACAAAGACGAAGATGGCTCATATTCTTTAAAGGAAAAGATGCTAATGTTCGCAAACTTAACATATATAAGAAATAAAGGCGAGTATTGGAATATTGATAAAATTAAAGAAAAAATCAAATATGATCCCAATTACATTTCAAAGATTATAGTTGAAACACTAAATAACGATAATCCTTGCATGATAGCAAGATATGGTTCAATAGAACAAACAATAATTGCAAATTACCTATCAATAAAAAAATCTAAACACAATATATTTGATATCATAACAGGGCGTTCATCATATTATTGGTGGGACAAAAAGATAAAAAACGAATTAAAAACTAACGCTGGCTTTTTCCCAAACACAAGACAATATATTGAAAGATATTGCGAATTAATGATTGAAGACACCAAAATGCTTGACGTTTTAGCAATTTGGTATGGGAAAGAGCCTATCATAATTGGCACCAACAATACAATTCAACTAATTGGTTTACAAGAAGCAGAGCCATGGTGGCAAACAAGCCCATGGACCAGATATCTAAAGGGGAAAAAAGTCGTTGTCGTTCATCCTTTTGCCGAATTAATCGAAAAACAATATAAAAATAGACAACATTTATTTAAAAATGAAGATATTCTCCCCGAATTCGAATTAAGAACCGTGAAAGCCGTTCAGTCCATCAATGGCGATTGCAGAGATTTCTCCAACTGGTTTGATGCATTAGAATGGATGAAACGAGAAATGGACAAGGAAGATTATGACGTTGCACTAATTGGATGTGGAGCATATGGTTTTTGTTTAGCAGCTCACGCAAAAAGGATGGGAAAGAAAGCTATCCACATGGGGGGAGTATTACAACTACTATTTGGAATTATAGGGAAAAGGTGGGAAAATAAACAATATCATCCCATATTTAATTATACAAAACTATTCAATGATTATTGGGTAAGACCAGATAACTCATATAGACCCCAAACTGCAGACAACATTGAAGAGGGATGCTATTGGTAAGAATATAAAGAATATTTTTATCTTGTTAATTTATTAAAAAAAGGTAGTATCCAATAACATGGAGACTGAGCAATTCGGAAAAGCATCTTATTTCTATACGAGAATTTCAAATCCTTCCAAACATAATTACTTTCTGGAAAAAGAGCACGCCAGCGTTTAACATCAAAACATTGCTTTTCAAGCAACAATGGAAGTTTAGATATAAACTTTCTCTGTAACAGTTCGTTTTCTATCACATTGTACACACCTTTCTCGCGATAAAAGTCCTCCGTTTTACGTATAGCGGCCGCCTGACTTTCAACCGCAAAAATGGTGGTATGAGTATAATTATTGGGATTATATTGTATCCAATGATACATACACTTATCAACACCAGCAAAACGTTTTGCATAATAAAAGATCTGACAACAAAACAAATAATCATCCACCATATTCCTATTTGGAATAAATCGTACTTCATATTTATGGTCGGTTACTATAGTACTACGAACAAGTAGTTTCCACATAACTCCTTTAATTGTAAGAAGAGTTATTGCTTTCAACATCTCATCATGATTATTAGTATAGTATTGCGGTCTTTCAACTCGATGATTACCATACTCTTCAACATAACCACATCCAGAGATATCGGCATTTTCTTTGACTGCGGCAGAAACCAATAATTCTACCATATCCCTATCAATATAATCATCACTATCAATAAATAGAAAAAAATCACCAGTCATATTATCGAGACAATCGTTACGTGATACAGAAATCCCCTGATTAGTCTCATGGACAATCATCTTACATTTATCAGTTACGCTATATTTAGCAATTAATTCATTGATAACGTCCATACTTCTATCAGGTGAACAATCATTGACAAAAACATATTCCAAATTAGGATATGTCTGAGTAAACAATGACTCTACACAACGGGCTACAAACTTCTCAACCTTATAGAAAGGAACTAGTATTGAAACTTTGACATCATGTATCATAATTACCTTTGTATATAATTCAACAATAAAAACAAATCATGTTCTGCTAACCAAAACTTTAGCTTCTCTTTTATAGAATAATTCATTTCTCGCCATATACATTTAGCCTCAGGAAAAGTTTGTTTATAACAATGATAATCTAATAGTTGTTTCGTTAAGAAATTACTCTTGATATTAAATTTCCTAAGTAACAGTTTGTGTTCCACATCATCATTATAAATCCCTTTCTCGCGACAGAACTCTTCCACTTCTCCCACTCCCTTTATATGCATACTAACACTCCATAGTGTTTGAAGCGACACACGCGCTTGATTATACTGCACATAATGATAGAAGGCTTTTGGAATAGCAATAAAACTATCTGCATAATAATATAGTTTAACTGATATAATATAATCTTCCACAATATCCACATGCGGGGTTATCGAGATGTTATCAAAAAGAGTTCGCCTAATAAGCAACTTCCATAAAACGGTCGCAATATCATAATTCAGGCATTTATACAAATTCTCACGACATGATTCTGCATAATCTTCATGGTGACAGGTGATATCACCAGACTGATACTCCTTCATAAAATCACATCCAACAATATCAACAGTCCCATTTTTAGTTGCTAAAACCATTTGCTCGACTGTGTCTTTATCTATCCAATCGTCACTATCTACAAAGTAAACATATTCTCCAGTTGCATGAGCTATACAATCAGCTCTTGAAACTGCAATTCCCTCATTCCGTTCGTGATTTATAATAGTATATTGCCCCTCTTTGATGCCATATTTTTTTATAGAATCAATAAGTACCTGAAGACTTTTATCAGGAGAGCAATCATTTACAAACACATAATTCAAATAAGGGTATGTTTGAGTAAAGATTGAATCCAATGTCTTATCAAGGAATTTCTCCACCTTGTAAATCGGGACTAGTATTGAAACCTGTATTTCATTTGTATTCATAGAATTCTACATTAAATTATCTAATAACGTCGTACAACAAATTTAAGTAATATTTTACCAATCATATATAAAAAACGATCTATTCGATAATGCTTACGAAGCATTGGAGTTAATTGCTGAGTCAAGCACTCTGAACGTTTCATATACTGGTAATCTAAAAGAATTCGCGAAGGAAACATTCTATTTAGAACAGCCTCCTTCTCTTGCCACATTTTTACTGGATTAGCAGTGCTTACCCCCCCCGTATCAAATATCGCGACAATCTCATCCACATAACTAACAGTGCAATTATCCTCAATAATTGCTTGGACAAAAAACTTCCAATCAGATACAATTCTGAGATTTTCATCATATGGAAATTTCCGAAGAAGCGATGTTCTAATAAACGAGCCTTGATGAGGGACTGTTCCTGAATATAAATAAAATAGCGAAATATCTCTCATTGGAGGTTGAAACAATAACGAATTATTATTTGAGACAACCTTACCAACGATAATATCATCATAATAATTCAACTGACTAAAGCGACACAAAACTTCACAGTCATAAAAACAATCACCAGAATTAATAAAGAGACAATAATCACCATGAGCTTGAGCAACTCCCTTATTCATTGCATGAAAAATACCATTATCTCGTTCTGACACCCAATAATCCACATAAGTATTATATTCTTTTATTACGTTCACACTGCCATCTGTCGACCCGCCATCAATAATTATAAACTCAAAATCATCACAAGTCTGCCTGACAATGCTATTTATTGTCTGACGCAAGCCATCTTCATTGTTATAGTTTATCGTAATAACAGAATATCTCATCTTCCATTTTTTGCCAAAAATACATTATTTTTTTTATAGTTCCAATCAAATACGTATAAAAAAAAAAAAAAATCCAATAAAAAAAACAAAATAGGACAAAACACTAGTAGCAATGAGCTTAAATTATACAATCAAAAAATATTAAGTCACATTTACATATTAATCCACAATTCCGAATAATGTAAAAAAAAACAATAAGCCCGTGTACGAACAAAAGCAACATACACGGACTTATTATCTTATTACTTCAAATAAACCTTTTCTTCTACAGGTTTGGTGTACCAATTGGTAGAGAGAATTGGATTACTTCCCCAGTTATTGAAATCTTTATAGGCATCATTAATACGAACCTTCTCAACAGGATACTTAAAGTCGAAAGGAATCATAATTCCATGGGGATCCTGGCCTTTTAAAGAAAGCTTAACAGTATGCTTTGTTGTTACATCGTAAACATACGGCTGGTTTATTTCATCTAAGAAGCTAAATGATTCACTAACAGTCTTCCGAGCTGTAATCGCAGCATGTTTCTCTGCCCCACTCTCCGTATTTACAAACTGTTTAGCATCCACACCAAAAAACGAATGGATCTCTACATTGTCCTGGATAACGCCTGCATTAATGTTTCTAACACAGAGTTCATCGTAAGCGCCACATGCTACCAACGAATACTCAACAGTGGTTTCATTAATTCGTTTGGCCTTGATAACAACATCGTTCAAATCATAATCACCTTTCTGGGTATCCTCGAAACAGAAAGTATAGGTATTATACTCAAACTCGTGAGTTGTATAAATGGGTTCTACACTTCCTTCAACTTCCAAAAGGATATCATTAAAGTCTCTATCAGTACCAGATTCCCAACACATCAAAACGCGGTCGTTAATCTTTAGCCATGTGGCACGAGGATCAGTTGAATTAAGTTTATTGAAGTTGCCAAAATTATTAATTTTTGCATTTAGACGTCCATCAAAATATAACTCGCCTTGTTTATTTGGCGCTTCTGTTAGAGTTTTGGCACGTACCATAAAACCAATCTTATAACCTTTAGGGAATCTAAACGTACCTTCAGTTCCAATAGTTGGCGTTTTGCTATCACCAAAATAAAGCGCAGCAAAGGATGCTTTCTTTGCAAGGATATTATCTTCTTTATATTCAAAACACAAATTAAATGGAATCAACTTATACTTGGGAAGACTCTGTAAGAAAGCCACTTGCTCTTCTGCAGAGCTTGGCATTTCAGCAGGATTAAAATAATAATAGTACAAGTCTGAATTATACACCTCATTACCATATTTATCTGCGCCATCTTGCTTATATATTGGCGATACAACAATTGGTCCCTCCTCACCTGTTGTAATACGATACGCATCATCATCGGTATAACCTGCCTCCATAATCTGAATCAAGTTATTCTCTTTTTTTGTATTAGGCAAGTATGCAAAAACCAAGTCTCGCACCAAAGCATTATATTCATCAGAGTATGGGTCTGCAGCAATCTTCATACGGTCATAATCGGCATCAGAAAGCATATATAGTCTCTCATCAGGAATCCAGCCACGTTTAGCTGCAAACGAAGTATCAATTTTACCAATAGCAAACGTGCCAGTAGGAGCCGAAACTGTTCGGGTTATAGCTCTAGTCTTAGCGACCTGATCAAAAGTCACGCTATTACCTTCTACCTTTTTATAATAGCAACCTTTTTCGGTATAGAAAGCTACATATAATCCTTCGTTCTTTTTGGGAACATCATAATTCAAGGAAATAGAAGACTTATCTTTAATCTCAGCTTCATTCAATTTCGTCATTGAATTATATGTTTCACCATCCTCATCAGTTTGTGCCACCAAAGCCATCACGGCAACTTTAGTCACCGCAGAAGTAACATTAATAGTTACAGTGCCACTTTCTGTAGAAATCCAATCCTGATTGGCAGGAATTGTAAAGCCCAAAATCTCTTCTGCATGATTCTTTATTTCCTCATCAGTTACACCCTGTCCTTGCTCTGGATCAGGATTCGGCTCAGGCTCCATACCTTCAAAACCTTTTACGCAGCCAGATAACACTAACCCAAGAACTGCTAACGACAATAACTTTTTCATACTTTTACTATACTTATTCGTTTTTATATTTATTAAAATTTACTTTTCAAAAACCTTACCAGCAACAGGATTCGTGTACCAATCGGTAGATATTACTGGATTAGCGCCCCAGTTATTAAAATCGGTATAGGCATCCTTTATACAGGTCTTCTCTGTAGGATACTGGAAATCGCAAGGAATCATGATACCATGGGGATCTTCGCCCTTCTGCGACATCTTCACCTCATACCCCTGCGTCTTGTTGTAGATATAAACCTGTTTAGAGAAATCGGTAAAGCTGAATGATGGATCTACTGTTACCACCTCTGATACAGGCTCGTAGTTTTTAGTCTGGGTGTTGATAAAGGTTGAGAGATTATCAACGCCAAACAACTTATGGATCTCTGTGGTAGTATTCAATGTCTTACCATCGATGTTGCGCAGATAGAGTTCATCGTAAGCGCCACATGCTGCCACCGTGTACTTTACTTGTGAGATATTCAGGCGCTCAGCCTTAATCACCACGTCGTTCATATCATAGTCGCCCAAGTTACGGTCCTCAAAGCAGAAGGTATATACATTGGTTTTAACCTCCCGGGCCGCATCAACCAAATCCACACCACCATTAATCTCGACAATCATATCGACAAAATTAACATCACATCCTTCTTCAAACATCATGTATGCTCTTTGGTTTGCACCAAAGACGGCGGCACGAGGGTCATTCTCCTTCATTCCCTTATCTACTGCCTCGCTAAACTTTGGGAACTTATTAATCTGTACGTTCAAGCGGCCATCAGCATATACCTCACCATTTTCAGATTCTTCATAAGACTTCTGAGAATAGTTTGTTCCTTTATAGCCTGGGATATCGTTATCTGAGGTGTAAGAATCTTTATAGTTTTTCACATTCTTTCTTAGCATAAATCCTACATAATAGCCTGCAGGAATAGTGAAACTCTGCACTTTGACATCAGTAGTAGTGCTACTCTTTACATCACCGAAATAAGGCAGAACATATTCGTGAACCTTAAAATAATTACCATTGTTTGCCTCATCATGCTTGTTATCGGCCGTAAGTGTACCACTAGCTTCCTTAGTCTGCTTACCATCAACACACTTGAACTTAGGGAGAGCCTTTAGGAACTTCACCTGTTCATCTGCCGCACTTGGCAAATCAGCAGGTTTAAAATAATAATAATACAAGGCAACGCTAGAATAATCCGTAGTTTGTATCTGAACAGGTGTTAATGTAATAGGTGCTTTTCCATCGGTAACCAAATAGTTCTTAGTCAACTGATATACTGATGAATTACGAATGGTATCCAAATTGACTTGTTTATGAATCTTATCACGTCCATTCTTTCCACCAACAGCAGACAAGATTGCCTCTAAGCCAGCCTTCTCTTCTTCAGATATTGTAACATTACGAAAAATCGTCTGTCTTTCTACTTTCCAAGTACTGTTACCACCTTCATTACTAAGCATCCATAGGCGTTCATTTTCCCAATCGCTGTTCTGCCAAGGATTAATGGTGGTCTTTACACCATCCTGGCCTGCCATTTGAGCACGGATTGCATTATATGAGAGAATTGAATTCCTGTATTTCATTTGCAAGCCGCTTGCATCTGGCAGATTATCCAAAGTGTATGCAGCTCTAGTACGAGCTTGTGCTGTTTTTTGGAAATTTACCTGAGCATCACCAGCCTTGAACGCAGCAACATAGTAAACACCCTTACTGTCAACACATGCTGCAATAAGTTCTGTATATTCTGCAGGGCAATCGTAGGTTAGCGTCACCGTTTGTCCTTTACTGGCAGTAGCCTCGTTGAGCACACGAGCATCATCATTAAAATAAGGAGCCTCAGTCAGAATCTGAACTTTAGCGATATCGGCCATAGGTGCATCGGCAGTAACCGAAACCGAATACTTGGTTGTAGAACTCCAATCCTGGTCAGGGCTGAAAGTTGTGCCAAACACCTTCACAACATTGGCAGCAATCTCCTCTTGAGTAGCTTGATTGTTTGTAGGTGTAGGCTCTGGAGTTGGTGTAGGTTCTGGCTCTGGTGCATCAAAGCCTTTTACGCAACTGGTTAATAATACAGTACTTAAGACTGCAAGTGTCATCAACTTTTTCATATCTTCTTTCATTTAATCGACTAAATTGTTTATATTTTCGGCAAATATACAAAAAGTTCTCCTAAACAAAAAGAAAAATACTATAAATCAACCCTACTTAACTTTTATTAAGTTAATTACAAAGATTCATTGCGCAATTTCGTTCTATTAAGAAGATGCAAGAAGAATCGAATACACTAAGTACGGGTTAGTGCGCACTACAGTACGACTCAGGGCGTACTGTAGTGCGCAAGGCAACATACTATAGTACGGATTGTCCGCACTACATGCTGAAACAAGCCGTACTAATCGTTAAAACTATCTCTTTGTTAGTCGTTCCAATTATAAAGCTGCTCATAGGCATCGAAGCCGAGGTGCTGCATGCCGATTTCCTTCAGGACATTCTTTATAATCATTATATCCTTGGGCGAACAAAGCCTCTCCCCTCGCCTACGTTCGAAATATCCCGTACGACCGAATTTACCTTGAAGTCTGCATGAGAACGTCTTATATTGCCTTGGCAACATCTCTTCCTGCATCTTTGCAAATCCACGAGCAAATGTCTGAGGCTCGTCTGAACGGTAGAATTCGCACTTTTCCGATGGTTCCGTAAATAAGGGATTCACTATTTGCACTATCTTGTATTTCTTGGTTAGCACATTCGTGGCCATTTGACGAAGACAGTGAGCGGCCATCGGACAGTCAGACTTGATACAAAGTGTATAATAGTCTGGTACTTCTTTACTACTGATTGTATTCATATTTGTTGATTATTTAAATATTTGCGGTTTACATATCGGCACCTCCATACGCCGTATTTTTAGTTCATGAGCCTCAGTTATATTTCGCTGCATAAACTTTACAGAGAAATAGTTCACAACCCATTTCAAGATGGCATCACTTTCCCAGTTCTCAATACCAACTCGTCGGGCTATGTGATGCGTCACTTTTTCGTCAAGATAGAAAAGCAAATCCTCCTTGGCGACATATTCTGGCACCCTGTACTTTCTAGCATAGGCTTGGGTAAATTCACCGAAATATCGATTGTAATAGGCTTCGTTTGAAAATAACGTCATAAATCCTTTATGTATGCGTTTAAGAGCCTCATCGCTTGCTTCTACATGAAACTTAGGCACGTTACCAGCCAATAACATATGCATATTGATACCATGACGATGTTGACGCTGATTCTCAGAGATCTTGTCGCGGTCGTTATCGTTGGCTAATGCATTGGCCTTACAATCGAATATTTCGTAGGGTATGGCCGGTTCTTCAATCTCCTGGCTTGGCAAAGCCACAAAACGGTCGCCCACCAAGGGCGACATAAACGCATCCATCTGATGCGTTTCTCTGTTACGAACGATACGAAAAGCTTCAGCTTTCTCTATCAGTTCTATTAGTTCCGAATCTTGTTTGAACCCGAGCGCCTTGCGCAGTTTATTAAAGTGTATGCGAGTATAGGCCAACGTTACATCGTCCATATACTCGTAAGCCCCATCGAAAAGATATTTAATCTTTCCGATTTCCGACCACGAAAGTTTATGAGCGCGCCAGTGGCGATTATAGCTGCGGGCGCTCGTAGCAGCTATAGCTATGTCCGTTTTACGTTTCATTGTTCAGCTTCTATTTATAGATAAGGCCCTATTTATAGGGTAGGGCCTATCATATAGGCCTTTAAAGTAAAGTTCGGTATTTCCCGAAGTTGATTATCTGGCTACAAATATACACATTTTCTATGAAACCACCAAATATTCTTCCAACAATTTTGGATAATTCAAAGAAAAATGCTACATTTGCAGCGTGTAAAAAACAAACATCGTTTTATAATATGAAAAAAAATAAATTGTACTTAATGTACATTGCTCTTGCGACATCTCTTACAAGCCAAGTATCATGTTTAAAAGCCCCTGATTTTGGCGGTATAAAATCAGAGGTAGAGGTGCCTAATGGAGCAGTAAATTACTTTAAAAACGACATGGACTTTGATTTTGACGGCGGTTCAAAGATTGTAGCTTTCTCTGCCAACCTCAGATGGTCTATGGAAAAAACGAACACTCAAAATGGCGTAGATTGGCTCACCATCGATCCGACTGTCGGTGGTTCAGGTAATAGCAAGGTAACATTTACAGCTGCAGAGAATAACACATACGAAGACCGTAACATGGTGGTACGTTTTATTTGCGGCGACACCATACGCAATATCAAAGTAAATCAGAAACGTCTGGAGGCCATCACTTTATCATCCGACGTATATGAGGTTCCTGCTTCGGGAGGCTATGTACATGTAATTATTAATCACTCGAAGGATTTTGAGTTTACCATCCCCGAGAACTATAAAGGATGGATTCACCAAGCAACAGCTTCAACGCGAGGATTATTAGAGCAGTCAGTCATCTCCTTCACGATCGATCCCAGCGAGGAATACGAAAAGCGCGAAGGCAAGATATACTTTACCGCAGGAGACGAGCAAGAAGTTGTAACCGTTTATCAAGCTGGCGAGGGACAATTGGTTCTGTCGCAAAACGAGTATAACCTGACTGCCGCTGAGCAAGAATTCACCGTTGATGTGAGCAGTAACTATGACTTCAAAGTAGCAATGCCAAACGTAGAATGGCTGCAGGAGAGTACCAGTCCAACTCGTGGTATGTCGTCACACACGCTGAAATTCAAGGTTACTCATAACGATGATTATGGTACCCGAACAGCAAAAATCAAGATTTACGACATGAACAGTAATCAGGCTGAGGATATCGTGATTAACCAAGCATCCATCGGTGCCAAGATTATCTTGGACACCAAGACATTTACCGTTAATAGCGACAAGCAGGATCTTGACATCGACGTCAAGAGTAACTTCGATTACACAGTAGATTTCCAAGGTGCCAACTGGCTCAGACAGCGCCGAAACAGCACACGCGGTATCACTAACAGAGTATTATTGCTATCGATTGACGAAAACAAGAACAATGATGCCCGAACTGCCCAGATTAAACTGTACGACAAGAACAGCGAAGCAGCCGAAATAATAACTATTACTCAAGGCGCCAACATTGGCATAGAGGTACCAACCAAGGAGTTTACTGTTGATGAACTTGGTGGCACCATTACCTTCAAGGTAAATGCCAATACCGATTACAAGCTGACATCAAATAACGATTGGATAAGAGTCACAGCTAATACCCGTGCCCTCCCCTCTCACGAGCATCAGGTAACCATCGATCCGCTTGGCGATGCCGCTGACAGAGACGGTACTATCACTGTATCGAACGACGCGCTGAACTATAGTGCCACCATCACCATCAAGCAGCGTAACACCTTCTATTTCGAGACTAAGAGCATGGACATCATGGTTGGCAAGGAAAAGATGCTGTCTGTAAAGAACACCACGAAGCAGAACGTGGAATGGAGCAGCAGCAACACTGCGATTGCAACAGTTACTGACAACGGCTATGTAAAGGGCATTAACAAAGGTACAGCCACAATAATAGCCAAGACGGCTGATGGCAAGCATACAGCAACCTGTAAGGTAAGAATTTGCGAGATTCCTGATATGATTACAATCAAGAGTGGCGGTACCGTATCAAGGGAGGGTGATCTCGTCAAGAACGGCAGCCAAATCAAGTGGGCCATTAAAAACAACAGTCCTGTTAAGATAACCCTCAAGAGTATGCAGCTCGAAGGTAAGGCATCTGGCGAACTGGGAAATGAGTATTATGCCAACGAAGATATTGCAGCTGGCAGTACTGTTACCAAGACCACAAAGATTGAAGCTGCGGCTGGATATCACCTACCAATCACATGTCACTTCGTATTTGTATATGAAAATAAGGAATATAAAATAGATGCCACTTACGAATAAGACATAAAAAAGATGGGAATCGATTTTTGATTCCCATCTTCTTTTTTACTTCACCATCACCTTCTTGCCATTCACGATGTAAACACCCGCTGGCAATCCGCTGAATGTCGTCGTATTTGCTTTCACTTTACGGCCTTGCAGATTGTAAACATCGAATGGTTTGCCTTCTGATATCACAATGCCATTGATAGCTGTAGCACCGATAGCATAGATTTTCTTAAAGTCTTTCCATCCTTCGGCCTGCTTATAGGCATCAATACTTTCTGCTGGCACGTAGAGTATGCAAGTTTCCTTATTGACACCCTCGAATACCGAAGAACTGCCTCCAGCCCTCGTCAAAGCTCTGCGAGTAGCTGCGACTGCTGACAGATTGATGGGGGTTACGCAGTAAACAGTTATCGACTTCAAATTCGTACAACCAGCAAATGCTGATGCACCAATCGAAGTAATACTACTTGGGATAACAATACTGGTCAGATCTGTATTACTATCATAAGCGTTAGCTGCAATACCTGTTACTTTATAATCCGAACCATTCAGTTCAACGACCTCAGGAATAACGACATCACCCGACGCATCAAGACCATTCCATATTTCCACCTCAGGAGTAGCATCTCCACCAGCAGGAACAATAATATTGTAAGCTCCAGTAGGATCATCCTCTACCGAAGTCGTAATTCCGAGAATGTTATTCGCAAACGGTTTCCAATCGGGATGATTCTTATAGGTATTAACAGCATCGTTAGGCACATTCACCGTCACATTAGCAGACGGGAACGCATCTGCTCCCAACTTGGCAGGCGATGAGCCTTCACAAGTAATTGATACCAGCTTAACGCAACCTTCAAAGGCATTGGCTCCAATATTCTCAATACTCTTGGCAATGGTCAGCGCCTCAATATTCGACTTGCCCTTAAACACGGCATCTCCAACCGAAGTCACAGTATATTCATCCTTACCAATCTTGAATGTGCCATTGATTGTCACATTCGTGCCAACATTACCGACCCTTGTCAGCACAGCTTTCTTATCACCAGTCGAATAAACATAAGTCCAACCATCCACATCAGTTTGTTTACGTTCTCCCACAAATACATTCAGGAAATTCCACCCCTTGGCTTTATAATCACTTACATTAGAAAGTATAAACAAAGTGGCATTGGTGTTGGCAAATACATTTGAAATGGATATTGGATTCACAATTTTGCTCTCTATCCACTTCAGCTTGCTGCAAGCACTGAAAGTCTCAGCCTCGATAGTTTCAACACCTGATGGGATAACCAGGTTCTCCATATTGGTCTTACTCTTAAAGGCTTGCTTTGTGATTATCGATACGGTGTAAGAATCGTTACCAACTTTTACAGAGCCAGGGATCTCCACAACAGAAGCATTAGCATTATACTCCTTTAATATAGCCTTCTTCTTACCAGCGTTGTCAGTATAGCAGTCAAACTTCATGCTATTATCTGTTGCTGCGACATCCACAAACGTTCCTTCAGCCACATATGCAAAGTTATTCCAACCACTTATATTATAATTAGACTTGCGTTCCTGTGGCACAAACAATGTGGCATCAGACGGGAATATGTTCGCATCAGAAGCTTTTGGAGTATCAATAGAACTCGAAACATAACGAACATTATTGCATCCACCAAAGGCAGTCTGATCTATTGTCTCCATCGTAGCAGGCAACCATACCATCTTCAGATTATTGCAACCCTGGAAGGCATTGGCACCGATAGTGGTGATATTCTTAGCAATCTTCAGCTTCGTCATTTTATCCCTATTAGGATTATTCTTAAATGCCGACTCTGCAATCGCCGTCACAGTATATGTCTCACCTTCAAACTCAACTGTTCCGTCGATAGTAACCTCTTCTTTATTTACTGTACTTCCTATCAGGGTTGCTGTACCAACACCCTTCAGATATTCGTAAGTCATACTGCCCTTGGTGTCAGTTTTCTTTTCACCTTGAGCCCAGTTATCAAACTCCTTCCAACCTTTTGCAGCCTTATACTTAGCTTCAACTTCTGCATCATTGGGCACATACAGTGTAGCGGTATTTTTGATACCAGGAGCGAATACATTCTCTCCTAATACAGCTGGGATTTTCGCCTTAGCCGTAATAATTGCCAGTTTCGAACACTGATCGAAAGCATTATCCTCTATCGTTTCTAACGTTTCGGGGAATACAATCTTCTCCAAGTTCTTGCTATTATTACCTCTAAACGCTTCCTTGTATATAGTGGTAACATTATAATTCCTATTATTCAATATCACAGTAGACGGGATTTCTACAGATTTATCTGTTGTTTCCGACTTTATCAGAATAGCAACATTCTTATCTCCACTCTTTTGTATGCAATCGTATGACAGATTGTCTTTTGTAATTACATCTACAAAATATCCATCCCTTATAACAGGGAATGTTTTCCATACTTCATTTTCTGCATAGTTATCTAAAGCGCCACCTTCAGGAACATATAAGGTAGCTTTCTTGGGGAAGAAAACATCGCTACCAATGTTAGTCGATTCTATAGGAGTAACTCGCTTAGTACATAGATAATCAATGTCCGTATCGTAAAAAGCTTTATCAGCAATGCTTTCAAAAGATGCGGGAAGCCAAACCTTAATTAAGCTACTACATCCTTGGAAAGCAGAAGCTCCGATTGATTTTACGTTTTCATTAATCTTCACAGTTTTTATACCTGCAAGATCCTTGAAAGCATTAGCTGCGATAGCAACCACATTACACTCCAGATCCTCCTTAGAGTCACCCTCTCCTATCTGTATAGTAATTTTGTTAGGTATAGTAACATTTTCTCCCAACTGGTCAGCTACGCCTTTAACCAAAACAGCTTCTTTATCACCTGTTGCACAAACATAAGACATACCATTTTGTGTATCAGTCTTTCTATCTCCAGCATAGATGTGTGCAAAATTCCAACCTGTATTCTCATACCAATCACGATTAGGCACAAACAATATGGCATTAGGCATCGACAACATAATACTATTAATAACATTAGTATCAGTTATCTTACTAACAACTTCTGCCAAGTTTGTACAACCTTCGAAAGCATTAGCATCAATAGATGTCAGAGAAGCAGGCAATTCCACCAGCTTCACATCAGTATTGCCACTAAACGCTTTGCTTGCAATTGCTACCACATCATAATCCTCAGCAGAATTACCTTCACCAATAGTAATCTTAGGAGGTATGGCTATTATCCCGTCTGTAGCTTTTGTTTCTGTCGCATCAACCAGTATAGTTTCGTTAGTACTAGTACCTTTAAAGCATGCAAAAGTCATACCCTTCCATTGCTCTACAGTTCTTTCACCCTCGTAGATATGTGCATATTCCCAAACGTTTTCATACAAACTCTTTTGGGGAACATATAATGTAGCATAAGGGAAAGACTGTTTATTCTTTGTAATAAAGTCATTGTCTTGACTATAGCACACCACATCTGTCAAATTATCGCAACCAGCAAAAGCATTCTCGCCTATTCCTGTAAGTGTAGATGGGAGCTCAAGTTTCCTCAGATTACTACAATCCTTAAAGGCACTGGCACCAATGGTTTTAACTTTCTTGCCTATCGTTACCGATTTAACATTTGTATTTCCACTGAGCAGCTCTTTCTCAATGTCTATTACATCATATTCATCCTCCCCGATTGTAAATGTACCAGGAATAGTAACAGTACCATCCTTTATACCATTGTCTGTTATACCTATTACAATAGCCTCCTTGTCGCCATAGGCATACTCCACCCCAGCTTCGGTTGTTGTCTTTCTATCACCTTCTATGATATGCAAGAATTCCCATCCTGCGTCTTTATAATCATCTTTAGTTCCCTGAGGAACATACAATATGGCATTGGCCAAAGATTGTGCATTACCTCCAATATCAGCTTTGGTTTTTATCAAACTAATAACCTCTGACAGATTATTACATCCATCGAAAATATTAGCGCCAATAGTTGTCAAAGTCGAAGGCAGCACGAAATTCTTTAAACCACTACAGTTTTGGAAAGCGTATTCATTAATTGATTCAATTCCTGCAGGAAGAGTAATTTCTTCAAGATTCACATCGCCACCAAAAGCCTCAATACCGATAGTCTTTAGCGTCTGAGGAAGTTCAATCTGCTTCAAGCTACTACAACCCTTGAAAGCATCATTACCAATCGATTCAAGCTTCTTTTCAAGATTATCAGGGAAAGATACTTTTGAAAGTTGATTATTGGCACTAAAGGCACCATCACCAATAGTTCTCAGTGTAGAAGGCAGCATCAACTCCTGCAATCTACAATTCTTAAATGCATTCTTCTCAATCTCCTTAATTCCCTCTGGTAATCTTTTAATTTCTCTTAAATCCCCACTGAATGCTGATTCGCCAATAACTGTTACATAACAATCCTCATCATTGTACTTAATTGGAGATACAATCTGTGTTGCCGGTGATTTGGTCAAGATGGCTGTTTTCGAGCCATCAGACTGCTCCAAATAAATATATGTTATATCAGCACCAGAAGAAGTCTCGTAAATATAACGTCCCTCATATTTCTTTGAAAAATCTCTCCAACCAGATTCATTTTCTACAGTTCCCAATGTTCCTGTCGGCACAAAAAGGAAAGCACTTTTAGAAGAGAATGCATCAGGATTATCCAATGGGAGAATCGATTCAAGACAAACACGCGTCAGTCTACAACCATCAAATGCCTTACTACCTATACTGGTAAGTGATGCTGGAAGCCAAATCTTCTGAAGATTAGTACAATTTTGGAAAGCACTAGTACCAATAGTTCTCAGTGCAGAGGGAAATTCAAGCTTCGACAGATTTGCACAGCCAGAAAATGCACGAGCATCGATAATAGTCAAATTCGAAGGGAACGTAACTGTTGTCAAATTTGTCCATCCTTTGAAAGCTTCGGTTCCTATTGTCATCTCCTTATTTGCATTGCCATCTTCAATGACAAGTTTCTCAATTTTATCCCCATTCGTAACTTTAGCTGGAGCAATTGATGTTACATAATAGGGCTTTTCACTATCTGACAACCAAAAACTACTTTCTATAGTAAGGGTTCTTTCATCAGCAGTAGGATTATTTGGATAAGAAATCTCAATTATCTCAGCTTCGTGAGTTCCTGTATGATATTTATATTTAAGGCTATTCATATAGCCCATGAATTCCGATTCTTTCCACTTTCCTTCTTGATATTTCCCATTACCTGCATCAAACTTAGACCAGCCACCCATGCCAACATCTGTATAATTGCCATAAGTTCCTTCTGGTATATATATTATAGCTTTTGAATAAGTTTCAGCAGAGAAAACAGATTCATCAATCTTAAACAAATTATCAATATTAGAAACTATTTCGCTTATCGTACAACCAGCGAACGCCTGAGCATCAATAGATTTGAGTGTTTTCGGGAGTTCAATCTTTGTCAGTTTGTTACAATCCTTAAACGCAAACTTACCGATTTTGGACACTTCGTATTTATCCTCACCACCTTCTATCTTAACAGAATCATTTATCAATGCTTCTGTAATATTGGCAGCAATTGGTTTGGTAAGTATTGCAAACTTTTTATCGGGAACTGTGTTACCATCACCTTCAACAGTATAGCAAGCAAATGTCATTCCACCATCTTCTACGTCGTCATCAAACTTACCCTTAATTATATTTGAGAACTTTTTCCAGCCATCTGTTGTGTATCCATCCTCAGATGGGACAAATAATGTAGCCGTATTGGGGAGAGTTGAGAATACATCGGCTCCCGCAGATAAGGACTCTGCCTCACTACACAAACGACTTATATTAGTGCAACCATCAAAAGCCTTTGAATCTATGGATGTTATATTACCAAGAAGCCATACCTTTTCAACTTTTGTAAAATACTGGAAAGCATTTTTACCAATCTCGGTGATGTTCTCAGGAACCTTTAGACTATAGATATCTTGTTTTGTTGGATAATTATATAAAGCATTATTATCAATCCTTGTAACCTTATATTTTTTACCGCTGATAAGCACCTCGTCTGGAATAATCAATTCATGATCTTTATGTATTTCTTTTTTTGCATCAACCAGAGCTGCTGTACCCATAAAAATAGCCGTACTGGTTTCCGGCTCAGTTGTAAGATAATCATAATACCAGCCACTGCCTCCATCAGACTGCGCATAATATCCTGGAGTACCAACAACAAATTTATCATTTGCGAATAATATGTCGTTACCCCATAGACTTAGATAATCATTCATTGAACCAACTGGCACATATATTACATCTGGCGATAGTCCAGCAGCAAACACAATACTATAATCACTATTAAGACTACCAAGTTTACCACCTGGGATTGCACTGATGATTGTCTTAATATTGCTACAACCATCAAAGGCATGATTGCCTATTTCTATCAGACTTGATGGAAACTCAAGTTTTGTTAACTGGCTACAATTCTGGAATGCATACTTACCAATAGTTTCTACTACATATCCATCTTCATCACCTTTTATCTTTGCCTCCTTGATATTTGTTGCCGCCTTAGTAAGAATGGCATGTTTCGAGTCATTCTCTTTATAGCATGCAAATGTTATATCACCATCCTTTTTCTCTGTCTCAAAATCTCCAACTATAATATTCGAGAATTTTCCCCAGCTATCAGTATCATAGCCTTTCATTGATGGAACAAACAACGTGGATGTATTAACAGTTGGTATAGAGAATATATCGTCGCTCATTGACGATGGAGAATTAATTTTACTAAAGATATAAGATATAGAATTACAACTGTTAAAAGCTTGCTTCCCAATGGTTTCTATAGAACTCGGGAGCCATACTCTCTCAACTTTTGAGAAACCTGAGAAGGCATTAGCCCCAATCTCCTTGATTCCCTCAGAAATATTCAGCTGTTTAATATCTGTCGATTTGTTTGGATATTCATTGAAAGCATTATCAGTAATCCTTATAACCTTATACTTTTTCTTGTTATACAAAATCTCATCTGGAACAACCAAGTTACCATCAGATTCTACACGCTCAGTCGCTCTTAACAAAGTAGCCGTACCATAAACAATTCCAGCGTTATTGTCATCGCCATCTTCAACATCATCACAGGTGGTAAGATAATCAAAGAACCATCCGCTTCCACCATCAGACTCCTTATCATAGGTTGGATATCCTACAATAAATTTACTTTCATCAAACACAGTCCATTGCTGCTTATATAAGGATTTTGAATTCTCGCCAACAGGAATATATATATCTGGAGATATCGAAATTGTTGGTGAATTATCCGATATAAACACCTTATTAATATTATCAGTCAAACCTGCCAAATTTTCAGCGGGGATCTTACTGATAATAGTTCCAATTTTACCACAATTGCCAAACGCATAGTCACCTATTGATACCAAAGTTTTGGGCAGTTCTATCTTTTTCAAATTAGAACAGTTTTCAAAAGCTTTTGCACCAATGCAAGTAACTCCATCAGGAATAAACAAACTTTCAATTTTTGTTTTATCTTTAAATGCAGATTCTGCGATGGTAGTTACAACAATTTTTCTACCAGAAGTCAAACTATCAGGAATTTCGGATAGAATTTCTACATTTTTATCTTCAGGGATACTTTTGATGACTGTAGCAGTTTTACCATAAGTAGCATAGACGTAGTTTAAACCTTTATAAGAAAATGTTTCTCTGTTGCCTACACTAATATGATTTCCAAACAACTTCCAAACTTCGGCCGTAGAATAAGCCTCTTCCATTCCAAATGGAACATACAACGTGGCAGAATAGTTAGGAAACACCGTATTATCAATAACTGGAAGAGGATTGCTATTGATTTTACTCTCTATTTCAACCAACTTTGAGCAAGCAGCAAATGCATTCGCACCTATCGATTTTAGAGAAGATGGCAAGGTAACCTTTTCCAAACTTGCACATTTTTGGAAAGCACTTGCTCCTATATCTTCGATTGTAAGATTTACATCATTGGATGCCCATTCTATATCAGTGAGATTGCCACATTCATAAAAAGCATCTTCACCAATACTTTTCAGACTTTTAGGCAGTATCACTTTTTTTAAATTACCACGACTTCGAAATGCATTTGCGCCAATAGTTTCGATACCCTCAGACACCCTCAAGGTATTAAATATACCTTTATATCTAAAGGCATCATTGGCAATACCAATCACATTATATGTAGTACTTGTAGCACTTGAGGTTGCAGTCTTGTTTATAACCATTGGTGTATCATAAGTACCATCGACACCAAATGTTAGTTTAGCAGTTCCTGTATCTGAGCCATTTTGTTTCCATCCAATATATTTCATTCCATAATTATTCGTTCCGTCAATGAATTCTTCTAATTCATCAGCCTTTATTATATGAGCAGGGTTCCATCCTTTATTTTCGAAGTCTGCATTAGCACTATTCGAAGGAATATATATCGTTGCATTATTCGTCGTATTAGCACTAAAAATATTATTAAATTCATTACTACCCAAAATAGAAGAATTATTCTTAAACAAAACGTGCGCCAGGTTATTACATCCATTAAAAGCGCCACTACCAATCTTTTCAAGTCGAGAAGGCAACTTCAATATCTTCATATTATTACAACCGTTAAGTGCACCCTTTCCGATTGTCAAACCCGCCGAGCCTTCTTTATCAGCAAATGACAATTGAGTAAGCGAGCTTCCAGATTGAGAGAATGCGTCTTTATAAACGCCAACAATATTATAGTTTCCAATAGCCGTAGGCAACTCAAGAATATTGGTATCAAAATCGGATACCTTTACAATAATGGCATCATTTGATACACTTGTACAAGCAAGTGTTATATTACAAACATCGTTATCATCTTCATCCTTGTATGTTTCTGTTTTATCATTTTGCTTGTTTCCTACTAAGAAAAAAGAGAAACCATTATTCCAGCCTTCTTTATTCTTATATTGTTCCAGACGCCCCTGAGGCAGATATAGTATTTTATCGTTACTATTAGCACTCGTAAACAAATTGTTTGGAATAGAAATCGGATTAGACATCTTACTCTCTACACGAATCAAGTTACTACAACTTGAGAAAGCATTATCACCAATCGAACTTAAATTGCTCGGAAGGGTTAATTCTGTCAAGCTACTACATCTATTCAAGGCGTTTTTACCTATAGTAACCAAACTGCTTGGAAGAGTTATCTTCTGTAGTTTTGAGCAATTTTGGAACGCCATGCTGCTAATAGCTCTTATACCATAATCAACATTTACTGTTTCCAATTTAATATTTTTATTCTCAAAAGCCGATCTACCAATGGTCTTAACAGTAAAATAATCATTACCTATTTGGAAATTAGAGGGAATTGTAACAGATTTAGCATCCTTGCCTTCAACCAAAACTGCCAGTTTCTCATATGAACCATCAGCATAGATAAACGTCATACCATCATAAGGAGTCTCTTTCATCTCCCCATCATAAATTCTATCACCAAACTGTTGATTATTCCATTCTGCAGTTCGATAATTATAAGCATAACCATCAGGAACAAAGAGCGTCATCAACTCATTTGTAGGAAAGATTGAAGGTTTTAAGTCCCCAGGATTGCGCTGTTGCCAACCAATGTACGACAAACTACCGCAACCAGAAAAAGCGTCTTTATTAATAAAATCCAAAGAATTTTCTATTTTCAACTTAAGCATTTCAGAACAACCGAAAAAGCCAGGTCTTCCAATACCAACCACATTGTATGACTGATTATCATCCCCCGTAAAAGTAGATGGAACGGTTACGTTCTTTACCGTTTTATCGTTGTTGCCGATATATAAAATGGCTTCCTTTACCCCAGTTTTATTAGTAGCACAAACGAATTTCCAAACAACATTATCATTAGTAGTATAAGAAACAATCTTCATTTCCCCTTCAAATATTCGATTACCAAATATTGAAGTCCACGATTTCTCAAGGTTTGCATTTTTATAAGCATCAGAATAACCTTCAGGTACGAATAAAGTCATATACTGATTAGTAGGCAAATAAGTCCGAAGAGCAGAATTCACATTTGAACTATTTATAGAAACGAAATCCAAACTTGAACAGCCCCAAAATGCATTTGTTCCGATTTGAGAGATACTAGAAGGAAATTCTATTAATCTAATAGCAGTACATCTACTAAAAGCACTATTACCAATGGAAGTAACACCTTCAGGAATAACAACATGTTGAAGTTTATCGTTATTTTCGAATGCATTATCCTTAATTGATTTTACTTTATATTCACATGGAATATTATTGATGGTAATATAAATCGCACTATTAAACTCTAATTTTTCTAATAGAGCATTCGTTGTCCCCACCAAAGTCGCAATGCGTTGTTCTGCACTTTGAGCCTCATCGTCATACTTAAAAATCAAATGATTTGCATCCTCATAGATTTTATCTTCGGCCAGCATAGACATGGAGGTCAGTAAACCAATCAGAAATATTAGATTTTTTTTCATACTATGTTATGATTAATAATTTTGATGCAAAAGTAATAAAAACATCTTAAAACGCCAAACATTTCCTATTATTTCAAATTATAATTGAACTGATTATATCACATATTACAAAATAATGCAGATTTATTTTGTTATTCGAACGATTTGCACTATCTTTGTCCCCATGTTTTATTACATCAAGTTATTACGCCCGTTGCAGTGGCTCAAAAACGTGTTTGTATTTGCGCCTATATTCTTCAGCACCAATCTGCTGAAGCCGGAATTCTTTTGGCCTACATTGGTGGTGTTTGCTTCGTTCTGTTTGATTTCAAGCTCTATCTATTGCTTTAACGATCTGAAAGATGTAGAGGCTGATCGTCAGCATCCAAAGAAATGTCATCGTCCCATTGCTTCAGGCAAAGTGTCTGTTATGGAAGGTTATGTGATGATGATACTATGCACCATTGGAGCATTAGCCATTCTGCCTTTGGCACTGAGCCCCAATACGCCTTATCTCTACGCCATCATCATAGGTTATTGGCTGATGAATATCGGCTACTGCTTGAAGTTGAAGCAGTTTGCCATCCTCGACGTATCGATTATAGCCATAGGTTTTGTGATGCGCGTATTAGTTGGAGGTATCGCAACGGATATCTACATTTCGCATTGGCTGGTGATGATGACCTTCCTGGTAACACTATTCTTGGCCTTTACCAAACGTAATGACGATTATCGCATCTATGAGCAGACAGGTACAAAACCTCGCGTATCAATAACAGGTTATAACAAGACCTTTATCAACGAGGCTACAGCCATCATCGCCTCTGTTACTCTGGTGTGCTACATCATGTACACCATGTCGCCAGAGGTGATTCATCGCTTAGGTACCCGTTATGTTTACCTCACGTCGGGCTGGGTATTAGCTGGTTTACTACGCTATCTGCAGAATATGATTGTGTTCGGATTGAGTGGCAGTCCTACCAAATCTTTGGTAAAAGACCATTTCGTGCAATTCTGTATCCTGGGTTGGATAGCCTCGTTCTTTGTAATTATCTATCTGTAAGATGAAAAAGAAAGAAAGATACGACCTGATTCTGGAGCATTTCCGTAATAAAATGCCATTAGTAACTACCGAGTTAGATTTTGGTAGTACCTTCCAGCTGTTAGTAGCTGTAGTGCTGAGTGCACAGTGTACAGATAAGCGCATCAATCAGGTAACACCCGATTTGTTTGCGCATTACCCAGACGCACAGTCGATGGCAAAAGCTGAAGAAGAGGATATCTTTGAATGGATTAGGAGCGTGTCGTATCCCAATGCCAAAGCAAAACACTTGGTGGAAATGGCAAGGGTACTGATGGAGAAGTTTAATGGGGAGGTACCTAGTACACTCGACGAGCTGTTAACACTGCCTGGTGTTGGCCGCAAAACGGCAAATGTGATTCAGAGTATAGCTTTTGGTAAAGCCACCTTAGCCGTTGACACACATGTATTCCGTGTAGCACATCGACTTGGTTTGGTAAGCAAGAGCGATAATACCCCTTATAAAGTTGAAATGGCACTTACGAAGTATATCCCTGAAGAGGATATACCTAATGCCCACCACTGGCTGCTACTACATGGACGCTATGTTTGCACAGCAAGAAAACCTCACTGTGAGAAATGCGACATCGAAAAATATTGTGCTAAGATTATTTCTTAGGAGCGTTACGCTGCTGACCGAACTTACGGAAAGCACGACGATGGAACTTATCCTCGGCAACAATCGTTCCGATAACCTTTGAAGCAGGAATTACACGCAAGAACTTATTATGATAGGTCTGTGCAATCTGTTTCAACTCAATCTCCAACTGATCACGTCGCTGAATGGCACGTTTGCACGAAGCTTCATCATGAGGCAACTTAAAGAGTTCGTGTATCTTATTATATACTACACGCTGTTTCTGCTGCATCTCACGATACAACGGGAAGAACTTTGCGGCCTCTTCGTTGGTAAGACCAGCCTCGGTAGTGATATACTGCTCTAAGTCAGCCTGGAACTTCTCAGGAGAGAACTTCTGCTGTTCCTCGGCTGAAGCACCAAGCGCAACCACAAACATCAATACAGCGAATACAAGTAGTTTTTTCATCTTTCAAATACTTTTAATTTTCAGCTAAGTAAGCATAGATTTCGTGATTATCGAGCATCATGTAGTCAACAGCCTCATCCATATACTCACCACTCTCCTCCTGTTGCTGAGGCTGAACAACAGCCTGAGCCTGAACGGTATCTGCCGAAGTACCATCAGCAGCAGGATGCCACATCCATGCAGCACCGGCTACCAACAAAGCACACACGCTGGCTGCCGCATAGAATATGGGACGCATAAATACAGACTTGGCACGACGCTTTGGCTGCTCAGGCAGATTCTGCATCACCTGGGCAGTCAAGTTATCAAAATAACCCTCTGGAACACGGAACGGATTCCGCTTTCCAACCTTTTCCTGTATGTACATTTCTTCGTTCATCGTATATATGACGTATTGATATTCAAATAGTTTAATCGCGCGACTTAAAAAATTCTGTAATCTTTTTCACCGCAATATGATAGGACGCTTTCAATGCTCCCTCCGACGTATCGAGCAGCTGACTGATGTCGCTGTATTTCATCTCCTCAAAGTATCGCAACTGAAACACCGTACGCTGCACATCGGGCAACTGTGACACAGCCTGTTGCAGCATCGCTTCGGTCTCATTACCATCAAAATAATCATCGGCCAACAGTGAATTTGCAACCGACATATCATCAGAGGTAGCTGAGCCCAGATGTTTATTGCGACGCAGAAAGTCGAGACTCTCGTTGATAGCTATACGCGACAGCCAAGTAGAAATCTTCGACTCGCCATGAAAATTATCAAAGCCATTCCATGCTTTCAGAAAAGTATTCTGAAGCACGTCGTTGGCATCGTCGTGGGTAAGCACGATGCGACGTATCTGCCAGTACAGCTGCTCGCTATATTCGCGTACTATCGACTCGAACTCCCTTCGCTTATCCATTTTAATTCTTTACTGATAACCTTATCAAATCCATACAGATCGGGCCAGTAATCGACGGCTCCCGTCTTAGGATTTGGGAAGGTGGTATAATATAATATGTATAACGGCACATGAGGTTTTACGGCATGATAGGATATCAGGCGATATGGATGCGGGGCATCAGCATGCCTTTGCAGCCACTCTCGACCACGATCGGTTACCGGGGGGATATCCATCGAGAGACGAAGACTCTCGAGTGTCCATTCATCCACATCCGAAAGCAGGAAACTAGCCAGTTCAAACGGTTTCTGCACACGGACACAACCATGCGACAGGGTGCGACGATCGCGCTGGAAAGCACTGCGGTTATTGGTATCGTGAAGATAAATCGAGAAATCGTTAGGGAAACGGAACACGATACGACCCAGAGAGTTGCCTACTCCACCCTTCTGACTAATACGCAATTTACCAGAAAGTAACGCATTAGCACCAACACTGGCAACATTCAGAGTATCACCCGATTCCTTATCGATAACTGAATAACGGTTACGGGCAAAGTAAGCCGAATCGCCAGCATGATGCATTATTTCGGTCTTTACGATATTCTGTGGAATCACCCACTCAGGGTTTACCTGCATATAGCTGATGGCACTATGCAATAAAGGCGTTTTGGTTGGCACCGCACCACAACAGATACGCATATCAAGCACACTATCAACATCTATCGCCCACAACTGCTGAGCAGGGATATTTACCAATATCTGGCGTTTTACATCCTTAGGATGCTCTATCTGCCAGCGACAACGCTCCATGTTTACCGCCAACTGATGGCGTTTATCAGCATCGGTAGTCTTATCCATCTCACGCACCAGTGCCTTATAAATATAGGTATCGGGCGCTGAAGAAACAAGAAAAGACAAACGATCGCTTTCAGTCATCTTTTTAGCTGCCACAGATGTATCTGGCAAAGCTGGATCATAATCAAACACACGAGCAAAAATGCCAGGATTACCCACCTTGGGATCCATGCGATTAAACACGCGAGGTTTCATAAAACCATACCGTTGACCAGTTGCATAGCGAATATATGCCTTGGACAGATGGGCATTCAAACGAGGCAACACCTCATTGATACTCACACCAACAGAATCGAATAATAGCTGATGAACAATCTCTAAATCCTTGGCAATCTCGGGAATAAAAAAGGCAGCCGTATCCAAGCCATTACGTGGCACCTCACGACGCAGATAAGCCAGAACGGAATCTGCATCTGCCGATACCCCCATTCTATCAAACCAAGCACCGGTAACCGCACTGTCTAACAGATTAACATATTCACCAAAAGCAGAACGTTCAGCCTCAGATAGTTCTTGGCTTCCATGACCGAAGCAGGAAACCAGCACTAAACAGATACTCAACAAACCGAGACTTATCGGATGGATACCTTGCGAACTACTTTTCCTACCTTTAATATGTAACACCCTTTAGAAAGATTTAGTTCCAAACGCTGAACGGGGGCATCAATCTCATATTCTGCCACCAACCGACCTGTAAGCGACACCACCTGAAGCGTTTTGCCTTGAGCACCACTTACAGTCACAATATGTCCTTCGACCGCTATCGATGGTTCATCGAATTGTGCCGAAGAAGTCGGATCCATCAGCATTCCAGTAGCTAAAACCGGGGCTGCCAGGAGGAACAATATGGTTGATATGAGTAGAATTCTCCGCATAAGCAATCTATCTATAATCGGGGCAAAGATAGGCAAATCTTCCGAAATGAACAAATTTTCGGCTAAAAAAGTAGCTTTTAAAGCTGTTTACACATCGAAAACAGCCATTTCGTTAGTCAAAAAACTATTCTCGAACACTTCTTTTGCCTGATTCAACAACACCGTTTCATCCTCATATCGTGAGCTATAATGACCCAACAACAACTTGCCAGCACCAGCATCGCGAGCCACCATCGCCGCCTGTCGGGCTGTGGAGTGACAATACTTCTCAGCCTGAGGTAAATGATCATCGCCATAGGTACTCTCGTGATAAAGGGTGCTCACCCCTTTCACCTGTTGCCAAAGGTCAGGAATATAGCGGGTATCCGACAAATAAGCATAACTACGAACAGGATCGGCAGGCGTTACTAATCGTTCGTTAGGAATCACATCTCCATCGGGAGTAGTCCAATCAGCGCCACATTTAATATTATTTATCTGCGAGTTGGGAATCTGATAGGCATCCATCATATCACGGCGGATATGGGGTTGTGCAGGCTTCTCACTAATCAGATAGCCACAACAAGGCATGCGATGAATCAACGGAATACTCTCAACTGTAATGCTGCGATCTTCGTACACCACCTGGCGCAGTGTGGTATCAACAGGATAGAATACCACTTCGTAGCCCAAGTCGTGGGTATAGAACTTAAGTTGTCGGTCTAATTCCTCTCCAAGCTCCTTGGGAGCATGAACATGCAACTTGGCTGTACGTCCTAACAAACCGAACGTAGAAATCATACCAATCAGTCCAAAACAGTGATCACCATGCAGATGGGTAATAAACACATGACTGAGTTTATTAAAACGTACCCTGCACTTCCGTAACTGCATCTGGGTGCCTTCGGCACAATCAAGCATCAAAACCTTCTCTCGCACCTCGACCACCTGCGACGACGCGTTATGGCGAAGTGTGGGCAGCGCACTGCCACAACCTAATATATGAACTTTAAATGGTTCCAAATCGCAATAATTATGTTTACATTTTCATATATTCATCCTGATGTTCCTCCAATTTCAAACCATGAAGATCAGGCTGTTCTTTCTCTCGCCAACGACTGTATTCAAAGGTTTCTTCCTCATCCTGAGGTTTGTCAATGGTCTTATAAACAAGCGTATCGGCCGAAAGTTTCAAAATATCAAAATAGTTAGTCTCCTCTGCTTGTTCACCACCTTCGCGGATAGAAGTTATCTCCAGTTTTCCATTAAAGATGCGCCAGGTACGATAAGTAATATTGGTCATCTCGATTGACTCAGCCACGCCACCCTCTTTGATGCGGATACCGATCTCATCACTACCATCCAGCGGATCGGGCATCACCCAGTTGCCTAACAGCAGGTTGATATTAATCACCTCGGTAGCCATGGTCTGATTCTTGTTAGTCATAACCGCCAAGCGATCACCCACTTTTACAGAGCCCAACATCTTACGGTTTTCAAGAGCAGGTGTAATATCAAGCGTCAGCGTGTCGCCGACATCTGTTATCACCTTCAATTGAGATGTAGAAGGAATCGCGCCACAAAGGCCATAGAGGGTATGGTCGCGAATCTGATCCATCACATCTACCGTATCCTCCTCACGCTCAGCCTGATGGCTTCTACCACCACAACTTAACATCGTCATAGCGGCCATTGCCATACTCAGAAAAAACAGTTTTTTCATTTGACTATTTGACAATTAATGATTTGACAATTCTACATTCTTCGCTTCATTCCAGAGGGCATCCATCTCGCCTAAAGTCATATCCTTAAGCGGCTTGCCAATCTTAATGCTATGCGCCTCGATATAGTTAAACCGGTTGATAAACTTTCGGTTTGTCTTTTCAAGGGCATTATCAGGATTCAGTTTATACAATCGGGCGGCATTAATCACACTGAACAAGAAATCGCCCAACTCCTCAGTTGATTTTTCCTTGTCTTCCTTATTCAGTTCGACTTCCAATTCGGCAAGTTCCTCATGCACTTTTTTCCATACATCCTGACGGTATTCCCAATCAAAACCGACGTTGCGAGCCTTATCCTGAATGCGATAAGCCTTGATAAGTGATGGCAGAGCATCAGGCACACCAGAGAGAACCGATTCGTTACCATCTTTCTCTTTCAGCTTTATCTGCTCCCAGTTTTCAAGCACTTGACCAACTGTCGTTACCTTTGCAGAATCACTATTCACTATTCCCTGTTCACTATTCACTTCCTTTGGCACATATGGCAATGGCTTTGGATTCTCGGCCTCAATCTGTGACGGATGATAAACATGCGGATGGCGGGTTATCATCTTACGAGTGAGGGCGTTACATACATCAGCCATATCAAACTGTTCTTTCTCCTCAGCTATCTTGGCATAGAAACAGATGTGCAGCAACACATCGCCTAATTCTTTACAAATATCGGGAATATCATTCTTGATGAGAGCATCGCAGAGCTCGTAAGTCTCCTCGATGGTATTGGGGCGAAGACTTTCGTTTGTTTGCTTTTTGTCCCATGGACAATTTGCTCTTAACGCGTCTAAAACGTCAAGAAAACGACCGAAAGCCTGCATTTTTTCTTCTTTTGTATGCATAAAACTATCTTTTTCCGTGCAAAAGTACTAATATTAATTGGAAATTTAGTAATTTTGCAGCGATTTTTGCAAAATATTAAAATATTATATATGGAATTAGCTAGCAAATACGACCCAAAAGAGGTCGAATCGAAATGGTATCAGTACTGGCTGGACAACAAACTCTTTGCCAGTAAGCCCGACGGACGTCAACCTTACACAATCGTTATTCCGCCACCCAATGTAACGGGTGTGCTGCACATGGGACACATGCTGAACAACACCATCCAGGATATTCTGGTGCGTCGTGCTCGCATGGAGGGAAAGAATGCCTGTTGGGTACCAGGTACCGACCATGCTTCTATCGCTACCGAGGCTAAGGTGGTTAAGAAACTCGCCAGCGAGGGTATCAAGAAGCGTGATCTGACCCGTGAGCAGTTCCTGAAGCACGCATGGGATTGGACCGATGAGCACGGTGGCATCATCCTGAAGCAGTTGCGCCGTCTGGGTGCCAGCTGCGACTGGGACCGTACCGCATTCACTATGGACGAGACACGCAGCAAGAGCGTCATCAAAGTATTTGTAGATCTCTATAACAAAGGCCTCATCTACCGCGGTCTCCGTATGGTAAACTGGGACCCCAAGGCTTTGACAGCACTTTCAACCGAAGAGGTGATTTATAAAGAGGAAAAGAGTCACCTGTTCCACCTGAAATATTATGTGGATGGCTTGAACACCCTCGAAAACGAGGAGGCCTTAAAGGCTGAAGGCAACATCATTCACAAGGACGAGAAGGGCTACTATGCCGTAGTTGCTACTACACGTCCTGAGACCATCATGGGTGATACTGCCATGTGTATCAACCCCAAGGATGCCAAGAACCAGTGGCTGAAAGGTCGCAAGGTAATTGTGCCTCTGGTAGGTCGTGTGATCCCAGTGATTGAGGACCGTTATGTAGATATCGAGTTTGGTACCGGTTGTTTGAAAGTAACCCCTGCACACGATACCAACGACTATATGCTGGGTAAGACTCACAACTTGGAGACCATCGACATCTTTACCCCCGATGGTACCATTTCTGAGCAGAGTCCGCTCTATGTAGGCATGGACCGCATGGACTGCCGTAAGCAGATTTCGAAGGACCTGCAGGAGGCTGGACTGATGGAGCGCATTGAGGACTATATTAATAAGGTAGGTTACTCAGAGCGTAATCCTGATACCGCTATCGAGCCACGTCTCTCACTGCAGTGGTTCCTGAAGATGCAGCACTTTGCTGATATTGCTCTGCCACCAGTAATGAACGATGAGCTGAAGTTCTATCCCGCCAAGTACAAGAACACCTATAAGAACTGGTTGGAGAATATCCAGGACTGGTGTATCTCTCGTCAGTTGTGGTGGGGACACCGTATTCCTGCTTACTACTACGACGAAGAGAAGTTCGTTGTAGCCGAGACTGCAGAGGAGGCTTTGGAGTTGGCTCGCAAGGAGAGCGGCAACGCCAACCTGCAGATGAGCGACTTGAAACAGGACGAGGATGCCCTCGATACCTGGTTCTCATCATGGCTGTGGCCAATCTCTCTGTTCGATGGTATCAACAACCCTGGCAACGAGGAGATTAAGTACTACTACCCCACTAGCGACTTGGTAACTGGTCCAGATATCATCTTCTTCTGGGTAGCTCGTATGATTATGGCCGGCGAGGAGTATATGGGCACCTTCCCATTCAAGAACGTTTACTTTACAGGTATCGTTCGCGATAAGTTAGGTCGCAAGATGTCTAAGTCGCTCGGAAACTCACCCGATCCTATCGAACTGATTGAGAAGTTTGGTGCCGATGGTGTACGTATGGGTATGATGCTCTCTGCACCTGCTGGTAACGATATTCTGTTCGACGAGGCACTGTGCGAGCAGGGACGTAACTTCAACAATAAGATTTGGAACGCCTTCCGCTTGGTAAAGGGCTGGAAGGTTGCTGATATCGAGCAGTCCGAGGCTGGAAAAATTGCTACCGCTTGGTTTGAGGCCAAACTGAAGCAGACCAACGCTGAGGTTGAGGATTTGTTTAAGAAGTACCGTATCAGCGAGGCCCTGATGGCTGTTTACAAGCTGTTCTGGGATGAATTCTCAAGCTGGTACCTGGAGATGGTCAAGCCTGCCTATATCAATGGCGAGCCTCAGCCTATCGACAAGGCAACTTACGATAAGACCCTCGAGTTCTTCGAGATTCTGCTGAAGATGCTACACCCATTCATGCCATTCATCACTGAGGAGCTGTGGCAGCACCTGTACGATCGTCAGGAAGGCGAGAGCATCATGAAGGTTAGTCTGAAACTCGACGCTCCTACTAAGGCCGACGAAGAGTTAGCAGCCCAGATTGAGAATGTCAAGCAGATTGTATCAGGCGTTCGAATGGTTCGTAACCAGAAGAACATTGCTCCAAAGGAGCAGCTCGACCTGCAGGTTGTTGGCAAGAACGACTATGCAGACTTTGATGCTGTCACCATCAAGATGGCTAACCTGAAGAGCATCAACGTAGTTACCGAGAAGGATGCCACCGCATCTGCCTTCATGGTAGGTACCGACGAATTTGCTGTTCCTGTTGGTGACATGATTGATGTTGAGGCCGAGATTGCCAAGATGGAGGCTCAGCTGCAGCACCTCGAAGGTTTCCTGGCTGGTGTGAAGAAGAAGCTCTCGAACGAGCGTTTTGTAGCCAATGCTCCTGAAGCAGTAGTTGCACTTGAGCGCAAGAAGCAGAGTGATTCAGAAGAGAAGATCGCTTCGCTGAAAGAAAGCATAGCTGCTTTGAAGAATAAATAAAAAGAATCCCCGCCGGTTGGCGGGGATTTATTATTTCAGGCCTTTATTCAAGAAATCAATATAACCTTGAATATCCTCATCGTAAGAACGGCTGCCCGCTAGCGGGTGGCCTTCTTCGAATTTTTCTTTATCATTATTATTTTCTTTCAAAGAATATTTGTACCTTTGCAATGTCAATATGGCATGAAGAAGAATTCGACAAGTATTAAAAATTATTGGTGTCCGATAAAAAATTGAGCTAAGCTTACAGAAAAGGGGACAAACCTTTCGGCAAGTCCCCAAAGATTTGTAATTTTGCGTTTGCTACAACAAAAAATTTCAAATCTATGGGCAAAGGTACAAATTTCTCCGGACAGCCGGTATTAAGTCAGCTAATAAAATTGATGGACAGGCAAAAAATTAACACTTTGGCATCGAAAAGCGGGGCAAACTACTACACGAAACACCTCGACGGGTATTCTCATCTGGTAGTGATGCTCTATGCGGTGCTGAGCAACCTCCGTTCCCTGCGGGAGGTCTGCCTCGGTTTTGCTGCCAATGCTACGCGTATGAATCATCTGGGAATCGACCATATGATATGCCGTAGTACGCTGTCCGATGCCAACAAACGGCGTAAGTCCAGCTTCTTCGGTTCCATCTACCGCTCACTTTATAACCGTTACGCATCGTTTTTATCGGACAGCATCTCGAAAAAGGAGCGTTCTACGAAACTTTACGTGATGGACTCGACCACAATAAGCCTTTTCTCTCAGATACTTAGAGGCACTGGGCGCAATCCGAATAATGGAAAGAAAAAGGGCGGTATCAAAGCTCATACCATCATTGAGGAGAACATCGATTTGCCTGTATTCGTAGACTACACTGCAGGCATTGTACACGATCACGAGCTTATGCAGCGGATATTCGACTTGCCCTATGGGTCTTTCATCGCCTTTGACATGGGCTATACGGATTATCAGCTATGGAAACAGCTTGACGAGGCTGGATACAAGTTTGTCTGCCGTCTGAAGGATAATGCTAAGTTCAAGATCATCGAGCAGCGGAAGTGTCCTGAGAAGGACATCATTGCTGACCAGATTATTGAGTTCGCGTATGACAAGTATGTAGAGCGTCCCCTGACAGAGGAAGAGCTGAGCCATCGTCGTGGCAGAAGACCGAAGTCAGGTGTGGTAACCATCAAGGAGCGTGTACAAGGTACATACCGCTGTCGCAGGATTGTCCGTAGGACAGATGACGGTAAGGATACCGTAGAGTTTGTCACCAATGTACTCGACCCTGAGGAGATGTCAGCAGAACAGATATGTGAGACGTACCGTAGACGCTGGACTATCGAGAGCCTGGACAAAAAGCAGAAGCAAAACTTTCCACTGAAATACTTCCTTGGCGATAATGTCAATGCCATCGAGATTCAGATATGGGTGACCATGATTGCCTACATCTTATTAAGGGTTATGCAGACAAAATCGATGAGCAAGCTGGCCTTCTCGAACATCGTGATGCTCACAAGGGTGACTTTGGGAGCCTACATCGATATCATCACGCTGCTCAACTGTCCGAAACTGGACTGGAACTTGATAGAACAGCAGCGAGCGCGATGGGTAATGAATCAGAATATCCGACAATTGGACCTTTTCGACACTCAGGAGGGGTTACTTTTGGAAACGAAGGCTTAATTTGCCTGTTTAAAGGCTTTTCCTAACGAATATTAATCAATTCCGATTTTTATCGGACAGCAATAGTATGGAATCTATGTGTCATTGAGAAGCCATTCTTGAGAAAATCTTGATATACGTATAGTCGTCTTATAGATGTAGTACTTTCCTATATGGGTAAGCATAGTTAGTTGATATGGTCCAATGTTTTTGGGGTACATTTTATCTGTAAACATATAGATGGTATTGACATGACCACATTTATTGTAGACTTTTACTAATTCATCTTTAGATATAGTTTCTGGAGACTTCACATTCCAGGAATCCTGCATGAAATGGATATTGTAATTATAATACAGGTCTTCTTCTCCGCGTTTCAGATAATATGATGTAAATAGCAAATTCTCTCCATGTGGAATGTTTTTTTCCACATATTCTTGAAGAATAGTATCTTCACAATAATAGTCTTTTATGTCATTAATGATATTTTTATGACCAGCTGTCAAAATGAAGAGACAAGCTATAGTTATTATTACTGCTTTTCTCAATTTTAAATGGTAAGATATCCATAAGAAGAAGATCAATATTAATGGAGGCAGAAAAATACGTTGATGCCCAAAACCATAAATGGTTAATGCAAAACAAACTTGCCATCCTATAGCTGCTATATATATAAATATGAACTTTCGGTTCCTTTCGTATCTTATAAAAATAGTAATGAAGTTGATTAATACGACAATCCATAAGACAAAAAGAAAGAGTTGTAAGAAATGTGATGATGTCAAATAGTTTGGGAATAGTTGATGCCAATTTCCAGGAATAATGAAGAGATTATTTGAGGTCGTAAATAGAAAAATACTTTCAAATACTTCTTTTAAATTGTTGTTTTTTTCTATAAGGTTGTCTTTAGCATATTGGAGTGATTCAGAAACTTGGAGATAAGCAAGAAGAACAACTCCTATAGTGATGGATGCTGCTTTTATTGCCTTTATGGTATTTTCCTTATTTTTGTATGGAATGTATATTTGTTCATAGCAGAATAGAAAAAACAATGCCCCTACAAGTCCTTCCATATATGCATGAGTATGAGCTATAAGTCCAACAAAAAAACAATATAAATAAAGGTGCTTTTGTTGAATAGTATATAGCCATGCTGTTGTGAATAGTAACAAAGGAATAAGAGCATAACATCTGGAGATAACTGGGAAAAGATACATTATTGGGTAGCAAAATGTAACGAGACATTTTGAAATAATATCAAAGGGAGCTTTCATTAAAAGTAACCAAACTGCGGCAGACGTAAGGGAAACTCCAACAAATTGTAAACACCAAAACGAACATCCAAGTTTTACAAATGGGTATATAAGCAGATGCCATAATATGAAATGCCCTTCTCCCATCATTGATGACCATAACCATGTTATTTTTTTATGTTTACACATTGCCCATACATGGTATTCATCATACCACGGCTCATGTTGACTAGCTATTAAAATAATGAGAATCGTAAAGATTCCCCAAATAAGCCATAAGGTAAATTTGTTGTCTTTAGAAAAAATCCAATTACTTACTTTCATGATATTCTTCTTCTGTATTTACGGCCCATATGTTTTCCTTTGAACAATTTCCTGTTCTAATATTATTAACGCACTCCATAGCTGTCATCATTGAGTGATCCATGTTGTTATATCGATGTTGTCCATTACGTCCAAGGCAATACATATTTTCAATTCCATTTAGGAAACCTTTAACTGTATCCAACTTATAGTAACTTCCATAGTATGCAGGATAAGCTTTCTTGATTTTTATTTGGCACGAATCAAGTACATCTTCACGGTTTATAATGTCAATCTTCACTAATTCTTCTATGGCCATATCAATAAATTTTTCTTTTTCCATATTCCACAGTTCATCTCCCTCTGTGCAGAAATATTCAAGACCAATCCAAATCGTGTTTTCATAGTCGTTAACTAGATAAGGAGACCAATTGTTGAAAATCTGTAGACGACCAATTTTTACTTCTCTTTCTTGAATATATATCCATGTATCAGGAATCCTATTTTGGTATGTTTTAATATTTGTTTGATTGGTAATATTCATTTTTTTGAGACATAATCCTACAGTGATAAAATCCCTATAAGGTAATTCTTCTGCAATTTGTTGAATGTCTTTAGGAATATCTATATCCTTGATTGAGTTGATTAAATCCTTAATTGGCATTGTTGAGAGTAAGTAGTCACATTCAATATTATTTATTGAATTATCTTTTAAGCGGTAATCAACTGAAGTAACATTCCCATTTTTAACGTGAATACCAATAACTTCAGCTTCTAAAATGACTTCACCACCTTTGCTGTCAATTTCTTTTGCAACGATCTCCCAGAGTTGTCCTGGTCCATATTTGGGGTAAATAAATTGTTCAATTAAAGATGTCTCTGTGTTGTTTTCCTGTTTCTTCCCCAATTTTTTAAGAAACATGTCTTTTATAATTGCTCTGAATGACAGACCTTTTACTCTTTGGCTTCCCCAATCAGCTCCAAGTTTAGAAGGATGAATTCCCCATACTTTTTCTGTGTAGTTTTCAAAGAACATCTTATATAGAGAATTGCCAAAGCGATTAATATAGAAATTTTCAAGTGAATTTTCTTCTTTTTTGTGAATGAGGGCAAGGCAATAACCCAATCCAGCTTTTATTGTCCTAATGAATCCCATATTCTTCAATGTTGATATGGAAAGAGATATGGGGTAGTCAAAGAATCTTCTTAAAAAGAAAATGCGACTTACTCTGTGCCGTAATAAGATGACTCTATCTTCAATCTCAGGATCAGGACCATTTGGATTTAATTCTTTATCATTCAAATTGAGCAGAATATCATCTTTTGATTGGTGTCCCTGAATAGGCATCATATTATTCCACCAATTCATGACTTCTTTATTCTTTGAGAAGAAACGATGTCCTCCAATATCCATCCTGTTACCTTTATAGTTTACAGTTTGTGATATTCCACCTATAGCATCGGTTGCTTCTAAGATAATTGGATGAATATCTGTTTTCTCAAGAAATTCATATCCCGCTGTCAAACCTGCAGGGCCAGCTCCGATGATGATTGCTTTTTTCATTTGTTTTGTCTTGAATTATAATTTGTAAATAGGATATATTTTCTTCCCATAAAGTTCCAAAAAAACACTACTGCAGTCGAAATTAACTTCGATATCATATAGTAAAGATTAAGGTATTCACTACATATATATATAATGATTTCATTTAACCCTAAACCGATAATGCCAATAATACTAAAGATAGTGAATTCTGTAAATTTGTTGTTCAATCTGCTATTGTTAAATACCCATATTGTACTTAGTTGGTAATTTGTTGTGAGTCCCAATATAAAAGCTATCGCAGCAGAAATCAAATAGTTGATGTGAAGATATTCTGTGAATATGAATAAAGAGATATAATCAATTATAAAAGAAATTCCCCCCACCCACAAGTATCTGAAAAGTTGTACAAGGGTATTTGTAGTCTTTCCTTTAAAAAAGTTTATATTTGTTTTCATTCTTCTGAAATATAATATCTGATGATTAATAGCTTTAGTATAACAATGCAAAGATACAATTTTTTTTTAATAAAAAAGCATTTATATATTTTTTTTTATTGGTGTCCGATAAAAAATTGAGCTAAGCTTACAGAAAAGGGGACAAACCTTTCGGCAAGTCCCCAAAGATTTGTAATTTTGCGTTTGCTACAACAAAAAATTTCAAATCTATGGGCAAAGGTACAAATTTCTCCGGACAGCCGGTATTAAGTCAGCTAATAAAATTGATGGACAGGCAAAAAATTAACACTTTGGCATCGAAAAGCGGGGCAAACTACTACACGAAACACCTCGACGGGTATTCTCATCTGGTAGTGATGCTCTATGCGGTGCTGAGCAACCTCCGTTCCCTGCGGGAGGTCTGCCTCGGTTTTGCTGCCAATGCTACGCGTATGAATCATCTGGGAATCGACCATATGATATGCCGTAGTACGCTGTCCGATGCCAACAAACGGCGTAAGTCCAGCTTCTTCGGTTCCATCTACCGCTCACTTTATAACCGTTACGCATCGTTTTTATCGGACACCAATAGGTAGAAATATAATTCTACCAAAAAAATATAGACCATTAAGCCTTATTTTCTTATTTACGATTACTCTCATATTGTTTTTTTTTCATAATCACTTAGGTAGTTTGATACACTCTACACCATACAAGACCATATATGGAGCATTAAATAGAATAACAGTATTTTTTCTAGCTATTCCAATGTCACTCGCATTTATTAACATCTGTCCAATTAACACTTGGACTGCTCATCAAGGAGAATTAACTATGCAATATTACATTTACCACACTCTTGCGATAACACCATTAATGATAATTGCAGATAAGTTAGCTATTCCAATGTCATTCTTTTCTGCGATATTTTTTGTTTTCATAATTACAATAGGAATACAGCTCATGTCACATTTACCTAATTTTAGAAAGTTTACAAACCCATCTTCATTCCTAGTTTATAGAAAAAAAGAGAATGAGGATAGTCATTAGAACCATCCTCATTCTCAAATTTCATATTTGATATAAAAATACAAATATAAAACAAAAAATAACGCCCATTAGTTATCTAACGCCTTTATTCAAGAATTCAATATAACCTTGAATATCCTCATCGTAAGAACGGCTGCCCGCTAGCGGGTGGCCTTCTTCGTTTAATAGCACATAGAACGGTTGGGCGTTAGCACCGAACTTCACACGCTGCAGATAGCTCCACTTATCACCCACAGTACGCAAGGTACGCTTCTGGCCATTCTCCTCAACCTCGATAGGTGTAGCGAGTGGTGTCTTGTCGTCTACGTAAAGCGATATCAAGATATACTTATTATTCAGGATATCAGCCACCTGAGGATCGCTCCATACAGCAGCCTCCATCTTACGACAGTTTACACAACCAAATCCAGTAAAGTCGATAATCACAGGTTTGTGCTCAGCCTTGGCAGCAGCCATACCCTGTTCGAAATCCTTGTATTTGGCCTCGGTCACCGTCTTCTGCAGATTAAAGTCCTGTGTACTCATAGGTGGTGCAAAAGCTGAAATGGCTTTCAAAGGTGCTCCCCACAAACCAGGAATCATATAAATAGTGAAAGCTAACGAAGCCATAGCCAAGAAGAACTGTGGTACATTGGTACGATGCTTATCATCGTCGTGCGGGAACTTGAGCCAGCCCAACAAGTATGCGCCAAGTAGACCGAAGATAACAATCCACAACGACAGAAACACCTCACGATCGAGAATATGCCAACCGTAGGCCAAATCAGCCACACTCAGGAACTTGAGTGCAAAAGCCAACTCGATAAAGCCCAAGGTTACCTTGATGGCATTCATCCAACCACCTGACTTAGGAGCCGACTTCAACAAAGAGGGGAACATGGCAAAGAGTGTAAATGGAATGGCCAATGCAATGGCGAATCCCAACATACCGATAGTTGGTGCCACAATGCTACCCTGCGTAGATACTGCCACTAACAGGAAGCCAATAATAGGGCCAGTACATGAGAAAGACACTAAAGCCAAGGTGAATGCCATCAGAAAAATGCTCAGTAAACCAGTGGTGCTCTCAGACTTTTCATCTATCTTTGTTGACCACGAAGCAGGCAAGGTGATTTCGAAAGCACCTAAGAATGAAGCGGCGAAGACAACCAACAACAGACAGAAGAAGATATTGAATACCGCATTAGTGGCCAAAGCATTCAGCGCACTGGCCCCAAACAGCAGAGTAACAGCCAAACCTAACAGCACATAGATAACCACAATGCTGGCACCATAGGTAGTAGCCTCACGGATAGCCTTAGCACGATCTTTATTACGTTTGAGGAAGAAAGATACCGTCATCGGAATGATTGGCCACACACAAGGTGTGAACAAAGCAATGAAACCACCCAGCAATCCCTCAATAAAAATCAACCACAGAGCCATATTCTCGGTAGGAGCCGCATTGCCATTGAAAGCCTGCAATTCAGAAACAACAGGTGTCCACAAATCATTTGCAACAACCGTTGTATCGACAACTGCAGTATCTACTGGTACTTCAACTTTGGCAGTATCCCCATCGGGCGATTCTTTCAATTCTGAAGACTCCTCAATGGGACTTTTACCACCCTGTTTGAATACAACCTCGGATGGTGGCAGACAAGCCTGATCATTACAAGCGCCATACTCCACATAGCACTCGATATCATACTTGGCTTTGGTAAACTTAATCTTCTGTACAAAAGTGACAGCGTTCTCAAAATACCGCACTTCCATCCCGAAGAGTTTATCATGCTGCTTGATTTCCTTACCACGAGCCTGCAATTTTCCAACTGGTTGTGCGCCATCCATCTTTACAGAATTGAACGTAGCTGAAATAGGGCCATCATTGCCCAAGCCGGTAGAATAGACATGCCAACCAGCATCAATCGTTGCTTTAAATACCAATTCTGCCTCACCATTCTTCAAGTCCTTCATCTGAGTGGTGAAGTGTACTGGATCCATCATCTGGGCCTTGGCTGCTACGAAAGCAACCAAGAGCATCCATATAGTTAAGAGTTTCTTCATTTTTGTGCGATTTATTTATCTGATAAACAACAACTCACGGTACTTGGGTAATGACCACAGACCGTCCTCAACAATCATCTCAAGATGGTCGATCTCATAACGGATGGCATCCATCTTAGGACAAACAGTATCATGATAGCTCATGGCACGCTCATGGATATTGTAGATTCGATTAGCCACACGACGAGCCTCTGTGAGATCATCAACCAACTGCTCGATACGCTCGGTACGCTCAGCAATCTCCTTAATCAACTTCATGTTACGAGCAGAGAGACGCTCGGCTTCAGCCTTATCAAATACATCCTTCATGCCCTGCACATTCTTAATGAGCTGACTCTGATAGTGTGTGCTCACAGGGATGATATGGTTCATCGACAGGTCGCCCATCACACGAGCCTCAATCTGAACAGTCTTCACATAGGTTTCCCACTTCACCTCGTTACGAGCCTCTAACTCCTTACGATTCATCACCTTTACCGACTCGAACATCTTCACGCTGTCCTTATCCAGATAGTGCTCAATAATCTTTGGTGTTGACTTCTCGACATCCAGACCACGCTTGGCAGCCTCAGCCACCCACTCGTCGCTATAACCATTACCATCAAAACGGATTGGCTTACAGGTCTTGATATCCTCACGCAGAATATCTACAATAGCCGAAAGTTTGCTCTCACCCTTGGCAATACGCTTGTCCACACGATGCTTGAAGTTCTGCAAAGCCTCAGCCACAGCCGAGTTAAGTGCAATCATGGCCGATGCACAGTTTGCCGACGAACCTGGTGCACGGAACTCGAAGCGATTACCCGTAAAGGCAAATGGCGATGTGCGGTTACGGTCGGTATTATCGATAATCAGATCCGGAATCTGTGGAATATCGATCTCCATACCCTGCTTACCCTTAATAGTAAAGAGGTCGTCCTTATCCGAAAGTTCGATATGATCGAGCAACTCTGTGAGCTGCTTACCCAAGAATGAGCTGATAATAGCAGGAGGTGCCTCGTTTCCACCCAAACGATGTGCATTGGTGGCACTGACGATCGAAGCCTTCAGCAGTCCGTTGTGCTTATATACACCCATCAGGGTCTCAACAATGAAAGTTACAAAGCGTAGATTCTCCTCAGGTGTCTTACCAGGCGCATGGAGCAGTACGCCACTATCAGTAGAAAGACTCCAGTTATTGTGCTTACCACTACCATTGATGCCATCGAAAGGCTTTTCGTGCAGCAACACACGGAAGCCATGCTTACGAGCCACCTTCTTCATCAGCGACATCAGCAGCATGTTATGGTCGACAGCCAAGTTACACTCCTCGAAGATTGGTGCCAACTCAAACTGGTTAGGTGCTACCTCGTTATGACGGGTCTTACAAGGAATAGCCAACTCGAGTGCCTGGATTTCCAAATCCTTCATGAAAGCCTGCACACGATCAGGGATGGTTCCAAAATAGTGGTCGTCCATCTGCTGATTCTTGGCACTCTCATGTCCCATCAGGGTACGACCAGTAAGCATCAGGTCAGGACGTGCCGAATACAAACCCTCATCAACCAGGAAGTACTCCTGCTCCCAACCTAAGTTTACCTGCACCTTAGCCACATCGTCGTAGAAATACTGACAAACATCGGTAGCAGCCTTGTTAACAGCATGCAGCGAACGAAGCAATGGTGCTTTATAATCGAGCGCCTCACCAGTATAAGCAATAAAGATAGTAGGGATACAGAGTGTATCGTCGATAATGAATACAGGCGATGTAGGATCCCAGGCAGAATAGCCACGCGCCTCAAAGGTGTTACGGATACCGCCATTAGGGAAGCTTGACGCATCAGGTTCCTGCTGAACCAGCAGTTTGCCACTGAAGTTCTCTACCATACCGCCCTTACCATCGTGCTCCACAAAAGCATCGTGCTTCTCGGCAGTACCCTCGGTTAATGGCTGGAACCAGTGGGTATAATGGGTTGCTCCCATTTCCTGTGCCCATTTTTTCATACCTTCGGCTACTTCGTCGGCAATCGAACGGTCCAAACGGGCGCCATTATCTATGACATCAATCAGTTTATTGTACACCGTAATGGGCAGATACTTATACATCTTCTCACGGGTGAACACATACTTACCGAAATACTCTGAGGGACGCTCTGCAGGCGTTTTAACCTCTACAGCTTTTTTCTTAAAAGCCTCTTCTACAACCTGGAATCTAAGTTGATTTGACATAGTCTTATAATTTTTTATCTTTTTACCTTTTACAATCCTACCTTTAATCGATGAAACGCTTCGTGATGTCACCATAGGCATCGATACGGCGATCACGCAAGAAGGGCCACCAACGACGCACCTGCTCAGAACGGTCCATATCCATCTCTACCACGATGCTCTCCTCATCATCAGTTGACGCCTCGTAGATAATCTCACCCTGAGGGCCGGCTACAAACGAGGTTCCCCAGAACTGGATGCCAGCAGTCTGACCTGAAGGATCGGGTTCGAAACCAACACGATTAACAGCAATCACTGGCAAACCGTTGGCCACAGCATGGCCACGCATCACTGTCTGCCAAGCCATACGCTGACGTTGCTGCTCTTCGGGTGTATCATTATCGGCATAACCAATAGCAGTAGGATAGATGAGCATCTCGGCACCCTGCATCGCCATCAGACGGGCAGCTTCAGGATACCACTGATCCCAACATACCAACACACCTAATTTACCCACCGAGGTCTGGATAGGATGGAATCCTAAGTCACCAGGTGTGAAGTAGAACTTCTCGTAATAAGCAGGATCATCGGGAATATGCATCTTACGATACTTACCTACAATCTCGCCATTACTCTCGATGACTACGGCTGTGTTATGATATAAACCTGGGGCGCGTTTTTCGAATAACGAAGCAACAATAACCACGCCACATTTCTTTGCCAGCTCGCAGTACAACTTTGTAGATGGACCAGGAATTGTCTCAGCTAGATCGAACAGATCCACATCTTCCGTCTGACAGAAGTAAAGCGTATTATGCAACTCCTGCAGTACAATGAGTTGTGCACCACGTTTTGCCAGATCGGTGATACCCTCACCCAATCTCAGGATATTGTCCTTGGTGTCAGCAGTATTATGCTGCTGCAAAAAACCTACTCTCAGTTCTCTCATATTTTTGGATATTGCATGGTGCAGCAATGGAGTGAACCATGCTGCTTAATGATACTTCTACAATCTATACCTACAACCTCCCTACCCTCGTGAGCCTCACCAATCAATTTCAGAGCCTCAGCATCAAGATCGGACTGGTTATAAGTAGGCACTAATACAGCGCCATTCATTATTAAATAATTAGCATAGGTAGCTGGCAGACGCTCACCTTCGTCAAAGATAGCTCGTGGCATAGGTAACTTCACCAACTTATAGGGTTTACCAGCCATGGTACGGAAGGTCTTGAGCTGTTCTTCCATCTTCTTCAAATCCTCATAGTGCTCATCTGTCTCATCATCGCATCCTATATATAATAAGGTGTCGTTAGGAGCAATACGGACCAACGTATCGATATGTCCATCGGTATCATCACCCACCAGATGACCATAATCAATCCAAAGCACACGCTCTGCATAAAGGTCGCGCTTTAATCGCGCTTCGATCTCTTCTTTCGTCATCGGCTGATTACGATGAGGAGCCAACAAGCAACATGAAGTGGTAAAAATGGTACCCTGACCATCGCTTTCAATCGAGCCTCCTTCGAGTACGAAATCCAGACAATCCACATATTCGCCTTTAACCTTACCTTCATCATAGATATGACGATTAATGGCATTATCTAACTCAGACTCAAACTTTTCGCCCCAACCATTAAAGCAGAAATCCAACAAGCGAGCATCACCTTGATCATCAACCAATGTAATGAAACCATGGTCGCGAGCCCAAGTGTCGTTGGAGGGTTCGCCTACAACCAAAAGGGTTTCACGTTTTGATATTTCGCGAGCCATTTCTTCGTAAGTCTCAGTGATTTCATCGAGCATGGGTGCCCAGTCTGTTTTTGCATGCGGCCAAGTTAGCTGCACCATTGATTGTGGCTCCCATTCAGCAGGTAGACGCCACTGTTTTGTTGCGTTAATTTTTTCTATGCTCATAATTTTGGCGCAAAGTTACAAAAAAATGAGTAATAACTGATGGCATGATGAGATTTTTTTGTATTTTTGCACAAACAATTTAATATGTTAGAGGTTAAAGACGCGACAATA